>Ga0326727_10005515_pt1 | contig 36077 bp, 33 predicted proteins | sample MB2enrmetagenome_FD_207643 | JGI IMG/M metagenome (GOLD analysis project Ga0326727, IMG submission 207643) | Lab enriched peat soil microbial communities from McLean, Ithaca, NY, United States - MB29MY | ecosystem: Environmental > Terrestrial > Soil > Wetlands > Peat | place: USA: New York...
TTAGCCTGAGACACGAATGCATTCTCATGGTAGGATTCAACCAGCCCGCTTGCAAGCCTCGGAATAAATCCACGAGGCTCAATAGTTCAATCAAGCTAAGGCAATCTCCACTGACAACAGTTTTAGCCTGCTTTAGCCGGCTTCAATTACATAGACTCGGGCTTTAGCCTGAGACACGAATGCATTCTCATGGTAGCATTCAACCAGCCCGCTTGCAAGCCTCGGAATAAATCCACGAGGCTCAATAGTTCAATCAAGCTAAAGCAATCTCCACTGACAACAGTTTTAGCCTGCTTTAGCCGGCTTCAATTACATAGACTCGGGCTTTAGCTTGAGACACGAATGCATTCTCGTGGTAGCATTCAACCAGCCCGCTTGCAAGCCTCGGAATAAATCCACGAGGCTCAATAGTTCAATCAAACTAAAGCAATCTCCACTGACAACAGTTTCAGCCTGCTTTAGCTGGCTTCAATTCCATAGACTCGGGCTTTAGCCTGAGGCGCCAGTGCTCGGGTTTTAGCCTGAGGCAATACATCTATCGGGTTTTGCGGTCGGCGAGGTTTCGTTCCACTTGGCCGAGGATTCGCTTGCGGAAGCGAAGGGCGTCCGGGGTGATTTCGAGTAGTTCGTCGTCGTTGATGAATGAGAGCGCCTGTTCCAGTGTGAACGGTTTTGGTGGGATTATCATGACGGTTGCATCTTCGGTGGATGACCGCATATTCGTCTGTTTCTTGGCCTTCGTTATGTTCACGACCATGTCTTCGCTTCGGGAGTTTTCGCCCACCACCTGGCCTTCATATACCTCATCGCCGGGAACGATGAAGAACGAGGCCCGTTCCTGCAGGCTTGCAATTGTGTAGCCGGTCGCACGTCCCGATTCCTTGGCAACGATGCTGCCGTGCGTGCGTGTCACGATCTCCCCACGATACGGGCCATACTCCTTGAAGGTATGTGACATCAGCCCAAGCCCCTTGGTCCAGGTAAGAAAATTGGTTCGGAAGCCGATCAGTCCACGTGTCGGTATCTCAAAGATGAGGTGGTTGTTGCCTACATCGTCTTTGGTCATGGAGGTGATCTCGCCTCTTCGGCGTGATACTTCTTCCATTATCGTACCGAGCGATTCATCGTTGACTTCTATGTGAAGCTCTTCGATCGGCTCGCAAAGCGTCCCATCGATGGTCTTGGTGATGGCGCGCGGTTTGCTTACGGCAACCTCGAATCCTTCACGCCGCATGGTCTCCAGAAGGATCGCGAGCTGAAGTTCGCCTCTACCCGAAACCTCTACCGCGTCCGGCCTGTCGGTCGGTTCCACTCTCAGGCTCACGTTGGTGATCGTCTCGCGCTCCAGCCTGCTCGAAATATTTCGCATGGTCAGCCACTTGCCGCTGCGTCCGGCCCACGGGCTGTTGTTCACGATAAAATCCATTGAGACGGTCGGTTCATCGATAGTCAGCAGGTCGAGCGCCTCGCGATTATCCGGGTCGGTGATAGTTTCGCCGATCTGCACCACCGGATAGCCGCACAGCAAGACGATCTCGCCCGCCATCGCCTCTTCGACCTCCACGCGTTTCAGGCCCGAATAGATGAAAACTCTAGTGACCTGGAACGTATCCTCGGTGCCATCACGCTTGATTATGGCGACGTTCTCAGTGCGATGAACCGTGCCGCGGAGAATCTTTCCGCCGAACATCCTTCCCAGGTGCTCGTCGTAGTCCAGGCTGGTGACCTGAAGCTGGAATGGTTTGTTCATCTCTACGAATGGAGGGGGGACGTGCGTCAGGATCGCCTTAAAGAGTGGATCGATATCCACCGGCTCATGGTCGGGATCGAGCAGGGCGTAACCCTCCGCGCCGGACGCGAAAATGTAGGGGAAATCGAGCTGATGCTCGGTGCATCCCAGCTCTATAAACAAGTCGAGCACTTCATCAACTACTTCCCAGGGACGCGCGCCGGGCCTGTCGATTTTGTTTATGACGACGATAGGCTTGAGATGTTGAGCGAGGGCCTTCTTGAGCACGAAACGAGTCTGCGGCATCGGGCCTTCACAGGCATCCACGAGCAAAAGCACACCGTCCACGGATCGCAGGATTCGCTCGACCTCGCCGCCGAAATCTGAGTGGCCGGGAGTATCGACGATATTGATCTTCACGTTGTCGTAATGAACCGAGGTGACCTTTGAAAGGATGGTAATGCCCTTTTCGCGCTCCAGATCGTTGGAGTCCATGACACGTTCAGCCACTACCTGGTTGGTGCGGAATGTCCCGCTTTGGCGTAGAATCACATCGACGAGGGTGGTCTTTCCGTGGTCAACGTGCGCGATTATGGCCAGGTTTCTTATATCCTGGCGAAATTGTTCGGTGTTCTCGCCCGATTTTTGTAGTTCCTTCACGCTCATATGTTCTATCTTTTCGCTCATTTCGCTATCCGCCACGCGCAAAAAAGGCCGAGGCTCCACAGGCGGAACTCGGCCGCTGGTTCTTCAAGATCACCTAATTGTACCAGAAACGACGCACTTCTTCAATGCTCGGCATTTATGTTTGCTTAACAAGCCAGTTCACGATCTCGCCGAAGTACATGCGGTGGTAGTCTCTGGCCGGGTAATTCTCATCGATGGCGGCGTCCAGGAAGTGTTGGGGATTGAGATCCTGGAAGTAAATCTTCCTGCATTCCGCCACCATCCTAGCTTCCTCGAAGGCGGTGGTGCCCGGAAGGATTCCGCCAATCGGCGTCAATCCGGCCGCCGCCGCCTTGTCTATGTCGCGTCCCGATTTCGAGCCGCAGAGTTGAAGCGCCGGCCGGTATTTCTCCTCAAAGAACGAGAGGGTGAAGCTCTCAGCCTTCTCCATGAACTCATAGGTGTATCGCTGAGGACGAATTACGCACCAGCAGATATTGCGGTTCCAGATCACTCCCACGCCGCCCCAGCTTGCGGTCATGGTGTTAAAGCGATCCGGCGTACCGGCGGTGATAAGCATCCATTCGGCGCCTATCAGCTCGAAAGGGTTGTCGGTTACGGATCGAGGGTCGATTCGTGTGAATGATTCGGGCATGTTGTTCCTCCTTGAGGGCAGAATCCGTCTGTTCGGCGACTCAGGTTCGATTATACCGGCATTTCTACGGCAGTTCAAGGCTGGAGCCGGTTCAGCTAATTCAACCATTGATATACCGCGGGCTCTGCGATAGAATATAGCGTTGTGGTTTTGGGATGGATTAGCTATATTAAGTTTTCAGGAAGGCAGAGGTTATGTCGGATATTAAGATAGGGATTCTAGGCACCGGACTGATGTCAGGTCAGCGAGTGCATCATTTCTCGCAGGTCGAGGGCTCGGTGGTTGCAGGGGTTTGCTCGAGAGAGTTGGATAAGGCGAAGGCGGTTGTTGGTGAGTCGGGCGCTCGCGCATATAACGATTTCGGGGCGATGCTCGCCGATGTTGACGCCGTGGTCATCGGGGTTCCCAATCCGCTTCACACCCAATTCGCCTTGCAGGCGCTCGAAGCAGGAAAGCACGTTCTAGTAGAGTATCCACTCGCGATAAGCATTGAAGAGGCTGAGTCGTTGAAGCAGGCAGGGAAGTCGGCTGGAGTTGTGTTGATGGTCGGCAACACCATCATCCACGAGGCCAGGTTCCAATATCTTTGGAACAACAGGGAACGTTTGGGAAAGATCGTGAGCGCCGCGTCGCGGGCGAGCTTCTACGGCCCTGAAAACGAGACCGTTTGGTATTCCTGCGAATCGAAGAGGGGGCCGATGTTCAGCTCTATGCACTACCATCATATTGAATACTACAAGCGGTTTGTTGGGCCGGTTGAATGGGCGCTGGGCCGTGAGGAGAGCATCCCGAATGAGGCAGCGCCGGGTTGTGATAGACTGGCGGGCGGCACGCTTCTACTTGGGCACCAGGGGAACAAAACGAGCTGTATCCAGTGGTATATGAGCATTGCCGAGACGAGCGCTCCCCTCTGCATGTGGCTCAACGGAACTGAAGGGTCGGTTACCGTAGTCACGAACGAGAACGGTCTGGCCTCCGCCATTTGGAACGAAGGGGAAGAAGGTCACGCGGATGTCTTCCAAGATCAGTGGGGCGGCCTTGGATCGGCCCAGGACTTCGTCGATGCCGTCGATGGCAGGATGGATCATATTTCGCGCCTCGATGAGGACATAGAGACCATGAAAATCGGATTGGCCGCGACCGCAAGCAGTAAGGACGGCAGCATTCACGAGATTTCATAGTTGGATAGCTCGGGCATCGGAGAATCACATGGGTTTGTCAATAATAGCTACGATGATAGTGATCATCGGATTTGTCGCCCTTGTTGGCGGACCTGTGATTGTTTACTTCGTCTTCTACTTGAAGGTTGTGGGATTATCCAGGGAAATCGATTCGCTGTATGCCAGTGTCCGATCCCTGAAGCAGGAAATCGAGGAAGAAGTAGCCCCTCAGATACGCGATCGAAACGGCCTGGAAGTCCCCGACCAGCTTTCACCTATTCAGTCGTCAACCCCAGAAAATCCAAAAGCATAATCCAACGGTAATCTGCGCTTAAGATAATGTAAATCCTGCTCTGTTATTATATGCATGGAGACGTTGGGAGAGATGGATACAGAGCACATGTAAAGGCGGGCTCTTATCCGACTTCTCGCCGGATGTTCTTCACAGAACCAACTCACCTAAACCCCATAGCGATTGAGCCGTCGGCGCCCTCCTCGCGACGGCTCTTTTTTTTGAGACTCATGATTTAGGATTCGGGATTCAGGACCGGAGTTTTCGGTCGGTGTTGGAACCGGAAGGCCCCTAACCCGAAGTGCCTCAGGCGTCAAAATCTCTAACCACCAAGAATCAACAATTAACCTTTAACTTTGCGCCTCTTCACCGTACAGGGATTGTGATGTATAATGTAAGGGGCGATGCCCCCGCAATCGCCGTTGTTGCGATCCCGGATTTATTGGGAACAGGGGCTGTATTTTGCATTTCAAGATTAAATCGGCGCTTGCATGCGCCTTATGGATAGTTGTTTGCTGTTTTTCTACATCGGTTTCAGCAAGTGTGATCAAAGTGTCGATCGCAGGAACGCCGGTGGAACTCCCCGCGCCGCCTAAGATGCTTGACAACAGCCTGTTCGTGCTGGCATCAATGGTCGGCACACTCGGCGCAAAGGTCGGCGTGAAGGGGAAAGTTAAGCATGACCAGCAGAAAGTGGAGATAATCAGCGCGACTGGCGACAGATTCCACCTTCAGGGCAGGATTATTGGCGGATCGTTGATGCTGCCGGTGTCCGATTTAGCTTCCAAGCTGGGCCTGTCCGCCGATTGGGATGAAAAGGCCAATCAGCTCACCATTCGGGCGTTCATACGGCATATCCTGTATGACGGTTCCCAGCTTGAAATCGATACCGGCTGCCCGGTGACATATGATGTTTCATGGTGGAAATCTGCGAACCGGTTGATTGTCGATCTCCACGGCGCTAAACTTGCGAAGGGCGCTGGATTTCCGATAGATGTGTCCGTGGATGCCAGAGTCAGAACCGCCATGAGAGACGCCGATGTCCTCCGGGTGGTGCTGGAGGTCGGCCGCATGGTCCCATACAAGATCGTCAGCAAGCCGAAAACCAACAAGGTTCAAGTGTCCATGGATTCCAATGCAGTTGTCTCCATAGAACCAGCTTCAAACGATCAACCTGATGTGGTCAAGTCGCCGGAGCCCGGGACTGTGATTGATACCGCTCCCGCAATTCCTGCGATCGTTCCGCCCGCGGTGGTTACAGGGATCGAATGCCGGGATGTAAGTTCGCGAAAGGTCGATGTGATGCTCACGTTCAGCCGCCACATCGACGATGCCGACATCAAGACATCGATGTTTCATCAGCCGGACCGGTTCGTGCTCGATCTTTCTAACGCAACCTTTGACAAGAAGCTCGGCGACGTGGATGTGAATAACGCCGTGGTAAACGCCGTTCGGCTTGGGAAGAAGGATGATAAGAGCGCCAGGATCGTCTTCGACCTTCCTCGCGTGGTCAGCTACGACATCCACGACGGCGACGCTCCCGAGCAGTTGGTCGTGACCCTGGAATTGCCCAGAGGGGCCAGCGGAAAGCTGGCCGGAAAAGTTGTCGTGGTGGATCCGGGTCACGGGGGCGCTCAGCCCGGCGCTGCAGGGAATGGGTGCTTTGAGAAGGAATACACGCTGGATATCGCCTTGGAGCTTCAGAAGGCGCTTGCTGATGCGGGTGTCAGCGTTATCATGACTCGCAAGACTGACGTGGAAGTCGGCCTGCAGGAGCGTGCCGACATTGCTCAAAGGCATTCGGCGGATTTCTTCATCAGCATTCACAATAATTCATGCGCCGTTCCTGGGGCTTTGTCCGGCATCGAGACCTTCTATCATGGAGGTGATGCGAATGCGCAGGCTCTGGCGGGTAGCATTCAATCCAGGGTCACCAAAGCGGCGGGTCTGCCGGATCTTCAAATTAAGTCGGACTATCGTGTTTCGCCCAGGATCGGCTTTCATGTGCTGAGGGCGTGCTCCGGATACAGCATTCCGGCGGTATTGGTGGAAGTGGGGTTCATCAACCACCCAACGGACGCGGCCAAGTTGGCCGATCCGGATTTCAGGACGAGCATCGCCCAGGCGATCGTACAGGGCTTAAAGGACTACGTGGAGGGTTCAAATGAGTAAAGGCGGCAGAGTTTTCCTGGTGATTTTCTTGTTGTGCGCATGTCTCGCCGGCGGGGTCTATTATGCGTTGCAGAACCAGCCGATGAAGGTTTCTCCCACGGCTCCTGCTCCTCCGGCGGCTTCTCAACCGCAGGTAGTAGAGGAAAAGCCGGTGACGATATACCATATCGAGATGGACAAGGATCAGCCGGTGCTTCGGTCGTCCGAGGTTTCGGGCGATACGGCCAAGGATCCGATAGAGATTGCGCTTGTGTCTCTGATAAAGCAGGGAGATAAGCCCGGCATGGCGAATCCTATACCGAAAGGGACACATTTGCTCGACTGGAAGTTGAAGAGCGGTCTGATCACCGTTAACTTAAGCCACGAGTTCAAGGACAACTTCACGGGAGGAGCGGAGACTGAAGGTCTGACCATCGACTCCATCACGCGCACACTCGGGCAGTTCCCGAAGATCAAGCGGGTGCGCATTCTGGTGGAGGGGCAGACGATAGACACCCTTGGGAATATCGATCTTTCCCATGATTTGGACGTGCAGAAATAGAAGGCAGAATCTAGAAGTGAGAATGCAGTGATGCAATCTCTATTAACATGATATGTATGGGTAGCTCCGGCAGCGACGCTTCGCTCTGCTACCGAAGCATCTTTAAGCGATAATTGGTTGTGATCGCGACTCCTGACTCCTAGCTTCTAAAATACTATAAACGGTGGAAAGAATATTGAAGTGTGATGCGCCAATTGGCGTTTTTGATTCGGGGCTTGGTGGGCTCACGGTCGCCAGGCGGATTATGGAAAGGCTTTCGCATGAAAGCATAACTTACGTTGGAGATGAGATCCACGTTCCCTATGGGGAGCGTTCGGCGGATGAGATCAGGGGCTTCGCCCTTGGGATTACGGAGTTTCTGATCGGTCGCAAGGCTAAGCTGGTGGTGATGGCATGCAACATGTCATCCGCAACGGCGCTGCCTCTCGCCCGCGATCGATTTCCCGGCGTGCCGATAATCGGCGTGATCGAGGCCGGGGTTCGAGCTGCTGCTCGCATAACAGGTGGAGGGCCGATTGGAGTGCTTGCGACCACCGGCACGGTGAAATCGGGGGCTTACACTCGTGAATTCGAGCGTTTGCTTCCGGCAGCGGTTGTGATTGAGCAGGCATGCCCGAAGTTCGTTCCGTTGGTGGAGGCAGGCGATTGGAATTCTCAGGATGCCGAGGAGGCAATTCGAGAATACACCGATCCACTGCTTTCGGCGGGCTGCAGGACGCTGGTGCTGGGATGCACTCATTATCCGTTCCTGTCGGAGACGATTTCACGAGTCGCAGGGCAGGGGGTTACGCTGATCGACCCCGCGGACGAGACGGCTGAGGAGGCGGCGAGGATCTTGGCGGATGCCGAACTCCTGAACGCGCCTCATGCCGAGCCGGCCTATTGTTATTGTACTACCGATTTGCCTGAGAGTTTCAGCGACCTGGGAAGCCGATTCCTGGGTAGAGATATATTCGATGTACAACGGATTGCATGGGGAGTCGAACTTGGGGTGCCATGCAGGATATAGAATCCGTGGGTTGCGGATTCAGCACGTTAAAGGAGCAAGCGATGGCGAGAGAAGACGGTCGGTCGAATGAACAGATTCGTCCGGTAAAGATAACCAGAGGGTTTAATAGCTATGCGGAGGGTTCTTGCCTGATAGAGGTCGGTGAGACCAAGGTCATCTGCACGGCCTCCGTGGAGGAAAAGGTGCCTCCGTTCCTCAAGAATTCCGGCACCGGCTGGGTGACGTCGGAGTACGGGATGATTCCGCGCTCCTGCCGGACAAGGAACCAGCGAGAAGCCACAAAGGGACAGCTTGGCGGTAGGACGATGGAGATTCAGCGGCTGATCGGACGAGCCTTGCGTTCCGTCGTCGATCTGAAGATGCTCGGCGAGCGCACGATCTGGCTCGATTGCGATGTGATTCAGGCGGACGGCGGCACCAGAACCGCCTCCATGACCGGGGCGTATGTCGCCCTCGCCGAAGCCACCATGTGGATGATGAAGCAGGGGATACTCAAGCGCAATCCGATTTTGGACATGCTCGCCGCCATCAGCCTGGGTATTGTGAACGGCGAGATGATGCTTGACCTGGCTTATTGCGAGGATTCAATTGCGGCGGTGGATATGAACATCGCGATGACCGGCAGCGGCAAGTTCGTGGAAGTCCAGGGCACGGCGGAGGGGGTTCCGTTCAGCCGGGAACGTTTGAACAAGATGCTCGATTTGGCCCAGGGCGGGATAACTCAGCTTTTTGAGCTGCAGAAAGAGGCGCTGGCGGGGCTGCAATAAACGATTTGGGAGCAAGGAATAAGGATTTAGAGTCAGGTTTAGGATCAAGGTGCAAGGATCATGGATCGAGACCATTTTAACCGTGCATTCGGAGGCATTCGCGTTATGGAGGACGCTCCTACAAGGGACTCCCTTGACAAGGAACCCTGGATTCCGGAGAATCCAGCCTCGGGATAAGATATCCCTCGGGAACGCCGTGGGCGCGGACGTAAGGAATGCCGTCCCTGGCATTTCCATGCGCTGAAAACCTGGCATTAAGAATTAGCCCCAATCCATTACTGTAAAATTCCCCTGACTCCACTTCTCGACTATCTTATCATGCCTTTTTCGTGGCCGACGTTGACCATGAAGTCGTACGTGCAGACGAATGTGACGAGGTCATTGAGCTTTGCGACTGCCAGGCACAACGAAGTATCTGCGGCTCCATAATACATCCAGACCTCATCTCCCCTGGGAATCGCGCCGCAGGTAAACACAACATTCGGTAGGTATCCGTGGCTTTCGTAGTCGGTCTCAGGTCCGAACACCCAGTAGGATGAACGGCGGAGTACCTTGCGGGGATCGTTCAGGTCAAGCATACAGAGGCCGAGGCGATAGACAAGATTGAGACCCATCTCAGTCACCCCATGATAAATCAGAAGCCAACCCACGTTCGTGCGGATCGGCGGGGCGCCAACGCCTACGCGCAGGCTGTCCCACCATGGGCCTCCTCGTTGTGGAATGAGCACGCCGGGTTGCGACCAGTTAGTGAAGCCGTTTGGGGAAAAGGCATACCAGATGTGCTCCGCGCCGCCAGTGACAGGCCGGTGAAGCATCATCCAGGATCCATCGAACTTTTGAGGGAAGACGGTAGCGTCCTTGTTAGTTGGAGAAAGAACCACTCCCAGGCGCGTTGCCGTGTCGAAATCGCTGGTGGTCGCAACGGCCACAGCCGGACCATATCGAGAGTAAGCGGTGTAGGAGATCACCCACTCGTTCTCTCCCACTTTGGACACGCGAGCATCCTCGCATCCCCATTCCTCAAAAGGATTCTCGGGCAGGTCAGGCTCCAGCAGGGGGTGATCGTCAATTCGCCAGTCATCCACGCCGTTGCGGCTTCTGGCGACCCGGATTTCCGATATGCCGCGCCTATCGACGATCCTAAGCAGTAGTAGGACTTCGCCATCGATCTCAACAACGCCGGGGTTGAATACCGCAGTCGCTTTGAAAGGCAGATCACCTGCCGTCAGTATGGGGTTTCGTCTTTCTCTTACGAATATTTCCGATTCCATTCCACTTTCTCCACGGGGTTATTACCCCGCAGAAGCGGAATAAACACGGACAGGCGGTGGTCATGAAACGTAACGCCTGGCCTCTTCGAGGACGATCATATAGTTTTGGACGGGCATATAGTTTGTGAGTGAGTTCCCGGTACCCATTGCCCAGTAGCCATCGTAGAAACACTGATCGATCTTCTTGCGTGCGTAAGCCCGGAGTTCTCTCTCCGAACTTCGGCAGATGACATCCACATCCAGCCCGCCCATTGGGGTGACTCGTTTGCCATATGTACGCTTGAACTCCTCGACCGGCATGATGCCGTCCTCAAAGGAATGCTTGGCGTCTATCTTGCAGTCACTGATCAGGTCTTCGTAAACCTCGGCCAGGTTGCCGCATGAATGCAGGATAAATGGCTTACCTTCCCTGTGCGCATAGGAGATCATCTCTTTGTATGTTGGAAAAATGAGTCTTCGGAGATCGTCCGGCCTGAGAAATGTTGAGGTCTTGTAGCCCAAATCGTCACCCTGGCGAAGCGCTCCGATTGCATCGATGGTCGCCAGTTGTCTGGTGGCGCTGATGTGCAGACCGGCGATTCTCCCGGCGACAAGATCAACGAGTTCAGGGTTGTCCATCAGAGCATAGGAGAGGCCGACAGTGCCCATCATGTAGGTCAGCCATTCATACGGGCCGGCCCCGACTCCGCCGACGATCCTGGCTCCTTCCGGAAGCAAATTGGCGACGGTCTCAAAATGTTCAAATTCGATCGGGTTCTCCAGATTCGGCCAGGGGTATTTCTCATAGTCATCCATATTCTTGATGACCACGCGTGCTTCGCTTCCCTCAGAAATTCCTTCATTGCGCTCAGGCAGCGGGCAGTTCAGTGGAATTTCCATCGGGATACAGTCATAGCCCATGTCCAGCCAGAAATCCACGTATATTTGCCAGTATTCATCGCAATAAGGCATGCGGTCGAAGTCGGTTCCCGTTCGGGCGGCGATAAAACCGGGGCTTGCCAGATGTTCGTAAAACGGCAGGTGGGTCGGCTTTCCCTCCCGCCTCAGGGTTTTCAGAAATTGCTCGAAATCAGGTTGGTTGTTCAAATGTTCTCCAATGAAGAAATCGGATACGGGCACACACAAATGCTGTGATTCTCTATTAAGTTCGATTCGCGCGTCGGGTATTCCTGCATCAACGGTTAGTTTATCATATCAATTTCGTGTATAATGTGACTAACGGTTGCTGGGAAGTCTGAATGAATAACCAGGAACCATTGCGTGTCGCGCGCGTCTTATACCAGAGGAGCTGGAACGCTTGAGTGAGAGCATCACGGTAGGAATACCGGAGGCCGAGCTTGTCAGACGGACGAGGAACGGCGATATTGCCGCTTTCGAGGAATTGTTCAACACCTACCAGAAGCGTGTCTATAACCTCGTCTATCGGATGGTAGGGGACGAGCAGGACGCCGCCGACCTGACTCAGGATGTGTTCATACGAGTGTTCAAATCCATGCACAGCTTGAGGCACGATGTTACATTTTTCTCTTGGCTTCGAACGATAACCATCAACATCTGCCGTGATTTCTTTAGGAAGAAAGGTCGTACGATAAAGGGAGACTCCCTTGATGAGACCATTCAGCTTGCGGATGGTGAAGTCCAGCGGGAGATCGAGGACTGGTCGTCGAACCCGGAACTATTATTCCAGCGAAAAGATTTGCAAGGGGCAGTGCATCGGGCTGTCAACTCACTCTCAGACGATAACCGCACGATGATAGTTTTGCACCACATGGAAGGCATGGAAGTGCGCGATATCGCCCGGGATCTGAACCTCCCGGTAGGAACCGTGAAATCGCGGCTTTCCAGAGCGAGAGATGAGCTTAGGCGCAAATTGGCGCATTATGTAGAGTAGCATACCGAGGATCATGAGATGAAATGCGATGACGTCAGGAAATTGATATCGGAAGCGCCGCTTGGAGATCCTAGAGCTTCGGGGGTCGAGGCGCATATCGCGAATTGCCCGGATTGCGCCGCTGAACTCAGGGCCATGCGGAAAACGGTTCAGTTGGTGGAGAGCGTCGAACCAATCGAGCCGCCTGCCGGCTTGTGGAATTGCGTGCGGAATGCGATCGGCGAGCCTGTACAGCCCAGGAGCGCACCTGCTCGGTGGAACGCGGTCTGGCAGACGGGTATTGCGTGTGTTGCCCTGGCAGCACTTATCCTTTTCGCGAGCCCGCACCAGCACCCCATAACGGAATCTTATGCTTTTGGATCATTCATGAATGGGCATGTGGAATACGCGAGCAGGGACGCGCTGTCTGATCCAGTGGCCCTCGGCTCAGTAGCGACGATTTCCTATCGTGAACAAGCAGGAGGCGCGATCCGTTGAAAAGGGTCGTCTTGATCATAACCTTGATTGCGGTTTCGGCCGCAGCGTACTTATTTAGGCCGGCGATTTGGCACGGAAAACCGCTCAGCGCTGCTGGAATCGGACATCTTCTGGATGTGCAGGCCACGCAGTCTTACTCAGCATGCGGTGAGACAACTTCATGGTATGAGGGAAAACAGGTTATATCCAGGATTAAGTTCATCCACGGCGCTCCAAACCGGTATCGGGTCGAGTATGTCTCCTCGCCGCTTAAGGGTGTTGTTGTGGGCGATGATGGAACAAGCATTTGGCGATTCGACCCGGCGCTCCATGAGGTTGTGGATGTCATAACTACCGGATGTTCCGTTTCATCAAGTTGTGCACACCTGCTTTGCGGCAACTACGACATCTTGCAGATGGGTGTTGGCCGGGTAGCCGGGAGGCAGGCAAGGATCCTCCAGATCAGCAGTCATTCCGGTAAGTTGGTAAAAAGATTGTGGATCGACGAGAAGACCGGTGTACAGCTAAAGTGCGAGGACTATGACTCCATGCAGCACTTGCGATCGAGAACCGTTTATGATTCCGTACAATATCTGAGCAGTGTCCCGGATTCCCTGTTTTGTAAATCGTCATGCGGTCATCAGGCCTGCGTTGAGTCTGAGGGCGCCTCCATGACTGTTTCGGGCTTATCCAAAGCCCTCGGATTTTCTGTGACTCAACCCCATTATATTCCCAAAGGCTATTCTCTCAATTCCTGCCGAGTTTACGAATGCATGCACGGATGCTGTCCGAAATCCGCATACTTGAGATACACAAACGGTCTGGAGAGCATATCAGTTTTCGAGACCCCAAATCACAACTGTGGGATGCCCGGATCGTGCCCCGAATCCGGCGCTAATTCATGCGTTCTAAGTCCTGACGTGCAAGGGCGGACAGCCTCGTTCACCCGGCACAACGTCGCATATGTGGTAATCGGCGATATAGACGATCGGGAACTACACAGGATCGCCGATTCCATCTAGAACCTAATCAACCGTTCATTTGGGAAAATTCCAGGAACCTGATCTTCAACACGGCGTCTTTACTCCTGTGCATGAGCCTGAGTCTCGGGCTGCGGCACAATATCTCGGAGAATGCATATATTTCGAATTCTAAGGAGAGATGAATGAAAATCAAAAGAATCGCATTGTTGCTCGTTCTCGCCGTAGCCCTAACGGCGTCAATGGCCACCGCATTTGCCGCAACCTCGACAACGACCTGTTGCACGACTTGCGGAAATGCTTGCACTACCAAGGCAAGTTGCTGTGTCAAAGGTAAGAGTTGTTGCACGGACAAGAGTTGCTGCTCAAAGTCCTCCAAGTGCTGTGCCGTCAAGGGCAAGTGCAAGTGTACCGGCCAGTGTGCCTGCTGCACCAAATCCAACAAATGCGCCAAGAATTGCAAGTGCAAGACCACTGCTGCAATGGCTAAGCCGGCTGTGAAAGTTACATCGGCCATGTGTCCCGTTATGCACAAGAAGATAGCCGATGTGAGCAAAGCCGCAGGAAAGCGCACGTACAAAGGAAAGACTTATTACCTGTGCTGCCAGTATTGCGTGAAGGAATGGGATAAGAATCCGGCCAAGTACGCGGACAAGTGATACAACTCAACGGATTGAGTGTGGATGAGATTGGCAAGAAGGGGCGACTCTGTTGAGTTGCCCCTTCTTCTTGTCTCAGATCTATCGGACGACTGTGAGTATCGGGGATTGCGAGGCAGTGGATAGTCTTATCGTCTTCTGCCACCCCCACGGAGGATCCAGGAGTAGAAAGACGAGCGGAACGGCGAAAACCAGTGCCACTGCCGCAAGTGCAAGAGCGGTAATCTCGTGGGTTTCAATCAATTCGCTTGGCGGATGAAATATCCATACCAGGGTTCCGGCCAGCGCCGAGAGACCGATGAGCGTGGAAAAGGCTGTCAGGCACCACCATGCCCAGGGCTTCATCATGGCGGTCAGTATCCAAAGTGATGCAGGGAGGCCGGATATGGAAGCTACCACAGCCACAGTTAAGAAACCCATGGTCTGGCAACCGACAGACATCGCTAATGCCAGCGCCATGAACACCACGGACATTATCTCCGCTGTGATTGCTGTCCGGTGTTTCAGGTTTCTGCGGGCAATCTGAGATGGAGGGGGGAGCTGTCCGGACTTCCAGGCGTCATAGCGGTCGAAATCAGATGCCGACATCGAGGTTTTCGCCGGTACAGAAGCGCTTATCATAGGGACCAAGCCCTTCTTGTCAACTATCTGACTTCTCAATACCCTGATGTCACCTCGGTTCCAGAGTTGAACGCTTTTTCCATTTGGCGAGCTCAGGACAGCAATATCCTCCAAGAGCAGGCATCGGAGCCTGAATCTTGTGAAAACGATCTCAATGACATCATTGGATTCGGCGATGACTCGGGAATTCAGATCTTCGACTTTCGAGCGAATGAACTCCACCGCCCGGACGGATGGGTCATCGAGGATCATCAGTGAAAACACCCGGAAGCGTTGAAACGTGCGATATGCAAGTAATATGGGAATGACTCCGATAATAGCATATGACATGCCATACCCGGATGAGATGTAGTAGCCTATCAATGATCCGCCGTAGGCGCCCATACTCAGGAGCAAGACGTAGAGACATTTGGTCGTGGGTCGTATGTGGATAAGTAGGCCTTCCAGAATGAACAGCAGTCCGAACGCCGCAAAGGCATAGCGCCATCCTGGGAGCATTGAGGCAGGCTCAACAAAGAAATAGGAATCAGAACTTCCCACTGCGCAATGCACCTTCCCCATCAATGCGCCATAGGACTGCTCCATGGAAATGAGACCGGCTGCAATGGCTCCCCAGCTATACGGCTTTAGCCTGTTCTGTACCATTACCAATACGGCGGCCTGTTTAAGCTCTTCAAAACTGAAACCGGAATCCATGAGTTATTATTAGATGTAACGGAGGAGAATTCCTTCCGGTTAACAGGCGCTTGAACGAGGCATTTCCGCACAAATGTTTCGTATTGGCGATTACGCTGCACGCGCTTCGCGATTAATCCGGCTACTGATGCCATTTGCGCAGGCCCGACCGATACAATGGTATTCGAATCCCAGCTCACGCATTCTGTCCGGGTCGAAGAGATTTCGCCCATCGAAAAGAAGCGCTCTGGCCATGCTTTTCCTGATCCGGTCGAAATCCAGCGTCTTGAATTGAGGCCACTCCGTTATCAACAGAACCGCATGCGCGTCCTGGGCAATTTCATAAGGATCTCTGCCGTAATTTATGCCTTGCAGAAGAGTCCGAGCGTTTTCCATCGCAACAGGATCGTATGCATTTACAGTCGCTCCCTTTGCAAGTAGCTGCCTGATGACATCGACTGATTTCGCATCCCGCATATCATCAGTATTAGGCTTGAATGCGAGGCCCAGAACGGCAATCTTCTTTCCCTCCAGTCCCAGGAGAGTCGATTCCAACTTATGAACAAACCTTACCGGTTGCAGATCGTTCACTTTAAGCGTTGATTCCAGGAATCCTGTGTCACAACCATGTTTGCCAAGCGTGTGCAGCAACGCCTTTACATCCTTTCCGAAGCAGGACCCCCCGAAGCCCAGGCCGGCTTGGAGAAAATGATCGCCGATTCGCCGGTCTGCGCCCATTCCTCTTGCAACTTCCTTGATATCGCCGCCGACTTCCTCGCAGAGCGATGCCAGAGAGTTGATGTAGGATATCTTGCAGGCAAGGAAAGCGTTTGAGGCATATTTGATTATCTCCGCGCTTGTGACGTCCGTAATAAATATCGGGCGCTGGAGCGGAGCATACAGACCGGATAATTTCTCTGCTACCGCAGATGTCGGCGCTCCGATCACTATTCGGTCCGGGTAGAAAGCGTCTTCCACTGCGGAGCCTTCGCGAAGAAACTCAGGGTTGGATGCGACATCGAAATCCACATTCCGGCGTCTATTCCGTTCGATCAGGCCCGAAACCATCTGGGCTGTCCCAACGGGCACGGTGCTCTTATTTACGATGATTGTGTAATGATCGAGGTGCTGCGCGATTTCGACGGCTGCTTCGACCAGTTGCGAGAGGTCGGGATCGCCGCCCGGACCCGGGGGTGTCCCAACCGCTATGAACACGATGTCGCTGTTCCTGATCCCTTCGCTGATCTTTGTGGAGAACGAAAGTCGTTTCAGGGCGCAGTTTCGCTTAACCATATCTTCGAGTCCTGGCTCGTAAATAGGCATCTTTCCCGAGCAAAGCAAACAGACTTTCTCATCGTTCGTGTCAACGCATGTGACCTGGTTCCCAAGTTCGGCCAGCGCTGTTCCTGTTACCAGACCCACATACCCCGTTCCGATTATGCAGATCGATTGGGAATCCGATTCGCGGCGAGCCACGGAGTTCAAGTAACTTGCAGGGAGCCTGGTGATTGAAGTCATTTTCTATTCCTTCCACATGCATTTTCTGCTTAGCAGACTGTGTGCACGGACGAGATGCCTGCCTTTGATCGGCCGGTCTGCACAGGCTTATCGCCTGAACTCGCCTCACGCTCCCACAGGTGACGATATGTTACCCAGATCAGTTTTTCGGCACACGTGTATTACCCCATGGCGTCACAAAATAAAAACGGCGGGACACTTTAAGTGTCCCGCCGTCTGTATCATCAAACTTGCGCTTGTGGCTCTAACCGCCCGTCATCAGTTCGAATTTGTATCCCACTCCCCAGATGGTCGTGATTCTACACGGCGCCATCTCCTCTTCGATCTTACGCCTGAGCCTCTTCACATGCTGATCAACCGTGCGCTCGTCACCAAAAAACTCTTCATAGTCCCAAACCTGCTTGAGCAGTTGCTCACGAGTGAAGACTCGTTCCCTGTTGCTGGCAAGGTGCCAGAGCAGATCGAACTCCTTGGGCGTCAGGTCTATATGTCGCTCATGGATGTGGACCTCGCGAGACAGAACGTTCATTTGGAAACCGCCTAGGCTCAATATCTGCATTTCTTCAGGCGATTGATTTGAACTGGTTCGTCGCAGAACAGCCTTTACCCTTGCCACCAGTTCACGTGGGCTGAACGGCTTGGCGATGTAATCGTCTGCGCCCATTTCCAGCCCGAGCACTCTGTCGAATTCATCGGCGCGAGCCGTGACCAGCACGATTGGCAGATTGGCGAACCTTCTGACCTCGCGCAGGACCTCCAGTCCATCCATTTCCGGAAGAACGATGTCCAGAACCATCAGCGCGGGCTTATGCTCCTTGGTGAGAGCGATAGCCTGTCTGCCGTTGAAGGCGCACATCACCTCAAAGCCGGCGCTCTCTAGCTGCATGCGTATCAGGTCGCAAATTGTATCGTCATCATCAACTACCAAAACCTTCTGTTTAACAACCACCGTTGTTTCCCCTTCCCTTACTGTTGTTAAGCGCCTGAGCAGGTTCTGGCCCACATTCCGGTCGGAGCCTGTGATGTTGGTGTCTTTTATGCAAGAAAAGATCTATGTGTTATGCTGTCGTGAGCATTGTCGAGTTGGACCGACGCAAAACCACTCCGTACCCGGCATTTTGCGTGCCCTACGGTCGGCAACTGGACTTGCAGGCGTTTCAAAATCTGTTGAACTTAATCCTGATTCTTCTTTGTAGGTGGGTGAGTCCCTGCGCTATATAATAATAGGCTCATATGTCCTCGCGCAAGTCGAATTTGAAGTATTCGTTTGCCCCCAAGCTTGCAAGTCAGTATACACAAATGTGTCAGTATTGTCAAGAGGCACACAAAAAATTCGCTAATATCCCAATTATCTTTCACTGTGTTACGGGAATTCAGGCTTGCCGTGCCGCAGTCTGGAGTTCGCCGATAGCATGCATTACTCGTCGGCCTATCTCCTCTACGGCCTCTCTCGTATTCTGGCTGTCATAGAGGTCCGGGAAGGTAATCGGCTTTCCGTATATCACCTTTATCGGATGAAAATGAAAAAACTTGGAGTGAAACGGCAGAACCTTGTCTGTGCCCAAAACAAGGGCTGGAACGACTGGCGCCTTGGATTTGAGCGCTATCATGCCTATGCCAAGCTCGGACTTCTGGAGTTCACCGTTCGGACTCCGCCTGCCCTCGGGAAAAATACAGACAACGCGTCCCTGGTCGAGTAGAGCGGTCGCAGTCTTGATCGCACGACGATCCGCTGTTCCGCGCTTGACCGGAAATGTGCCGATAGTCTTCAAGAGATTGCCAAACCCTGGTGGAAACAGTTCCTCCTTGGCCATGAAATGCACATGGCGCTTCATCCCGGCGCCGACGCACGGCGGATCAGCAAAACTGATGTGGTTGGGAGCCAGAATGATAGGTCCGGTGGCCGGAACGTTCTCCTGGCCATAAGCCTTTAATCGGCCAAAGAAGATAAAGATCAACTTCAATAAACCGCGGCATAACTTGTAGAGCGGGAGCGAAACGGGTGTAATCCGTATTAGTAATCTACTATCCAACTGATTGTTCCGAAGTTTCTCGTTATCCATTGGTACCTGGCTCCGTTTGAATTCTCGTTTCAGCCATTGTCACAATTTTGTCCACTACCTGTTCGATCGACAGGTGGTCGGTGTCGATGCATTCCGCACCTGTTGCTTGAACAAGAGGACTGTCGAATCGAGTGCTGTCCCGGTGATCGCGCTCCTCAATATCCCGGCAGATTTGATCGACGTCGGCTTCCATTCCCGCAGCCGCCAATTCCGAAGTCCTTCGCCTTGCGCGTTCATGGACAGACGCTGTCAGGAAAACCTTTACCTGGGCATCAGGCAGTACAACGGATCCGATATCCCGACCCTCCATTACCACGCCGCCATTTCCTGCCAGCAGCCGCTGACGCGCAACAAGGATTCTCCGCACGCCTGAAATAGCGCTGACGGGTGATGAGAGCCATGTTACTTCCTTGGTTCTTATCTCTCCTGAAACATCCATTCCGTCAACAAAGATTCTCGATCCCTCGCCTTCGGAGAAGTCGAAATGCATGCCTTCGGTCATGCGAACAATCGCGGCTTCATCCGATAGGGGAATGCCGAGTTGAAGCGACTTCCAGGCCACAGCCCTATACATCGCTCCGGTGTCCACATACTTGTATCCAAGCTCTTGAGCCACTCCCCGGGCCACGGTGGTCTTTCCGGCCCCAGCCGGGCCGTCTATCGCTATTGAAATACTTTTAGTCATAATTGCGTTGATCGACGCCTGGCGCAGCCTTGATGAGGATAGATTCTCTAACGTTCCTGGCGGTTTCGAACCATTTGAAGGTTTCCCGCTCATCTCCCGACTCCAGAATTTTGGCGATCCGGCCCAATTCTGAGAAAAAATCCCTGATTGCAAGGGCGATTTCCGATTCGTTGGAAAGGCAGATGTCCCGCCAAAGCTCAGGTGAACTGCCGGCGACCCGCGTCATGTCTCGGAAGCTCCCGGCGATCATATCGAAAAGCAGATTGTCCTTTTTCGATCGTTCTTGCGCAAGGTTGACGAGCGCAGCGGCCATTAAATGCGGGAGATGGCTGATGACAGCGACACAGCGGTCATGAGTGGCCGGATCCATGATCATCACTCTGGAGCCGATAGACTCAGCAAGCGTGTGAATTCCGTTCAATGCGTCACCGTCAGTGCGGTCGGTCGGGGTAAGGACATATGCCGCGCCCTCGAACAGGTCGGCATCGGCGGCTTCAACCCCTGCGATCTCCGAACCGGCCATCGGGTGCCCTCCGATGAAGCTGACCTCGCTGCCCGCCAATTCGTCCGCAGCGGCACAGATTGCCGCTTTGGTACTTCCTGCATCGGTGATGATGGAACCCGGTTTCATCACATCGGAAGCGTGCTCTATGAATCCGACCTCCGTGCCAACAGGTGTTGAGACATATAGCAGGTCGGATTCGGCAACGCCGGTTTGCAGATCGAGGCTCCAATCATCAATGGCGCCGAGTCTTACCGCCTGCTCCAGGCGCTCTCGATTTCGCCCGATGCCGGTCACTCGCCGGACGAGACCGCGCTTCTTCACGGCCATCCCGAAAGACCCGCCGATAAGTCCTACGCCGATTATTGAAATACGGTCGAATTGCAATGGCATTGCTAATCCTTAAGACTCGGCTCACGTAGGAATGCAGGGGCGCGTATAAAAGGGGAAAGGGGAGTAGGAGGAGTGGAAGGAGTAACATGAATACCGGAATTCCGGCCCCTTCTTCTTTCCTGTCCCCGCGAACCCGGCGACCTCAGCGTCCCCGCGTGAGGGAGTTTCGTGAGGCTAGGCCAAAACCTCTCTTAGCGTGCGAATGAATCGTTCATTCTGCTCTCTGGTGCCGATTGTCACCCGAAAGAAAGTCGGGCAGCCAAAGATGTCTCCGGTTCGTATGATCACTCCTCGCTTGAGAAGTTCCTGGAAAACCGGTCGGCAGTCACGCTTGCAGTCGAACCAGATGAAATTTGCCTCGGTCGGCAGGTAGGGCAGGCTCATCGCCTCGAACTCGCTGTAGAGATAGTTTTTGCCCTCGGAGTTTACCTTCAGGCTTCGCTCAACCTGATCCGGATCATCCAGACTCGCGATCGCCCCAACCTGCGCAATGCTGTTGACGTCAAACGGCTGGCGAACCTGGTTGATGGCCGAGATGATTTCCGGGCGCGCAATTCCGTATCCTATCCTCAACCCTGCCAGGGCATAAATCTTGGAGAAAGTGTGCAGGATGATGACGTTTCTTCCCTGCTCGACGAGCGCCAGGGTGTCCGGGAAATCAGGGCTTTCCACGTATTCAAGGTAAGCCTCATCAAAAACGACTATGACGTGCTCGGGGACCCTCGCCATGAAAGCATTGACCTCCGACTGGGTAACGATCGTTCCGGTAGGGTTGTTGGGGTTGGCTATGACGATCAGACGCGTTCTGTCGGTTATTCTGTCCGCGATTTCCGGCAGGCTGTACGTGTGGTTGATGCATGGAGCGCTGCTGTATTCGCAGGCATTGAGGAGCGCAGCCGCTTCGTATTGAGAGAAGGTCACTTCTGAGGAAATGACTTCATCTCCCGCATGAGAGAGGAACGCCAGGCCAATGTTGTGAATGATCTCGTCGCTGCCGTTGCCGCAGACTATCTGGTTTTCGCTTACACCCCAGAAATCCGCAAGCCTCTTGATCAGATAGAAGCAACTTCCATCCGGATACAAGGCGACCTTGTCCAGTGCCGATTTCATCGCCTCCACGGCCTTCGGTGAAGGCCCGATGGGACTCTCGTTGGAAGCAAGTTTGATAATATCACTGATCCCGAACTCCCGCTGCACTTCCTCAATAGGTTTGCCCGGCACATACGGTTTCAGTTTGGCGATGTGCTCCTGCACCAATCCACGCTTTGACATTGTTCTCTCCCTCGACAGTTGTTAGACCCTAAGTTTACCAGATTCATCGGGCTGTTTACAACCGCGCGTGAACCATAGCCCTAACGCGCCTGCACGGCAAACAGCAAAAAACCTCTACTATTACGAGTAGAGGTTTGCCAGGATGCCACCTATCGCACAACCGTTTCGCAGCTAGCCAGTCTTAGTGAATGTCACGCACACATGACCCATCAAGCTGCGGCATTGTGAGATGAATACCAAGTAGTCGTATGCGGTTCCAAAGGGCTTTGCAACTGGAAACCTATCCAAATACGTTCGAACGCTGGGATAGTACATTGAATCGGTCAGTTCCAGGCCCGCTGGACGAAATATCCTGGAGAGATCCGCCACGTTCCTGTATCTATAAAGAGTATGCCAGCCGGTTCCACCTCTAACGAGTTTATGGAACCAAAGCGGCGTCGCTTTGGCAACTCTATACTCTAAAGCCGTGGGGTTCGGAATACTGGAAATAAACATTCCCCCAGGCTTGAGTACTCTTGCTACCTCAGATGCCGCTCTATCAAGATCGTCAACATGTTCGAGAACCCAACGAGAAAAAGCAAGGTCATATGCATTAGAGGGGATGTCGTTCATCGATTCCACTGAGCAGACATGACATTCGCCCACATTGGGATGTTCTACAAGACAATCATCTATGTCAATGCGATCAACTTTGCAAGAGAATCCCTTCTTGGGCAGTTGTGATTCCACGTCCAAGCTTTGGTTCGCACCGATGTTGAGCAAACGTCCGCTATCACCTATCCCGTTTTCTTCTATGAACGACAATATCGAAGTGAACAACCGACCATCAGCGCTGCCATTCATCCTTTACTCACTTTCTGACCTGGCTTTCTCAATGTGAGCCATCCCTATGTTAGCGTCCTGGGAAATGGCACACAGTTCCACATCCTAAGAATACGATAATCAAATTATTTTGTCAACTACGAGTTCAGGAAATAGAATAACTCTTAGTGCCGGAGGAACTTGGATATGTCAATCTCGGTCCCTTTGTTTAGGCGAGCGCTCGACTTCCCGTCAGGATTTCCGCACTGGCCTGTCAGCGTATAGTGAGTCCATGTCCCTTTTCGCGGTACGGGGATCTCGAATGCGCTTTGTGCCTTCGCCAAAACGGCTCCGACCTGGTATGAGATTTCTGATACAGTCTGATTCCGATCGTCCAGCAAAGCGATTCTAAGCAAGACGTCGGTTTCGCTGCTTACACTCTTGTTGATCACTGTGCCGGAGATGACCGAAGATCGATCGGTTTCACTGTATTTATGCACGAACTTTATATCACCCAGGCGCAATGCCGCCTGATCGGTTGAAATATCAGGCGGAGGCGGGGCGAAGATATAGATGTTGGCGACTGTCTGGCTCTTATCATCTATTCCGAAATTAATCCCCTGTGACCAATACCAATACTCGCTTTGGCCATCGACTACACTCGGCGCAACTTCTTCCGGCTTGCCGCGCTTTGCTTCTACGGATGCGAGTGTATCACCGACTGCGATTCCATCGTTTGTGGGCGCGGACGGAGACATCGACAGCACGTTCTGCACCTTGTCGCCGTCAGGGGTCAAGGCCACGACCACCTGATTGTTTCTACGGTAAACCATGACCGCGTACATAACCTGCGACTGCTCTACGGATTTTCCCTGTATCTTATCCGGCAGCTTCATCGTGTCAAAGACGCTTGACAGCATGTCAGTCACCTTTAGGCCGCCAAGAGACGATTGGCCGAAACAGCATGCCGGAATTATTGTCATTACTGATAGCGTTAGGAACCACTTCATTATTCGCATTTGACTCACCTCTGGGATTGTATTTGCCGAATTCCGGAGGTTTCAATCACGGCAAGGTTGGCCATACCTGGCCGGGTGGGCGAGAACACACGCGCAAAGGCCTGTGGAGGGAGCGTATAAAGGAGTGGAGGGAGCGTATAAAAGAGTTATTTGTTCAGAACATCCAGAGCGGTTGGGATGGATTGGAGGACATCGCGGGCGAGAAATCCGACGGGCCCAATGCTCGCAGCAGCGATGTCGCCCGCCAAGCCGTGGATATAGACTCCTGACACGGCGGCCCACAGGGGATCGCATCCCTGTGAAAGCAGTCCGCCGATCATTCCAGCCAGAACATCCCCGGTACCGGCGGTGGCCATGCCGGAGTTGCCGGTCGGATTCAGGAACACGTGTCCGCCAGGCTCCGCTACAAGAGTCCTTGCGCCCTTGAGAATGGCGACGCAGTGGAACCGCGCGGCAGCTTCCTTCACGGACGCCAGCCTATCCGCCTGGATTTCAGCTGTGGTCTTGCCCAGCAGACGGCCCATCTCTCCGGGGTGAGGGGTGATGACAAGCGGGCCGTGTTCTCCTTCCAGGACGGAGGCGCCGGCGAGGCAGTTGAGCCCGTCTGCATCGATCACCATCGGTTTGGAAACACTGCGAACGAATTCCTGGACGAACTTTCGCGTCGATTCGTCGGTTCCGATGCCGCAACCCAGCGCAATTGACGAGGCCCTGTCGCAAAGGGCAGTCGCCTGCCCGAGCGCCTTGTCGCTCAAGGCGTGGGTCTGGGTTTCCGGCATAGCCCGAGTGATAACTTCGGTAAGCTTGATAGACATTATATCCTGCAGACATTGAGGCACGGCAAGGATTGATAGACCGGCTCCGACCCTCAAAGCTGCCTCGGAAGATAAAGCCGCCGCGCCGGTGTATCCTGCCGATCCTGCGAACACCAAGCAGGTCCCAAAGGTTCCCTTATGACCGTCGGCGGGACGATGGGGAATTGCAGCTTTGACCTCCGATTTGCTTACAAGCGACACGTTTACCTCGCGATAAAGATCATGAGGAATTCCGATATCAGCGACAATCAGTTTGCCTACATACTCTGCGCCAGGGTACATCACGAGGCCAATCTTGGGAAGGGCGAAGGTTACTGTCACCTCAGCTGCTACGCAGGCGCCCAGGACTTTGCCGGTATCAGCATCCATGCCGGATGGAATGTCAACTGCAACGGTCGGCCTGTTTGCCCGGTTGATCGCCATTATCACCGCTTCAGCCAAGCCGGTCACAGCGCCGTGCAGCCCGGTCCCGAAAATGGCATCCACGACGGCATCCGCAGATTTGAGTGCGTCGTAAGCCTGTTGACCGCTCAGGATTTGCTGAATCTCCTGCCCGAGTTGACGCAGCTTGTCCAGGTTTACACGCGCATCACCGGCGATTTCCGATGGGTCTGCAAGGACCAGCGCGGAGACATCGGCGCCGGCCTCACGCAGAAGTCGTGCAGTCACAAAACCGTCACCACCGTTGTTTCCCTTGCCTGCGATCACGACCACATTCTTGTCTCTGACGCCGCTGATTAGATCGCAGACAGCTTCGAAAACGGCTCTGCCGGCACTCTCCATAAAGTCGAGGCTCGGAATGCCGAATTCGGTGGTCGCCCGGCGATCAAAGTCGCGCATCTGCTCTGAGGATGCGAGGCGTCGAAGATCATACGGTAGGTAATCATAAGGGTCAGTCATGGGGACCTCCTGTGAAAGCTTCCAGTGATTAGTATTTGGTATTTAGAATGGGAAGGGGGTGACGAGGCAGGAATGGCAGGGCGAACAGCTTTGCTTACTCCTCCTACTCCTTCGGCTCCCCTTACTCCTGCTCTACGCATACAGCGCAGGCGGTGGCGTAGGCTCGACAATGCGAGATACTCACCATTATTGAACGCTCGCCTGCAATCTGAGCCGCACGCTTGCTTAAGGTTACACTGGGCCGGCCATTCTCATCGCACAGAATCTCGACATCCAGCCAGGAAAGACTCACGCCCAGTGCTTTTGCAACCGCCTCTTTCGCCGCGAATCTTCCGGCGAACCTTTGTGCCCAGCATCGGTCACGTCGGCAGTATTCGGACTCTCTTTCGGTGAAAATGCGTGCCTCAAACCTTCGAATGTTGACGATCGCTCGCCGGATTCTTTCTATTTCGATTATATCCGTGCCGATTCCGGTAATCATGTTGACCTCGTGGACCGAATGCGCCATCCTGGCACTCAGTGACATATTTACTATACGACTTTCGTGCCGCCACTTCCTCCTTTGAGAGGCGTTAGGCTTTGGGATTTAGGATCAAGGGTCCGGAATCAGGCATTAGGCATTAGGCTTTTGGGATTCAGGGACGGGATTAGGAATTGAATACGAAACTACTGTATGCCCAATGTCAATCTTTCCTGCCATGATTTCGGAGAGAATTCCCTCTCCTGCTCCCTGGCGGGGGAGGGCAAGGGTGGGGGTTCCCGAATTCCGAACACCCGAAGACCTGATACCCAATACCTGAGACCTGATACGTTCCCCGTGATTTTCCCGTGTTTTTTGGGTACAAGATTGGTAATCCAGGCAAGGGGGAATAGAGTTGGCGGAGACATGGAAAGTTGCCAAACTCGATGTGACCGTCGAGTACAAGGACAGTATTCCCGTAATTATCGCGAGCGGTGAGGCCGATCTTATCACCAGCCGCAAGCTTATCAGCACGGTGGAGAGCCTAGTCAATACCGGTCACTACAAGTTGATATTCGATTTTCGAGAGATATCCTACATCGATAGCTCCGGATTCCGCGTTCTGCTCACGGCCAAGAAACAGGTTGCCGATAAGCGCGGGGATGTAGTTCTGATAAGCGCTGGCGCCCCGGTTGAGCGCATCTACAATCTTCTCAAGCTCGATTCATTGATTTACCGGACAGATACCGTGGAAGATGCTATTGAGAAGCTGAAGAACATTTAGCGGATAGCAGTTAGCTGGGAGCCATGATCCCTAATACGCAATACCCTGGATACTAACGCCTTTATCATTGGTTTCCGAGAGAATTCCCTCTCCTGCTCCCTGGCGGGGGAGCGCAAGAGCCCGCCCAGAGCGAAGCGAAGGGGTGGGGGTTTCCGAATACCTGAACACACGATGCTTTAGCGCCCCTCCCTCCCTAAATCCTAACGGCTAAATCCTAAATCCTTTTACGCCGCCAGCGCCTCGATCACTCTGTCCGCGAACTCCTCTTCCGGGACCACCCCCTCGAACTGCACTCTGTCATTGATCACAATCGTCGGGACCGCCGTTATAGAATAACGGTCGATCAGGTCAGGGAACTCGGTCGCTTCAACCGCGTCCGCTCGTATGTGTGACGGGTTCTCGATAGCCATTCGATGCGCCGTGCGCACCGCGGAGGGACAGTAAGGGCAGGTGGGGGTTACAAACACCTGGATATACACGTCACCGGCGAGGCCCAAAACCTTGTTTCGCGTCCCCGGTTCCAAAGTCGTGGAATTCGTTGAGACATCGATGATATCATCCACCAACGATTTGAACTCGAAGCCGCCCGGGATGCCGTAATACCCCACCTTCGCACCCTGATCGTTCATCAACACCACGGCGGGAAGTTTATCTATGCCCAGTTCCTTCACGAGCCAATTGTCCGGGGAGAATTCCTCGTCCTGAACGGTAATCTTTTCGGAAAGGTCGGCCAGTTCATTCACCAACTCGCCCGTCTCGCGGCAGAACTGGCACTCCAGCCCCAGCGCATCCAGGCCCGCCGCCTTCCGCACGAACACGGCGATCAGCACCGGGTTTCCAAGTTCCTTGTCAAACCTGTCTCGCAGAAACTCCTTATCACTGTCAGGAATCATCGGCATCTCACATCACCTCCAGGTAGTGGGTTCACATCCGAAGTGTAACTACCCTTCACGACTCGATTCGACACCCAGGGATGAATGGATTTTCCTGAATCCCGAAGAATGCCCGAGGGGGAGGGCCGAAGCCTGCACTGAGTAGGCCCGGTGAATAGGGTGCCCTTCCGTCCTACGCCGCTTGCGGCGGCGCCCCCTCTCCTGCTCCCGGCGGGAGAGGGTGGGGGTGAGGGCGATTCCGTCCGAAATTCCCCACCTGCCAAGGGGGGGATTAGGGGGGGTTCCGGAATACCGAACGCCCGAAACCGCCATTTGTGGCGTCATTGCTCACTAGCTTAGGATTAAATGACTTTGTTTTGCAGAAACATGAAGGTCGGGCTCCAGGCCGCCCCAGTTGTGGCGAGACGTATAACATGAGACAAGACATGTATAGCCTGTAGGGAAGGGATTGGAGCCTCCCCTGAGCCCGTCGAGGGGCGCCCTTCCGTCCGGGTCCGGTTCCGGCATTCATCATTCATCATTCAGCGTTCATCACTTCTGCATTGGGGTTAGGGGGGATTCCGGAAACCTGATGCCCCGCGCCACCACGCCCGTCCCGCCCGGATTTCCTTATCCGGGCGCCGGATTCTCCGGAATCCGGAGGACATCTGGCTCTCCGAAAAGCAGCCCGCTTAACATGTTGACTTTTTTGAAAGACGGTGACATAATTCTGTTGTCGCTTGGATACCAGCCGCTTGCTTTTGGGAATTAGGAAGAACAAATGGCAGACGCCGATTCTCGACAATATTACGCCCATACGCCAAACAAGCGGGGAGAGTGGCACGTTTTGAAAGACCATCTCCAAATGGTGGCCGAAGATGCCGCCGGTTTTGCGTCCGCGTTCCAATGTGGTGAGGAAGCTTATTTCGCCGGTATCCTTCATGACCTTGGGAAGTACGGCGAACTCTTTCAGAGGCGACTGCAAGGCAAGGAGCGAGGTATCGACCATTGGACGAGCGGCGCATGGACAGCCCTCAGGGATTTCAGGATAATTGCCGCGACAGCGGCGATTCAGGGTCACCACATCGGTCTGCAGAGACTCTCCCCGGTTGCCATGAGGGCTGTCTGCACGGATCACACAACACGCGGACTGCGCTTGTCAGAAATAGCTCCCGAACCGCTGCTCGAGCGTTTTGTCGCAGACGGTCTCAGCGTGTACCCGCCATCCAAGCAGCATTACGTTCCATGGAGAGAAACAGCGTCTGCCATGTTAGACGTTCGGATGCTCTACTCGGCTCTGGTTGACGCAGACTTCTTAGATACGGAAAGGCATTTCAAGCAGGGCGTTGTCGGTTGGGAGCGCCCGAAGGCCCCAGAACTGGAGCCCTCAAGGGCATACGAGGCTCTATTAGAGCACATGAACGCTGTGCGTGCATCGTCGCGCTCCTCGGAGGAAGTAAAGGGACTTCGCGAATCGCTCTTTTCCTCCTGCGTGCAGGCCGCACAGGGCAAAGCGGGCGTGTGGACCCTTACAGCGCCGACGGGATCCGGCAAGACGCTGGCCATGCTTGCATTTGCCCTGAGGCACGCTATGGAGAACAATCTACGTCGGATAGTAGTGGTCATTCCGTACCTGAGCATCATTGAGCAAACCGCTGCTATATATCGAGAAATATTCGAACCTATCTTCGGCGATAATTATGTGTTGGAGCAACACAGCCTCTCGGAGCCGAGAGGCGCGTCGGCGGATAACGAGATCGCAGACGACCAGTATTTATCACAAAACTGGGACGCACCGGTAATCGTGACGACCAGCGTCCAAATGCTGGAGTCGCTATTCTCTAATCGTCCGTCGGCCTGCCGTAAACTGCACAGGCTGGCGGAAAGCGTAATTCTGTTTGACGAGGTGCAAACGCTCCCGCAGCATCTGGCGGTCGCCACGCTTGCAACCATTTCGCACCTTGCCGAGCGCTACCGATCTTCCGTTGTTTTTTCCACAGCCACGCAACCTGCGTTCACGGAATTGAGCCCCCATGTCCAAGAGCTCCAGGATTCGCCAACGGGATGGCATCCGACTGAGATAGTCGGTGAACCATCAAGGCTTTTCCAGCAGGCTGTCAGAACCAAAATGACATGGCCTGAATTGAACGAGCGGCTTTCCTGGAATGAGCTTTCAGACCGGCTCTCCGATTACAGCCAGGTGCTTTGTGTAGTCAATCTGAAACGTCATGCTCAGGAATTGATGGAGAAGATGCGGCAAACTGAGGGATTGCTGCACCTATCCACCAACATGTGCCCGATGCACAGGCGAAATGTTCTGGGCGAAGCTAAACAAAGGCTGGATACCGGGCAGCCATGCCGAATGATCTCTACATCATGCATAGAGGCGGGGGTGGACATCGATTTTTCCCACGTATTCAGGGCGATGGCGGATGTGGTTTCGATTGCCCAGGCTGCCGGGAGATGCAACAGGAACGGACTGCTCGAGGTCGGGGAGGTAAGAGTATTCATCCCTGAGGAGGAGAAGTACCCATCCGGGGGCTACAGGCAAGGCGCGGATATTTCCAAAATGATGTTGCGGGATCTGGGAGAGCCTGGCATGGACATAAAGGCACCGGCGCTCTTCTTGGATTATTACAGAAGAATGTACGCCCTCGCGAAAACCTTCGACTCAACTAAGTCCAAATGCCTTCATGAAGCGATAAACCGGCAGGATTTCGTCGATGTAGCTAGGATGTACAGGATAATAGATCAGAATACCATCAACATACTCGTCCCCTACGACTTGGATGCGTACGGCACCCTCGTCGGCGAGGTGAGGGCGGAAGGGCTGACGGCCAATTGGGTCAAGAGGGCCAGGCCGTACGCTGTGTCGATTTACCGTCCACAGGGAGATATCTTCCCTCAATGGCTTGAGTCCGTAATGACAAAGAAGGGTGAACCGACGTCCGACTGGTTCATTTACCTCAATGAGGAGGATTACAAGAATGATGTTGGCTTGGTTCTGCCCGAACCTACGGGTTATTACATAGGTTAAGCCACGAAAATGCAAAACAGAGACAGCGAAAGGAGGAAAAATGAAAACTTCCATTCACACGTTGGAAGTCTGGGGCGATCTGGCATGTTTCACGCGGCCTGAACTGAAGGTCGAACGGTTCAGTTATCCGGTGATCACGCCATCGGCGGCACGCGCCGTCTTTGAGGCTATCTACTGGAAGAAGACATTCTGGTGGCAGGTTACAAGGATAGAGATGTTGAAGCCGCCACGATACATCGCCCTCCGCAGAAACGAGACAAAGGACAAAGTGCCTGCAGGGTCGATATCACGCTGGATGAAGGGTCTCGAAGCTCCGGCCCCCATATTCACTGACGGGGACAAGGCGCTCCTGGGCACGGATCAAAGGGGGAGAACACAAAGGCAGACGATGGCTTTGAAGGACGTAGCATACCGGCTGCACGCCCGTATGATGCCGTGGCCTGAATACGAAGACAGCTTGACATGCATGGAAGTCCAGTTCAAACGGCGTGCCGGGAACGGACAGTGTTTCTCCCAACCTTACATGGGGTGTAGGGAGTTTCCAGCATACTTTAGATTGGTGGATCCCGTTCGGGAACCGTCTTCACCGCACCCTGTTGAAATGGATATGGGACTGATGCTGTATGATGTCTTTGACCTGGGGAAAAAGGGAAGCTGGGACGACAAGCCGTCGATAAGCCTGTTTTACGCTCGTATGCATGCTGGGACGCTGGACATTCCCGAGTACGCCTCCAGTGACGTTCTCAAGTGTGTTGAAGGGGAGGTGATGTGATGCTGGACTTACTGGTCAAGTACGCGGTGGATCACGAACTGGTGGCCGAGCCGGGATTCGCGCCCAAAACAGCCAAGTGGTGTATATCCTTCAGCTCAGACGGCAGGTGTCTGGGCATATCGGAGATTGGTGACACTTCCAATAAGAAGAACCCCGGGCAAACATTCAAGAAGTGTCCGGAGTTGCAGCAAAAGGAGCTTGTCGGAGGTGGCGAGCCGCGTTCACACTTCCTCATGGAATCGGCTCAAACGGTGGCCCTTCTCTTTGCAAACTCGGAGGACGAAAAGAACAATTACGCGAAGGCATCTGCAAAGCGTAAGTATTTCTTGGATCTACTCGCTAATGCCTCAGGGTCAATGCCTGCACTCGGGATAGCGGCTCAGAGCATGGCAGATGAGCGGAACGCCGCCTTTATTCACGAAGAGGCCGTCAGTCGCAAGGTAAAACCGACCGATAGGATGACCATTGCAATAGGAGGGGGATACCCAGTCGAATCCGACGCCTGGCATGATTGGTGGAGGGAGTTCAGGGATGATCTGAATCAGAATGCAAAGACGCGAGAAGGTATGAGATGTTTTGTTACTGGCGGGATTCACGAACCGCTGGCCACTATGCCAAAAATTCTGAGGCTATCCGACGTTGGTGGGCTTCCCACGGGGGATGCTTTCTCTTGCTATGACAAGGAGGCATTCAGGTCCTACGGACTCGAACAGTCTGCAAACTGCGCAGTGTGTGAGGAGTCCGCCTTCGCATACAGAGCGGCTTTGAATGACCTCATAGAGAATCACAGCAAGAAGCTCGCCGGAACTAAGGTGGCTCATTGGTTTTCGCATCCCGTGAGGGTCGAGGACGACCCATTCGCCTGGTTGGACAGCGGGTATTCGGACGAAAGACAGGAGCGTGATGCGCAGTACGCGGCGGCAGGAATGCTGGATGCCATTCGAACAGGCAAACGATCGGATCTCAGCGGAAACCGATATTACGCCCTTACCCTCTCAGGTGCGTCAGGACGCGTGATGGTTCGTGACTGGATGGAAGGCTCCTTTGAAGATCTTCTGGAGAACATTGAGTCATGGTTTGCGGACTTATCCATAGTTCGCCGTGACGGAACCGGCACTGCTCAGCCGCCTAAGTTCATGGCGGTCATGGGTGCCCTGGTCCGCGATCTCGCGGACATTCCGGCTCCCATGCTCGCCGGGATGTGGCATACCGCAGTCAACCGTAGGCCCATCCCAAGAAGCGCCCTTGCTCAGGCGCTTGCACGCGCAAGAATCGCCATCATTAAAGACGACCCAGCGAGTCACGCTCGCATGGGCCTCATTAGGGCATATCACGTTAGAAACACCACGGAGGGAGAACAAATGACAGTATTCCTGAATGAAGACCACCCGAATCCTGCCTACCAGTGCGGGCGGCTAATGGCAGTTCTTGCCGACCTACAAAGATCGGCTCTTGGCGATGTGGGTGCCGGGATTGTGCAGCGCTACTACGCAGCCGCAAGCTCCACGCCGGCTCTTATTCTTGGCAGGCTGACCCGGACGAGCCAGTTCCACCTTGGCAAGCTCGATCCGGGACTTGCCTATTGGTATGAAGGCAAGATCGCCGGCATCTGGGCGCGTTTGGAGAATAACCTTCCAATGACCCTTAACCTTGAGGAGCAGAGCCTTTTTGCCCTCGGGTACTATCAACAAATCGCGGACAAGCGAAATTCAAACAAAAAGAACGCGGAGGAGAAAGAAAATGTCTAGCCCCATTTCAAACCGTTATGAATTCCTGTATTTCTTTGATTGTGAGAATGGAAACCCCAACGGCGACCCCGACTCGGGAAACGCCCCGAGAATAGACCCGGAGGACATGCATGGCCTAGTCTCAGATGTTGCCATGAAGCGGAGGATTCGGAACTATGTGCAAATAGCGAATGGCAATCAGATGCCCAACGCCATCTTCATGGAACAGGCCTGCAACCTCAACGGCAAGATCATGCAGGCGCAAGACGCGAATCCTGCTGATGAAAAGAGGAATAAGGGCAAGGATGCCGTGGACGCAAAGCGCGGCTGGATGTGCGACAACTTCTACGATGTTCGCACCTTTGGGGCTGTTATGAGCACCGGGCCGAACGCCGGGCAGGTACGCGGACCGGTGCAGTTATCGTTCGCGCGTTCTCTCGATCCCATCTTGCCCATGGATATATCGATAACCCGCATGGCAGTAGCGGAAGACGTAAAGGGAGCAAAGAATGCGGAGGATTACGTAAAGTGGGAATCCGAACAGGATGAGGATAAGCTCCGTACTATGGGACGCAAAGCTCTCATCCCTTACGGACTCTACGTCGCCAAGGGATTCGTGAGCGCTCACCTTGCCCAGCGAGACGGGTTCACGCATGGCACCGGCTTCTCGGAGGATGACCTGCGTTTGCTGTGGGAAGCTCTTCTAAATATGTATGACCACGACCGCTCGGCCAGCAAGGGAGTGATGTCATGCAGGAAGTTAGTGGTGTTCAAGCACGTCGGCACCGATTCGAACCCTGATCAGAGGAGGAGACAGGCGATGCTGGGATGTGCGCCTGCTCAGAACCTACTAGACCTGGGCAGGGTCGTGGAAGTCGAAAGGAAGGTTCCCTCCGACGGTCAGGCATTCACACCACGCCGTTTCTCGGACTACGAGATTATCGTGAGATCCGACAGGCTACCTGCCGGGGTAGAGTTGCTTGAGGATTTTGCTGCTCTCGCCTAGGAGAGGAGGGAGGGCAGGACAATGCTCGAAGAATCGGAACGGATATACATCTCCGCCATAACCCAATACGCGTATTGCCCACGCAGGTGCATGCTCATTCATCTGGAGGGAGAATTCGAGGATAACGCGTTCACCCTCCAGGGAAGCGCGATCCATGAACGCGCCGATCAAGTAACCACGAGCGTAGAGGACGGAAAGCGCACGGACAGGGCGCTTCCTTTGTGGTCAGAGAAGCTTGGAATTCAGGGAAGAGGCGATGCCGTGGAGTTCTTCGATGATGGTACTATTCGGCCGGTAGAGTACAAGCGTGGCAAGCGTAGGCCGGAACATCCTGACGACTTGCAGTTGTGCGCCCAGGCCTTGTGCCTGGAGGAAATGTTCTCAACCCGCATTAGCGGAGGGGCCATATTCTACCACGAGTCAAGGTCATGCAGAGACGTGGTCTTCGACGAGGCGCTTCGGAATGAAACGGTAGAGGCCATAGGGGAAATACGCTTGGCGCTTGGCCGGAATAGCCTACCTCCTCCCGCAAACGATGCAAGATGCGGGAAATGTTCGCTGACGAACATCTGCATGCCGTCGGCAATTTGCGCTGCATCTAAGGTCGACGCTGAGTTCGCATTCCGAATACCAGCAGAAGAGGAGGGTGAGTCGCTATGAGCAGGGATCTCATGAATACCCTGTACGTCATGACCCAGGACTCGTACGTTCGCTTGGACGGCGAGACTCTCAGTGTCGAGTGCGGCGGCAAAGCTACGTCCCGCGTGCCTCTCCACCACCTGGGCGGAGTGGTGCTTTTCGGCAGGGCTATGATATCGCCCGCCGCCATTCAACGCTGTGCTGAGGATGGGAGAACCGTCACCTTCCTGGATTACAACGGCAGATTCAAAGCCCGTGTGGTTGGGCCGGTCACCGGGAACATCCTGCTCAGGCAGGCTCAATACGCCGCCTATGCCGATAAGGAGAAAAGCTCCCTAATCGCGAAATGCCTTGTGGCTGGGAAGATGCAGAATTGCAGAACGAACGTTCTCCGGGCGTCGAGGGAGTCCAAGTCCGACGAGCACAAGTCAGCATTGCAGGCGGCCGCCAATCACCTGGCAGGCTTGATAATGGTGGTGCAGCAACTATGCGACATCGAACAGATCAGGGGATGTGAAGGCCAGGGAGCGGCGTGCTATTTCGGCGCGTTCGATCGCATGATTCGGGTTCAGAGGACCGATTTCAAGTTCGAGGGCCGAAATCGCCGACCGCCCAGGGATCGTGTAAACGCCCTGCTCTCATTTCTCTATGCAATGCTGGCCAACGACTGCACATCGGCGCTTGAGGGAGTCGGTCTCGATCCCCAGCTTGGGTACCTCCATTCGCTGAGGTCGGGACGCCCGGCTCTTGCTCTCGACCTAATGGAGGAATTTCGTCCGGCGTTGGCGGAGAAGCTGGCGTTGAGTCTGATCAATCTAAAGCAGATTCGCCCTGAGCACTTCGAAGAGCGTCCGGGTCATTCCGTTATGTTAAACGAGGACGGGCGCAAGGCGGTTGTGGTAGCGTATCAGAAGCGCAAGCAGGATGAGGTTATGCACCCGCTCATGAAAACAGCCGTGCCTATGGGTTTGGTTATGCATCTTCAAGCCCGGCTTTTCGCGCGGTATCTTAGAGGGGAAACGGATGCATATCCGCCGTTCATGCCCAGGTGATGTTACGTAGGGGCCGCTCGCCGAAGCGGCCCGAAACCGACTTGAGGCACTTACGAGCGCCAACTTCAAAATGTTTCAGAGTTGTGAACGATATTTTTCCGGGTGAGAAATGCGAAAAGAATTCCTGGTCAGCTACGATGTGAACACACAGGACAAGGAGGGTCGGCGCAGGCTCAGAAAGGTGGCCAAGACCTGTGAAGGATATGGCCAGCGCGT
>Ga0326727_10005516_pt1 | contig 36069 bp, 26 predicted proteins | sample MB2enrmetagenome_FD_207643 | JGI IMG/M metagenome (GOLD analysis project Ga0326727, IMG submission 207643) | Lab enriched peat soil microbial communities from McLean, Ithaca, NY, United States - MB29MY | ecosystem: Environmental > Terrestrial > Soil > Wetlands > Peat | place: USA: New York...
TCGGAGATGACTTTGCTCTTTTTGACGTAGGGACCGACCACAAATGCAATGCTGCGATGCGAGTCCACATGGTCCACCCCGGCTTGCGAATCGTCCTCGATCACAAAGATCAGGGTGTTGTTGCTGTAAGCGGGGCTGGACGCGATCTTCTGCACCACCAGACCCACAGCGTAATCGTTGTCAGCGGTTTGCAGTTCCGGCGTGTTCACACCGTCAAGCGCGGTGCTGAAGTTGCCGGTGTGATCGTGAGGCAGCCGGATCAAGTCGAGATTGGCAAGGCCGTTGGCGTCCACGTCGCGCGACCACTCCTGGTATAGGTAGAGGTCCGCCATGTTCTGGTCGAAGCCGCGGAAGTAGGGATCGGTGTAGTTCTGCAGTGAGGGGCTGGTCGGGTATGCAACCTGGGTTTGCCCGAACGGCATCCCGGTCAGCGGATTAATGACAACCTGATCGTAGGGCGCCTGAGCCGGCGCAAAAGGGTATCGGAGGACCGGAATCTGAAAATACGAAATTGGCGGGCCGAAGGGGGCCAATTGATACCGCACTTCGTCGATGAACATCCCGTGATCCCGCACCGTCTTGCCGGCACGGAGGGCCGCATCCCAGAGGAACCCGGCTCCTTGTTCGCCGTCCGGTCCGTCCGGACCACCCGCGTTGTTGGTGCCCGGCAAGAGGTCCGGATCGTTGTACGGAGGATAGGCCATCAGTGGCAGGTCGGCTTCGCGGCCCAGCAAAGTGGCTACGCCAATGTTGACATTGCGATTACTTCCTTCCGAATCGTAAGTCAAGGGGCCAGGGAAGCCGGCGCAATCCGCCGGGGGAAAATAAGAAACACACCGCGCCGCATAGTTCACCGGGGTCTGGCGCTCGACCGTATCGATCGCGTGAGCGGAGGTCGACCACGGCCAGCCGTCCATGCTGACTTCGCTTGTGTCGTAGAAGTTGTCGAGGTCCACGAACTGGCTGGCCAAGGCGTGCAGGTTGGGGGTCACCGCTTCCCCCCACTCGGTGTCCGACGGATCGCCGTTGCCGACGGGCAGATCGCCCAGCACCTGGTCATAGGTGCGGTTCTCTTTGATGATGTAAATGACGTGTTGAATCCGCTGGCGCAGGGCTGCCATTGTCCAATCGTCCTGCGGGTTGGCGCGGCCCTGGAATTTGTTGTTGTCGGCTACCTGTTCGGTCAACCTTTTCAGGTCGCGGGAAGTAGGAACCGGGAAAATCTGCAAGCCGGCCTTGATCAGCTGCAGGTCGTAGCAATTGGTCCCGCAGTCGTCGGGCTTGGATGGATTCGCATCGTTGGGTCCGGTGGGGGACTTGTCATTGATGACATAGACATAGGAGCCGTCACCGCTGAAACTTACCGAAGTGGGATACCAGCCGGTGGGAATGAGGCCGCTTACCGAATGAGGCGCTGGGCCGTGAAGGTCGACCACGGCGACATCGTTCATCCAGCCGTTGGTGACATACAGTTTGGTTCCATCCGGAGTCAGCGTGACACTGTTCGTATCGTTGCCTTTGAGGCCGGCAAACCAGCGAGGCAGCAACCCGGCAGGAGCGGTGACCGCGATGTCCTCCACCAGGCTGTTGTTGCCAGTGTCAATAACGGCCACAGAGTCGCTATTGTCTTCGGCTACGTACAGGTATTGCTGGTTGCCGTCAATCGTCATCTTGTTGGGTTGACCCTTGAGCGCAATGCGGGCCGACACGACGGGCGTGCCGGTAAGGCCGGTCACCACATCAACCTCCCGGTCTCGAATACTCGAAACGTAGGCGGTGTAGCCGCTCGCGGCGCTACCCTTCACCACGACCCAGTAGGGGTATTCACCGCCCGCCACTCCGTGTTGAGGGTTGCTGACTGCCTTGCCGGGGCGAAGATCCAACTCCGCTTTCAGCCTCCACGAGCTTCCGGCTTTGCCGAGCATGCTGATGGAATCGTTGTAATAGTTGGCTACCACCAGCAAAGCCCCATCCTGGGAAACCGCGACACCGCAGGACTCAGGCGCTGCTGCCAGTCCGTCGCCTCCTACCAGTCCTTCCGCCTCATTGAAGAAAGGGTTCGGTGTGCCCAGGAAGGGATTGGTCGGAAAATAGTGGCCAAGCAGCACCGGGCTGCCTGCCGCTTCAGCCCATCCCGCTGCCTGCTTGGTGAAGATATGGACATCGTCGTCCACTCCGCCCGCGACATAAAAAGCGGTACCCGAGGGATCGACCGCGATACCGTTATAGGTGTTATATAGCTGAATCGCCTGTGTCTGTTGCGGATTGGAAGGAACGGAAATATCGTAAACAAATACGAACTCGGTCGACTCTGCCGGATTGCTTCCGGTATTGGAACTGGTCGCGGGATAGTTCACGAGATTGTAGCCGCTGGTGAGCACAAATAGCGTTTTTCCGTCTGGGCTCACGACGCTGGTCACTGCTTGACCGGCAACGTAGCCAGGAAAGTCGCTGAAATTGGGATTGAGCCTTTGATATTGGGCTCCTGCGGGCGCCAACGGGGTGATCTTCTGGCCGGAATTGGGAAGCCTGAATTCCTGGCCCGTATAGTTGTTACCGGTTTGGGCGGCTAAGGTTGCGGGAATCATTCCTGCAAGCGCCACACCAGTCAGCAAGTGTGCACCAAATCGTGTCCAGTTCATACGCCTTCTCCATGTTCCGATTCTCAAGCGGTTGAGGTTCTTGGAAGGATGCCCTGGGGGAAGGGTGGCGGCATCCTCTGTCGCGGGCACATCGAGCCGAAGATGCCGGCCCACCTGACGCGGCTGTAAAGCCCACACTGCTGACGCAAAGGGAGGGGAAGATCCGGGATCGACATTTTCACGGATGTACATAGAACCAGCCACCGGCGAAGCCGACGACGCCGGAAGGACGGGCCAAACTACGACGAAAGGAGATGCGCCTGAGCGCATTTAGGGCTTTCCATACCGCAAGTAGACTCAGGCAGGTGCGACATCTGATGAATTTAGCGATAAATTAAAGTGAAAAGCTGAGTGCGTTTTTCTCCTCTATGGCGCGTGGCTGCCCGAGTGGAGGGTGCCTGCGGTTTCCGAGAAGAATCGTGTCCAGTCTTCATCAACTCTCCTGACGTGTGACGCCCGCCCTCAGTGCCCCACGACGACCGTCCCTAGCTTTTTTGGCCTGTTCATCAGGAACGGGATGGGAATCAGGATGGCGGTGAGAGCCACCATGATCCAGATGACGTCGACATAGGCGAGCAGGCGCGCCTGCACCTGCGCCATGCCGTAGATTTGCGCGCCGGCGTGCTGCATGGCGTCGGGCATGGCGCCGCCGCCGCGCTGCATCCAAGCGCCGGCCAGGCCGTTGCGCATGGTCTCAAAGGGCGGGTTGCCGCTGGCGGTGTGGGCAGCCAGCATGGCCAGGTGTTTCTGGCTCAGCCGCGCCAGCAGCGTGGTAACAAAGCTGATGCCCACGCTGCCGCCCAGGTTGCGCATCAGCGCGGTCAGGCCGCTCACCTCGTTGTACTTCTCCTGGCGAATGCCGGAGTAGCAGAGCGTATTGATGGGGATGAACAGAAACGGCAATCCCAGCGCGATAAAGGCCCGCCAGCTGACCGCCATGCCAAAGCTGATGTTCAGGCTCAAGGCCGTCATGCGCCACAGGCCGATGGCAGTGATGGTGAACCCGATGGCCACCAGCCGCCGCGGGTCGAACTTGGGCGCCAGGAATCCGGCCACGGGAAAAAGGAACATCAGCACCAGGCCGCCGGTGGAGATGGCCATGCCCGCCTGGCGCGCCGAATAGCCCATGATCTCCTGAAGGAACTGGGGAATGAGCACGGTGGTGGAGTAGAGCGAGACGCCCACCATGAACATGACGAACTGGGTCATGCCCACGTTGCGCTGGGCAAACAGGCGCAGGTCGAGGATGGGATGCTCGACGTGCAGTTCGCGCCACAGAAAGATCACCAGCCCCACGGCAGCGACCACGGCGCAGGCGGTGATGAAACGGGAGCTGAACCAGTCGTCTTCCTGGCCCTTGTCGAACATGGTCTGCAGGGCGCCGACCGCAATCACGAGCAGCCCCAGGCCCCAGTAGTCCACACCTTCGCGGCGCTTGCGGATGGCCTCGAGATACGGAGGATCCTCGACCAGGCGGTTGGTGAGAAACAGCGACACAATGCCCACCGGAATGTTGAGGAAGAAGATCCAGCGCCAACTGTAGTTATCGACGATCCACCCGCCGACGGTGGGGCCGATGGCCGGCGCCAGCACCACCGCCATGCCATAAACGGCAAACGCCATGCTGCGTTTCTGCGGCGGGAACGTGTCGGCCAGGATGGATTGCTCGCTGGGCTGCAGGCCGCCGCCGGCCGCTCCCTGGAGCACGCGGAAAAAGACCAGTGTGCCGAGAGTCGGCGCCAGGCCGCACAGCAATGAGGCGGCGGTGAAGAGGAACACGCAGCTCATGTAAAAGCGCTTGCGGCCCATGCGGTTGGCGATCCAGCCGCTGATGGGCAGCACCATCGCGTTGGCCACCAGGTAGCTGGTCAGCACCCAGGTGGCTTCATCCCGGCTGGCGGAGAGCGAGCCGCCGATGTGCTGCATAGCCACGTTGGCGATGGAGCTGTCCAGGGCCTCCATGAAGGTGGCCAGGGTCACCGTAACGGCGATCACCCAGGGGTTGGCCCGGGGTTTCCACGTGTCATGGAACGAGAGTGTCGCCGCGGCCGCTGCCAAGAGTGAGTCCTTTCCTTGCGATGTTGCGCGCCTTGCGGCGCCCTGGGCAGCCGTTGAATTCCTGGGGATGCTGTCAACAGATTAAACGGATGTGCCTCTGGCTGGAAGGGGCGGTTGGGCTGTGTCATGCTGAGGGAGTCATGCAGGGCACTCCTACTTCCACGGGGACACGTTTGCAAGCCGGCTCGCTCCTGCTCGGCATCGACACGTGCGGGCCGTCGGGCTCGGTGGCGCTGGGGCGAATGGCCGATGGCGGACTCGAGATTCTAGCCCAGATCGAGCTGGAGGGGCGCAGCTATTCGGCCACGCTTGTAACAGCGGTGGGCGATCTTCTGACGAGGGCCGGAGGACGCGTCCGGGATTTGAACGCCATTGTGGCCGTGAACGGGCCGGGCAGTTTTACGGGCGTGCGCGTGGGGCTGAGCGCGGTGAAGGGGCTGGCTGAGCCTGGCGGCATTCCGGTGGCGGCTGTTTCGCGGCTCGAGGTTTTGGCGCAAAAAGCCGGAACCTCGTCGTCGGCGCTCGATGCGCATCGCCACGAGGTCTTCCTGCGGCTGGGCGGACCAGGGAGGGAGGCCAGGGAGCTTCTGGCCGGCGCACATGAGCTGGCGGGCCTCGATGCGGGGCGTGCTTCGATCGCGGTATGCGACCAGGACGCGGGCCAGTTGCTCCGCTCTGTGTGGCCGGCCGTGGAATTGGTGCGTATTTTGCCGCCCACCGCAGCCGATGCACTGGAGCTGTGTGCACCGCGCGTCGCGGCGAAGCAGTTTGTCCCCCTGGCGCAGCTCGATGGCCATTACCTTCGCCGCTCCGACGCCGAGATCTTTGGCGAGCCGGTTTTGGCGCCGCGGCGTGCATGAACCCTCAAGCGGCCAGCCCGGCAATTCGCCGCATGACGCAGGCGGACCTCCGGCGTGCGCGGGAGATCGCCGATGCTCTACCCCAGGCGCCCCATTGGCCGATGGGCGCATACCTGAACGCGTTGAACCCGGAGGCGATCCCGCGGCGTGTTGCACTGGTGGCTGACGATTCCCAGACCGGCGCCCCGATCGGTTTCGCGATCGCCAGCCTGCTGCCTCCTGAGGCGGAATTGGAGACCATTGCCGTGGCCGCCGAGTTCCAGCGGCGCGGTGTGGCCCGGCGGCTCTTCTCGGGGCTGGCTACCGAGCTGAGGGTGGCGCAGGTGACCAAGGTCATGCTGGAGGTGCGCGCCTCAAACCATCCGGCGCTCGCGCTTTACCGTTCGCTGGGATTCGTTGAAACCGCACGGCGGCCCCGCTACTACGTTGATCCTCAAGAGGATGCGGTGCTGCTGACGCTTTCTCTGAGGTGACCTGCCCGGTCCGCCAACCGGTCCGATCCGGACTCCCCGGCTGTGATTTCCATCACGCTTGCTGGGTTTCTTCCCGAATTCCACAGCCAGCGGGCGACTTTCGCCTGAATTGTGACTTGCCGATTAATGGCTCGCGGGGTTATATGTAAAGGTTCTGTAACCTACGGAGGTGATTGATGGACGAAGTACAGGATTTCACGTTGAGCGAAGAGATCCATCGCCTGCATGCCGAACATCGCCGCTACGCTCAGCGTTTGGAAGAACTGCTTCAAAAACCCTATTTATCCGAAGATGAACAGCTCGAGGAAGTGCGCTTGAAGAAGCTCAAGCTGCACGCGAAGGACCTGATCTTTGCGCTTGAACGCCGCGCTCCGGCAGTAGCTTAGACCAGAAAAGGCAGCAGGCGATTCACCCCCTGAGCGGCCTGAGCCGGCCTCGCCATGGATTGTGTGCTTAGCCTTCCTGCCCGCCTTATGCGGCTAAAGAGTCCAAAGCCCGTATAATCGTTGGGGACAATGGTTCGCGACGGCTATATCTACGGGTTGAGCCTGCTGGCGGTGGCTGGCGTGTTGGCCTGGGCAACCGGCAATTGGGCATGGGGCATTGCGCCGGCGCTGCTGGCAGCCTTCTTTCTATGGTTTTTCCGCGATCCCCAGCGAGCCGTCCCAGCCGGCGACGGGCTGATTGTGTCACCGGGAGACGGGCTGGTCACCGAAACCGCCACAATTGCCACTCCAGACGGACCGCGCCAGCGAATCAGCATCTTTCTCAGTGTTTTCGACGTCCATGTGAACCGATCGCCGATCGCCGGCGTCCTGACCGCCGTGCACTACCAGAAGGGCCAATACCTGAACGCCATGAATCCGGCCTCGGCGGACCGCAATGAGCAGAACATCGTAACCGTGCGCGGCGAAGGCATGGAGGTCACGTTCAAGCAAATTGCCGGCCTGCTGGCCAGGCGCATTGTCTTTGAACCTCGCGAGGGCGACCGGGTGGAACGCGGGCAGCGCGTGGGCCTGATCAAGTTCGGGTCGCGGGTGGATGTGGTGATTCCCGCCGAAGCTGCTCTACGCGTCAAGGTGGGCCAACGGGTGAAGGGCGGCGCCAGCGTATTGGCTGCGATGGCTGAGGGAGACAGGCAATGAACAACCACGACCCCGCCGTTGCCAGAGCCAAAGCGCAGGCGCAGCTGCGCCGCGGCATGTACCTGCTGCCGTCGCTGTTTACGGTGGGCAACATCGGCGCGGGATACTTTTCCATCACCAAGACCATCGCGGCCATCAATGGCAACGCGCAGGACTGCCTGGATTGGGCCGCCATCGCCATCCTGTTCGCCATACCGTTCGACGCACTCGACGGGCGCATCGCCCGCATGACCAACACCACCAGCGAATTCGGCAAGGAACTGGATTCGCTGGCCGATGTGATCACCTTCGGCGTGGCGCCCAGCCTGCTGGCGTTTGTGTGGGGATTCCATTTCCTGCCCGATTCCATGAACGCGCAGTTGCTCCATCACCTGCAACAGGGCGGGATTTTCATCTGCTTTTTGTTCCTCATCAGCGGCGCCTCGCGGCTGGCGCGGTTCAACATCAGCCACGACGCCCAACCGCGCAATCCCGGCCGCCCAGGGCGGAAGTATTTTGTGGGCATGCCAATCCCGGCCGCGGCAGGCCTGCTGGCGGCGACTGTCCACCTCTGCTATGGCATTCCGGTGCAGTCCTGGTGGATCGCCATTCCCTGGCTTGTGCTGGTGGGATTGACGGGATTCCTGATGGTCAGCACGTGGCGTTTCTGGTCGGGCAAGGAGATTAACTTCTCCCGCAGCCATCCCTTCCAGTTGCTGGTGGTGGTGTCGATCGTGGTGTATATCGGGGTGCGGTTCTCCAACGTGGTGCTGTTCGGGATGGCACTGGTCTACATGTTCTCCGGCATATGGGCGCGGGCGGCTTACTCGTGGTCCCGCAGGCGGCGCCGGCGCCCGGCGGAAGTGCCCGCTGCCGTTCCCGGCCCCGACGCGGAACAGGATGCGCTGAGACCCTCTTAAGACTTCCAACCGAAAAGGACGCCTGTGTACAAGATTGCGATCGCCGGAGCCTCCACACTGGTGGGCCGTGAGTTGAAAGACGCGCTGTCGGAGTCGCCGCTGGCGGCGGCCCATTTTACGCTGTTGGATGAAGACGACGCGCTGGGCCAGCTGGACCAGGTGGGCGACGAGGTGACATTCGTTCAACGCATCGAGGAAGACGCCTTCGACCGCGTGGACTTTACGTTTTTTGCCGGGACCGAGAACATGACCCGCAAGCACTGGCGCCAGGCGCTCCGGGCCGGCTCCACGGTGCTCGACCTCTCCGGCGCGCTGGACCAGGAGACCGGCGTGCTGGTACGCGCTCCGTGGCTGGGCGGGGCCGCGGTCACACCCGACCTGTTTACTCCGGCGGTGGTGCCGGCCCACCCCGCGGCGCTGGCGCTGGCGTTGCTGCTGGAGCGGTTGCAGCAGACCGCGGCGGTCCAGTTTGCCGCCGCCACAGTGCTGGAGCCGGCCAGCGAGTTCGGCCGCGGCGCCATGGACGAACTGCACCAGCAGACGGTGAGCCTGCTCAGCTTTCAGAGCCTGCCGCGCGCCCTATACGACGCGCAGATCGCCTACAACCTGCTCTCCGGCCTGGGCGAGAGCGCCAAAGTGAGCCTGAGCGTCTCCGAGGCCCGGATACGCCGTCATTACGAGGCGCTGGGCGGCGGACGCTGGCCGGCACTGGCGTTGCAGGTCATTCATGCCCCGGTCTTCCACGGGCACACATTTTCGATTGCCGTGGAACTGGAGCGGCCGGTGCCGATCTCCGCTCTGGAAGAGGCGCTGAGCGGCGACCATGTGGACCTGGTGCTCGAAGACACCGACTCGCCCTCCAACCTGGCGGCGACGGGCCAGAACGATGTGCTGGTGCGGTTGAGGCCGGAGCTAACAGGCTCACGCCAGGCCGGCGAAGCCTCGCGCCTGTGGCTGTGGGCAGCGTCGGACAACCTGCGCCTGAGCGCGCAGAATGCGGTGGAGTGCGCCATGGACCTGCGGCGATTGAGGCCGCAGGGGACGGTGCAGTAAGGCGCGGACGTGCAACGGGAGCGCGGCAAAAGAGCCGCGTTGAGCATCAGCAGAGTTCTTACAATCGCCGGGGCGTCTTACCTGGACTCTTAATCTTACCCACGCTAGAATGTAAGCCATGAAACAGGTTTACGCCACCGTGAGCAGCAAAGGGCAATTAGTTATTCCGGCGGCAATCCGTGAAGAACTCGGGATTGGGCCCGGAACTCGCGTCGCGGTCCGCCTCGATGGCCAAGAGGTTATTTTGAGACCGGAGACTTTGGCGGCTAAGCTTGCGACGATCAAGCAATTGCGGGGAATCGCTGCGGGAGGGCCCTCATTGTGCGACGAGCTGCTCGAAGATCGACGCCGAGAACGTGAGCGGGAATTAAGGGAAGAAGGCTGGTAAAGCCCAACAATGACCACATACGTCTTTGACTCCTCGGCCGCGCTCCGATATTTAGACGATGGGGCGGGCGCGGATCGTGTTGAGGAGATCTTGAGTGCCTGTGCTGGCCGGCGGGCAGCGCTTTGCATTTCGGCTGTGCAATGGGGTGAAATAGCGGGGAAACTGCGCAAGCGCTTCGGACCTTCTGGGGAGATTCGCATTCTCGGCAGCCTGGTGCCGAGTGAAGCAAAGATCGTTCCTGCGACTGCGGATCGTGCCGTTCATGCCGCTGCCCTGAGAGTGGATAGAAGCATTGCATACACAGATGGCTTTGCTTTGGACTTGGCGATGGACTCTCCGGATCACTTGCTGGTAACCGCAGATTATGACTTCAAGGCGGTGGACGATTTGGCCAAGATCGAATTCCTCCCGCCGAAATGAGCTTTCCATTCCTGACTCCTCATCGCACTCCGCAGCGCGCCCACACCTGCTCGATATAGCTGTCCGTCATGCCGGCGATGTAGTCGGCGACGGTGCGGGCCAGGCCCTGGGTGGGAATCTGCGCGAAGTGGTCCGGGGGCAGCAGGCCGGGATCGGCAATGAGTGCGCCAAACAGGCCCTCGACCACCCTGGCCGCATGCGCGTGCGCCTCCTCCATGCCGGGTGAGTTGTAGAGATTATCGTAGAGAAACTCCTTGGCGGTGGCGCGCTCGGCTTCCATTGCCGGGCTGAGAGCGGCGAGCCGGTTAGGCGCCAGACGGATTTCGGTGAGGCTGGCGGCTCCCAGATCGGCTACGCGGGTGCGAACCTCGCGCATCAGGTCCGTCGTCAAGGCGTTCATGACCTGCCGGAGCGCCTCATGGATGGTCAACTTGGGCGCCGCAGCCGGATATTGCAAGAGCACATCGTCGTGAAAACCGCGAAACAGGGGCACGCTGCCGCGAACCTGTTCGAGCGAGAGGATGCCGGAGTCGAGCCCGTCGTCGAGATCGGCCGTCAGGTAGGCGATCTCGTCGGCCAGATCGATCAACTGGGCTTCCAGCGGAGGCCGCTGGTCGAGCAGGTACTCGGCCAGCTCCGGATGCTCGTCCGCCGCATAGTCGTGGGAGTGCTTGACGATGCCTTCCCTCACTGCGAAGGTGAGGTTCAGGCCGCGAAAGGCCGCGTAGCGGTCCTCAAACCAGGTGACGATGCGCAGCGCGTGCAGGTTGTGATCGAAGGCCATCCCGTGGGCGCGCAGGGCCTGGTCCAGAGCCTTTTCGCCGGCGTGTCCGAAGGGCGGGTGGCCAATGTCGTGCACCAGCGCCAGCGCTTCGGCCAACTCCCCATTCAAACCCAGCGTGGCGGCCAGGGTGCGGGCGATCTGGGTCACTTCCAGCGTGTGCGTGAGCCGGCTGCGGAAGTGGTCGCCGGGCGGATCGCCGGCCATGCGCGTAAACACCTGGGTCTTTCCTGCCAGGCGGCGAAAGGCGCGGGCATGCAGAATGCGGGCAGTATCGCGGACAAAGGGCGTGCGATAGGGATGAGGAGGCTCAGGCCAGGCGCGGCGCGCCAGTTCGCTGTCTTCGCTGCTCGCGACGGCGATGCGGGCGGGCAATGCAAAGGCCGGTCTGGATTGGAGGTCGATCATCGGTGCGCAACCGCGGCTTACGTCTGGTTATACCGCAGTTGGGGACGGCGCTGCTGAAAGAACCGCATGACGTGCCGGTTGTCACGACCCATGACGCTGGCGGATGCTATAACGTTTCCCATGCGTGTGGATTGGACAACACCCGGTATACGGGAGTACCATCCACCCGAATTTTACCGGGCGGCTGGCGCGGTAACGAAACACGCAGCTGGCCGCTTTGGCGTGAATCATCTGCACAGGGAGGGGAGCATGAGAGCGATAAAAAAGGTGGCATTGGCCACGCTGGCGCTTGGCGTTGCATGCATGTCGGGGTGCGACAGGCACTCGAAGAGCGAGGTCTTCTACCTGGTTACGGCCAATGCGGCGCTGCCCTATTGGCAGACAGCGGCAGCGGGATTCAACAAGGCGGCGGCACAATATAAAGTCACGGCCAAGGTGGTGGGGCCGGACGGCTACGACCCGCAAGCGGAACTGGCCGAACTGAAGAAGGCTGTTTCAGCCAAGCCCGCGGGCATCCTGATTTCGGTGGCCGACGCGGGCGTGCTGCAGGAAGAGATCAATGCGGCTGTCAGCGCCGGGATTCCCGTGATCACCATGGATTCCGATGCGGTGGAGAGCCACCGGCTCTACTTTATCGGCACCAACAATCTTGAAGCCGGGCGGCTGGGCGGCAGGCGAGTGACCGAGAAGCTGGGCGGAAGCGGCAACGTGGTGTTCTTCACCATCCCCGGCCAGGCCAACACCGAGGAGCGGCTGAAGGGATTCAAAGATGTGTTTGCCACGCGGCCCAACATCCACATCGTGGACGTGGTGGACATCAAGAGCGATGCGCGCGCAGCGTTCGACCGGACGCAGCAGTTCATGGCCTTGACTGGCCCCAAGAAGATCGACGCCTTTGTGTGCCTGGAGTCGGCTTCGGGGAAAATGGTCTCCGACGCGATCAAGCGGACCAATGCCACCGACCGGGTGGTGGTGGCCTGGGACGTGAACCAGGATACGCTTGACGAGATCAAAGCCGGGACCATCGACTCCACGATTGCGCAGAAACCCTACACCATGGCATTCTTCGGGCTGAGGGCGCTGGATGAGGTTTTCCATGCGCCGCCGGCGCAACTCAACAAGGACTGGAGCGCGGATGTGTTTTCGCCGTTCCCGATGTTTGTAGATACCGGCTCATCGCTGGTGGATAAGAAAAACGTGGATGTTTACATCGCCTCAGCGGCGGCGCAACAGAAGTAGCACGACGCAAAAGCCGGTGGCGTGGCCGTGAGGCGCAATGCGACCGTGCACGAAGGGGACGGGCGAAAGCCCGTCCCCTTGGTTCATCTGCCCTTTTGACTGCGGTCTGTCCAACAGCCAAGCCTACTCCGGCTTGACCTCGCCGGCAACGCTTTCCTGTTTGGCAAGCTTGACGCGGGCCGTTTCCAGCTTGTGCTGCACCTTGGCTATATCGCCCGGCTCCACATCGGAGGCGGTCGATTTAGCGTATTCCGACAACGAGAGCTCCCACTGCGCCGCAGCCAGGCGGATGCGGCCTGTCTTCTCGTAGAGGTCACCAAGGTGGTCGTGGACGGTGGGGTCGGTCTGGTCGCGCTCCACGGCCTTGCGCAGGTTCTCCTCAGCCAACTCGTACTGGCCCAACTTGAAGTAGGCCCAGCCCAATGAATCGAGATAGGCGCCGTTCATGGGGTCAAGATCGACAGCTTTGCGAATCAGCTTGAGCGCCTCCGGCAGCCGGTTGCCCTTGTCGGCCAGCATATAGCCCAGGTAGTTCAGCGTCATGGCGTTGGAGGGATCCTGATCCAGCACCTGGCGGAAATACTGCTCGGCCGGTTCATAATGCTTCTGGCGCTCGGCGAGCGCGCCGCGGAGGAATAGAAGGTAGGTCTGGTCGGTCTTTTCGGTGGTCAGCGTGCCGGCCTTGTTCAGGGCGTCCTCGGCTTCCTTCCAGCGATGCATGCGCTTGTAAATCTCGCTCATTTCGAGCCATGTAGTGCGGTCGTCCTTGGAGTTGTCGATCAACCCCTTGGCCACCGTCAGGGCATCGTCGGTCTTGCCCTGGTCCACCAGCGCCTCGGCCAGCATGAGCTTGGGCCCGCGTTCCTTGGGATTGGCTTCGACGGCTTTGCGGGCAACCTCGACCGCCTTGTCGAATTGCTTGGCGTCGCGATAGGTATCCACCTGGCCCTGGTAGCCGCGCAGGGCCGTCTCCCCGCCCAGGTCGATCATCTTCTGGTAGGTTGAAACCGCCTGGTCGATCTTGTTCTGCTCGTGATAGACCCCGGCCAGGCGGTCAAGGAAGATGCCGCGGTTGTTCTTTTCCTCGGCGGTGTAGGCGCCGTTGGCGTGCGAGATGGCCGGCAGTTCCAGCATCTTCTCGTAGTCCTGGGCGGCCTCATCGTAGCGGCCCAGCACGTCCAGCAGCAGACCCTGGTTGTAGCCGGCTTCGAGGTTGGTTGGATCTTTCTTGAGCGCCTTGCGAATGGTGGCCAGCGCCTCGTCATACTTGCCCTGCCGGCGCTGGATTTCGCTGATGTGAACCAGCGCCCCGGTGTCATCCGGGTCGGCTTCGGCAATTTCCTTGTACTGCTTGAGCGCCTCGTCGAACTGCTCATCGTTGAGCAGGGCCTGGGCCAGGGCGCGCAGCGTATCCACGTCCTCGGGTTCCAGATCGGCGGCCTGCTGATAGGCGGCGATGGCATCCTTGGGCCGCTTCAACTGGTCGTAGGCCGCGCCCAGGGCATACTCCATCTTGGCGGTGCGGTCGGCGGCCGGAACCGCCTCAATCACCTTGGCGGCATGGGCCACATCGCCGCTTTCGGCATACAGCCGGGCCAGGTTCAATACCACTTCTTCAGAATCTGGATCGATGGCCTGCGCGGTCTTGAACTGCTCCTCCGCCTTCTCCGACTGGTGCTTCACGGTGTAGAGCTGGCCCAGGACCATGCGATCCTCGACGCTTTTTGGCTGCAAGGCAACGATCTTCTCGTATTCGGCGATGGCCAGGTCGAGAACGTTACCCGACGCGGAGGCGGTCACATTGGTTCCATCGCCCAACTGGCGCAGGTAGAGCCGGCCCAGCAGCTTGTGCGCGTCAAGGTCGTCGGGGGATTTCTTCAGAAGCGCGCGGGCGGTCACCTCGGCATCGTGAGTCTGCCCGATGCGGAATTCGAGATCGGCCAACCCGTCGTTGAGCAGGGGCGAATCGGGGTCGGCGTTGAGCGCTGTCTTGTACTCCTGGATGGCGAGGTTGGCGTACTCCTTGCTGCCGTAGGTGATGGCGTCTTCCTCGTAGATATTGGCCAGCGTGAGGTGATAGTAAGCCTTGGCGCGGTCGGCAGCTTGTCCGGAGGCATCGTCCGCACCGGCTTTGGCTGGCGCCGCTGCGGCGGCAGGCTTGGGCGGGGCAGGCGTGGACGCGGCGGGAGCGGCAGTGCCCTGTGGCGGGGTGGCGGGGATGGTCTGTGCGCCGGCGGCCAGTGCGGGCAGCAGGACAAGCGATGCGGCAAACGTTTGCCGGAGAGACAGCGGGCTCAGTTTTATCTTCATCATGCTGGGGCTACCAGACCTCTAATGCCGCGCGGGTGGGGAAAATCCCCGAGCCGAAGGGCGAGAACGCAGCGCAGTCCGCCCGCGAAGGCAAAACTGTCTACATGTAAAGACGATTTTAACCGGCATTGGTCTCGAAAACACGGAAGTCGGTGGGAATTTCCTGAAATTGACGCTGGCTGGTGAGCCGGCTTCAGTGGCGGAAATGGCGGATGCCGGTGAAGACCATGGCTACGCCCAGCCGGTCGGCAGCGGCGATGACCTCCTCGTCGCGGACCGAACCGCCGGGCTGAATGACCGCGGTAGCGCCAGCCCCGGCCACGGCCTCAAGGCCGTCGGGGAAGGGGAAGAAAGCGTCGGACGCGGCGACGGAGCCGGCGAGCGGCAACACGGCCTTCATGGCGCCGAAGCGGGCGGCATCCACGCGGCTCATCTGGCCGGCGCCGACGCCCAGGGTCTGGCCATCGCGGGCATAGACGATGGCGTTCGACTTGACGTGCTTGGCTACCCGCCAGGCGAACAACAGGCTGCGCAGCTCCTGCGCGGAGGGCGGACGCCACGTCACGACCTTGAGCTCGGATTCCCTGACGCGGCCGGTATCGGCGTCCTGGAGAAGCAGTCCACCGGAGACATGTTTGACCACCGGGCGTGGCGGTGCGGGTTGAACTTCAACCAGGCGCAGATTCTTTTTGGCGGCAAAGTGCTGGACAGCCTCGGGCGTAAAAGACGGAGCAGCGATAGCCTCGACAAAGAGCTTTGCGATTTCAGCGGCCGCTTCCCCATCCACGGGCCGGTTGATGCCGATTACGCCGCCAAAGGCTGAAACGGGGTCGCAGGCCAGTGCTTTCCGGTAGGCATCGAGAATGGTCTCACCAGTAGCCGCGCCGCAGGGGTTGGTGTGCTTGACGACGATCACGGCCGGCTGGTCGAATTCCTGCGCCAGTTCCCAGCAGGCGTCCAGATCGACCAGGTTGTTGAAGCTGAGCTCCTTGCCCTGCAACTGGTGAGCGCCGGCGATGCCCAGGCCCGTGCCGTCGGCGTACAGCGCGGCTCGCTGGTGCGGGTTTTCACCGTAGCGCAGCGACTGCGACCGCGGGAAGTTGATGCGCAGCGTGGCGGGAAGGGCCTCCGCATCCGGCGCGGCAGGGCTCTCCGGCGCGGGCGCATCGGCAATCCGGTCCAGCGTGTTGGCGATGGCCGTATCGTAGGCCGCGGTGGTTGCAAAGGCCTGCCTCGCCAGCCGCCAGCGGGTTTCGCGGCTCAGCCGGCCGCTGTTGGCCTGGAGTTCGGCGATCAGGGCGGGATAGTCGGCCACGCTGGTCACAATGGCCACGTCTTCGAAGTTTTTGGCGGCGGAGCGGACCATCGACGGCCCGCCGATGTCGATGTTTTCGATGAGGTGGCCAAAGGCAACGCAGGGCTGCGCCGCCGTCTTCTCAAACGCATAGAGATTCACCACTACCAGGTCGATGGGATCGATGCCATGGACTGCAACCGCGGCTTCGTGCCGCGGGTTGCCGCGAACGTAGAGCAGCCCGCCATGCACACGCGGATGCAGAGTTTTCACGCGGCCGTCCAGCATCTCAGGAAAGCCGGTGAGCTCGCTGATGTCCTTCACTTCAAGACCGGCTTCGCGCAGCGTGCGCGCCGTGCCGCCGGTGGAGATCAGTTCCACGCCGAAGCCTGCCAGCACCTGGGCAAACTCCACCAGCCCGGCTTTGTCGGTCACGCTCAACAGCGCCCGCCGAATCTGCTTTTCCGCACTCAAAGTTACACCTCTTTTGGCTGGCCTTCGGCATTCCCTGCCGGGTCCCTTGCAGGATCGGGCGGGCGAAGACCAAACTCCAGAGTACAACCAAACCCGGAAACGGGCGGCGGCCCTTATCACCGTGGGTTGGTCAATTCCGTAACGCGCACCATGCGGAACGAGGATGGATTGTCACCATCGACTTTCAGCAAAATGCTTTAGAGTTAGCATATGGGAAGTTATCGTCCGGCGCCGGACCCGGAGATTCTGCCGCCGGGCACTGTTTATAATCCGCCGCCTCCGGTGCGCCGGCCAAGACGCTCCTGGGAGGTGTCTCCGGCGACTTACCTGCTGGTGGGCATCAACTGCGCAGTCTTCCTGCTCATGGTGGCGCGCCACGTCAGCCCCTGGAATCCCACTCCCGAGCAGCTGCTCTACTTCGGAGCGGACAACGCCGGCAACGTGCTGCTTGGCGGTGAGTGGTTGCGGATTGTTACCGCCATGTTTGTGCACGTGGGCATCATTCACCTGGCCACCAACATGTGGTGCCTGTGGAACCTGGGTCTGCTGGCCGAGCCGCTAATGGGTTCTGCGGGCGTGCTGGCGGTGTACATCCTCACCGGTGCGGCGGGCAACCTGCTTTCCACGTGCGTCAACTGGATCTGGCCGATCCGCGATGCCGCCGGCGGTATCGTGTTTCCGGTTGGCGCCGGAGCCTCGGGAGCGGTGTTCGGAATCGCCGGAGCGCTGATCGTGCTGCTCAAGTCGGAGCGGCTGCCGGTGCCGGCGGCAGAACTCCACCGGCTGCGCAGGTCGGTCATCTACTTTGCCGCCATCAATCTCGTGATTGGCCTGGGCACGATGATTCCGGGGTCCATCGTGCGCATCGACAACATGGCCCACCTGGGTGGATTCGGTTGCGGGCTGCTGTTTGCGCTCCCGATGGTGCCGCGGCTGGGTTCGCCGAGGGAACTCTTTCAGGTCCGGCTGCGCATGGCGATCGGCATGATCGTCGGCTTGCTGGTGCTGTTCGGGTTTTATATTGCCCATGTACCGCCGCAAATCTGAGGCGCCTGCTCGTCCTTGCGGAAGACAGCTTCCGAGCAACGACGGCCTGATAGCATTTCCCTATGTTTTTGCTGCCTTTCCGCACATCTGTTCGCGCCGCTTCGCTGGCCTGCGGCGTCTTTGTCTTCAGCTCGGTCTTTCCGCACTCCTTCGCGCCGGCCCAGGAGACTCACACCGCCGAGACGCTGGAGCGCGCCCACATCGAAGAGGTCCTGAAAGGGCTCAATCGGGGCCACTCCTTCGGCCAGGTTGCGGTTGCGCCAGACGGCAGGCGGCTGGCCTGGATTCAGCACTTGAAGGACGGCGAGGAGATCCGCGTCGCCCCGCTTGACGACCTGGAAAAGAGCGAGCGAGTCACCGCTGCCGCCAAGCCGGATCAGCACTGCCATGAGAGCGAGATCGCCTGGGCGCCGGATGCCAGGGCGCTGGCTTTCTTTTCAGATTGCGCCAAGCCGGGAGAGCAGACGGACCTGTATCTCTCGCGGCTGGATGGGAGCGCGGCGCGGCGGCTCACTGAGTTGAAGGGCGCAGTGGGGATGTCTTCGTTTTCGCCGGACGGATCCAAGGTGGCGTTCCTCTACGTCGAAGGCGCGACGCGCCCCGCCGGCGCGCTGGCGGCCATGAAACCGCCCTCAGGCGTAATTGGCGAAGATGGCGTTGAGGTACAGCGCGTGGCCGTCGCCTCGGTCGACGCGGCCAAGCCGGAGGCGCCAGTGCAGCCTACGCCGGCCAATCTGCATGTCTATGAGTTCGACTGGTCGCCAGACTCGAAGTCGCTGGCATTCATTGCGGCCGATCCGCCCGGAGAGAACAACTGGTGGGTGGCCAAGCTCTACACCCAGCCGCTGTCTGGAGCGCCCACGGCCATTCTGGCGCCTGCCGAGGTGCAGGGCCCGCTGCACGGACTGCAAATCGCGGTTCCGCGCTGGTCGCCGGACGGAAAGGCAATCGCGTTCATCGGCGGCCTGATGAGCGACCAGGGCTCGACGGGCGGCGACGTCTGGATTGTCTCTTCCACCGGCGGCGAACCGCGCGACCTGACGCCGAACCGGCCCACGTCGCCGGGTTGGATCGAGTGGGACGGCGACGAGCATATCTTTGTGAGTGAACTGGCAGGAGGCAATTGCCAACTGGTCCGGTTCCGGCTGCAAGGCGACCGCACGGCCGCATCGGTGAGCACCAGTTTCAGTCCGCCCATCTTCAGTATCCCCGGAGGCGTCGGCGATGGACGCATGGAACTGAGCCTTTCTTCCACGGCGGACCGGTCGATGTTTGTCTTTCGGGCCAGCACGTTCGACCATCCGATGGAAGTCTACGCGGCCAAACCGGAAGCAGCGGCGAGCGCCGGAACCCAATTCGACTTTGCCGGCGCGACGCAGCTCACGCATCTGAACGTCGGCGTAGAGCCGGCCTGGGGCAAATCCGTGTCGCTGACATGGGAGAGCGATGCATTCCATGTGCAGGGCTGGCTGACGCTGCCCAAAGAGTACGATTCGGCGAAGAAGTATCCGATGATCGTGGAAGTGCATGGCGGACCGGCCGCCGCGGAGTTGTCCCAGTGGGGCGGGGGCTACGGATTGAGTGTCACGGCTTTTTCCTCGCTGGGCTACTTCGTGCTGCAGCCCAATCCACGCGGCAGCTTCGGGCAGGGCGAGGCCTTTACGCAGGCCAACCGCAAGGATTTCGGCTACGGGGATCTGCGCGACATTCTGGCCGGCGTGGACGCGGTCGAGGCCAGGTATCCAGTGGATCCCAACCGCGTGGGCATCACGGGCTGGAGCTACGGCGGGTTCATGACCATGTTTGCCATCACGCAAACGCAGCGGTTCAAAGCAGCGGTGGCCGGCGCAGGGCTCTCCGACTGGCTGAGCTACTACGGGGAAAACTCCATCGACCAGTGGATGATTCCCTACTTTGGCGCGTCGGTTTACGACGACCCGGCGGTCTACGCCAGGAGCTCGGCCATCAACTTCATCAAGCAGGCCCGCACGCCCACGCTGGTAGTGGTGGGCGACCGGGACGGCGAATGTCCCGCGCCTCAGTCCTACGAGTTCTGGCATGCCCTGAGGGACCAGCATGTGCCCACGCAGCTTGTTGTCTACCCGAATGAGGGCCACGGCTTTGTGGACCCCGCCCACCGGCGCGACGTGGAGGTGCGGGCGGTGGAGTGGTTTACGCGCTATATGCCGCCAACGCAGTAGAGCTGAATCTGCTCGCCAACGGCGACTGGCGGAGTCTATTGTGCAGGAGCGGCAGGCCCCGGTATGTCGGCGGAGGGCCCTGCCCTGATACACTTTTCATTGGAGTTTTTGAGAGCGAGTCGTGTCGACCGGCTGCATGGAAGCGCATTCCGCCGGAAGCCGGTTTTTCGAGCGGATTACCCCGGCTGCAGGCCACTCTTGGGCATGTGGACGGTCCGCTTACAAACCAACATTTCTAACGTATCGGGAGAGACCGTTCCGCAGTTTGAACAGGCGGGGCGGGGAGGATTCATGCGGCGGTTGCTGACGCTTGTTTGTTTGCTGTGCATGGCCATTCCAGCCGGGGTTTCGATCTCCGGCTGCTATCGCAACCCGGCTGCGAATTACTGCAACGGGTTGGGTTACGGATTGAAGATTACCGACGTGGCGTCCATCACGATGCAGCCGCAGACCACCGGCATCTCGATGGCCTGGGGCCAGACGCAGCAGGCGTCCTCGCCCACCGCTCAGACCTGCAAGGGCACCTCGGCCTCCGTGAGCAGCTACACGTACGGCACCACCAACAACCGGCTGGTGGACATCTCGCCCACCGGGAATATCTGCGCGGGCACGTGGAATCGCAACTCCGGCGGCGGCATTCCCAATTTCACCATCTGCAGCTACCCGAATCCCCTGCCCGATACCAACGGCCTGCCGTACGCCACGGCTTACATCACCGCCTCGGCCAACGCGGTCACCTCCAATCCTGTGGAGGTATACGTGCATGCGCCGGTCACGGCTGTCTCCCTGGTGGGGCCGCCGCAGTGTCTCTCCCAGAGCCAGCAGTGGACCAACGCGGCGGGCACGGCGCTTCCGCTCGATGCGCAGGCCTGCTATAGCACACCCATCAACGGCGTGCCCACCGACGTGCTGCTGTGCGCGCCGGCCGGCACCAAGCCCGCCTGCCCGTTGCCCCCCGGCGTGAAATCGGTTCCCAGCTGCACGGCGTCCATCGGCGTCCTCTCTTACAACGTCGGCAACGGCTCCATCGCTTCAATCAACCAGGAGAACAACACCATCACGGCCGGGTTGCCCGGCACCACCGTGATCACGGCCTCCGTCTCCGGTACCGGCTCGTCGGCCGGCTACTTCTCCACCTGCCCGCCGAAATCCATTTCCGTCACTCTGGACGGCGAATCTGTGGGGCCGGTGACGGTAACTCAGGGCGTCACGCAGAACCTGGTCACCACAGTGACCGACACGCTGGGGAATCCCATCACCGGCCTGACTCTGGACTATCAATCCACCAACCCAATTGACTTAACCGCGGGCGGCGGCGGCGCCATCACTTCCAACTTCCCCGGTACGGCCTCGATCTTCGCCATTTGCCAGCCTTCGAATTGCAACCCATCCCCCATCAATCAGGTGGGATTGAATGGCACCGGCCTTTCTGTTGCCAGCAACCCGATGCTGGTGACCACCCCCGGCACTGCCAGCGCTTACATGTGGTTTGCGGCTCCCTATCAGTCGCAGTACTTTGTGCCCGTTGAACTGCTCACCGGCACTCCCGCTTCCACGGTGCGGTTGCCCTACGTACCCAACTCGATGGTGATGGACCAGCTTGGAAGTAACCTCTACTTCGGTTCATCTCACGAGCTGATGGTCTATGCCACCGCCACCAACACCGTCTTCAAGCAGGACCCCAGCGCTCCCGGCGTGGTTCTTGCGGTTTCGCCCAATAACACGACTCTGCTGATTAACGATCAGGTGCGGCAGGTCTTCTATATTTACAGCGCGTCGAGTGGCATTACGGCCACGTTCGGCGGCATGGGCAGCGCGGCTGCGTGGACTCCCGATTCCAAGACGCTATATATCACCGACAGCGCGGCGCTGGGCGGAGGCCATACGGATACGCTCTATGTTTACAACGCCAACACGGGATGGACCACTTATCCGCTAGCGCCCTCGAATGCCGACAATCCGGTGGCGAACCCGGGAGCGCAAAACCTGGCAATCACGGTTCCCGGCGTAGGCGCGTTTCTCAGCGGAAGCCCAACCGTGGCCCATACCTGGTGTCCCACGGGAACCATCGGCAACTACGCCAGCATGAGCTTCTATCCGCAGCCTCCCGACGACTCAGTGGATACATTGACCGACATTCTGGCAGCCACCACGGACGGTAAACACATCCTGGGCGCGGCAGCGGCAGCCGACGGCGCGGTCACGCTCTCCGACATCGGAATTTCGATTCCGACCAACACGTCTGCCAGCGGCGCCGCGACACCCACACCCTGCCCGGTTTCCTCCTCCGGGGTTCTGAAGCCGCTCACCATCCCGTTTACGCTCAATCCGGCGCTGCCGCTCAGCCAGATCAGCGCGACGGCCGTGAATCAGATCGTGGCGTCGCCAGGAGCGGCGCCCGGGACCTCGACGACGTCGCCGACCTCGCCCAGCCTGGCTTTCATCACCTACACACCGTATCCCGGCGCCACCACGGGCAACCTGCTGCCCTACTACACACCGGTAGCCAGCGGCTCCGGCACGGTGGGCTACGTGAAGCTGACGCAAAAGGCCGGAGGGCCGGCCATCACGGCGCCCGTAGCGGGAGCCTTCAGCCCTGATAACACGTATTTCTTTGTCTCCACCGCGGGCGACAACCTGATCCACTATGTCAGCATCACTCCCGGTGCGCCGCCCACCGATACGCAGCAACTCGCGCCCAATCTGCCCGCTTGCGCCTTCGGCACCGATTCCGATTGCAAGAACACCACCGTACCAACCAACAGCCCTGTGCCGGCCACTGTAATCACCGTGAAGCCGCGCTCCACCACCTAGCGCTCATGAGCAAGGTGCCCCAGGCGAGACGCAGACTGAGCGCGTCTCACCTGGGAGGCCTGCAACCTGAACGCGCGCTTTGGCCCGCCTCCGCACGTTAGAATCTGAACATGATCAAGGGGATCTCCTTTCTGCGTCCCGCCGGCAGCTCCCAAGTCTATGAGCGGCTGGCCAGCTTCTTTGCCGCGCTGGGATTCGCATCCGGTAAGGGATGGGACGAGGATGGGAGCCGCGGCGCATCGTTCCTGGCCCCGCTGGGCAACCTGGAATTCGTCGATGGCCGGTTCCCTTCCACTGCCGACGTGCTGGTCGAGGTGACCGCGCTGGACGCCGTGTATCAGGCTGCGACCGCGTGGTTCAGCAGCCAGGACATCGATTCCGGAAATCGCATCACGCCGATCACAGAGACGCATTGGAAGTCGCGCATCTTTACCGTCGAGCCTGAGCCGGGATTCCCGTTCTCCTTCTGGGCCTGGACTGACCCGCTGCGGGGCAAGCCCGCCGCCATTGAAGGCGATCTTTCCGCCGAGGGGATGAGGTTCGGCATTGTGGTGGCGCGCTGGAATGCGGTTATCACGGATCGACTGCTCGAGGGCGCGCTCGATGCCCTGTTGCGCAGCGGCGCCCGGCGCGGCGATGTTCGGGTGATCCGTGTGCCCGGCGCATGGGAGATTCCCGCCGCAGCCCGCACGCTGGCCAACCTGGGCCGAGTGGATGCCATTATTCCGCTGGGCTGCCTGTTGCGCGGAGAGACGGCTCACTACGAGGCCATCTACAACGAAGTGGCGCGCGGCATCGGCCAGTCGCAGCAGGAGAGCGGCATTCCCCACAGCTTTGGCGTGCTGACCTGCGAGACGCTGGAGCAGGCGCTGAACCGCGCCGGCATCAAGGCCGGCAACAAGGGCTTCGAGGCCGCCATCGCTGCCATCGAGATGGTCAACCTGCGCCGCAAACTGATCCAGGACGAGCCTCTGCCGGGCGGCCCTGCTTGAGCGCCGGACAACATCACACTTCGGGGCGGCGCAAGTCGCGCGAGCTGGCGATGCAGATGCTGTTTCAGGCGGACATCGGCAAGCAGACACCCGACCAGGTCCGCGCCACCTTCTGGAAGGCCGGCGACGAGGTTGAGCCCGAGGTGCGCGGCTTTGCCGAGGATCTGTTCCGCGTGGCCGTGACCCACCAGGAGAAGATCGACGACCTGATTGTGCAGAATTCGAAGCACTGGCGCCTCGAGCGCATGCCGGCCGTCGATCGCAACCTGCTGCGCATGGCCATCGGCGAGATGCTGGGCTTCAAGGGCACGCCGTTTCCCATCGTCATCAACGAGGCTCTGGAGATTGGCCGCCGCTACTGCGCCTCGGAGTCGATCAACTTTCTCAACGGCATGCTGGACGCGGTGGCGCGCAGCCTGCTGCCGAAGTAGAAGGCCGATTCCCACCGATTACCGGGCAATTCGAGCCACACAGGTGCAGTACCCACGGCAATGGCCCGGGAAATCGCGAACGAACCCTTAAGCCAGCAGCTTGGCGCCGATATGGCGCGCGTGCTGCACCTGCTTTTCAGTGAGCCGGCAGGCCGGCTGCCAGGCTGAACGGCCCACCCACAGGTGCCCGATGGGCTTGGCGCCGAGCAGCTTCGCCGTCCAGCGCAGGGTGCTGGCCACATCCGTGAACAGCGGGATGAAGAACCCCGGCATTCCCGATGAAGCCACCAAAACCGCTTTCCGGGTGCGCGGCTTGCGCATCTTGGGCATGGTCTCTCCCCACGGCCAATAGGAGAAGCCGGTCAGGCGCTCCATGAACTTGCGAAAGACCGCCGTTACGCTGCCGTAGTTCACCGCAGTGCCCAGCACCACGGCGTCCGCGGCCTCAATCTCGGTCAATATCGATTCCAGATCGTCGTGCTGCTGGCACTTGCCGCGCTCCGGACCCGGCGTCTGCGCGCACTCCCGGCAGTTCTTGCAGAACTCCAGGTGCTGGTCCATCAGGTGGATAGTGTGGGTCTCCGCGCCGTATTTGCGGGCGCCTTCCAGAACCGCTTCGACCGCCGCGTCGGTCACCTTTCCTTTGCGATAGCTGCCGACAATCGCAACAACCTTCTTTTTCTTTTCCAGATACATATAGGCCCCCCGAAATCAATCGCGACTGGACTCTACACCAGGTTTGGAGGCGCGGGCTGTGATCAGGCTCACCCCAAATGACCACGCGCCGTCAAGCTGCGTGTCCCAGATCAAGCCCGTGCAGTGGGAGAACATGGAAAGAACAAAGCACCGTGCGCCGCATCCGAAGGAATTCTGATAATCTCGTTTTCCGATGGAATACACGAATATTCGCCTGGAAAAACGCCCTCCGCTGGCCATCGTCACGCTCGATCGCCCCAAAGTCCTGAACGCGCTGAACGCCGCGACCTTCGCCGAGTTGGCCGCCGCCTGCGAGGAGCTGGCCGCCGACACGTCTATTCGCGCCGTGCTGATCGCGGGAGCAGGCGGCCGTGCCTTCGCCGCCGGCGCGGACATTCGCGAACTCGCCACCGTTGCGACGCCGGAAGAGGGTGAGGCATTCTCGCTCAGCGGACAAGCCGTCTTCCGCCGCATCGAGACGCTGGGCAAGCCGGTGATTGCCTGCGTCCAGGGCTTTGCTCTCGGCGGGGGTTGCGAGCTGGCCCTGGCCTGCACCCTGCGCGTGGCCGCTGCCGACGCCCGCCTGGGCCAGCCGGAGGTGAAGCTGGGCGTGTTGCCCGGCTACGGCGGATCGCAGCGGCTGCCCCGCCTGGTGGGCCGCGGCGCCGCGCTCAAACTGCTGCTCACCGGAACGATCATCGACGCCCAGGAGGCTTTGCGCATTGGCCTGGTGGACGAAGTGGTACCCGTCGACGAACTGCTGGCGCGCGGCGAAGCGCTGGCGCTGGAAATCGCAGCCAATGCACCTTTGGCCGTCGCGGAGACGATGAGCGCCGTCGATGAGGGCCTCGATCTGCCCCTCGATGCGGCGCTGGCCCGGGAAGCAGAGGCCTTTGGCCGGCTGTGCACTACTGCCGACAAGGCCGAAGGGACAGCCGCTTTTCTCGAGAAGCGCCCGCCCGTTTGGGCCGGCCGGTAAGCGTCAACGGCTGGAACGGGGAAGATGCTCGCCTGTTATCCTTGAAGGGTGATTCGATTCGCGCGAGCCAAGAGATTCGCCGCCATGGTCCTGCTTCTGGGGTTGGCGCCGACGGCCTGCCACAAAGAGGAGCAGGCCGTCGCCAACGCCGCCAAGGGCGCGGTGGACGCTGAGCACAAGGCCCAGGCCGCCGCTACCGAAATCGATCGCCAGCGGGCAGCGCTGGCCCTTATTCCGCTGCCCACCAAGAGCCTGTACGTGGATGTGCACGAGCCGGGCGCCTGGGCCAACCCATTTCTCTCGGTGAACGCCGGCACCATTAACCTGCGCGTCAACCTGGCCGACGCCAACCCGAGCACCCTGGGCCAGGGGACGATGCTACGGCCTGAAGGAGCCCGCCGCCAGGAACTTGAGCTGCGGCCCAACGAACTGGCGGAAGCTCTGGTGGCGCTACCCGCAGGCGCGTGGCGCTATGGACGCGTGGTGGCCGTCGCCGAGTCGCCCCTGGCCAGCCGCAAAGACCGCCCCAAAGTCCGTCTGAATGTCGAAGCCGCTATTCAGAAGCTCAACGACCTGGGCATCGTTGTGGAAGAGTGGCCCACGCGCTAGCCGCGTATCCGCCTCAAATGACCGAATGCAAGGCCGCCTCGGCCCATATCAAGGCTTCCGCGTAGCACCGCATCATCCGTTCCGGTGTGACGCGGATTGAAAATGCGACGGTATCGCAGGCCGCCCAATCCCCGCGCTCGTGGCACTCCAGCCACTGCAGCAGCCGCCGCTCCTCGTTCATCTTGCCCAGCAGCGCCAGGCCAATCTCCGCGCGCAGAGGCAGCGCCGGAACCAGGTCGCCCATGGACACCTGCAACATGGCAGGAAAGAGGCTGAGTAAGCCGGCAAGGTACTGTTCCGCGGAATCGAGCGCGCACCGGCCGGCGGCCAATTCGCAGAAGCGGCCGCGCACAAATGCCATGCGAAGGATCTCTGCCGGCTGGCCGGCATTGAGTTCGCTGGCAATGGCCAGCGTGGCGATGCGCCGGAAGTTCTCTTCGCCAATCGCCACCAGCGCCGTCTCGATCGAGCTGACTTCCTGGCGCATCCCGCAGGCCGGTGAATTTACCCGCCGCAGCAGGCGGTAGGTAAGCGCCGCATCGCGCTTGACAAGGCGGCTCATGCGATGAAGGTCGATTGAATCCCGATACAGCAAGTCCAGGATTTCGAGCTGGAAAAGGCGGTTGGCGGGAATCTTGCGATTCCTCAACAGCACCGGCCGGCAAAAATAGTAACCCTGAAACAGGGTGAAGCCTTCGGCACATGCGCGGCGGTAATCCTCCTGTGTTTCCACCTTTTCCGCCAGCAGGCGGATCGGGGACCCGCGCAGCCGCCGCATCAGATCCTTGCGTGCAGCCTGCCCGGAGAGGATGAAATCCACCTTGACGTAGTCGGCCAGGGCGAGCAGCGGATCCAACTCCGGCTTCCAGGTGAAATCGTCCAGCGCGAGGCGGAAGCCTGCTTCCTTCAAATGCAAGCAGCCGGCAATCAGGCCGGGGCTCGGTTCAAGATCCTCAAGCACTTCCAGGACCGTCATGGCGGGCGGCAGGACCTGGACCAATTGCCCGGTCAGCGCTTCCGCCGTACAGTTCACAAAGGCTGGGAGCGAGCCGGTCAGACGTTCCAGCCCAAAAACAACCGCATTGTCAATCATGGTGGTCGTAGCCAGGTCGCCGTCGCCGCGAAAGGCGGCATCCGGGCCGCTGCGGAAGAGCAACTCGTAACCATGCACGTGCCCGCGCAGGTCCAGGATGGGCTGACGCGCGACATAGCGCAGCTCGCCAGCGATCTCCGAGAGCAGATTCCCGGCAACATCGACCGGTGGTCGCGGCGAGGCCATGCGGACCACCTCATGCTGTTTATCGGAGGGCGAAGCGGCAACTTCAGCCGGCGCTGCCGAAACCGCGCGGGCGCGTTACCATTCCAGCGTGAGCCAATTCTCGATTCTGACCGATCTGGCGCCGCTCGACCATGAGAGCTTCGCTGCCCACCGCGAGCTTGAAGCCCGTCTCAAATCCACCTTCCGCGGCGATGTCCGCTTCGATCGCGGCTCACGCGCCCTCTATGCAGCCGACGCATCCAACTACCGCCAGCTTCCGGTGGGCGTGGTCCTGCCCCGCGACGCAGCCGACGTTGAAGCCGCCCTGGCCGCCTGCCGCGCCACAGGAGCGGCGGTGCTGGCGCGCGGCGCCGGCACCAGCCTGGCCGGCCAGTGCGCCAACGTGGCCGTGGTCTTCGATTACTCGCGCTACATGAACCGGCTGGAGTCGATCGACCCCGCGGCGAAACTGGCGCGCGTCGAGCCGGGCATTGTGCTCGATCGCCTGCGCGAGGCCGCCGAGGTCCATCACCTCACCTACGCGCCCGACCCGGCAACGCACAGCCGCTGCACGTTGGGCGGCATGATCGGCAACAACAGCTGCGGCGTCCACGGCCTGCTAGGCGGCAAGGTCGTCGACAATGTCGAATCCCTGGATATCGTGCTCTACGACGGCACGCGCATGACCGTTGGCCGCACCAGTCCTTCCGAGCTCGAAACCGCCATTCGCGGCGGCGGCCGGGTGGGGCAGATCTACGCGGACCTGGCAGGATTGCGCGACCGTTACGCCACACTGATCCAGGAGAAGTTTCCGCGCATTCCCCGCCGCGTCTCCGGCTACAACCTCGACGAGCTGCTCGACGAGAATGGCTTCAATGTGGCGCGCGCCCTGGTGGGCTCTGAGGGCACCTGCGCTACGGTCGTCGCCGCCTCGCTCAACCTCACCGCCAGCCCGCCCTATCGGGTGCTCACGGCGCTCAGCTTTGCCGATGGCTTCCTGGCCGCCGACGCCGTGCCGCGCGCGTTGGAACATAAGCCCATCGGCCTGGAGGGCTTCGACGCCCTGCTACTGGACTTCATGCGCCGCAAACGCCTGGCCGTCAACGACGTTGCGCTGCTGCCGCCGGGCGGCGGCTTCCTGCTGGTGGAGATGGGCGCATGGACCGCCGAAGAGGCGCAGGGAAAAGCCGAATCGCTGGTCCGCGCCGCGCATAGCTGGCCCGATTCGCCCACTGCCCGCATCTATTCCGCCGAAGAGGCTGCGCGTGTCTGGCGCGTCCGCGAATCGGCGCTGGGAGCCACTGTCTTTGTCCCCGGCGAGCCGGAGGGCTGGGAAGGCTGGGAGGACGCCGGCATTCCGCCCGCGCACCTGGGCGCCTATCTGCGCAAGCTCTTTGCGCTGATGGGCGAATACGGCTACCGCAGCGCGCTTTACGGGCACTTCGGCCAAGGCTGTGTGCACCTTCGCATCAACTTCGACCTGCGCAGCGTCGAGGGGCTACGCAAATTCCGGGAGTTCCTCGATCGCGCCGCCGATCTGGTGCTAAGTTTCGGCGGATCGCTCTCCGGCGAACACGGCGACGGCCAGGCCCGCTCAGCTCTGTTGCCCAAGATGTTCGGTCCCGAGCTGATGCTGGCTTTCCGCGAATTCAAGGCTCTGTGGGATCCGGACAACCGCATGAATCCCGGCAAGCTGGTGGATGCCGTGCGCGTCTACGATCCGGTCGAGAACATGCGCTATGGCCTGACCCTCCACGACCCACCCAAGGGGCCTGAAACGCATTTCGCCTTTGTTGCGGATGGAGGGTCGCTGGAGCGCGCAACCGAGCGCTGCGTGGGCGTGGGCGCTTGCCGCAAGGCCGAGGGCGGCGTAATGTGCCCCAGCTTCAGGGCCACGCAGGAGGAGAAGCACTCAACGCGGGGACGCGCACGCCTGCTGTGGGAGATGCTGGCCGGCGAACTGCGGCAGGAAGGTTTTCAGAGCCACGCCGTCCACGAGGCTCTCGACCTGTGCCTCAGTTGCAAGGCCTGCAAAAGCGAGTGCCCGGTGCAGGTGGATATGGCGGCCTACAAATCGGAGTTCCTCGCCCAGCGCTACAAAGGCCGTCTTCACCCGCTGCACCACTACGTCTTCGGCTTTGCCGACAAGCTGGCTCTCTGGGGCTCGCTCACGCCCGGCCTGACCAATGCGGTGCTCACGGGCCCCATGACCAGCCCGCTCATCAAGAGCATTGTGGGGGTTGCACAGCAGCGGCAGCTTCCCAAGCTGGCTGCGCAGAGCTATCGGAAATCTCGGCGCGGGGTTGCGGCGAGGCCTGCAGGGGAGATCGGCCCGCCGCAGGTCATTCTGTGGCCTGATACCTGGAACAACTACTACCACCCGCAATCCCTCTCCGCCGCGGAGATGGTTCTCAACCAGGCCGGTTTTTCTGTGGAGACACCGCAAGGCCATCTTTGCTGCGGCCGCCCACTCTACGACTTCGGGCTGCTTGGTCCGGCCCGGGGCTATCTGGCAAAGATCCTCGATCGACTTACGCCGCAAATCGATGCCGGTCTGCCCTTCATCTTTCTCGAACCCAGCTGCGCCAGCGTCTTCAAAGACGAACTGCTTGAGCTTTTTCCCAAAGACGAGAGAGCGAAAAAGCTGAGTCAGCGGGTGTGGCTGCTGGCCGACTGGATCGCCGCCGAGGCGCCCGATGCGTTTACCGGCCGGCTCAAAGGCGCGCATGTGCTTCTCCACGGCCATTGCCACCACAAAGCCGTCTTTGGCGGGCCGGCCAGCGAGATTGCCCTGCTGAGGAGCGCGGGGGCGACGGTCGAGCCGATCCAGGCGGGGTGCTGCGGCATGGCCGGCCCCTTCGGCTTCGAAGCGGACAAATCTGAGGTCTCACGCACCATCGCCCAGGATGGCCTGCTTCCCGCGGTCGAGTCGGCAGGCCCTTTAACGCTCATAGTCGCCGATGGGTTCAGTTGCCGCGAACAGATCACCCAGCTGGGCCATCGCTCAGCCATGCACTTCGCCGAGGTGCTGGCCCACAGCTGCGGCTGCGGAGGGTAGGCTTTCAATAAACCCCGCCTCGATCCCGGCCGGAGATTCGGGGATTGGGCTTGGCAGGCATGCATCGAGAACAGCGAATGCTCTGCACCAATGGAACCCAATCCTCCCGGCCAACGTAACCCTTGATTGGCTAGGCTTTGCGGGAATCCTTGCAACTCCACAGAGGCAAAGCGCGTCCAACGGAGGGATTGCACAGTTTTATTTCACCGCGAAAGCGCACTTGTTTTCGATTCTTCCTCTGGCGCGCGATTTGCGGTACACAACGGGACTTTGATACGCTCAGGCTGTCTTCGAGCCGAGCGAAAGGAGATTGATCGTCATGGCAGATGAAAGCAAAACTAACGGATTTGCATGGTTTCTAGCGGGATTGGGCATCGGCGCACTGGTGGGAATTCTTTACGCCCCCAAGAGCGGCCGGGAGATTCGCGAGGATATCGTCAGCGGCGCCAAAGAGGGAACCGAGTACCTGCGCGCCCGCAGCCGGGAAGCCGCCGAGCAGATGGGCACGCTGGTGGACAAGGGCAAGGAGCACGTGGGCCAGTACGTGGATCGCGGCCGTGAGGTTGTGGACCGCGGACGGGCGCAGTGGGAAGAGTTTGTGGAGCGGGGCAAGAACCTGGTCACCGATCAGACCGGCCGGGTAACTGCGGCCGTGGACGCGGGACGCCAGGCCTACAAGGCAAACACGACGGCAGCGACCGCCCCCGCGGAACCGAGCGCGGAATAACCGCCTTGCCAAGCTTCATGGGCCGGCCCTTCGCGGGGCCGGCCTGATCCCGTCAACCCACCTGCTCCGGTGACGGGAATCCGGGCTGTTGAGGTACGATACACTCAATCGCTCCGGACAGCGCGCCCGCGTTTCCTGGCGGGGCTTGTTGCCAATGAAGTGATCACAGTCATCCAGCAGATGTTCTGCGTGAGAGCACTCCAATGCCAAACTGGAACACTGAAACTATCCTGACCATCTTCGTCACCCTGGCCGGAATCGCCATGCTGGTTCAGGCGATCATCCTGCTGGCGCTCTTCCTGGTCCTGCGCAAGGCAACCAAGTCAATGAACGAGACCATCGCGGAACTTCGCGATTCAGTGGTGCCGGTTCTTCACACTTCTCGCGACATTCTGGATCGCATTGCTCCCAAGGTCGAACCGCTGGCCAGCGACCTGGTGCGCACCGCAGGCCATATCAAGACCGCGTCCGCCAACCTGGCGGAGATCTCGGACAAGCTGCGGGCACAGACCGCCGAGGTGCAGGTTTCAGCGGCTGAGGTGGTGGAACGGGTTCGGCGTCAGACGGGCAGAATCGACGGCATGGTGACGGGCGTTCTGGATGCCGCCGACCGGGCCGGCAATCTGTTGCAGACCGCCGTCAGCGTGCCGGCGCGGCAGCTATCGGGCGCGCTGGCTGCCCTCAAGGCCATCATTGAGTCGCTGCGCGCCTCCGATCACCCCGCAGATCCGGATCGCCGGTATAACCGCTCCTCCCGCGACGAGGATCGGTTCATTTAAGCTGAAACCTTCGCGCTCGCCCTCCCCAGGGATTTTCGCCTGCCGCGGCTCTTCAAATCTGCCGCCGGCCGGGCAGGAATGACGCCGATCCACCTCGCTGCGGAGGAAAGCAAGCCGCCATGAATCAAGTGATGGGAAACAAAATCCTGATCATCACGGGGGTCTGCTTTGGCATCGCATACCCTTTCTATTGCTGGGTCGCCCAGGCCGGGCTTCTTCGCTGGCTGATGTATCTGGAACTGTGGATGCAGGGCAAAGGCCCCTACACCGTTCATTCGGATTTGTTCATGCTCCCGGTGATGATCCTGACATGGGGGGCAGTCTTTGTGTTGAGCGGACCCGCCCAGTTTGCGGTCAAGCATCTGCTGCCGCCTCCACCGATCGTGCTCAACGAAACGCCCACGCCAGCGCCCGCTCAAGATCCCGCACAATATACCGCACCCGGAAAAGCCCTGCACTATGCGTCGGTCCGGTGGCTCTTTGCCGGCAGCGTGCTGCTGATCGCAGTGGGCGTAGGCGCCGGAATCATCGGCTACCGCAAGACCCCGCGCAATGTCACCTATGAGGCGTTGAACCTCGCGGACAATAAGCCGCCAGTTTCCAGATTCGTCAATCTGACCGGAATGGCGATGCCCAACCTGAAGTCGCAATATACCGAATCAATCAAAGGGTCGTCCTTTCTGCAAACTTACATTCCCGTGGTAGCGCCTAACTGGCGTCAGGGCGATCCGGTGATTTATTTCATCCACCCGTTCCGCGACAGCTTTTCGCACCGTGAGCCCATCTCGATCTCCCAAACCGGCGTGCTGCTCCCTAACGCTCTGACCGGTCCCGCTGTTTTCATCAGCAGGAAACATGGCCTCAATCTCGCCAATCCGATGTTTGTGCTCGAGAAGGATCCCCAGGCCGGCATGGAGCCGTATCTCTACACCGTGATTTTTTCGACCATCATCGGGCTCTGCCTTTTTATCCCGATTGCCTGGAACTGGATTAGCGGATTCTTCCATCACGGCAAGCTCCCCTCTTGACCATCATCGACGGCCCGAACACCTTTGCGCGCAGCGTGAGGCTTTCTGTCGCCATATTTCGTCTTTCCGACTAAAGGATCTCAAGCGCGCCATCGCAGGATGGCTCCCGGAGGAATGAGCATGAGGATTCACTTGCGGTGGGTGCTTTTTGCGCTGACAGTGATGGCGTCGGTTTGGACGTGGGCGCAATCCACGCCCAAGAAATCGCTGCTGGCGTTGTCAAAGCAGGATCACACGCTGTCCATCGTCGATCCGACGAATCTGCAGGTGGTGGCGCGCATCCCGGTGGGCGACGATCCGCATGAAGTGGTTGCATCCGCAGACGGCAAGACTGCTTATGTCTCCAACTACGGGTTTGGCGCGTTTCATACGCTGGCGGTGATCGACCTGGTGGGGCAGAAGCAATTGCCGTTCATCGATCTGGGAGCACTGCGCGGGCCGCATGGGCTGATGTTCGCGGAGGGCAAGGTGTGGTTTACCGCCGAGGCCGCCAAGGCCATTGGCAGCTACGATCCCGCCACCGGCAAGATCGACTGGATCATGGGAACCGGCCAGAACCGGACCCACATGATTTATGTCTTTCCCGGCGCAAAGCGGATTCTCACAACCAATGTGAGTTCGGCGACGGTGACGATCCTGGACAAGACCGAGGGACGGCCGGGTGGACCGCCTCCGGGAATGCCGCCGGGGGGTTGGGGGCCTCCGCCGGGCGGGCAGCCGAGTGGTCCTCCACCGGGTCCCATGCCGACGCCTCCGGGCGGCGACTGGCAGCTTACGGTCGTTCCCGTGGGCCACGGCTCGGAAGGATTCGATGTATCTCCCGATGGCAAAGAGGACTGGGTTGCGAATGCACAGGACGGCACGGTTTCAGTGATCGATCTTGGCACGAAGCAGGTGGTGGCGACGCTGGAGATCAATGTGCGGGGCGCCAACCGGCTGAAATTCACGCCCGATGGGAAGCAGGTCCTGATCACCGCTGGGTCGGCGTTGGTGATTCTCGATGCGGCGACGCGCAAGGAAGTGAAGCGGTTGGCGGGCGTTCACGGTTCCGGAGGTATTCAAATGCAGCCAGACGGCGCGCGCGCCTATGTGGCCTGTGGGCGCGACAACTATGTTGCGGTTATCGACCTGAAGACGCTGGAAATGGTGGGCAAGGTCGATATCGCCGGGCCGGACGGGCTGGCCTGGGCGGTGCGGGAGTAGTAACGGGCGTTAGACGACAGTCATGTAGTTTCCGAATAGCCGACTATCCAACCGGAATTCGCGATTTTTGACTTGCGCTAGTGTGTGCCGGCGTAAACAGAGCCCTTTATCTGGGCGCCTCGGTCATCGCTCTTATAACTAATATCTTTCTTCCCAAACGCATCCGGGCGCTGGTATGCTTTGCGAATTCCCGTCCTGCCGCCGTTCCGGCAGAGCGCGTCCCCCGGCGGGTTCTTGCGTTTCCGTGGAACCCCTGCACAAACCAACTGCCCCACAGGAGGTCACCATGAGGTTTCTTTCTTGTTCCACCAAGGCAATCTCTGCCCGTTCCATTCACGCCAACCCCGAGTGCGCAGCCTCTCCGCTTCTTGAAGCCAGAGCTCGTACCGCAGTCCCCGCCGGCCACGCGGCTGGCCGGATCAAGTGGACTCTCATCCACTCCGTCTGGGCTCTCGCCTGCCTGAGTCTTCTGCTGCTTACCTCTGCCTTGCCGGCACGCGCCCAAGCCGACTACGACAACACCAACCCCACTTCGTGGTGGATCTACACCGGACAGACATTAGACGAAATATTGAGCACCATCTCAACCGAACACGCGCGCGCCATCGACATCGCGCCTGAAAACACGGCCGGCAGCACCTTTACCGTGACCTATGTGCACGAGGCCGGAACTTACAACAAGGAGTGGTGGTTCTATGTCGGGGTAACCGAGGCCCAGGTAAATAACTACATCAGCGCGAACAAAGCCCGCCTGATTTCGTTGAAGGCCTACGACATCGGCAACGGCAACATCCGGTTTGCCGTGGTCATGATCGCCAATAGCGGCGCGGACGCCAAGTCCTGGTGGTGGTATTTCGGTGAATCCGTGTCCCAACTCTCCACACTGGCCACTGCCAACAAGGCACGCATCACGACGATTCAGTCCTACGTCTCCGAGGACAAGACCTATTACGCCGCCATCATGATTGGCAACACCGGCGCCAACGCCGTCGGGTGGTGGTGGTACGTCGATGCCAGCGCGGCGAACATCTCCAAGTACATCACCACCAACAACGCCCGGCTGCTTGACCTGACTCCCGCGGGCAATGGAAACTTCAACATCGCCATGGAATCCTGTTCCGGCGGCTGCCCCTCCTGGTGGTGGTTCTATGGCCAGAGCGCGCAAGAGGTGCTGACCGACGCGCAGAACTACGGCGCCCGCTCCTTCACTCTGGAGCCCTACGCCTGTGGAGACACCACTTGTTATGCCACGTTGTTGATCTCCAACACGCCCTCCGACGTTACCGTCTGCGACACCAGCGGCTGCATCTCCGAAGCCAAACTTCAGAACAATATCTGCAACGCGCTCGCCGGCCAGGTGGAAGGCTACGACTGCCTGGTGGGAAGCCTGCGGCCCATGTTTGGAGGCCAGGCACGAACCTCGGTCGACGGGTCGCTCGCGATGCTGCCCAGTTACACGATGGACATCGCCAGCGTGAGCAAGACGATGACGGCAACTGCCATACTGCAGTTGCTCAATGACGGGAACATTCCGGTTGACACGCCGATCTGGCCGTTTATCTACCTTGACTGGCCGCTTGGGCCGAATGTCGAGCAAATCACGTTCAAGGACCTGCTCACTCACACCTCGGGCTTCGGTCAATTGCCCAACAACCAGTGCGGAAACAACAACGAGATCAATTACCAGGGCATCGAGGCCGACGTCGCGATGGGCGTCGACGCTTCGAACATCGGCGTGCCCGCTTATGGCAACTGCAACTTTGCTCTGCTGCGCGAGTTGATGCCGGCCCTGATGCGTGTGGA
>Ga0326727_10005517_pt1 | contig 36064 bp, 33 predicted proteins | sample MB2enrmetagenome_FD_207643 | JGI IMG/M metagenome (GOLD analysis project Ga0326727, IMG submission 207643) | Lab enriched peat soil microbial communities from McLean, Ithaca, NY, United States - MB29MY | ecosystem: Environmental > Terrestrial > Soil > Wetlands > Peat | place: USA: New York...
CTCTCCGGCGAGCGGGACGGGGTGCGCATCCCGGCCAGCCTGAGCGGGGGCATTGACTTTGATTTGGGCAACTCCCCGCGTGAATTCACCCGGAACAAGGTGCGGGCAAAGACGATTGTCATGACCACCACCAACGGCACGCGGGCGTTGCGGGCCTGCGCGGCGGCCAGGCGGGTCCTCATTTGCAGCTTCCTGAATCTGCGCGCCACCGGGGAGTTTCTGGCCAACCAAGGCCCGTCCCCGCTCTTGCTGGTGTGCAGCGGCACGGCCGAAGAGTCGTCCTACGAGGATGTCCTGGGCGCCGGGGCCTTGAGCGAGCTGCTCTGGCCGCATTGGAGCGGCGCCGTGGCCTCAGACTCGGCGCTGATGGCCCGCCGGTTGTTCGCCGCCGAGCGGGCAGACCTGGCCGCCGCCTTCGGCCAGTCGCGCAACGGCCGGCGCTTGCTCGGGCTTGCCGAACTGCGGGAGGACGTCGCCTTTTGCGCCCGGCGTGACTGGGTCAACCTGGCTGCCGGGATGGACCGGGATGGGAAGATCAGGGCGCTCTGAGCAGGTCCAACTGTTTTCTGGCCTGCGAAAAACCGGGTCGGAGCCGCAGGGCGGCCTCAAGATGGGCGGCCGCCTCGTCGCGCCGCCCCTGGCGGAGGAGCACTTCGGCGAAGCGATAATGGATTTCGGGATTGTTGGGGGCCAGCCCGAGGGCGGCCTGGTACTGTTCGAGGGCCTGCGGCAGCTTGCCCTGCGCCGCCAAAGAGCCGGCCAGGTTGGCGTAAGCTTCGGGATTGTCGGCGTTGAGGCGCAGGGCCTCCCGGTACTGGCGGATGGCCTCCTCGAACTTGCCCTGTCCGGCCAGGGCATTGCCCAGATTATTGTGCGCCTGGGCATCCTCGGGTCTGATGCGCAGCGCCTGCTCGTATTCGTGGATGGCCCCGTCCAGCTTGTGCTGGACGGCCAGGGCATTGCCGAGATTGCTGTGCGCGCTCGCATCCTTTGGCTTCAAGCCGATGGCCTGGCGGAAATGGACTATGGCCTCGTCGAGCCGCCCTTTCATGGCCAGGGCAACCCCGAGGTTGTTATGGGCGTCCACGTGCTCGGGGTTCTGGGCGAGGGTGGCCAAATAGTGCCCGATGGCCTCGTCGACCCTGCCGAGTTCGGACACGGCATTGCCCAGATTGTTGTGGACCTCCGGATGGTTGGGCCGGATGCGCAGGGCAGCCAGGTAGTAACCGATGGCCGCGTCGTACTTTTTCTGCCCGGCCAGGGCATAGCCCATGTTGTTCAGCGCGTCTTCGTAATTGGTGTTGATTTCAAGCGACCGCTGGTAATTCACCATGGCCTCGGCTGTCCTGCCCTGGCGGGACAGGTAAAAGCCGAGATTGTTGTAAGCCAGGTAATTCCGATCCGTGACCTTGATCGCGCGGCTGAAGAGGGCCTCGCTATCGCGCCAATACTGCTCCTGCCGGACGGTCAGAGCGGCGCAGGCCATCAGCGCAAACACCGCTGCCAGGCCCAGGGCCGGCACCCGCCACGCCCGCGGCGGCAGCAAATCCGGCAGGTTCCACATCAGCGGGACCAACAGGCCGATCATTGGCAAATACATGTAACGATCTGCCATGGATTGGATTCCGACCTGCACCAGCCCTATGACCGGGACCAACATCCCCAGGAACCAAAACCAGCCTGCCGCCAGGGCAGGGCGCCGCCGGGCCAGAAAGACCACCGCCCCGGTAGCGAGCGCCAAAAAACAAGCGGCCGCTATGACCTCAGACAACGGCCAATGGCCCGGATGCGGATAGAGGACCGAGAGCTTTGCAGGCCAGACCATCTTGGCCAGGTAACGAACATAAGAGATCGCCGCGTTGCCAATGCGGGCATCCAGGGGCAGGGCCGTGGAGACGGCGCCTCCTTTTCTCTGCGCCAGAAAAGTAACTACGCTCGAGGCCAGGCTCAGGGCCAGAAACGGCAGCTTCTCCAGGACCAGGCCGCCAAGGGCCGCGCGCCGCAGCCGCCCCAGGGGCCAGTAGTCAACCAGGAACAGCACAAAGGGCAGTGTCACCAGCATCGGCTTGCTCATCAGGCCCAAGGTGAAAAACAGGAGCGAAAGCCAATAGTATAACAGTGGACGCCGGGCAAGGCGCGTCACTCCGTGCGCGCCGGCTTCAGCCTGCCCTTGGTTGCGGGCGCGCAGTTTCTCGACGTAAATCGCATAGGCCCCAAGGGTGAGCAGAAAAAACAACCCGCTGAGCACGTCTTTGCGCTCAGAAACCCAGGCCACCGACTCGACGTGCAACGGGTGCAGGGCGAAAAACGCGGCGACCAGCGCACTCCGCCACAAGGCCCCGGTCATGCGCCGCAGGACCAGAAACAGGAGCAAAGTGTTGGCAATGTGCAGAGCGACGCTGACCAAGTGATGCGGGCCGGCGTGCTCGCCGAAGAGCCGGCAATCCAGGGCGTGCGACAGCCAGGTCAGCGGGTGCCAGTTGCTGGCATGGCCCGTCGTGAACGCCCAAACCACGGTCTCCCAGGTCAACCCGTTCTGCACATGGGAGTTGGCCGTCACGTAATCCCCGTCGTCATAATCGACAAAGCCATTCCCGCCGGCAGGCCAATATACCGCCAGGGTCGTGAGCCCCAGCAACAGGCAAAGAAGGCCGGGCCGGCCGATGATCTGCTTCCAGGATTTGCTTGGCGCCGGGGAATCGGCGCTCCGCATCCGTTTTGGCGTTTGGCGCGCGCTCATGCTTGCACGCCCGGAGCCTACAGAAAACCGGAACTCAAGAGTAGGTTTTTTGTGCCAACTGGCTGAGCCTCTTGGCGAATTCGCCATTCGCTCCGTCTCCATTCGTGAACCCGGCCGGGCCAAGGGCGTCCGGCTTTTTCACCTTGCCAGCATCCTCGGGTTTATTGAACGATGCGGGACGGGCGCCTTTACGGCAGGAACACGTCGGCAGACACGCCAAAGTGCCGCGCCAGAGTCCGCACATGGTTGAGCGTCAGTTTGCGCTCGCCGCGCAGAATCATCGCGCCCAGCGTCCGGTGAATATCCAGCAACCGCGCGAGGTCCGCCGCGCTCATGCCGTGCGCGTCCAACAGGTGTTTCAATCCTTCCAGGGCGGTGACTTTGGGCGCGTCCAGTTGCGCATGTTCCTTTTCGTAATCCTCAATCAACCGGCAGAGCAGGTCAAAGTAATCCTCCTGGTCTGCGGTGAGCTTGTGCCCGGCCATCGCGTCGGTGATTTCCGTAACGTTTTGGAACTCCGCCTGGTCATGGATGAAACGCGGCGTGAGAATCCGGCAAAGCCCGGCGTAATCTTTTGGCAGCCGGGCAAATTCGACTTTTGAATGTATCGTTTTCATAACGTTTCTTTCCAGCGGTCTTTGCCGTATTCCGCGTGCGTCACAAAGCGCAAGGTATAGACGATCTGGCGGTTGAAATGCGCCGCCACAATCAGCCGGTAGTCGTTGCGGCGGATGTTGAACACAAGCACCTGCCGCCCGCTGCGGACTTTCACGGCGTCCGTGTCAGGATACGTCCGCTGCACGTCCGCCAGATTGCGCCATGCCGCCGCTCTGACAAACTTGCGCCAGGCATCCAGCACCACGCGGAAATTAGCGTCCATCGGCGCCGCCGGACCCTTTCTCATACAGCCCCGCCGCCTCGAACTTGCGGCGCAAGTCATCCAACGTCGTGTGGCGGCGCGAATCTCGCTGGCGCTGGTATTGCATCAGGTCTTTCAGATGTACCCGCCGATGCGTCCCCAGCGCGAGATGCGGGAAAGTCGTTCGGCCCGACGCATTTTGGCAGTGAAAGGGGCCTGGAGACAGAGGGGGAGGCAGGCGGACCCCTGCCGAACAGGCGAGGACGACCCCCGCCGTCTTCGACCATCCCTTTCGCCCCATGCGGAGAGATGGCACGGCTGGCAAGGCTCTTGGCTCTCCCTTCTCGTCAGCTTTCAGAGGCGCGCCCGATTAAAGCCTCAATCCCAATCGCCCAAGGGTTCCAATGTGCCGTGAAGCCATCGTTCTTCGGGCCGTGGCCTTAGCGAGCAGGTCTGGTCGACCTCAAGAGCCCGAAAGATGGGCTGGCCAAGTTGTGAAGGTTAGTGTATCTTGTGAACACTGTGAGCCAAAGTTAGCATGGAAGGGCATGAACCATCGTCAGTCAGCCGGAAACAGGACATCCTTCGGCAGGCGTTGAAGCGGACCACGCCAACCGACAGGGCCGTGTTCCTGGATGGCGCATGTGCTGGTGATGCGGCCTTGCGCGTGGAGATGGACGCCTGGCTGGCCATTCATGAGGCAGGTGAGAGAAGCCCCGGTCTGAATGCAGAGGCCGGCAACAGCGCCCCGGGAGAAGGCACCACCGAAGCCACGCCAACGCTCCTCGATGAAACGCCCCTGACTGAGGGGCCAGGGACGGTCATTGGGCGCTACAAGCTGCTGGAGCAAATCGGGGAGGGCGGCTTTGGGGTCGTTTACGTGGCCGAACAGCAGGAGCCGGTTCGCCGCCAGGTAGCCTTCAAGGTCATCAAGCTGGGGATGGACACTCGGCAGGTCGTAGCCAGATTTGAGGCGGAGAGACAAGCCCTGGCCCTGATGGATCACCCCAACGTTGCCAAGGTATTCGACGCAGGGAGCACTGATAGCGGGCGGCCTTACTTCGTGATGGAACTGGTCAAAGGGATTCCGATCACCAAGTACTGCGACCAGGAGAAACTCAGCACCGGCGATCGTCTGACGTTGTTCGTCGCTGTTTGCCAAGCTATTCAACACGCCCATCAGAAAGGCATTATCCACCGGGACATTAAGCCGTCCAACATCCTCGTGACGGTCCAGGAGGGCAAGCCGATGCCCAAGGTCATCGACTTCGGAATTGCCAAAGCAACTCAGCAGAAGCTCACGGAGAAGACGCTGCACACGCAATTGGAACAGCTCATAGGCACACCAGCCTACATGTCGCCGGAGCAGGCGGAGATGAGCGGGCTGGACATCGATACGCGCACCGATATCTACTCGTTAGGTGTGTTGCTTTACGAACTGCTCACGGGTAGGACGCCATTCGACGCGAGCGAACTGCTCAGGTCGGGGCTGGATGAGATGCGCAAGATCATCCGGGAAAGTGAACCGCCCAGGCCCTCGACCAAGTTGAGCACCATGGTCGAAGGCGAACTCACCACCACCGCGAGACATCGCGCTTCCGAAGTGCCCAAGCTCATCGGCCTGTTGCGGGGTGACCTGGACTGGATCGTGATGAAGTGCCTGGAGAAGGACCGGACCCGGCGATACGACACGGCCAACGGACTGGCGATGGATATCGAGCGGCATTTGAACAATGAGCCGGTGGTGGCGCGCCCACCGAGCACGGCGTACAAACTCCATAAGGCCTGGCGGCGCAACAAGGTCGCCTTCACAGCCGGGGCCGCCGTTGTCGCGGCGCTAGTGGTTGGCATTGGCATCAGCACCTGGCAGGCGGTCCGCGCTACGCGAGCGGAGCGTCAGCAAAGTCTTCTGCGCGAAAAGGCCGTGAACGCACAGGTAATGGCCAATGCCCAAGCCACGCGGGCGGAGCAGGAGAGAAATGCCGCCCGTCGCAATGCCTACTCTGCGAGCATGCTGTTGGCCCAAACTGACTGGGACAACAACGATATTGGACATCTGCGCCAAGTGTTGGCCGAGACCCAGGACTACCCGGAGCGCGGTTTTGAATGGCATTATTGGCAACGGGAATTGCACCTGGACTCGAAGACGCTCCGAGGTCACTTGGGGCCAGTGACCTCGGCGGTTTTCTCGCCAAACGGCCGGCGTATTGTAACCGGTAGTGCCGATGGGACGACTAAAGTGTGGGAGGCGGGTAGTCGGGAACTGTTCATGCTCAAAGGCCACAGCGCTGAGGTTTGGTCTGTGGCGTTTTCCCCCGATGGCCAGCGGATTGTCACCGGCAGTTCTGACAAGACGGCCAAATGTTGGGACGCGGCCAGCGGCAAGGAATTGCTCACCCTTCAAGGCCACAGCGATGCGGTTAATTCTGTGGCCTTTTCCCCGGACGGCCAGCGGATTGTCACTGGGAGTAATGATAAGACGGCTAAGGTGTGGGAGGCAGCCAGCGGCCGCGAACTGTCCACTCTCAAGGGGCACAGCGCTACGGTTTTTTCTGTGGCGTTTTCCCCGGATGGCCAGCGGATTGTCACCGGCAGTTCTGATAAGACGGCCAAATGTTGGGACGCGGCCAGCGGCAGGGAATTGCTCACCCTTCAAGGCCACAGCGATGCGGTCAATTCTGTGGCGTTTTCCCCGGACGGCCAGCGGATTGTTACTGGCAGTGGGGACAAAACGGCGAAGGTGTGGGAGGCAACCAACGGACACGAACTGCTCACGCTCAAGGGGCATACCGATTGGATCAGAGCTGTGGCCATTTCCCCGGACGGGAAGCGGATTGCCACTGGGAGTAATGATAAGACGGTTAAGGTGTGGGAGATGGTCAGCGGTAATGAACTGCTTAGGCTCAAGGGGCACAGCGATTTGATTACGGCTGTGGCCTTTTCTCCGGATGGCCAGCGGGTCCTTACAGGCAGTTCGGATCAGACGGCCAAGGTGTGGGAGGCGGCTGGCGGAAAGGAAGTGCTCACGCTCAAAGGGCACAGCAGATTGATTAGGTCTGTGGCCTTTTCCCCGGACAGCCAGCGGATCGTCAGTGGCTGTGATGATACTACGGCCAAGGTATGGGAGGCTGCCAGCGGTCGGGAATTGCTCACGCTCAACGGACACAGCGGTTTCAATCCCTCTGTTGCCTTTTCCCCGGATGGCCAGCGGATTGTCACCGGCGGTTCTGATAAGACGGCCAAATGTTGGGACGCGGCCAGCGGCAAAGAACTGTTCACGCTCAAAGGGCACAGCGCTACGGTTTTTTCTGTGGCGTTTTCCCCGGATGGCCAGCGGATTGTCACCGGCAGTTCTGATAAGACGGCGAAATGTTGGGACGCGGCCAGCGGCAAGGAATTGCTCACCTTTCAAGGCCACAGCGATGCGGTTTTTTCTGTGGCGTTTTCCCCGGACGGCCAGCGGATTGTTACTGGCAGTGGGGACAAAACGGCGAAGGTGTGGGAGGCAACCAACGGACACGAGCTGCTCACGCTCGGGCATAGCGGTGTGGTTTGGTCTGTGGCCTTTTCCCCGGATGGCCAGCGGATTGTCACCGGCAGTTCTGATAAGACGGCCAAGGTGTGGGGGGCGACCAACGGACACGAACTGCTCACGCTCAAGGGGCACAGCGGTGAGGTTTTTTCTGCAGCCTTCTCCCCGGATGGCCAGCGGATTGTCACCGGCAGTTCTGATAAGACGGCCAAGGTGTGGGAGGCAGCCAGGGGGCGGGAACTGCTCACGTTCAAGGGGCATAGCTCCCTGGTCAACTCTGTGGCCTTTTCCCCGGACGGCCAGCGGATTGTCACCGGCAGTTGGGATATGACTGCAAAGGTGTGGGAGGCGGCGACCGCGAAGCAAGTCGCCGCCTGGCAAGAAGAAGATCGGGCGGCCGAGGAACATCTGGCGGTCTTGCAGCGCGAGCGGACCGCTGAAGAGTGGCACCAGAGGATTGTTCGCGCCCGTGATTCCATCGAACAATGGCTAATCCTGGCGCCGATTCCTTTGGCCGGCAATCAGAATGCAGTGGAAGGACTGGATGCGGAACAGATTCAGGGCGAAGGTCGGCTCAGGCCCAAGGCGGGTGAGACGATCTCCATTGGCGGTGGCGGATTGACATGGCGGGGGGTGGCCTTGACGAACGAGATGATCGACTTTAACGCGATTTTGGGGCAAGTGACAGAGTTTAGCGTGGCCTACGCGGTCTGCTACATCCGGTCGGATGCCGAACAGCAGAGGCTCCACATGCTGGTAGGCAGCGACGACGAGGCGAAGGTGTACCTGAATGGGAAGCCAGTCCACAGATCACCCTATGCTCGCACGTTTTCGCCGGACAGGGATACGGTGTCCGACGTCACGCTGAACGCGGGGCTAAACGTGGTAGTGTTCAAAGTGGTGAATCAAGAGCACGACTGGCAGGGTTCCATCCGGTTCACTGACGCCCAGGGTAATCCGGTCAAGGGGATCAAGGTGACGTTGGACCCGGACGCAAAGAATTGATCATGAGCCCTGCTGGCGAAGAAGTCCTGTTGGTGTTGCCGCGTGGCGCCTCGCTACACGGCTTCTGGCGTCTTCGCTGAGGGTGTCCGCTACCTTGACACCCCCCGAGGCTGCAAGCCCGCGTTCCGTGGCGGAATGGCCCTGCAAGACAACGCGGCGGGGCTCCCGGCACCTTGGGGCATGGTTCGCAGCAGCCGGCAGCACGTGAGGGCCGGACGCTCGCGCCAGCTATCGCCCGGCCCCCCGAGAGGCCCCGGAAACGGCCAGGGACCCATCGCTGGCGGCTTGTCGCCCTCGCGTCACAAAGCCGACGGACGGCCCGCCGTGAGGTTTGCGTGGCGCCCTGACGTGCCCTCCGGTAGTGCCCGGTGCGGTGATATGGTCTGCCGCGTTCTTGCCGCGATTCGCGCTCCACTTCGCGCCTGCTCCGCCGGCCGCTCCGCTGCCTCACAGGCCCCTCAGAAGTACGAAAGGGGGACAGAAAAGGGACAGACAGATTTTTTTCACGACCAGAACCAGCCTGTTTTGAGAGGGTGAAAAGTGGGTTTTGTGCCTGATTCTACAGGGGATTTCTAAAGTGGTGGCTGGGGGCGGAATTGAACCGCCGACACAAGGATTTTCAGTCCTCTGCTCTACCAACTGAGCTACCCAGCCAAACCATTGAAAATAAAGGGTTTTATCGCTATAAACCCATCTTGGGTTTTCCAGTTGCATACCACAATATGATACTGTAGAGTGTTTCAGTTTGCAAAAGACATCTACAGATCGAACGGCGGTTGCGATCAGCAGCCCGAAAACCAAAGAACAACCTCAACACGTATCCCCAGACGGGCTTTGGCGGTCATTTCCCAAAGTGCCGTGCTTGATGCAGTACGTGCCGAGCGGGGTATTTTTCGCACGGGTCAGGCACAAAGGCAAGCTGTTTCGCCAGAGTCTGGAAACGGACGTGTTCACCACCGCCAAGTTGCGACTGCCGGACAAACTCAAGGAATTGCGTAAGCCCAAGGCGGAAGTCGGGACCTTCATGGATGGCCGGCTGAAGTACGAGGCCGAGACAAAGAACGATTACACCCTTGCGCCCCTGTCCAAGACATACCGGCTGCGCTGTGTCGAATGTCTGCTCAAGACATGGCCGGGAGTGGACAAGCTGAAGGTGGACAGCATCGAGGAAGCGGACTGCCAAGAGTGGGCGGCACGCTACGCGGCGCACTACTCGCCTACCGTGTTCAATAACACGGTAAACACCTTGAGGCGCATCCTCGCCTTGGCTGGTCTTGGGCATGATGCAAACCCGGCCACGAAGTTGGAGCGGCTGGGGATGCGGGCCAGGAAGTTGGAACTTCCAACTTCTGATCAATTCGAGCGGCTCATGGTTCTCATTGAAACGAGCGGTGCGGCACAGGCGAGAGACTGCGCGGACCTGGTTCGTTTTCTCGCCTTCACCGGCTGCCGTATCAGTGAGGCAAAACAGGCGACATGGGCGGATGTTTCTTGGGAGCTAAACGAGTTGACCATTCATTGTGTCAAGAGGCGGCTGACCTCAAGCGCGGCCCTGACGCGTGTCCTTCCGCTGATTCCGGCTTTGAAGCAACTCCTTGAACGGTTGAGGGCCGAACGGGAGCCGCAGCCCGGGGACCACATCTGCGCGGTATTCGAGGCTCAAGGTTCGTTGACGCGGGCCTGCCGCCTGGTGGGCTGCCAACGGCTGACGCATCATTCATTGCGGCATTTGTTCACCACTCGCTGTGTAGAGGCCGGGATTGACTTCGCGACCGTGGGCCGTTGGCTTGGACATACTGATGGAGGGATGCTCGTTTCGAGAACCTATGGCCACTTGAGGCGGGAACATTCACAGGCGCAGGCTGCAAAGGTGACATTCGGCACAACCCAACCGCCGGCCAATGTGCCGCCGGTGCCCGCTGACGCCGTTCCCAACGGGTAGCACAACTCTGATCTGCAAGGCCACTCTGGGCAACTACAACGGCCTTTTATCGGCGCATGGATGCTCCCATGGCCATGAAGGTCTATGGGCACCTCCGGGACCATCATTCGGTGGCGATGGCGCAGAAGGTGACGTTTTCCAAACCCCAGGCCAACCAGCAGGACGCCAACGCCGCCATCGGGTGAAGTCGGTTCACCCCCAGCGCGCGCCACGCCGCCGACGAGCCTGTGCGCCATTCCTCCCCGGTGACGGGGTTCGGGCGAGATGCGCCGAAGGGTCATTTTGGCCCACAGATTTCGCGCCGGAGCCCCCCCAAAAAAAGATGGAATAATCCTTGCGTCATGTTTGCTCTGGGTCGACGATCATGGTGGCCGTGGGTATGGATTCCACGGCTGGGTATCCACCGTTTGGGTCCTCATGCTGGTCGGCCGTCGAACGGTCGGCGCGGCTTGTTGTTAACCGCTCGGTCGTCCTTCGATCGAGGTGGTTGTTAACCTGAATCCACTGGGTCCTGTCGTTCTTTGACAACTCAGTTCCCAGCCAAAAGGGAGGGTCGCCCTCTCAACAACTGGGGGTTTATCAAGAAAGGAGCACGGAAGTGCGAATTTCAAACGTAAACGGTTCGGAGCGGATTGAGCGTATGCTCTATTCCGCGTCCGAGGTATCCGAAATGTTGGGCATCAGTGCCAAGAGTGTGTATCGCCTCTTGGACCGGGGCTTGCTGAAATCTTCGAGTGCTTTGCGGCACAAGAGGATTTCGAAAGCTTCCATTGACGAGTTCATCGCCAGAACCACTGGTGGCGGCGGGTGAGCGAGTTGAGATCATACGGGGGGCGAGAAACTTCCGGGTGCTGAGGAGCCAAACTGAGATCCACCAGGCGTTGGGTGAAAAATCCAGCGCCTGCTTTTTTTTGCGGCATGAGCGACCGATACGCCCACCAGGCGTTGAAGCCGTTGGAGGCTGCGGTCTCGGTCTGGCCTGCCCTGCGCCGCCTAAAAAAACAGGGGTCGCCGCCCAAAAAGGTCAAAATGCCCCGGACGGATCGGACGGATCGACAGTGAAACTTTTTTGCAAGAAAACGAGAGGACGCCAAGCCAGTAACGCGCAGCAAAACACCAGCCTTGCCTCGCCGCGGTCGAAAGCAGACAAGTCGATGGGCACGGTGGGCACGATGGGCACGGTGGGCACGATGGGCGGGCGTTGGGCACGGTTGGCACGATGGGCACGATGGGCACGATGGGCACGGTGGGCACGCACAGGGGGCTTGGCAGCCTCGGGGGATGTCAACACCCTTGCCGACCTCGAATCGTGGCAGCAAGCCCGCACAGTAGAATGTGGACCAAATGCCGCGGAGATCCGACCATTTCGGAACAATTGTTCCACTTTCTCGGCTGCCCTCCTCACGATGGGCACGGTGGGCACGCTGGGCACACTCCTGATACTTGGACACCCAACTGCCCCCATTCGCGGATTTTCGTTTGCCGCGCCCGTCCACTTTCTCCACAGTAACCATCGAGAATATGGCGAAAAGCACGCTGAAGACTCTGCCAGAAAAGTTTGCAGCCTGGCTTGCGGACCGGGGCAAGGCCGAAGGCGCGCAGGCCCTTGACAACAAACCGCAGGGCTTCGCCGAGGAGTTTTTTGCCAAAGGGGACATCCATGTTGCAGCGGCCGTCCTGGAGCAGCGTCTTTGGTGGTGGAAGCGCGCCACGCAAACGGACAGCTCCAAGGTCTTTTCCGGCAAGGGCGGAACTGAAGACGCTGTGCAGGCATTCAGGATCTTCACCGAATACCACCAGCTGAGCGCATTTTATTATGAATTCCGCGCCCGCCATGACCAGCGTTACAAGTGGGACTTTGGAAAGCCGTGGATTCTGTGCAGCCGCGAGCAGTGGGAATACCTGGCGTCCCTCTGGCCCACGAAAACCACCCCCACGATTTGGCAGCCATCGCAAAAGGGCAAGGTCGAGTGGGTGGAGATTCCCGCTCGGCAAATCAATCTGAAGGCCAACGACTCGGGTTTGGTGCAGCAATTCCACGATGAGGTGGCCCGGCTCCGCAAACAGCACGGCATCGAAAGGCCCAAAGAAGGCAAAGGCAAACGCCGCAAGCCCATTTCCTTTCTGCCAATTGAGTTGATGGACCGGCGATATTACTTGGGGCTGAAACTCAACGGTTCTCAACGCTCTCAGGTGTCTAAGGCAGAGCAGGACTATGCTGATGCGTGCAAGGCCGCAGACATCGAACCTTAGACTGCAAATCCCGCCTGGCAGAGCATTTTGTCAGGAGCGAGTACATCAGGCAGGGTTGATGTACTCGTTGATGTTCTCGATTCTGGCATCGCAAAGACAGCCACACGACGACCCCCGGCGAGTACTTCAGCCAACGGTGATGTACTCTTGGCGCCCAATCGCTGGAGATGCTAAATTGTAGAAAAGGGCACAGTGTTGGGTGCGTGAATGGACGGGATGGTTCTCGTTCTTCTGCCCATCATTGAACAGGCTCAAGAGGGGGCTAAACCCAAACGCCCCACCTGGTGAAAACACGAATAGAGAGTACATCAGCCCGGTGCTAATGTACTCGGTGAAGCTCCCTGGAAAGGGTGCTAAGTTGAAGAAAGAAAGCGCGAGGTGTCGATCGCGCAAGGGAAGAAATCCAAACCCTTCGAAAAGCCCCCAATCCAAAAGTGGCTGACGCACAGTTCTTTGATAACTCAAAGTGCGTGCGCGAAGCAGGTCGCCGAGAGATCGGCAAGACAGTGGAACGTGCGGGCTAGGGTGACAGGAAACCCAAAGCCAAGATGGTTACGCGACGGCAAACTCGTGAAACCCTGAATAAACCCGGATAAGATGACGGCTCCAAAAGACGCTGATCCCGAGGTGAGGTCAGGTGATTAACGACAAGCGTGGAATACGAATACTTTGGTCGCGTGAATTGGACAACGTGAAGTGTCCCAGGGAAAAGAATCTCATCCTCCCCGTATACGAGTTGGCGTGGTTGGCTCAGCAAGCCACTCCGTCAGCGAACCGGCAATCTTTGGTTTGCCGGAGATCGCAACTGAAGTGGTGGAAGCCATCCTGACGCTTCACCCCTTCACAACATTTGATCTCCACCTCACCTTTGCACCGACCGTGGCCGCCCAGCGAACCAACGGGAACCGCTGAACGTGAGCCTCGAACGGTCCCACCTCTTCCACCATCTCTTTTTTCTCTTTTTCGCACATCTATCGTGGCGAGTGGGAGCCACCTCACCAATCCCTCATTGGGCTCTGCCTAACGCAGAGCGGAGCTTCGATGCCTTTGGGCAATGATGCTCATTTAGCCGTTTAGCCAGATCACACCACAAGTCAAAAAGCGTGTGCGGCGCTGACCAGTTGTTTTTGGTTCGTGCTGAACAGTCCACGCTTATGAGCGTGCGAGAAGCTGGATGCGTTAGTTCCGGCAAAATAACCAAGTCCTGGAATGGACACCGTAGAGATATGAAGAAGAAGAATTCAAAGGATTCCGCCAAAAGCGGAGACGAGGTGTCAGTCACCTCACACGCCAACGCCTCAGTGCAATCGGCTTCGCCAGATCCGGTTCAACCCTGCACGTCGTTGCAAGTGATAGCCGAGGGGACATCGCTGCCGGACCAAGGAGAACCCGCAGAACCCAATAATCAACCCATGACGCCAGCGGAGGATCAGGATCTCAAACGCTGCGAAACCGTCATCGAGGAGAACAAGATGGGTTTCGAGGAGACCTGCGCCGCCCTGAACGAGATATGGTCAAAACGCCTTTTTCGAGCGAATTACAAGTCGTTCAAGGAGTACTGCTCCAAGAAGTGGGGATTCAGCCGAGCGCAGGGTTATCGCCTCGTCAAAGCTCACGAGACAATGCAAAAAGTGTCTCCCGTGGGAGACACTTCCATTCTTACAACAAACGAACGCCAGCTTCGTGCATTGGCGAAGGTCCCTGAAGATCAACGAGCCGCAGTCGTCACGGAAGCGAAAAAGAACGCGGGCAGTGGCAAGATGACTAGCCGACACATCGAGGAGGCCGCACGTCAGGCAACACCAGAGCCAGCGTTGGCAGACGAGGAGAACATCCATCCTCCTGTAACCGAACCGGACAAAAGAACCCCGGCGAACATCATCACCCCTGCCGAGTTCTTTCCCAATGCAGAGATCCTGTCCCTGGCCGAGTTGAGCAGGATGGCAGACACGCTACACGACATCTTCCTCAATCCATCCCGCAATAAAGAGGCCGGGATATTGCTTTTCAAAGTGAAAGCCCACCTCCACATGTATGCTGAGTGGGAGAGGAAGCATCTCGCCAACGCCTCAGTAAAGGAGGCCGCGTAGCCAACATCTTCCGGCGGCTCTTTCATCGGCAGGATCTCCTGATGGCGAGAGAGCAGCCGGAAGAACCACCGGAGCTGACAAAAGCCCCAGTAGCAACGGCTGAAATCCAGATGAATTGAACATGATCCTGAGCGGCGGAATCTTGCCTGAGTCCGTTGCGGGCGATGGTGAGGTCGATCAAACCGGCCTCAGCGGAAAGACAGTGGTGCAAATGAAGGCCAGCAGGCATGGCCAAGACTTTTGATCCGGCTACCCGATTGGGCGGCCCGGCTTAGAACCTGCACCTGGTTGTTTGCCAGGAGCGCCTCCAATTGTGGCGCGGCGGGTTTAGGCCGAGTGGATCGAGAATGGAAAGTTATGCAGACAGAAACTATTACGACGCCACAGCAGGCGTGGGAGAAAATTGTAAACGCCGTGTGCGTTGATGCCATTGACCTTGGGACTGTCAAAACTCCCTGGGGCAACAAACCTCAAGTCAAGCTCGTGTTCGAAAGCGATCAACAGGACCAGTATGGCGAACAGCGGATTCTGGTTCGGAGTTTTCACAAGCATACCCACGAGATGAGTGCTTTGAGCATCGCTGTAAAATCCTGGACCGGCCGTGATTTGGGCCAAGAGGAGGCAATCGGTGCCTTGGACCTAAGCACCCTGATTGGACAGCAGGCTCGACTGAAACTGCAACCCACCGTTACCAAGAATGGAGGATCCTTCGACAAGATTGCTGAAATCTTGCCACCAGGTACCGTGGAGGTCCAGCCGTGGAAGTATCACCGAGATGAGGAATAATCCATAACCCAGACCTGTAGCCTCGTCTGCCAAAAGCCAAATGACAGGCGAGGCTGCTGGTCACACCGAAAACACCATTATGTCAGAAATCATTGAGAAATCGGCCAGCAGTACGACCAACACTGCTCCGTTATCGGCAACGGAAATCGCTGAGAACCAACTTGGCGAGATCACTTGGGTCTCATCGACTCAGGGGTTTTGTGAATGTCCAGGCAAAAACAGGCACACCAATCAGGATGGGAGAAAGGATTGCGTCGTTTATCTCGACCGCATTCCGAGCCTCCATTGCGTGCATTCCAGTTGCGCCCCGGCTATCGTGGAGGCCAACAAAAGGCTTCGTGCTGCAATATTGAACGGCTCCCAGGACTCTACACCACGCAAACTGACGGCCGAGGACAAAGCCAAACTCAAAGAGCGTGAGGGCCAAGAGCGCCTACGCCAACGAGCAGCCAAGTCGTTGCCCCAGGTCCTGGCCAATCACCAGTGGACCTACGACCAGATAATTGCTGATTCACCGGTTCAATTAAGCAGGGATGAAGAAGACCATTGGCGTCTGCTCCTCGAGAAATTCGAGCCAGATGATGTGATCTGGATTGGGGACCGATTCCATTCCGGGAAACCCGAGCACGCCAAGCACTTCAAGACAGCGGCACAATGGCTGAAGGAATCGAGTGTACCAGGTCCGTTGGTCTGTCCCGTCAGCTTCAAAAACAACTCCACTGCCAGGTCCAATGACAACGTTTTGGTCCGGCGTTTTCTGGTCGTGGAATCAGATACGCTCGCCAAGGATCAGGTCGGGGCAGTGTTCAGGTGGTTGAAGGACAGGGTTGGTCTGGAATTGGTCGCCATAGTGGACACCGCTGGAAAGAGTCTGCATGGGTGGTTTCGTTATCCGCAGCACGAATACCAGGAGGATGAATTGAAACTGGTCCTGCCGGCGCTCGAATGTGACCCAAAGTTGTTCACTCCAAGCCAGCCAGTGCGTCTTCCAGGTGCTTTGCGAGATGGAAAACGCCAAAAGCTGGTTTATTTGGCCAAGGAGGTGACAAGTGAGTAATTTCGCGAACACAGCCAACATCGTTCAGGCTCTGCCGTTGCCACCCATTTACTACAGCCAGCAGGGGCCTTCCTATTGGGTCGAGGACGCCAGAGGGAAGTGGATCAGGATCAACGAGACCTCCGCCAAGATCACCATCAAGACCAACGGCTACGGCGACGAGAAAACCGAAGGGGTATCGGAATGTGAACGATGCCTGCTCAACATCCAGTCCGAGCAGAACGTCGCCTATGCAGGACCGCTTGCTGGGTATTTGGCTGGGCACTACTCCATCAACAACAACTCGGTTTTGGTCACGGAATCCCCACGATTAATCCAACCTGCCGCCGGTGAATGGCCAACCCTGCGAACGGTTTTCCAGGGAATGTTCGGTGACGAAGATCACAGGCAACTGGATTACCTGTATGGCTGGCTGAAAATGGGCATCGAAGCCGTCTATTCTGGCACAGGCTCACCCGGTCAAGCACTCGTGATGGCAGGTCCGGTCAACTCTGCCAAATCGTTGACCCAGACTCTCATCACCGAGATCTTTGGTGGACGGAGTGCCAAGCCATACCTCTACATGACTGGGGGGACAAACTTCAATGGGGACCTCTTCCGCGCCGAGCACCTGATGATTGAGGATGACGCTGAGCACATCTCCATGGAGGCTCGCCGGGTGTTCGCGGCCCACATCAAGAGCATCAGCGTGAACAGGGACCAGCACTGTCACGGGAAAAACAAGGACGCTCTGACGTTGACTCCAATCTGGCGTCTCAGCATCAGCCTCAACAATGAGCCCCAACGGTTGCTCGTGCTTCCAAACCTCGATCCTGATGTGGCAGACAAAATGATCATCCTGAAGGCGAAGTGCTGTCCGATGCCAATGCCAACGGATACGCCAGGTCAGAGGCAGGCATTTTGGCAGCGTTTGAAGAGCGAGTTGCCGCACTTCGTCCACTATCTCCAGCAGTGGGAAATACCGGCTGACCTGCGGAGCCCCAGATTTGGCATTGCCCACTTCCACCACCCGGAGATTGCCACGATGCTCTTCCGTGCGTCCCCTGAAAACCGGTTGCTGGAAATCATTGACCTCGCTGTGTTTGGTGGTCGTCTGGCTCTTCCAGGTCCCGCCCTTGCTGAACCTATTGAGGGTACAGCACGGGAGATACAGGATCGTCTGTTTGCTGGGCGTATGGCATTTGAAGCCAAGGCGTTGTTGAAATACGGCAATAGCTGCGGAACATACCTGGGCAAGTTGCAGGCATCCATAGAGACCCATCGCCGAATCAACTCAAGGATCGTTCGAGGTGACACGGTATGGACCATAAATCCTCCGCGACAGACCGTCCCTGAGCCTGAACCAATGGGTGACGATGGCGCTGATGCATTACCACATCCGCCGCCGATGTCTGCACTGGCTGCTTGAAATGGGTGAGTTGTCTGAGCTGGCTGAGATACCCCTGGCTTGGAGGTTGTCCGCCACGCTCCGCGTCTGGGACCGCCTCCGAGCCTTGGGTGAATGGACCAAGGGCGGTAGGGTGGAGTGGTGGAGCACTTTCCCAACATCAAACGTGTAAAACTCGAAAGTCCCTTGGTAGCCGTTGGTCCCAGGTTGGCAAGGGGTTCTTCTTCGCAGGGTGGAGTGGTGGAGCACTTTGCCAACATCAAACGTATATAAACCGATCATTTCCTTGGCAGCCGGCGTCCTCAGAGAGCCAGGGGTTGATGATTTTCTCTCAGGGTGGAGTGGTGGACCATTTCCTGAAGTTAAACATATAAAAAGCAAAGAACATCACCTGGTATCCCCCAAGCCACAGCAAATGTGCCTTTTATATACGATCAATGTTGGAAAAGTGCTCCACCACTCCACCCTCTTGCCTGCCGTGCTCGTCGTCAGCAACATCACGCTGGTTTCATACGATCAATGTTGGAAAAGTGCTCCACCACTCCACCCTGACGGACCCTCTTGATCGCCGCCAAGTGTTCCTCAAGTCAACGACGGTGCTCAACCATGCTCGTCTTGAACCCTGGGAAGGCGGCTCGACAACTCTTGAGACACGGCTGGTCAATCAGCCAAGCAAGATCATCCACGAAGCCAGGAAACGTCTGGCCTGGCAGAACTCGTGTGGAACCTACCTCGGACGCCTTGAGGATTCAGAAAATGAGCATATTGCCGGCAGAGTGACCAGCCATAAACGCCATGGTCAGACGGTATGGACCATCGAGCCACCGAGATTCCCTGAGCCGGTAATTGAACCTGCCAATGCTGAGCCAACCCAGGATCTGCCACGACCACCAGCCTAATTGGTGAACTGAGATTGATTGAGGCGTCCATATCCAAGGGGCGGTTGAGGCTACACCTGGACCGCCTCCTTGCATATCTACGCCCAGAGGTTGATTGCCTTTGGGTGGGGCGGGGAGGCAGGTTTACAACATCCTGTCCGTGGAAAGGCCATTGTCCTTCATGGCTGGGCGCTCCGCTTCAAGATGCCAGGGTACTACACCTCCTGAGTGGGTGGGGCGGGGAGGCTAGTTTTGTATGTCCGTAGATTTAAAAATTTATCAGGGATCAAAAGGAGAGTGGATTGGCTCTTTCCACCGGCAGGATATGGCAAACCTGGTCCCCCGCCTCCCCCACCCGCAATTTGGTTTCCAGCGACAGGATTTGCCAAACTTGCCCCCTGCCACCACCGAATCACGATTGATGCCTTACCCCCTGGCTTGGAGGTTGTCCGCACACTTCGTGTTTGGACCGCCTCGGAGCCCACATGATCTTCCGGCGCTAATATCCAAGGGGCGGTCCAGGCTTCGCCTCCACCGTCCTCTTCCATATCGGCCGCCAGTGGTTGATTGCCTTTAGGTGGGGTGGTGGGGCAAGTTTGGGAAATCATGCCAGGTGAACACTTGCAGGCCCGGAAGAACGCCAAGGCCCCTCCTTTCTTCTTCGCCTTCAACTGGCGATTTTCCACTTTTAACGCTGCGAGGGTTTTGATAAGGTCTTCTTGGCATGGAAACTGAGCCTGCCACACCGACCCGTGCTCCGCCAGGTGTGCGACCTCCTGAGCACGATCGCGGACTGGTCACGTTGCTCTTTTCGGACGTGGTGGGGTCGACTGCGCTCAAGCAAACCCTGGGCGACCGCGCGGGAGTAGCCCTGCTCAAACAGCACCACGAGCAGATCCGCCAAGTGCTGCGGGACTTCGCGGAGGTGGAGGTGATCAAGACGGCCGGCGACTCCTTTCTGATCTTGTTTCCCATGCCTTCCGAGGCAGTGAAGTGCGCGCTCCTGCTGCAAGGACGGCTGCGGCAATTCAACCAGGGCCTGAGTGTGGCGGTGCAGGATCGCCTCGGCCTGCACATGGGCGAAGTGGTCATCGAGGAAATTGCTCCGGGCCAGCGCGATGTCCACGGCATGCAGGTTGACACCTGCTCGCGGGTGATGGGGCTGGCCCAGGGCGGACAAATCCTGATGACGCGGGGTGTCTTCGACAGCGCCCGCCAGATGCTCAAGGGCGAAGACATCGAAGGGGTCGCCGCGCTAAACTGGGTGAGCCACGGCCGCTACCTGCTCAAGGGGGTGGAGGAGCCGGTGGAGATTTGCGAGGTGGCGGAGGCGGGCCGGAGTCCGCTGCGGCCGCCCGACACGACTGAGAAGGCCCAGCGCCACTCGACGCCGGACGAGGAGCCGGTGCTGGGCTGGCGGCCGGCGGTGGGGCAGCAGGTCGCCCGCACCGACTGGGTGCTCGAAGAGAAGCTGGGCGAAGGCGGTTTCGGTGAAGTGTGGCTGGGCCGGCATCGAAAACTCAAGGACCGGCGGGTGTTCAAGTTTTGCTTTCGCGCCGACCGCATCCGCAGCCTGAAGAGGGAGCTGACGCTCTTTCGACTGCTCAAGGAGCGGATTGGCGAGCATCCGAACATCGTCCGGCTTCACGAGGTGTATTTCGATGAGCCGCCGTATTTCCTGGAGGAGGACTACGTCGAGGGCCGCGACCTGGCGCACTGGTGCGAGGCGCAGGGCGGGGTGAAGGCGGTGCCGTTGGAGACACGGCTGGAGATCGTGGCGCAGGTGGCGGACGCGTTGCAAGCGGCGCACGAGTGCGGGGTGATTCACCGCGACGTGAAGCCGGGGAACATCCTCGTAGCTGCCGACGGGAGTCGGCGGCTGCAATCAAGCGCCTTAGCTCCGGCAGGAGGCAGCGCCGGCGAGTCAGCCGCGCTCTCGCGAGCGCAGCTACGGGTTCAAGTGAAGCTGACCGACTTCGGCATCGGCCAGGTGGTGTCGCAGGAATATCTGGCGGGAGTGACGCGGGCCGGGTTCACGCAGACGCTGCTGCCCAGCAGTTCGTCGCACGCGGGCACGCAGCTTTACCTGGCGCCGGAGCTTCTCGCCGGGGAACCGGCCACGACGCGGTCGGATACCTATTCGCTTGGCGTGGTGCTCTACCAGTTGCTGGCGGGCGCGTTCAACCGGCCGCTGACGAGCGACTGGACGAAGGAGGTTGCCGACCCGCTCCTGCGCGACGACCTGCGCCATTGCGTGGCGGGCAAACCGGCAGACCGCTTTGTCGGGGCGGGGCAACTGGCGACAAACCTGCGGGCCTACCGGCAGCGGCAGGAGGAACGGGTGCGGAAGCAGGCGGAGGCGGCCGAACGCGAGCGGTTGCGGCAGCAGTCAGAGCATCGCCACCGGTTGCTTGTCGCTGCGGCGGCCGTGACGCTCGTGCTCACGGCTATCGCCGTCGCGCTGGGCTACGGATTCAACCGCGCCGAGCAGCAGCGCCGGCGGGCGGAAGCCTACCTTTACGACGCCGACATGAACTTCGCCGGCCAGGCGCTCCAGCAACATGACCTCGGCCGCGCGCTGAATTTCCTGAATTTTCACCGACCCGGCAAAGCCGGCCAGCGCGATCTGCGCGGATGGGAGTGGCGTTATCTGTGGGAACAGTGCCGCAGCGACGAGTTGGCCACCATTGGCCAGCACGATGGCCTCGTCCAAGCCGTGGGCCTGTCTCCCGATGGCAAGTGGGTAGCCTCGGGCGGGTATGACGGTCTGCTCAAGATTTGGGCGCTGGATTCCGGAGCGGCGGGAGGGCCATGGGTGACCAATCTGCAACTGGGCGGAGGACCGGTTTCCAGCGTGGCGTTCTCTCCGGATGGGCGCTGGCTGGCCGCACTCACCTGGACCAATGGTTTTGCCCTGCTACGGGCGCCGGGATGGCAGCGGGAAATGACGGTGACGAACACAGAAAAAGGGTACGCGGGGTCCCTGGCTTTCTCAGCCGATAGCCGGCTCTTGGCCGTCAGGGGCGAAGTGTGGAGCCTGGATACTCGCGCTCGTTTGCGCACTTTGCCATGCACGACATACTCGTTTGGACATCCGGCAGTCGCTTGGTTACCCAACTCGCATACGCTCGCTGGGTTCGGCATGTCGAACGGCCTCTACCGAGTTTCGTTGTTCGACGTCAGTTCCACCAACCAGGACGCCACGGTGTCTGTGATCCCCTTACGAGCCGGACTGGGCGAGCCGTTTTCCCCGGCGACGCTTGCTTTCTCACCCGATGGAAGCCATCTGGCTGTTGGCTGCCTCGATGGCACCATTTGCATCCACGCCGCCAACGACTGGCGCCAGGTGAAAATGTTGACCAACCACACCGCCTGGGTCAGTTCGCTGGCTTTTTCCAAGGACGGGCAATGGCTGGCCAGCGCCAGCTTCGACCACAGCATCAAAGTCTGGCGCACGCGCGACTGGCGGGAGACGGCGACGTTGCACGGCCATCTGGACGAGGTGTGGGCGGTCGCTTTTACCCCTGACGGCCAACGACTGGTCAGCGGGTCCAAGGACTATTCCGTACGGCTGTGGCCGCTCGCCGGTCGCTCAAGGCCTATCGCGGAAGCAGACACGTCCGCCGGAGACACTACATGGTGGGGCCTGTCGGGAGCGTGTCCGTTCAGGGTTGGCCCTTCGAACATTCTCACGGTCTGGGATGGGCAAACGCTCCAGGTCCGCCAGCGCCTCTCCAGCTATCCGGTCGCGAACGTCCTTTTCTCTGTGCCTTCGCCGGACGGCCGCTTGATTCTGATGGCGACAGCGGAAGGGGCGTTATGGCTGACGGACCTCGCGCCAGGCGCAGCTTCGGCGCCGGTCTGTCTGCAAACCAACGGGTCTCCATTACAGGATGCAGCCTTCTCAGACCAAGCGGAGTGGCTGGCGGTCGCGGATGGCCAGGCGCTCCGGGTGTGGAACCTCAAGAACCAGCCCCGGCGGCCGGGATTCGTGCTTGCGGCCGAGAACTTTCGGAACCTGCGTTTCTCCCATGGCGAACGGCTCCTCGGCGCCATCATGCCCGGCGCCATTTTTCCCGAGCAGACAGTCGTTGTTTGGGACGTCGCTTCGGGAAAGAAACTGGTCCGCCTTCAACCCCCTCGTGACTACCTTTCGGAACTTGATTTCTCTCCGGACGGCACGGTGTTAGCGACGATCTGTGCGAACAATACTTGCAAGCTGTTCGATCTTCGTCGGCGGCAAGACATCACGACCTTGCGTGGCCAACTGCTCTCGCTGCATTCAGTGTGCTTCTCGCCTGATGGCCGCCGCTTGGCCACAGTCTCGAATGGCAGCGGTCCCGCCGGTGCCAGCCTCATCATCTGGGACCTGGAAACCAGTCGCGAAGTCCTTGTCCTGAAAACAGGCTGGAACATCTCGATAATTGCTGGCGCGGTGCGTTTCCACCCGAGCGGAGACTCGCTGTTGCTCTTTGGTGCACACACTTTGCGCCTCTACCGTGCCCCGTCGTGGGAGGAGATCGCGGCAGCGGAGAAAAGCACGAAATCGAAAACCCAGTAACGGTGAGCAATCTGCGGGTGGTTCATCGTCCTCGTCCAGCGCAACATCAAACAGTGCCTCGATCCACTCCGTTTATATAGACCCCATTCGATTTCTGTCTTGTCACCATCTCACTTGGTCTCCAGAAAACAAGTTGCAATTTCGATCACTTTTTCCTTGTACCCAACTATCGTTTCTGCTAAACTAATTGTATAAATCAGTTAGGCACCCACATCCGGAGCCACAATCCAGCAGCCCCGCCCATGTTGAGGCAGACCAGCCCAGCAGAATCTAGCCCAAGGTGCAGGAGCCACATCACAAGGAGCAGATATGCTTTTATCCGTAGAACCACAAGACAGTTTCGACGTTGAACCAGGCCGCTACAGAGCCACTTGCACTGACATCAGGGAAATCGAAAAACAGACACGCAAGGGAACGCAAAAGTTCCTCCGCATCATCTGGGAATTGGACACTTGCGGTCGTGAGAACGTCCGCTACCTCGCCGGAAAGAATTACGAACCAACCCTGGCCAAAGACAGCCCATTGAGAAATGACCTGATCACCTGGTTTGGCCACGACATCAACGCTCGCAACTTTGACACGGCAACACTCAAGGGCAAAGAGGCTGTCATCACCGTCCAGAACATCGAGAACGAAGGCTGGGAGCATCCATATCACTGGGTTGCCAAAGTCGAACCTCTTGCCAGTGAAGACGACGCCGATGATGCTCGAATGATTTCTCCCATCGTGGTGTGCGGGTGAAAAACAAGGGCTCGCAGGAGGAGTGGTGCCCTTCTGCGAGCCTCTCTTCCGTTCACACTTCAATCCCAGCACCTGAAAGACTCCACGCCATGAACACCTACCCTCCCCTTTTTCAGCAATTCAACGGTTTCGGTCAAGGTATCGCTGATTTGCCAGCACTCCCTGACACATCCAACTGGTCGCAACCGCACCCAGTTCCATGTCCAGGTCCCCATCCGGTTGCGCCATCAATTAGTGCGTTTCCAGCAGTACCTGACACATCCAACTCCCCTGCCAACAGTCCAGTTCCATGTGCAGTTCCAAGCCCCCAAGCAGAAGAATCAAAGGCCATCGTCAGGATCACAAGCTCTCCTCGACCTCAACCAGATATTGAAGACCGCCTGATTGCGGAGTTCCACGACCAAACCCGGCCCTGGAACATCGATCTGCCTCAACTGCTCATCAACCTCGGCCAAAAGCTGATCGAACATGAGCAAGCTGACAAGTGGTTGACCATGCCCCAGGTTTCAGAGTTTTGCAGAAGATACCGGATCAACTGGAAACGCCAAACCACCAAGGCCAAGGATCTGCAACGGTTCGGCATGGAGTACTTCCGAAGCCACACAGACATCATGGGAGGTGGCGTCAAGGTGGAGTACCGAACCGAATGGAACGAGAACAAGACCCGCGAGATCCTCTTCCTCCAATTCCGCAAGTTGTATGGAGACGGACACTGCCATTAACCCCCAATCAATGAATATATGAACACGGCAATGAGCCCACAATCGAACGTAATGGCCGACGACGCCATAATGATACCCCCACCAGAAACCAAAGCCACCACCGCGCCAAATCAATCAGTGGTGAATTCCGACCTTGAATACCGGATGGGAGTGCTTGAGCGGTTCCACAACCTGACTGACCAACCGCCTCAACTTCCAGATTGGGTCGATGAAGTCAAGAGAGCAAGGGCCGAGAAGCGCCTGGATGCCAGCTTGAGGAGAATGGAAATCGAGCAAAAGGCGCGACTATTGGCAGAATCTCAACAAAGGATGGCAGAAGCTTGGCGCACCTTTGAATCCCGGGGAGTGGCCAGAGAGGAGGAAATGGCCGGTTTTCCCTCAACGATAGAGGACATGTTCCAGGCAATGAAGGCCAGAGAGGAGCTGATGGCCATGGAACGGGAGCAGAAGGAGAGGCTGCTTCAAGAAAGCCTCGAAATGCAGGAACGACTTCTGGGTGAGGAAAGGCCAGCAGCACGTGACCCTTTGGAGGCAGCCAGATGTGACCACATCCCAAAGCATGGCCTCCTGTACAAAAGGTTGCTGGCGGAGGCGTTTCCAGGGCATCAAACCGCAACACCGTAAAAACCCCATGAACACTCAGCAGGATCTTAACCACTTGCAAGTCGCCCGCAAGGCCTGGAATGAATCAGAGCGTATCCTTAAGATTCTCCGCACTGAAACTGGCAAGCCGCTGAAACAATTGACCGAAGAGGAAATCATACAATGGCACAAGAAGAACAACCAGACACACCCGTAACCTGCCAATTGGTGAAACATAAACCTGTGCCGTGGCTGTACCGAAATGAAATGCCAGAGCCAGAAGTGAAGACCGCAAGTGAATGGTTCTCCAAACGGTGGCCCCAACAAGCAGAGGAGTTTGGCACCCCCTTCCTGGAAGCCGTGTACCTCGACAATGACCTGGAAAAGCACGTCAACCCGATCTCGATGAATGAAATCTTCTTTGCGTCGATCCTGGCTGGAAATCAAGAACTCGGCCATCAAGTCGTCTTTTACACCCCGGATGAAGAGTTTTACTTTAAGGACCCAAGAGAAGGCGGCATTTTCAGAGCGACCACGGAACCCAAGCTGAAAACCCTGCTGTCGTTGTTCCTTTTGCAGTGCGCCGAAGAATTGAAGGACTCGACTCCGAAGTTCAACCTGTTCGTCCGGTTCCGCAAAGACGGTGAACTCCAGGCGGTCATCAACAAGGCGAGGTCACTCCTGGCCGTCGATAAATCGTTCTTTGGCGCTGATTCACCCAACATCAGGACAGGGGGAAGGGAGGAGGGGCTAAAGGTTGCCAAGGCGTTCATCAACCTCGCCGTCGAATTGAACCCCCAGAAGAGCCTCACGGTAACGGATTCATACACGGCATTCCGGGAATTCTGTGTCAAGAATGGGTTGATGTTGGTGGAACGTCGTCACTTTCAGGATCTGGTGGGCGAAATAATCACGGAACAATATGGGTTGGGCTTGAGAAACGACATCCTCAATGCATCTGGGCGTCATCAAAGGGGCTGGAGGGGTATCGGTATGCGCGAGGATGAACTGCTTCGCCTGGGTTTGGGGAAGAATTGAGGCATTAGGCATCCGTAAGCCCGTTTTGCCCGTTTTCCTCTCCATGGGATCCGTTTGAGGACCCAAAAATCGCACGCTTTGGTACCTGGGAGGCATTTGAACGGGCCTGACCACCTCAGAGTACCGGGAAGAGGTCAAATCGCGTCCTGGGGCATTTGGTGATCAGCGACGGGCAAATGTATAATAACGGCGTATCTGGGAGTTTCTCCGCCATCAAAACCCCAACAGAAATCCAGGCAGGCACGCTTGTATTGAATCCAGCGGCCTCAGAGAGCCAAAGGTTTGATGATTCTCTCTCAGGGTGGAGTGGTGGACCATTTCCTGAAGTTAAACATATAAAAAACAAAGAACATCACCTGGTATCCCCCAAGCCCCAGCTAATGTGCCGTTCATATACGCTTGATGTTGGCAAAGTGCTCCACCACTCAACCCTCGACTCCGTTGGTACTCCAAACACGGTCAACCTCGTCCATCGTCATCCGCATCACCGCCATAAACGCCATGGCCTCACTGTGTGGACCATCGAGCCACCGAGATTCCCTGAGCTAGTAATCGAACCGGCCTGGGTCGGTCAGGGGTGATATGCAGAATAAGGCGGGGATGAGGATCAATTCTCTCATAGTAGGTGATTTTGAGTGAGCTATAAAGCAGCGCCAGAGTGATGGCCAGGAGAATTAATCGGCAGCATCTTTGATCACGAGTTGCACGACCGGCTATGAAAGAACCGTGAAGTCCGAACAACCATCGTCCCCAGCCGCCGGAGAACCCATCCCCCAGCTCATTGAGTGCGTGCGCAGCCAGCGCGTGATCCTCGACGCCGATCTGGCTGGGATCTACGGCGTCCAAGCGCAGGCCCCGAACTAGCTCTTTTCACCGGATTTCCCTCCAAGTTCACAAGTAGCAGCAAAGAGCCCAGGCGTTACGCATCACTGAGCCGCCGGCACCCCGACCTGGCGCGCTATTGGCTCTGGCCGCAGTTTCAGGACGGTCACGTTGATCTTGGCGTGCTTATTTGTGGGACCCCAATAATCGCTGAGCCAAACATTAAAGCTGTCCTGGCCTGTGAATCCGAACTTAGGGGTATAGAGAATAAGTTCGTCGTATAAGACACCCTGGGTGACCCTGAGAATCTGGACAACTCCGCCCTGTTTACTCTGACCGTCCGCTCCGCAAATGTCAGGGGCGCCGCCACCCGGATTGGAGGCATACGGCAGGATGTCGGAGTAAAAAAACACTGTGTCTCCATCGGGAGTTGTCGTACGGGAGTATCCACTGAAAGTCGGCGCGCTGGTTTCGGGCGGAACAGGATCTTCATGGTAAAGAGCGAGAAGATCGTCCATACTTCCTTCAAATGAGTCCAGGTCGGTCTTGCCCGCATTGCCGGTTATGCCAGGACAGTTAGCAATTTGGTACTGCTTAAACTGGCCTCCAAGACCCTGGAAACCGTAGGGGTTGATGTCCTGCTTCCCCACCCAAAGGTCGTAATTAGGTACTATGCCGGCAGGGAGGGATTTGATAGAGTCCTTGCTCAGATAAATCATCGGCTTGACGCTGGTCTTGCACTGGACAAGCCAGAGCCAGTTTGTGATTACGTCGGGAACATCCTGTGGGTGCGGTTTCTGGAAAAAGTCTGTCTCGAGGTCCAGCGCTGGCGGCAGAAACTTCGGGCCGATGTAGTCGGTGGCACGGCTTAAAAAGAACAATGCTTCCATGTAGGCCTGATGAACGTCGGAGAATCGCGCAATATGATAAGCGCCAGCCAGCAAATTTGCGCCCACGGCGCCGGTGATATTGGGGGTGAACCAATCGTTTGGGCCGCCTGGTCTGCCGCCGTCTGCGGTTGTCTGCCCCTCGGTGCACTTAACGAAGGCGAAGCGCTTCCCAGCCGCGTATACCTCATACCACGCGATCCCCTGACCAACTTCAGGATAGTCGTCGTTGTAGTGGGAAACGTCCACGCCTAGAATTGGAGGCGTGGCCTCAATTATGGCTTGCACACCCGACGAAGACTGCGCGAAAAATGCAACGTTGCCATTCGTGTTTAGGGGGTCTTGGATCCCCAGGCCCCGCACTGTGCCCGAAATGCCGTTCAGGTTCAAATCGCTGGAAAAAGATTGACCGACCGAGGCGACCGCCACGGGAGGAGTTGTATCCACTACGCCGATGGCGGGCGTTGCCAGGAACACGACCACATAAAGTCCCAACGTGCCGTCTTGAGTCCCGATAAACGCCACAGTACCTGAAACCGGGTTGGCTGGGTCGGTCCTTACCGCCACCCTCGAGAATGTTGCGAAGCTGTCGAAGCCATCGTCGATGCCTGCGACTCTAAATGGCGTGCTGCTGGAGAAGGTCCCCGCGTTGGCGACCACGATGAAAATGCCCGGCTGCCCGCTGGCATCAACTCCGGAAAATGCAACAACCTGGCCGTCCTGGCTTATTCCAGGGAGGGAGTCGAGGGAGGTGAATGGCTCGCCGGAGCCCGCCGTGGCCACGTCCACAGGGCCACCCAGGGTGCCGTCGAACACGACAATGGAGCCGCTTGTCGTTGCACTCCCAAGCTTGCCCACAACGGCGCCGCTGTCGGCAATCATGGGACGATAGAGGTTGTTGCCAAGGTCGGCCTCATAAAAAGACTCACGCCTCGATAGATTGGTGCTGTACAGGTGGTAGCCGCTCTCGAAGTCAAAGCCCAGATACGCTACCTGACCCACATTGTCGATGGCCGGAGTGGCGACGAAGTTCGTAGTATTGGCATCTGCGACGATAACCCAGCCGTATCGCGGGTTCGGAATATACGCTCGGATCGTGGTGTACGGCCCGGGGACAGTGTCTTCAGTCACCACGACGCCGTCGTCGTTAATCTGTAGATACGAGCTGAACGTGCGACTCGATGATACCAGATCATTTATGTCCGTCGGGTCCGCAGAGCCGTCTCCAACATACACACTCTGCCCTCCGGCAACCTGAGCGGTAAAGGCACAAAGTCCTCTGTTGTTGATTGACGGCCCGCTAAGAAGGGCTGAGATGCCAGCCTGTCCGCTGGTTGCGACAATCGTGTATTGGTATGGGCCGGCACCATACGTCCGTGACGGCTGCAGCGGCAACAGCAGAATCGTCGCGCAGACCAGCCCGAGACAATGGGTCCTTGCTAAAGGTGCGATAGACGAGAGCTTTTGTTTCTTCATAAATACTTGTCTCCGCTAAGCCCCGCTGTTGACAGCGTGGCAATGACAACCAAACCGAGGCATGAAAGCGTTTGCTCTTGCTGAGCTGGTTTCCGATTGTTCATCGAGCGGCGTGCGTTGAGTGCCGGCTCAGCAGACTGACGTCAATGGGATTCGTATCTGTCGCATAATGGGTTGATGGTAACATGGCGGCGGGGCGCACGATGAGGATCTGCATATTACGGAGCGCTTAGGCGATAAAACATCCTGCCGGGCGGCGCTGGAAGGGACAGTGTATTAGTGCCTCCTATGATAGTCGGTTTGCTTGTGAGAGTGGTCCAGTTGGTTGTGTTCAGGCCCGGATTCTGCTGCACATTAAATGCAGTCTTTAGGCTCGGCCATGAAAGGAGCACAGTGTTGGAGCTACCGATGCCGATGTTCAGTTGCACTTGTGGCGTTATTTGTGGCGCGCCATTGAGCCGGACCGACAGAAGCCCGGAAAGGCCATCGGTCACGGGCGAGTGGACCGTGATCACGTCAGGATAGCCATCGTTGTTCATGTCCCCAACGGCAATGGAGTTACACTGGGGCGCGATGACGAAGTCCTGTCGGGCGAAGGTCCGGTTTCCATTACTCAGCAAAACCGAGAAAAAGCCCAGGACAGAGCTGCATATAATATCAGTCTGGCCGTCCTGATTGATGTCTCCTGAGGCGATTGCGGAGACATAGCCGGGCGCTGAGAGGTTGACGCTGTTGCTGAAGCCGCCCTGGCCATCACCGAACAGGATTGACACCGCATCGGAATTTGTATCGTTGCTACCCGTCGCAATGTCGAGATGGCCGTCACCATCATAGTCGGCGACGGTGATTGACGTCGGGCTGGAGCCGACTGGAAAGTCAGCCCGTCCCCCGATCCCCGCATTTCCGTCGCCGAACAGCACCGTGACGCTGTTCGCGCCGTAGTCTGCAACCGCGATATCCGGGATCCCGTCCTCGTTGAAATCACCTATAGCAACCGCCCGCGGCCCCACTCCGGTCAAATAAACCGTGCGATTGGTAAACGTGCCATCACCGGCGCCCTGCAAGATTGCCACTCCCTGCTGTGTGGGGTCACAACCACCGTTAGCGATAACCAAATCCGGGAACCCTTTTCCATCCAGATCAGCGACCGCGATGCTCGAGTCCAGCACGACCGCTGAGAACGATTGAGGCGGCCCAAAGGTACCGTCTCCCTTGCCCAAGCACACTTCACCGTCCGGGTTGAAAAAGCAACCACACTGGTCGCAGTCAGCCTGATCGCTGCCGTCGTAAACCAAGTCAAGGATACCATCCCCATTCACGTCGGCAAGGATTATAGAATCGACCGCGGAGGCTGTCGCGAAATTGCTGACTTCATAAAGCCCTCCCGTTCCAGTGCCCAGGAATACATGAATAATGCTATTATTATTATAAAAAGCAAATTCAGCGACCACCAGATCCATGTTTCCATCGCCGTTCAAATCCCCAAGCGCCACGCCCGTAAGAGCATTTGTAGTGAAGGCCAGATCCTGAGGAACTGCCAAAGTCCCGTCACCATTGCCGAGGAGGACCACAAACCCTTCCGCCGTTGTGAGAGCCATGTCAAGTATTCCGTCGCCATTGAAGTCGGCAACGGTTGCCGTGGAGCCGGATAATGCGTATCGCGCCAATGTCTGGTAAGTGCGGTTGCTGTTGAACGAGAGCACAGACATTCCGCAATTCGCGTTCTCATTCACTATCGCAATAGCCACGCCGCCACCGTGGGTGACGTTCGTGTTAATCATGTAAGCGCCCCCCCCGACGACCGGCGCGTTAATTGTCGTTTCGCCCAGAAAATACCCACTGGCCGAGCCCCATAGAACAGCGGGGTAACCCCCCCCCAGCACTACATCCTGATTCCCGCTGCCTGTCAGATCGGCAACGACCCCAAGTACGGCGTAAGGCGGGGTTGCGGTTTCCGAGGGCGAAGCGAAGGAGCGGTTGCCATTGTTCATAATAGTCCACAGCGCGCCAGATGGTGCTGTCGCAAGAATGTCAAGAAGGCCATCGTGATTAAGGTCCGCCAGGGCAATGCTGTCAGTCGCCCCAGGGCAGGGTATTTGAACCACATTGGTAAAGGTGCCGTCGGGTTGCCCGAAAAAGGCGAGGATCGCGTTCTTGCCACAATTGTCGGAAAGAACAATGTCAATATTCCCGTCTCCATCGAGGTCCCCCACAGCAACACCACGATTGGCTCCTGAGCAACTCAAAGCAGACATAATGCTGTTGATGCTGTTAGTCATGACGGAGACGCCACCACTGCCATCGGAGAAACCTCCATTCCCGTCGTTCGTAACGATTGTGATTCCGCCATAGTAATTGCCCAGGATGAGGTCGGGCTTTCCGTCGCGGTTTATATCAGCGGCTGTCACTGAAGCAAAAACGCCGGGCGTCTGGTAAACAATGGCCGGTTGAAAGGTGCCGTCACCATTCCCAAAAAACAAATACAGAAGTTGCGTAGCCCCGTCACCGTCAACCAATACAAAGTCAGTGTTGCCATCACCATTGAAATCGGCCGCGGCAACGGCGGGAATCGAAGTCAGGTAGTCGCTCTGACCCACACCCCAGTTTGGGAGTGGGAAAAGGGAGGGAGGATTTGGCACGTTGACGCGTAAAACGGCTTGGGTTGATATTGATCCGACTTTGGCCGTCAGCGTGGCGAGCCCAGGGGAGACCCCTTTAACCACGCCGTTAGATATCACGGCGAGGATGTTTGTCTGCGCAGAGGTAACCGATGCTGAAGCTGTGAGATTCGACACGCTACCATTGGGGTATGTGCCCATTACAGTCAGGCGCCATATTTGGCCCCGGGCAATAACGGCGTTGGTGGGAGCAATTGTCAGAAAGGCGGGCAACTGAGCGGGAGCAGCGTCAGCCGAAGCCAGGGCGATTGCCGCCAAGGCAAGGGTGATGAAAAAGTGTCGGGACAGGCTGGTCTTCATTTGGTTGAATCGGGCAAGTGTGGTTTATTATGGCTGTACCGGCCTATCGTTGCATCGGTCACAGGCCCGATCATGCGAGCCTGGATTTCGGTTGCGGCCATGGCGTAGTGGGCTGTAGTCAAGGGCGGACGGCCGCCGGTCGCAGCGTAGGCCGTCCTTCGCGAGTTGATGGTCGCCGGGAGCACGAGGGCCTCGGTCAGCAGCACTGCCTGGATTTGTCGGTTGATTTGCATTTTCTCTGTTTGTTTCCTTTGTATATCAGGTGGCTTGCACCTGACTTTGGGTTTCTGTTGTGATCCTGATCGGCTCAGCCGCTGGGGCGCCCGCCATGGTTTCTCGTGTCGGTGCTCGAAGGTGTTCTCTTTGCCCCCAAGGACATGGGGTAAAAGATCGGGGGCTGGTGCAAAGCTGGAGTGGCAAGCACCCGATGCATGCTCACCTGAACCCAACGTCTCAACTGCCGCTGCCAATTCCATAATCCATGACTCCTGCCCAACAACTCTGCGAGACCAAAACACCTTTGGTCAGTCTGCTAATGGCGAACATTAGGGGTAGCCATGATTGAATTAAGCACACGAGAAAAGCGATGTCAAAAGGAATTTTTTTGCCGGTGTTTCCACTCCCTCGTATTGAGACGGCTATAGAGGCCCTTTCGCAATTCAGAAGTGCCGAGCAGAAGGCCGGAAAAAGTGCGATCTGCCCTCAAAACGGCAATTGAGCCCGCACAATTCTGCCTAAATCACGCAGGATACTGAGCTTTGAACTGCTCCTTGGTTCTCTCTCCTGGCAGTAAATCATTTACTCGTAGGCAGTTGCAAAGCAGTTCGTCCTCCTGATTCTTGGGGTGACAACCGCCGTCTTCAGGTTCACTCTGCAATCAAATCCCAGTTCACGGCAGCCAAACCCAAGTGAAATCGCTGGGCCCAGGCTCGCGGTTGAACTGACGACGATAGCCCAGGAGACACCCGACCTGGATGGAGAAGACGTGAATCCCTGCGGCCGATCACTGCTCTTCAGACAGTGGGTACCCTGCTCTTCAGCCGAGCACAAATCTCCAGGTTCTTCACCGTCAGGTTCTCCTCATCCAGCTCCACCGCCTAAAAGCAAAAGGCGCAACCCCCACTGAAGAGCATTGCGCCTGGCCAAAATCGAAAAGTCTACACACCCAATCTGGCCGCCCTTCTCGCCTTCGCCCATCTCCTCTTGCCGGCCAACGACATCGCCCTTCTGCCGGCCTCACTGATGTTCCTCTTCTTCTTGGGCTTCTCCGCAGGTTCAGGCTCTCCGTCCCCAGATCCCTTTGCCTTCGCCCACCTCGCTTTGGCAGCCAGGGAGAGGGCTTTTCTCCAGGCAGCGGTCATCTTCCGTTTTGGCTTTTCCTCGCTCGATATTGCCGGGGCCTCTTGTGCTGGAGCTTCACCCCTCCTTGCCGCCCATCTCGCCCTTTGAGCAGCAGCGATGTTGGCACGACCCTCCGCGCTGACCTTCTTCCTCTTCTTGCGCCCATTCGACGGCGCTTGAGGTGGCTGGCCTGGTTCAATGCGAGCCTGGGCAGGAGCCGAAACTTCACCACCCAGGAGTTCATTCAACCGTTCTTGCAGCCCCTGGATCTTCTCCTGGAGGTCCGCTGCGTTCCGGAGTTGTTGTGGTGTCAATGTTGCACTGTTCATAAGACTTCGCGTTACTTGGCGCCCAGAATCGCGTCCTTGGCGGCCTTGGCTACCCGAAACTTCACAACTCGCTTGGCCGCAATCTTGATGGCCTCGCCGGTTGCAGGATTTCGGCCCATACGGGCTTTGCGGTTCACCAGCACCAGCTTGCCCAAACCGGGAATGGTGAACTTGTTCTTCGCGTTCTTGTACGCCAGGGCCACCAGAGCGTTTAAGGCCTCGGTGGCTTGTTTCTTGGTGACTCCGACCGTTTCAGCCAGAGATGCCGTGATCTGAGATTTCGTTAATGGTTTTGCCATAATGGACAGAGGGGTAGCCGGAAGCCCTGGTGTTGGCAAGGAAAAATGACCGCTGATCTCTCGTGCGGTTGAGGATGAGTTCGACCTGCGCGTCCGCAATGACCTCAAGGACCAGGCGACCGATAAATGCCACTGCCCCGCTCGAAAGGGATACGTGCCCTCGACCCGCACCCGGTTGAGCAGAAGTGAAGGTCGGATAGTTCCGCTGCTCTGTCTACTCCCACGGCTAAGAACAGAGCATTGTAGGCCTCTCCGCACGCTCTCCGGGCTGCATCGCCTCTCTACCGCAGCATTGGGCTTGACTCCCCTGCGACGAAGCGTAAACTCTCCTCATGGGTATTGGGCGACCATGTTGTGAATCTGGTCTTTCTGAGGTGAAGAAAGGCGCAGGTCCAGTTTTTCAATGTGGCTGTTCAATAGCCGAGCCCTTTCGCGTAATCAACAGTTGACCCAGAAACTAATAACATGAACGCAATCACAGATTTATTCCCCATTGCCGGCATCGCATTCACCGTGGGCAGCATCATCTATGCCTTGAAATATCTAGCGCAAATCGTCCACACCCAGGAGCGAGTAGCTGATGCCCTTGAGACTATCGGACGCAAGTTGGAAGGCGGCGACAAGCCAGGGGCTCATTGACCCACCAGCCCGGTCAGAACGCTTCCTGAGCCAATTCCGCCATGATAGCAGTCCAACTGCCAGGGCCTTTCAATTTCTATATACCCCGCCTATACCACTTTATATCCCCACTGTATAAACTATAGCATGAGCCGCAATCTATAGACGCATACAATTGGAGCTAAATTCAAGAGGCAGTATCGAGTGTAGCCTATGAACGCTGTAGGGGCTTTGGACCCACCTATTCGAGAACACGAGAGCCAGGTTTCCATCCTCTCAACCTTCGATATTCATCAACAGCGCCTTTAAGAAAGTCACGTAGTGCGCGTAGCCTATTGATGTCCTGCTTGTCAACCGCAACTCTATTAAGGTCGAACCTGGAATTACGGGACAGAACAACATCACGACTGGTTCCTTCATTTACTATCACCTGCCAGGCAACGTCATTGGCTGTCCAACTACTTTCAAAGTCTGGATAGGCCGTATGTATAGGATGGTCTAGAGTAATTGTAAGCTTTGCACTTTTGTCATCCAGTTTAAGTGCCTCAATATCCCCGAGCTTGAAGCGGTCGGTGGTTGCGCTCTTCGTTATGGGGTCGCCCTGCCGTGGGTTTGCCGTTGCTGTTGTCGTGACTGTGAATTCAGGCTCCCTCATAATCACGTCATACTTGCTTGTATCCCAAACAGAGTCTATTCCGTAATCTCCCATGAGCGCCCCATCGCTGTATTGGAAGTGATGTGGAATGTCTGAAAACTGCTTATTCACCTTGGCATAGAAGTCCTTTAGGGCCTTCATCTTTTGGGCGTCCCTTTGTTCAGCATCAGCCTGGACCTGTTTGAGTGTAGCAGTCCTTTCACCTGACGTTTGTTGGGTTTCCACTATGCCGTTCGTTATTATCCCCGAAAGGACTTGGGCGTGGCCTCGGACAATGGCAATCCCTCCAATCACGGCATTCCCGCCCACGATAGCGTTACCAGAGACGATTGCGTTATCCCGAATGATGGCGTTGCCGCTAATCTGAGCGTCCTGAAACACGCTGGCACTATTCTCAACTCGCGCATTATCGGTGATGACGGCGCTGCCATAGACAAGAGCCCACTCCTTAACGACGGCACTGCCATTTACCTGTGCGTTGCCATA
>Ga0326727_10005518_pt1 | contig 36055 bp, 26 predicted proteins | sample MB2enrmetagenome_FD_207643 | JGI IMG/M metagenome (GOLD analysis project Ga0326727, IMG submission 207643) | Lab enriched peat soil microbial communities from McLean, Ithaca, NY, United States - MB29MY | ecosystem: Environmental > Terrestrial > Soil > Wetlands > Peat | place: USA: New York...
GGCTTCGAGGTGGTCCTCAAACCGCTGGCCCCGGCGCTGGCCCCCGAGGCCGGACCTCCGCCCCGCAGAGGCCGGCCCTGCAAATGCGCCGAACGCGGAATCGACTGCAAACACAGGCGCTAACAAACACTAGTTTTCGAAGGACCGGGGATTCCTCGGCGGTCCTTGCCAGCGGAGCGATAATAGGGGCAGGAGGCGCGATGGAGGGGTTGCCACTGGAAATCAATGTGCTGGAAGTGAAGCGGCGGCTAGGGGCGGGGGAGGCGCTGCGGCTAATCGACGTGCGCGAGCCGCGCGAGTTCGCCTTGTGCCGGATCGAGGGGGCGGAATCGATCCCGATGCGGTCCATTCCCAAGGAGTTGGCTGCCCTGCGGGGGAAGGCCGCGGAGGGCACGCTGGTGTTCTACTGCCATCACGGATCGCGTAGCTTACAGATCGTAAACTGGCTGCGGCAGCAGGGCCTGGCGGCGTGCCAGAGCATGCAGGGGGGCATCGACCGCTGGGCGGCGTCGGTGGACCCGGGACTGCGGCGCTACTGAGAGGCTGGCCGGCGGGAAGTCCTCCAGAGCAGCAGGTACACGATCACAAGCGCGCTGTAGTTGATCAGCATGTACCAGCGGTTGCTCCAAGGGATTCCGTCGACGCTGTAGTTGGAGAGCGGCCATAGAAAGGGCGTCGCGAAAAAGCGCAGCGAGTGGCTGGGGATATCGATCAGGATGTGCAGGGCCCAGCCCAGCATCTCCAGCACCGGGCGGCGCGCCAGAATCCAAACGAACCCAAATACAGCCGCGAAGACGACCAGGCTATGGCTGAAGTGGTAGAGTTGCCAGGCCAGTTCGCGGAAAGGCATGTGGCGACCGGGCGGAAGCGGGCCGAGTTGGCCGGTGAGCCGCAGCCAGAGCGTCATAGCGATGGGCGGCCCGAAGGCGAACAGGTCGGGAAACACGCCGAAGAAGACCGCCCAGCCGACGCGGAGGGGGCGGGCGATCTTGCGGTTCACCCCGGTGGCGATGGCGGCGGTCCAGAGGCCGTGCGCGAAGATGTCCATGCGCCTCCTTACGCTGCTTCGCGCGGCGTCGCTTTCCGGCTTTGGATGATGACCGTCGCCGGCTCCAGGCCCGGAGACTGGGCGCTGAGGCGGATCTCGCCAGGCTCTTTGAGCGCCTGCACGATCGCCATGCACAGGCCGTTGAAGGCGCTGCGCCGGGAGGCTCTGTCAGGTTCGTGGCAGCTCGGGTCGCCGTTGCCGACTCCCAGGATGCGGCCGGGGCCGGCGGCCTCGAAGACGATGGGGTGGGAAGCGGTAGGGACCAGGCGGCCCTGAGCGTCCACGACCAAGACCTCCACCATGGCCAGGTCCTCGCCGTCGGCGGAAAGCTCGGGCCGGTCGGGACGAAGCACGATCCTGGCGGGGGCGCCGGCAGTCTCGCGCCTGGCAACCAGGGCGCGCTGCCCATCCTTGTAACCCACGGCTTCGAGAAGGCCGGGCGCGTACTTCACTTTCCATTCCAGGTGCGTGTTGCGCGGAACGTCCTGGGCGCCGAGACTCTGGCCGTTGAGAAACAGCTCGACGCGGTCCAGGTTGGAGTGGCACCAGACGGCGACTTCCTGGCCCTCGCTCCAGTTCCAATGGGGGAACAGGTGCAGCACCGGCTTCCCGCTCCACCAGGCCTGGTAGTAGTAGAAGTTGTCCTTGGGGAAACCGCACATGTCGATCAGCCCGAAATGGGAGCTGATGCAGGGCCAACCGTAAGGAGTCGGCTCGCCGCGGTAGTCGAAGCCGGTCCACACGAATCCGCCGGCCAGGAACGACCGCTCGGCATAAAACTTCCACCACTTCTCCGCGGTCGTAGCCCAGCGGGGGAAGTTCAGGTCGTAGGCGCTGAGGTAACCCTTGGCCTTGTCGTTGGCGTAGACGCCGCGCGTCGAGACCGTACTGGCGGTTTCGCTTCCGATGAGCGGCTGCTGAGGATGCTGCTGGCGATAGCCGTCGATCACAGGCAGGTTGTAGTTGAAACCCATGACATCCACCACCGTCGAGATACCGACGCCGGCATATTCCCCGTTCTGCGCCACCGTAACCGGGCGCGAGGGATCCAGCCGCCGCACCAGCCGTTTCATCGTGGAGACGATGCGGGCGCCGCGCTCGGTTCCCTGCTCACGCTCTTCGTTGCCCAGCGACCAGAGGAAGACCGAGGGGCGGTTGCGGTCGCGCCGAACCATGGCTTCCAGCTCTTCCAGGGCCTGCGGGTTCGAGCTCATGACACGCGTCTCGTCCATGACCAGCATGCCCAGCCGGTCGCAGGCGTCGAGCAATTCGGCGGTGGGGCAATTGTGCGAGGTTCGGTAGGCGTTGCAGCCCATTTCCTTGAGCTTTTCGATGCGGTAGGACTGTATGCGGTCGGGCAGGGCCGACCCGACGCCGGCGTGGTCCTGATGATTGCAGGTGCCGTAAACCCTGACCGGCTGGCCGTTAAGGAAGAACCCCCGGTCGGCGTCGAAGCGCATGCTGCGGATGCCGAAAGGTGTCTCCGTCTGGTCTATCGCGGCGCCGCCGGTCTCCAGCTTCGTGACCAGGCGGTAGAGGTGGGGCGTCTCCAGACTCCACAGAGCCGGCTGGGGGACCGCGAGCTGCTGCTTGAACTCGTAAGCGCTCCAGGGCCCCACTGCGGCTGGCGCCCCGGCCGAGGAGACCACCACGTTGCCGGCGCCATCCAGGACGGTGGAAACGACACGGCAGGCCTGGTTCCTGCCGCTCTGGTTCTCGACTTCGGTCGAGACGGTCAGCGTGGCCGCCCCCGGCCGCACTTCGGAGCTGACGAAAACGCCGCCGTGCGCGACGTGTACCGGGTGGGTCTTCAACAGCCAGACGTGGCGGTAGATGCCGGCGCCTTCGTAGAACCAGCCATCGGCGTGGGTCGCGTCCGCGCGCACCACAATCACGTTCTTGGCGCCGTAGTTGGCGAAATCCGTGACATCGTAACGGAAAGGCGCGTAGCCGCTCATGTGGCGTCCCAGGAAGTGCCCGTTGAAGACCACCATCGCGTCGCGGTACACCCCGTCGAATTCCAGCCACAGGCGGCGCCCGAGATCGGAGGCGGGCAAATCGAACAGCTTGCGGTACCAGCCGATGCTGGTCGCCGGGAAGCGCCGGCCCAGCGGCTTGGAGCCGCGCGTGATCAGGGAGTCGTCGCTGGACTGCTCGAAGGGCAGCTCAACCGCCCAATCGTGCGGCAGGTCGATGGCCTGCCACGCGCTAACGTCGAAGTCCGGGCGCGAGGGAGTCAGCATCCTGCCGGACTTCGAGAATTCGCTGCCGCGGCCGAATCCAAAGTCGCGCTCCGGATCGCAGGCATGGCCGAGATGAAAGCGCCAGCCGAAATCGAGCAGCAGGCGCTGGCGCGAGGGTGTGGCCTCTCCGGACGCCGCGGGGGCATCCGGGGCGGTTGGGGCGGCCTGGGCAGCCAGTGTCCCGCCGCCGCTCATCGAGGCGGCAACGGTGGTCTTCAACAGCTCACGTCGGGTCCATTCGGGCATAACCGTATGATACCGTTTCCGCCGCTCGCGCCCCACCAGCGAATCGGTACCATGGAAGGACATGCCTCCCTGGTTTCTCTGGCTCGTGCTGTGCATGCAGCGGCACGAGGTCGTGGTGGTGACCGGCACTTACGAACCCGTGCCGCTCGGGGAAGCCGACCGCGCCGTCCGCGTGTTTCCCGTGGGCCCGGACGAACAGCTCCTGGCGGCTTCGATGGTGGACTTCCTGCGCCTGGACCCTTCGCTCGACCTGCAAGCGCGTGCGCCCGACGGGATCTCTAACGATCTCTCCATCCGCGGCGGGACCTTCGGCCAGACGCTGGTGCTGGTGGATGGTTTGCGCATGAACGACGTGCAGACCGGCCATCACGATCTGGACATCCCGCTGCCCATGTACGCGCTGGATCGAATCGAGGTGCTTCTGGGCGCCGGCTCGGCCTACTATGGCTCGGACGCGGTGGGCGGCGTGGTGAACCTGATTACGGAGACGCCGGAAGCCGCCGAGCTCCGCCTGCGCACTTCGGTGGGCAACTTCGGCGTCAACGAGCAGAGCGGCGAGGCCGGCGCAGTGTGGCGCGGCATCGGCGAGCAGCTCTCCTTCTCGCGCGACTTCTCCTCCGGCTTCGCCCCGGACCGCGATTACCGCAGTCTGGCGCTGGCTTCCATCACCCGCGCGCGCTCCCGCTGGGGCGCGACGGACGTCATTCTGGCCTACAGCGACCGGCCTTTCGGCGCCAACCAGTTCTACGGCCCCTACGACTCCTGGGAGCGCACCAAGGCCTGGTTCGCGGCGGCGCGGCAGGAGCTGGGCGAGCGCACCGAAGTCTTGTTCGCTTACCGGCGCCACACGGACCTGTTCGTGCTCCTCAGGGACCAGCCGCAGTTCTACACCAACCGGCACGCGGTGGAGAGCCAGGAGGCCAGCCTGAGACGGCACGATCCGCTGAAGCGCAAAGCCACCGTCAGCTATGGAGTGGAGACCACCCACGATGCCATCGAGAGCAACAACCTCGGGGATCACGCGCGCACCCAGGAAGCCGCGTACCTGGCGCTGGATGCGCGGGCCCTCGGCCGGTTCTCCTTCTCCATCGGCGGCCGCGAAGAGTTCTTCAGCGGCGCGGGACGCCAGTTCAGCCCCACGGCCAACGCAGGCTACTGGGCTAGCTCCCACCTGCGGCTGCGCGCCAGTGCCAGCCACGCCTTCCGCCTGCCCAGCTACACCGACCTCTACTACTCCGATCCCACCACGCTAGGTTCGCCCTACTTGCAGCCCGAGAAGGCCTGGAGCTACGAGACGGGCCTGGATTGGAACTCCGGCGGCCGCCTCCGCGGCGAGGTCACGATCTTCGATCGCCGAGTGCGCGACGGCATCGACTACCTCTGGCTGCCGGCCGAGCAGATCTGGCAAGCCACCAATCTCGACCGCCTGAATTTCACCGGCCTGGAAGCGGCCGTGACGCTGCGCCTGGCGCACGGGCAAACTCTGGCCCTGCGCTATTCGGCGCTGCGAGTAAGCGACGAACTGGGCGCGGGCGTGATTTCGAGGTACGTGTTCAACTATCCCTCCAACAGCGGCCTGGTGGCCTGGGAGGGCGCGCTCGGATGGAACCTGGTGGCCCGCTCGAGAGTGGGCGTGATGGATCGGCGCGCCCGATCGCCCTACGCCGTCTGGGACGCCGGTTTCGCCTATACCCAGGGGCGCGTGCGCCCCTTCCTCCGGTTCACCAACCTCACCAACGCGGACTACCAGGAGATTCTAGGCGTGGCCATGCCCGGGCGCGGCATCGTCGGCGGCCTGGAAGTGGTGGTTCTGGGAGGGAAGTAGGCTGGAGTTTCCATTATGATGGCCGCTGCGGGCGGCCTCCCGGTCGTTTTTCCCACACCTCCCCGGACGGCGCCTACAATCTCCGACCCGAACATGCTCGGTATCGCGACGTCTTCTCCAAGCAAGCCGTCCCGAGCCTGCTAGCGCTTCGTGATACTACCCTGCTGTCGGCTGGGGGCGAGGATGTCAGGCGCGGTACAATCCACTACACAGCGTCTCTGGTTTCATTTTCGAAGGAGGTTTAATCGCTCAGGAACAACGGGCGAGCTATCGGTGTCTAAATTGATGCGGCACACCTGTCAAAGAACTCCGGAGGAACGCAATCCAAGGAGGCCGTCTTGGCCACAAATCGACCCTTGCTGAGAATCGTGTTGAGTTGGCTCGCAGCAATGTCGGGCCTCCTGATCGGCCTTCTAGCCATCGCGAGTTTTGGATCGGATTGGACTCCCGTCGCCGACAGATCACCCGGTTGGTTTCTACGCTGGTTCACGGTGGCCGGCACCGGCTTGCTAGGAATCGGTTTTCTTGCTGGGGCGGTCGTCGCGCCATGGAACCGCAAACGTGCCGGAATGATCCTTCTCATCTTGATGCCGATTGCGAGCTTCTGTCTCGCCTACCCGGACGCGGGTTTTCTGGTGTGGCCTGGCGATGGCAACGGCTACTTCCAGACGCCGCTTCCTTCTACAGCGATATGGTTGACGGCCTTGTTCTACGCTCCTTTCCTGACACCGCTGCTGGCAGCCCGGAGCAGGAAGCTGGCTGTATGTCTATTTGTGATTTCGGCCGCCCTTGCAGGTGCTGTGTTCGGCACGTCCGGGTGGACGAAGGTGCTGGTGCCGAGGCTGGCTGCTTGGTCGGCGCTCTTCCTGCTATTCGGCCTGTTTTGGTTGGGAACGCACCGATTTCGCTGGCCTCCTCTGGTCGAACCCCGCCCCCGATCGATGGGCAAACGCGTGCTGCTGGCTCTTGTAACGTCCCTCCTAGTTGGCGTCCTGTGCGTTGCTGCGACCCTCGGCATCACGATATGGCGGTCGTCAAGCTCGGGTCCTGACTGTAACGGAAGGAGGTTGTTTGCCCGGCCGCTGTTTCCGGACCACGCGGTATTCACCGCACGTATCCTTCGATCCGGCCACCAAAGGAAGATCGCTGAGAGGTGGGTTGGAGACTGGGCGGTCGGCGTTATAGGAGAAAGGTTCTGGGGGGTCCCCCCTTGGGCTCCGCGTCTTGTGCTGCTGACGAGTGGGATCTTCTGGAAAGGGGAGACCTATTTGGTCGACGGTCGCCGCGCATGGGGCCTCCTGACCCGGTTTCTTCCCGTCGTGTACGTGGGTGTGTGTACCCGTACGCGTCCCGTGGCTGACGCCCCCGTTGACCTCCGCGTGCTACGCCATCCGCCATCGTTGAGTAGCGCGCACCTCATCGGTTATGTGGAAAGACCGAAGCCTTTTGTCGACGAATTGACGCCTCCCACACGGCCCACGCCTTTGGCATTCGCAAGACTAACGCTGAGCGGGCCCGATGGCACAAGATCGATTACAACTGATGAATCGGGCGTCTACCAGGTTGACGGCCTGCCGGCTGGAGATTATACGCTGCAGTTGCACCTTCCCGATAACCAAGTGGTGGGCTTCTTCCGAAGCGAGAAATCGACTGTCAAGTTGCACCTCAATCGGGGAGACCTGGCACAATACGACTGCGCATTGTTCTGGAACGGGCGAATTCAAGGGCATGTGAAGGATGATTCCGGCAAACCTGCTCGTCTCTGGGTGATGCTGTTGAATGCAGACAGAAGCCGGGCGCCCATCAGCACGCAAGGCCTCCTCTGGACCAACGCCGATGGCTTCTATCAGTTCGAGAAGATACCGCCTGGCCGCTTCATCGTGATGGTCAATCCCAGCGGACCGAGCAGTGGATGGCCCTATGACATGAAGTACTATCCGTCGGCATTGCGCGCCGAGGACGCACAGGTTCTGCAGGTGGGCGCGGGACAGGAGATCAGCGGGATCGATTTCATGGCGCCTCATCTTGCCGAGCGAGCTGCGCAGGTCAAGGTCACGTGGCCCAATGGGAATCCAGTGGCCGATGCGCCCATCTGTGTCGCCTACGAGCACACGGAGGAATATGGGTCTTTGCAAGGTATCGTCCTGAGCGGGACAACCGACCTAAGCGGTGTGGCTGTCATCCAGTTGTATGGCGCCTCGCGGGTGCGTATGTTCGCTGAGAAGGTCGTCCAGAACAAAAAGAGAGGTTGGGGGGACACCTACTACACTCGTGCTTTGGAATCGGAGGTTGACAAGATGGCGGATAAGGTCACACTTGTGCTTACCTCTCGGAGAGAGTAGCGCCCGCACGAATCGACTGATTGATTTGACCGCATTGTGTGCCGACCAATCCACGCACGCGTCGGCACCTTAACGTGGGTCCTCCCTCGCCGCGACGTGAGGTCGGGTGAAGGCCCACTCATAGCGCTGAACCTCAGCGCGATCGCGAAGCCGGCATCGGGGCAACTTGATTCCGCTCCACCGCACAACGCAGCACCGCTTGCCGATCCTGCCCGCACTCCCGCACCGCCACCGCCCCGTCCGCCGTCCTACGCCAGGTGCAGCGCACGGTACAGCGTGTCGCGCTGCTTGGGAACAAAGCCGGCGTCGCGGATCAGGCGGCGCAGCTCTTCCTCCGAAGCGCGGTGGTGCGTCCCGGCGGCCGAGACGACGTTTTCCTCGAGCATGACGCTGCCCACATCGTTCGCGCCAAAACGCAGCGCGACCTGGCAGGTCTTCAGCCCTTGCGTCACCCAGGAGGCCTGCACGTTCTCAATGCCCTCCAGGTACAGCCGGGAAATCGCCAGCGTCTTCAGATACTCCACCGCCGTGGCCTCTTCCTTCACCGAGTGGGCGAGCGCCGTGTGGGGGCGCTGGAAGGTCCAGGGGATGAAGGCCGTGAAGCCGCCTGTCTCCTCCTGGATGCGGCGGACCACTTCCAGGTGATTCACGCGCTCCTCGAAACTCTCGCCGCAGCCGAACATCATGGTGGCGGTCGTGCGCATGCCCAGCCGGTGCGCCTCCAGGTGCACGTCAACCCATTCCTGGGTCGAGCATTTCAGACGGCTGATGCGGCGCCGCACGGCGTCGTCCAGGATCTCCGCGCCGCCGCCGGGAATCGAATCCAGGCCGGCATCCCTCAGGCGCAGGATGGTCTCACGCAGGCTGAGGCCGCTCACTTCGGCGATGTTGACGATCTCGGGCGAGGAGAAGCAGTGCAGGTGAATCCGGAAGCGCCGCTTGATCTCGCGCAGCAAATCCTCGTACCACTCGATCTTCAGCTCCGGGTGCAGGCCGCCCTGCATGAGGATGCCCGTGCCCCCCAGGTCGATGGTCTCCTGGATCTTCTCGAAGATCGCCTCCTGGGCCAGGACGTACCCTTCGGCGTCCCCCAGCGGGCGGTAGAACGCGCAAAACGTGCAGTATTCCGTGCAGAAATTGGTGTAATTGATGTTCCGATCGACGATGTATGTGACGACGCCTTCGGGATGGAGCCGACGGCGAATCTGGTCGGCAGTCATGCCCAGGCCGATGAGGTCCGGGCTTGCGAACGCATCCAGGGCTTCCTGGCGGGTCATCCTTTCAGCTCCCGAGCGTAGCGGAGGAACAGCCGCATCCCCTGGTACTCATTCTCGCCCAACTCGTTGACGATGTGGCGGCTCAGGTACTCGAAGGCCAGCGCCTCGCCGATCTGGCGCGGCGGCCCCTCGCGGCGGGCGATTTCCTCGAGATGCTCGCGCCCAAAGCGGCAGGAGGCGGCGAAGGCCGGGGCGAGCTGGGCGGCTTCACCCGGGTCCCGGCAGCCCCACACGGCGAAGACCATCGGCAGTCCGGTCATAGCCACCCATTCCGCGCCCAGGTCGAGGACGGCGAAAGGCGGGTGCGCGCCGCCCAGGCGCAAGGCAGGGTCGCCGATGACCAGCGCCGCGTCATGGGTCTCCAGCATAAGCGCCAGATCCGGAGGGAACGCTTCCACCCTCGGGGCGGCTCCGTAGCGGCGCTCCAGCACCACGCGCGCCAGCTCCACCGAGGTGCGCGAACTGGAATCCGCCGCCAGCGTCCGGATCTTCTCCGGGGGCACTTTGGTTACCAGCAGGATGCTGCGCACCGCTCCGCGGCAGGCGATACCCGTGCCCGGGATAATGGCCAGGTCCTGCCGTTCGAGTTCAATGGAAGGCAGGATGCCAATATCGGCCGAGCCGCCCGCCATCCGGAGCGCGCACTCCGACGGAAGGCAGAACTGCACGTCGAAAAGGCCCCGTTGCGGTCCGTGGAGCATGCCCCAGACCAAAGGCGCGGTATTGAGGTAACTGACCGCGCAAACCTGAGGCTTTTCAGAGGGTGCGGTTCGGGGATTCAAGGGTTCAGAATAGCATGCGAGCCCGGTCTTTTCCGTTGTACACTGAATTCTCAGTGTGTTATCTTTGAGCCAGGTTCTTCCCGCGTCGCGAGTCAGAGAATACCTTATGTCTACGACAAGAACTCTAATCCTGTGTTTTGCGGCGGTTACGCTGCCTGCCGGGCAGCTTGACGCGCAGATCATCCCCCCCAGCCCCTTTTTTGGAGCCCCGGCGCGAATCGTTGGCCAGGCTTCGCTCAGCGCCGTGCAGTATTCGTCCAGCCCCAACCTGGTCGAGGGAAGGGAATTGTGGTCTCCGGCCGGCATCGCGCTGGATGCGTCCACCGGGGGGCTTTATGTCAGCGACACGCTGAATAACCGTGTGCTCGGATGGCGCAACGCAGCCAGTTTCTCCAATGGCGCCTACGCCGACATCGTGGTGGGCCAGCCGGCGGGCGCCTTCACCCTGGCCACCACCAACCCGCAAGGTCCCTGCTGCAACCCGCAACAGACCCGCGGCCTGCATTGGCCGACCGGCTTGGCGGTGGATGCACAAGGCAACCTGTACGTCGTCGACGCGGGCAACAATCGCATTCTCCGCTATCCCACGCCTTTCGCGGCGGGCAGCCCGGGGATGAACCCCGACATCGTGATCGGCCAGCCCGACTTCAACTCTTACAGCGCCAATCAGGGCGGCGGCGCCACTCCGGCGGCGAACAGCATTTCGCCCCTGGCCTCCAACTCACCCGTAGCCCAGGCACTGGTCTTCGACACGAGTGGGAACCTGTGGTTCGCCGACACCGGGAACCATCGCGTGCTGCGCTTCCCGGTGGGCTCCGGCGGCAAGGTGCAGGCGACGGCCGACCATGTGCTCGGCCAGTTGGATTTTGTCCACGCCGCCGCCCTGCCGGCGACCAATGCGGGGTTCACGAACCTGAGTGGCCTGAGGTATCCCACCGGGCTGGCCATCGACGCCACCGGCCGCATCTACGTCTCCGATTCGCTGGCCCGCGTGCTGATCTACCAGTCCTCCCCGCAGACCACCGGAAACCCGGCCATGAAGATGCTGGGCCAGGTCGTGGTTCCTACTGGACAGCAGCCGCCCGCGACGCCCAACGCCACGCAATTCGGCTATCCGGCGGGTCTGGCGATGATCGCTAACAATACCCAGCTCGTGGTGGCCGACGCGGCCTGGAACCGCATGACGGTCTTCGCTCCGCTCGACTCCTGGCTGAGTACCCCCAGCACCCCTCCCAGCTCCTCGCCCGCCGCCATCTCCGTCATCGGCCAGGCGGATTACTCCGGGAACACTGCCAGCGCGGCCGCCAGCGGGTTGAGCGCGCCTTCCCAGGTGGCCTTCTCGGGCAGCGAGTTGTTCGTGGCGGATTCCGGAAACAACCGGGTGGTGGTGTTTCCGCAGGCGGCCACCGGCGGGACCCCCGCGACCCGCGAACTCGGCCAGCTCAATTTTGGCTACTTCGCCCCCAACCTGATCGAAGGGCGGGAACTCTACCTTTTCGCAGGCTTCTACTCGATCAGCGGGCTGTACGGCGCCTTGTTCGCCGACACCGGCGGCGTGGTGGTGGACTCTACCTCGACCCCTCCCCGCTTGTACATTGCCGACACCTACAACAATCGCGTGCTGGGCTTCGCCGACGCGCGCAACGTCCACCCGGGCGACACCGCCGATCTGGTGATCGGACAGCCCGATCGATTCAGTTCCGGCATCAACGGACCGGCCAACAATTCCAAGCAGCCCAGCGCCACCGGGCTTTATCTTCCGGCGGGACTGGCTGTGGACTCCAGCGGAAACCTGTATGTGGCCGACCGCGGTAACAGCCGGGTCTTGCGATTCCCCAGCCCGTTCAATCAGTCCAATCTGGTGTCGGAGACGGCCAACCTGGTGCTCGGCCAGGCCGACTTTACCAGTCCCAGCAACACCAGCGTCAGCGACCGCACCATGGCGGCGCCCTACGGCTTGGCGTTTATGCCGGAGGGCCACCTGCTGGTTTCCGACATGGACCAGAACCGGGTGCTGCTGTTCAAGTTGCCCCAGGGCGGGGATTTCTCCAGTGGCCAGCCGGCCGATGGCGTGATCGGGCAACCTAGTTTCTATACCGCGACTTCGTCCCAGGGCCTCCCCGACACAATGGCTAGCCCTCGCGGGATCGGCACGGACACCAGTGGACGCCTCTACGTCGCGGACACCGGGAACAACCGCATTCTGGTGTGGGGCTCGACCGCCACCTACGGTCCCAATGGCGGACCCGCGCCGGTGCTGGCGCTCACCAACTCGACCTCTAGCGCGGCCCTCAAGTATCCTCAGGGCGTGGTGGTCAGTCCGGTGGACGGTACCATCTGGGTGACGGAGTCCGGCGCGGGGCGCCTCCTGCAGTATCCGGAATTCGTCACCGCGTCGCTGACCGGGCTGCCCGAATTCATCCTTCCGGCGGCCTCCTATCCGTTGGGCGTGGCGCTGGATGGCTTCCAGAACCTGCTGGTGGTCGAGTCGGCCAACCGCGTCTCGATGTACTTCCCGCCGCTGTGGATCACCAGCGCACTCAACTTCTTGCCGAATTCCTCCGTGGCGAATACTTACGCACAACCCTGCTGCGCGCCCGGTTCGTGGGCCTCGGCCTGGCCGTTCTCGCCTGCCAACAGCTTCGGCTCCATCGCCACCGCCTCCGCCTCCAGCCTGCCTTTTCCCACTGCGCTAGGCGACACTCAGGTGCTCGTGGGTGGCGTTCCGGCCCCGCTGTGGTACGTTACCGCCGGTCAGATTAATTTCCAGGTGCCGCAGAACACCTCCACGAGTTTCGGGGCGGCGGATGTGATGGTCCAGCAGGCCTCCACGGGGCGGGTTCTGGCCTGGTCCATTGGAACGCCATACGTGAGCGTCGGCCCGGCGGCGCCGGCTCTCAATCTGTGGCCTGGCTACCCCACCGGAACGGCCAACGGGATTCAGGTGATCGCACAACAGTTTGCCGACAATCCCCCCAGTTGCAACGGACAAGTGGGTCCGGCCTCGTCAAGTTGTCCAGGCGGAGTCAGGCCGGCCAATCGGGGCGAGACGATCACGCTCTACGCAACCGGCCAGGGGCTGCTGACGGGAATGCCCGCGGATGGCGCAGCGGCCAGCGGCCAGGTGAGCACCCCCACTAACCCGCAAATCTTTATGGGTACCGGATTTGTGCCCGCTGCCAACGTAACGTTCTCCGGCCTGGCGCCGGCGCTGGTAGGGGTGTGGCAGATCAACGTCACAGTCCCCCAGAATACGACGCCCGGCCCGGTATGGATTCTGCTCTTCTACGGGGATGAGTACAGTTCCGTGCGCAGCGCCACTCCTTCGGCCACCAATCCCAGCAACCCCTACACGGTGATCCAGGTGAAGTAGCGAGCGGCGCTCTCTCGACTGCGGCGCAGGCCAGCCCATGTGGGGCGCAGTTTAGCCCATCGTACGGCTAAAGCATGTCCCCCGTCTGGCCGATTCATTCATTCGGGCATGCTCGTCGGTGACCAAACCCCCACGCCGCGGACGCAGGAGCCGGAGGAATTCCGCCGCCTCAAGTCCGAGTTCCTGGCCGGGGTCAACCACGAGATTCGGACCCCGCTCACGGGCATTGTCGGCATGGCGGACCTGCTGCTCGAGACCCAACTCGGGGAACAACAGACGCAATACGTCCTAGCCGCCCGGACGTGCGCCGAACAGACCCTCGAGCAGCTCAGCTCGCTATTGGAATTCTCGGAATTGGTGGCTGGCCACGTACTGCTGGAGGAGTCGGCATTCGACCTTCAGGAGTTGCTCGATGCGGCGGTGGCCGAAATGAGTCTGGAAGCTCAGGCCAAGGGAGTCCATTTGATTCTGACGGTTTGGGAGCCGCTGCCCAGCCTGGCGTTTGGCGATGCGCTGCGTTTGCGCCAGATCCTGGCGCATCTGCTCGCCAACGCGCTCAAGTTCACTCCACACGGCGAGATCGAGTTGCTGGCCGCCTGGAGGCCCGTGTCGCCCGAGCAGTTCCGCCTGGGAGTCGCGCTGCGCGATACCGGCATTGGAATTCCCGCCGACCAGTTGCAGTCCGTCTTCGATTGCTTTCACCAGGTGGAGAACGGTCTCGCGCGCAGGTATTCGGGTCTCGGCCTGGGGCTGGCGCTGGTGCAGGAACTGGTTCACCTGATGCGCGGCGAGGTGATTGCTGACAGCGCGCCCGAGCATGGCGCGGTGGTTTCCTTCTGGGTACCGCTGGGTGTCCCCGAGGAATCTCATCCGCGGCCCTGAATTAGCCGCTCTTTTCCCCCGCAGTCGATGGCTTCCGCCCGGTAGCTGATAAAATGTAGAGGAAGCCCTCATCATGCTCGACGTCATCCTCGCGAAGGTCTTCGGCACCAAGAACGAACGGCAAGTCAAGGCGCTGCGCCCGCTGGTGGCCGCCATCAACGATCTGGAACCTGCCGTACTCCAGCTCTCCGACCAGGATCTCGCTCGCAAGACCGTGGAATTCAAGGAAAAGCTGGCTCAGGGCGCACCGCTCGACGATTTGCTGGTGGAAGCTTTCGCGGTGGTGCGCGAGGCGGGGCGGCGCGTCCTCAAAATGCGCCATTTCGACGTTCAGCTCGTGGGCGGCGTGATCCTGCACCGGGGAAAAATCGCCGAGATGAAGACCGGTGAAGGAAAGACGCTGGTCGCCACGCTGCCTGTGTACCTGAACGCGCTGGAGGGGAAGGGCTCGCACGTCGTTACCGTGAACGACTACCTGGCTCGCCGCGACTCCGAGTGGATGGGCCGGCTGTACAAGTTCCTGGGCCTGTCGGTGGGGGTCATCGTGCACGACCTCGACGACCGGGAACGCCAGCAGGCCTACGGCTGCGACATCACCTACGGCACCAACAACGAATTCGGCTTCGACTACCTGCGCGACAACATGAAGTTCCGCGTCGAGGACTGCGTCCAGCGCACCCACCACTTCGGCATCGTGGACGAGGTGGACTCCATCCTCATCGACGAGGCCCGCACGCCGCTGATCATTTCGGGCCCCAGCGAGGAATCTACCGACAAGTATTTCAAGGTCAACCGGATCATTCCCAAGCTGGTGCGCGGCGAGGTGATCGAGGGCAAGGAGCCCGGCGAGAAGCACTACACCGGAGACTACACCATCGACGAAAAAGGCCGCTCCGTGGCCCTCACCGACGAGGGGTTCGACAAGGCCGCCCGCATGCTCGGCTTGAAGACCCTATGGGACATGGAGACCATCGAGTGGAAACACCACGTCGAGCAGGCCCTCAAGGCCCACGTGCTCTTCCACCTGGACAAGGATTACCTGGTCAAGGAAGGCGAGGTCATCATCGTCGACGAGTTCACCGGCCGGCTCATGCCGGGGCGCCGCTGGAGCGACGGCCTGCACCAGGCGGTCGAGGCCAAGGAGGGCGTGAAAGTCCAGCGCGAGAACCAGACGCTAGCCACCATCACCTTCCAGAACTACTTCCGCATGTACAAGAAGCTGGCCGGCATGACCGGAACGGCCGAGACCGAAGCGGCCGAGTTCGACAAGATCTACAAGCTGGATGTCGTGGTCATCCCCACCAACCAGGCGATGATCCGCATCGAGAACCGGGACGTCGTCTACCGCACCGAGGAAGAGAAGTTCCGCAATGCGGCCAAGGAGATCAAGGCCTGCCAGGAGCGCGGCCAGCCGGTGCTGGTGGGCACCATTTCGGTCGAGAAGTCGGAGAAGCTCTCCGGCATGCTGCGGCGGATGGGCGTCAAGCACGAGATTCTGAACGCCAAGAATCACGAGCGGGAAGCCTTCATCGTGGCCCAGGCCGGGCGCAAGGGAGTGGTCACGGTTTCCACTAACATGGCCGGCCGCGGCACCGACATCCTGCTGGGCGGCAATCCCGAGTATCAGGCTAAGGAGAACTTCCGCAAGGCGAATAAGGACCCGGACGCGGTCCCCAAAGAGGAATGGGACGCCGTTTTCAAGCGCTATAAGGCCGAGACCGACCAGGAGCACGACGAAGTGGTCGCCCTGGGCGGCCTGCACATCTGTGGAACCGAGCGCCACGAGTCCCGCCGCATCGATAACCAGTTGCGCGGCCGCGCCGGCCGGCAGGGCGACCCGGGCAGTTCCCGCTTCTTCCTCTCGCTGCAGGACGATCTGCTGCGTATCTTCGGCGGCGAGCGCATCCAGAACCTCATGCTTCGCCTGGGCATGGAGGAGGATGTCCCCATCGAGTCGGGGATGATCACCAAGAAGATCGCCGGGGCGCAGAAGGCCGTGGAAGCCCAGAACTTCGCGGCCAGAAAGCACCTGCTCGAATACGACGACGTCATGAACAAGCAGCGGGAGTACATTTACCGCTGGCGCCGTCAGTTGCTTGAGCGCGAGGACCAGCGGGAGTGGGTGCTGGAGACGGTCAACCGCATCCTGGTCTCGTTCCTGGATCTGCGCCTGCCTCACAAGACCCACCCCAGCACCTGGGATTTCCTGGGCTTGCAGACCGATGTGAACAGCCAGTTCGGCGTCAAGATCAATACCGCCGAGCTGGAAACGCTAAGCCGCGAGGAGATCCAGGCGGCCGTGTTCGAGCAGCTTAGCGAGAAGTACCGGCAGAAGGAAGAGCGCGTTTCGCCGGAGATCATGCGCGAGACCGAGCGCCTCATCATGCTGCACGTCATCGACGGCCAGTGGAAAGACCACCTGCTGACGATGGACCATCTCAAAGAGGGCATCGGGCTGCGCGGCTACGGCCAGAAGGACCCCCTGGTCGAGTACAAGAAGGAGTCCTTCCAACTCTTTGAGGAACTGGTGGACCGGATCGAGGACGAAGTGGCCCGCTACCTGTTCTTCCTCCAGACGAATGAGGGGGAAGGGCCTTCGGCAGAGGGGCCTTTGGTGCCCTTCGCCGGGCCGGAAAACGGGCCCCAGGACGAAGCCGGGGCGGAAGCCGCGCCGGAGGCCAGACAGCGGCGCGCGGCGGCCCAGTCCACCATCGAGGATTTCACCCGCAACATCCAGAGAAAGAAGGAGAAGGAGATGGCCCAGCTCCAGCTTGCGGGGGGCGATTCGTCGGGCTCCTCGAACAAGACCGTGATCCATGGCGCCAAAGTGGGCCGCAACGAGCCCTGCCCCTGCGGAAGCGGAAAGAAGTACAAGAAATGCTGTGGAGCGGCGGCGTGACCACGCCTCGGGCGCTTGCCGGGTTGGCCCTGCTGCTCTGCTGGCCAGCCTGGGCTACCATCTGGCCGGACCAGTTGGGTGGCTGCCTGAAGCAGAGTTCCAAGCCCCTGGCGCCAGTCGACCGCGCGCTCTGGGATGAAGACGGGCTACAACAGGCCGAGCAGGCCGAGTATGCCGGCTGTGCCAGTCCGTTCCAGGCCGAGGCGTACCGCCTTAAGGACACTACCGGCGCCCTGGCGGCCTTTGAGTGGCGGCGGCCCGCCGAAGGCCGCCCTTCCAAGCTGGCCCCCCTGGCGGTCGAGACCGGCGACGGGGCTATGTTGGTCTATTACAATTACCTGCTCCAATTCACCGGGTGGAAACCGGGCGCGGACGCTTTGCGGCCCTTTTTCGAGACCCTGCGCGACGTGAACCAGGCGCCGCTCCCGGAGCTGAAGGACTACCTCCCCTCCGGCAACCTGATTCCGGACTCGGAGCGCTACCTTCTCGGGCCGGCCGGACTGGAAAAGTTCGAGCCGCGCATCCCGCCCTCGGTCGCGGCCTTCCACCTGAGCGCCGAGGCTGCCCTCGCCAAGTACCGAACCAAGTCCGACCCGCTGCAGCTCGCCATATTCTCCTACCCGACCCCCCAGATCGCCCGCCAGCGCCTGGCCGAATTCGAGAAACTCCCCGGCGCCATGGCCAAGCGTAGCGGACCGCTGGTGGCCGTGATCGTCTCCCCTTCCGATCCGGATGCGGCGGAGAGGCTGCTCTCCCAGGTTCGCTACCAGGCCAACATCACTTTCAACGAGCGCGTGCCAACCGCACGGGACAACGTCGCCAACCTGATCCTGGCCATATTCAGCCTGATCGGCGTGCTGTTAGGGGCCTGCCTGGTGATCGGTCTGACCTTCGGGTTCATGAGGCGCTGGATCCATTGGGGACGCGCCGAGGAGCCGATGATTCTGCTCCACCTCGAGGATCGCCGCTGATCCCGCTGGTTTCCACGGACGCAAGTGTCCTTTTTTCCAGTACTTAGAGGAAAAGCTCCGGTTCCCGGCCAAGCCCCGCTCCCGCTTTTCAGACCCTCGACGAGAATCCCAACAGCGGCTAAGGTGCTTGTCTTTAATGGCTTGGACGGAAAAAACACTTCCCAGCTTTTTTGCTTGATTTACCCGCTGGGGTGAAATAAGATCCAATCACAAAGAGTTTTGGCGGTTGCGTAGCCGTCGAAGCTGATTCTCCCATGAACGTCGCCCTGGTAGAACAGGGAAAGTAAATGCCTGCCTCCGTGTGAGGCGGGCATTTCTGTTCTGGGGGCCAACCCAACTAGGCCCTCTGGCATTGTGATCCACAACACCTCACAGGCCAAGGTCTGGCTGGCTACCACCGCGGATGCATGAACTGACGCATGATCAGCCCGCGCACTTGGAAATCGCGCTGCACATGCGCCGCCGGCCGGTGGATCACCAGCGCCAGCGTGCCGTACTCAACGGTATTCGGCCAGGACGTCGAAGAAACCGGGCTCACGGGCCAGAACCCGGCCGACGTGGGAAACGGTGCATACGCCTCATGCTGCTGGGTCTGCTCAGGTAACCCCGAACTGCGCGGCACCATCTGGATGGACGCTTGCTGAAACGGTGAGAAGCATCTCAGCGTGTACCACCCAGCCGGTCCGGCGAATTCGCACCTCCCGATTCCCGGCACCAGGCCCTGGCCGCTTTCCAGGGGCATCGTTCGCAGGCGCCGGCTCAGCGTCAGGTCCAGGGTGACGTCGAGTTCCACGGCCGCATCCAGGGAGGCATTGAAGAAGTCCGGATCCACATAAACCGTCAGCCACGCGTCGCCCTGGGACAAATCGTGCAATGCCTGGAAGGCCAGCCAGCCGGAGCGCCACGTCCCGCGCGCGCTCTTGATACTAACGGAGTTCCAGTCGAAGCCAACCATCGCACCCCGTGGCACATCGTCCACCCGCACCGGAATCTCCAGCCGCACGCCCGTGGGGTCGTTGCCGCTCCGGCCCCATCGCAGCGGCTGAGTGCCGGCGCGCGACTGGTCGAAGGAAACCCGCACCGCCGTATCCCGGATCCGCTCGCGCGAGCACAGCTTCTGAATCGCGAACGCCGCGCCCCAGCGGGGGGCTGTTGTGACCAGCATCGTGAGCGCCAGCGTGACGGCCAGGACACCGCGCGAGACCGCCGTGTTCCGCTGCGAGTACTGCAAGGAGATGGCTATCGTCGCGCCAGCTGCTACCACCAGCGCCATGCCGCAGTCCCGAATCCAATCGTAGCCGCCCCAGTCGATATAGCCACCCCGGATCAGCAGGCCGATGCCAACCTTGAGCGTCACGCTTAGCAGGATGCCCGCTAGCAGCACCTGTCCCAAGTTTCGGGTGACCGCGGCCAGCGCCGCGGCCGGAAGAACGAAGAGGATCGTTAAGAAGACCTGCCTCCAGAGCAGCGCGTAGAGCCAGTCCAGCGGCGGGAGGCCCTCCCTCGCCAGGATCGCGAACTGGTAGACAAACAGCGGCAGGTTGACGAAGGCCACCAGAAATAGGCACTTAGCCGCCATCAGGTGCTTCCGGGAATAGGGGCGTGTGAGCCAGTACTGCTGGTGGCCAACCAGTGCTTCCCCGTGGATTACGCTCACTACCAGCAGCCAGCAGGCCAGCGGCTGGAACAGAAACGCCATCCTGTCCGCGGAAATCCAGTTCACATGGCGATGCATCGCCGCCGGCAGCCCCAGCATCGCCCAGAACAGCAGCGCCTGCGGCCACAGGTGTCTCACATCTTTACGGAAGATTCCGAGGATGCGCCTCATTGGATGATCCAGTTCCCCAGTGCCGGAATGTCCAGCTCGCGTTCGAAATGAGCCACCGCTTGCCGTGTGACCAGCTCGATGCCCGTGAGCGGCGGCTGCATCGAGCCACCCCGATCAGCCCACTGCCAGAGTCCTCCCGAAGTGGGGTACGGTCCGTAGGAGCCCACCAAGCTCCCCCCCCACGATGTCGGCGGCAGGTTCGTTTCGCCCGACCGCAGCCGTAGGCCAAGTCTGGCTGGCGTCCGCACAGGCCACGAACAAGACGACACAAACAGCCAACTGCGCACCGTTATCCAACAGAAGCCGTCGTTCGAGACCGCCTGTGCTCCCTCGCGCAGCATCAGCGGCGAAACCTGCTCCCGGGAAAGCAGCGTCAGGGCCAGCTTGGCGTGCAGGTGCAGCGGTTTTGAACCGGCTCTGCCGTAGAAGGACGAATGGATGTTCAGGTACAACCAATACTCGCCGTCGCCAGTCAGAAACCGTTCGTCTTCCATCCCGGCTTGCCCCCTACCGAGCCATAGCGAGTTCAGGGAATCCCATCCCGAGATCCACCGCGCGTGGGCCGGCGCGTCCGCGCTCACAGAAGCTCGTTCGCTGTAAAGCGCCATCCCTTCGGGAATGCCCGTGACTCGCACGGGAATGGCGATGCCGTGGACGCTTTGTCCCGGTCTCATGACCTTGCCTATGGGCCGGGTGCGTGAGTCGCGGGCGGGATCGAAAGCGATGCTGGCCACCGTGTCTGCCACGGGCTGCCCGCTCAACCGGCATTGCAGCGCGAAAGCGGTGTGCCAGCCCGGCATCCAGGTCAGGAATACGCCGATCGGCACCGCGGCCGCCAGGATGCTGCGGCAAAGCCAGGTCTGCCGCCGCACATACTGCACCAGCAGGATGGCGGCGGAGGCGGCCAGCAATAGAGCTGCCACGGCCGTAGCTCGGAACCAATCCAGGCCTCCCCAGTCGAGTTCGGATTGCGGCAGAAACCGCAACGCGAGCGCCATCAGGATGAACCCTGCCCCCGCGAAGGCCGCGAGACCGGTCCAAGCGAACTCGACCAGACCGCCGGTAATGGCCGCCAGGACGGCCGCCGGCAGAAACACCTTTGCCAAGCTGAAGAGTTGGCTGATCAGTAGATCCGGCAGGTACTCGAACAGCGGTTTTCCGCGCAGCACCAGGATGGTCACCTCTGTGCAGAAATCGGGCAGACAGATGAACACCAGGATGAAGATCGCCTTGGCTGCCAGCAGATCCCGCCGGGAGAATGGCCGGGTGAGCCAATACTGGCGATTGCCGGGCAGCGCTTCCTCGTGGATCACGGCCGCGATCAGGTACCACCACGCCAGTAGCGAGGGCAGCCCCAGGACATTCCTATTCGTCCACAGCCCGGCAAACGGCCCATAGGTGGCCCAGGCGCCCAGAAAGTAGACCGCCAGCACCATGGCGATGCGCGGCCACAGGTGCCTCACGTCTTTGCGGAAGATCTGTAGTGCGTGTCCCATGGCGCGATCCTACGACGCCGCCCGGCTGGCCCTGGCCAGTGCCACGAAGATCGAGCGCAGTGGCATTCCCTCGGCCCGCAGGTCGCGGCATTCCGGGAACAGGCGGCGCACCTCGGCGGCGGTGCGCTCGGCATTGAACTGCGTTTCCACAAACCGGACCACCGGCCCCGCGGCTTCCGCATGCAGCCAGTTCGCCGGCCACTGGCTGGGCAACTCCGGCGGAGCGTCGAAGGTCAGGACCACCTCCCGGAACCGCGCGCTTAGCGTCTCCAGCTCTTCGGAGAATTGCAGCTTGTGGTTGTCCAGGTAGCCAATGTGGCTGGCGAAACTCTCGATTTCGCCCAGATCGTGCGACGAGATGAAGATGGTGGCGCCCTCGCTGCGCTCCAGCAGGCCCTGGATCAGCTCGTCCCGCACCAGAGCGTCCAGCCCGGTGAAGGGCTCGTCCAGCACGATGAGCTTCGGCCGGTAGGCCAGCGACGACGCCAGCGCCGCTTTCATCTTCATGCCGCGCGAAAGATGGCGCAGCTTGCGGTCTTCCGGCAACTGGAACTGGCGCACCAGACTGGCGGCGAGCTCGTGGTCCCAGGTGGGATAGAACGGAGCCAGGTATTCCAGGAAGTAGCCCACGGTCATCCACTCCGGCAGTTCCTGGTTCTCCGATACGTAGCCGATCTGCTCGAACTGGCGCGGCCCGAGCTGCCGCGAATCCACTTCCAGCACCTCGCTCGACCCTCCGCTGGGCGCGAAGATGTTCATAAGCACTTTGATGGTGGTGGTCTTGCCCACGCCGTTGGGCCCGACCAGGCCGTAGATGCTGCCGGATGGCACTTCCAAATCCAGGCCGTCCAGCACCACCGTGTGGCGGAAGCGTTTCGAAAGAGCCTGCGTGCGGATCATGCTCGTCATTTCTTCTTACGGTCTCCTTTGCCCGGCGCGCCGCCGGCGCTGTCGTCCTGCTGGTCGAGCCGCTGCCAATGCTCGGCCAGCGCGGTGCTCACTTCGTCGAGGCTCATGCCCAGCCGCTTGGCCTCCACCGCCAGTTGCTCCACTTCTTTCTCCAGCAGGCGGGAGCGTTCGGCGGGGCTCGATTCGGGCGGTTGTGCTACCACCGTACCCGTCCCGGGCAGCACCACCAGAAGCCCGTCGTTGAGCAGTTGCGTAATCACTTTGTGCGCCGTGTTGGGATTGATCTTCAGCGCGGTGGACAGCGCGCGCACGGACGGGAATGGGTCGCCGGGCCGGAGTTGCCCCGAGAGCATAGCCTTTTTCGCCGCGTAGACCACCTGCTCGTATAAAGAACTGCCCGGTTGAAACGCCACCCGGAACGGTATCACAGGTGTATTATTACTGATAGTACACTAGGAGTCAAGAGAATTCTGCATGCATCGGACGGATCAGCTCGGCGGCGTCACCCCTCCGCGCGGGGGTACTTCTTCTCGACGTAGTCTTCGAGAATGGCGATGAACTCGGCCGCGATGCGGTCGCCCTTGAGCGTGGTGATCAGCCGGCCGTCGGCGTAGACCGGCGCCTTGGGATCCTCCGAGGCGCCCGGAAGCGAGATGCCAATGTCGGCGTGCTTGGATTCGCCCGGCCCGTTCACGATACAGCCCATCACCGCCACGCGCATCTCCTCGACCCCGGGATGCGCCCGGCGCCAGGCCGGCATGCGCTCGCGCAAATGGGTTTGGATCTGGCCGGCCAGCTCCTGGAAGAAGGTGCTGGTGGTCCGACCGCAGCCGGGGCACGCTGTGACCTGCGGCGTGAAGCTGCGGATACCGAGCGATTGCAGGATCTGCTGCGAGACCAGCACCTCTTCGGTGCGGTCGCCGTTGGGCGCGGGAGTGAGCGAAGTGCGAATGGTGTCGCCGATGCCTTCCTGAAGCAGCACCGCCAGCGCCGCCGTGCTGGCCACGATCCCCTTGGCGCCCAGGCCCGCCTCGGTCAGCCCGAGGTGCAGCGGGTAATCGCAGCGCGCCGCCAGCGCCCGGTAGACCTCGATCAGATCCTGCACCCCGCTGACCTTCGCGCTGAGCACGATCATGTTGTGCGCCAGGCCGTGCCGCTCGGCCGCCCCCGCCGAGTCGAGCGCGCTCTCGACCATCGCCTCGAGCATTACCGACCTAGCCTCCGCCGGCTCCGGGCGGCGCGCGTTCTCATCCATCAGCCGGGCCAGCAACGATTGGTCCAGCGAGCCCCAGTTCACGCCGATGCGCACCGGCCGGCCGAACACGCAAGCCGTTTCGATCATCGCCCGGAAGTTGCCGTCGTGCTTCCGGCCGATGTTGACGTTGCCGGGATTGATGCGGTATTTGGCCAGCGCGCGGGCGCACTCCGGGTACTTCTTGAGCAGGATGTGCCCGTTGTAGTGGAAGTCGCCGACCAGCGGCACGCTCACTCCGGCCCGTTCGAGCGATTCGACGATGCGCGGCACGGCCTGCGCCGCCTGGTCGTTGTTGACCGTCACGCGGACCAGTTCGGAGCCCGCCCGCGCCAGGGCCGCCGCCTGGTCCGCTGTGGCGTCGATATCCGCCGTGTCGGTGTTGGTCATGGACTGCACGACAATGGGATGCCCCGCGCCCATACGGACTCCTCCCACGTCCACCACCACCGCGGCGCGCCGCGCCAAAACCGCCATAGAATCCATTGTAACAACCGCCCTCCTCTCCACTGTCGCGCCGAGATCTAATTCCCACGGCGAGGCCAGGCCCAAGAGCTTGTTATACTTACATCAGGAGTATCGCTCAGCTTGCCACTTCCAGAAGCATTGCGCCTGTTGGTGCATTTCCAGTGCATGCCGGTCCTCGCTAGCGGCGGCGAAGAGACCCTGGTGGGCGGCCAGGCCGTCATGGAGGGCGTCATGATGCGCGCGCCGCACAGTTACTGCGTGGCGGTCCGCAAGGCCAGCGGCGAGATCGTCAGCCAGGGGAAGCCGCTGCCGAAAATGTCCGAGAAGTACCCGATTTTCCGCTTCCCGGTGCTGCGCGGCCTGGGCACGCTGGGGCAGGCTCTCGGTCTGGGGATGAGAACGCTGCAGTACTCCGCCAATGTGGCGCTGGAGGAATTGAAACCGCAGGCCGCCACCAAAGAGATGTCCTCCTGGATGCTGTGGCTGAATATCGGCCTGGCGCTCGGGTTCTTCATTTTCATGTACAAACTCGTGCCGCTCTATCTGGCTACCGCGCTCTCCAAGCTGTTTCCCGCGCTGGGCGGGCGCATTCCATTCAACCTGGTCGACGGAGTTATACGGATGGCGATCTTCATCGGCTTCATGTTCCTGCTCTCGTTCTGGAAGGATATCCGCAGGGTCTTCGAGTACCACGGGGCCGAGCACCGCGTGGTCTTCAATTTCGAATCCGACCTGCCGGTGACCGTCGAGAACGCACAGACTTTCCCGACTTTTCACCCGCGCTGCGGAACCAGCTTTCTCCTGGTGGTCATGCTGGTCTCCATCGGCGTCTACACGCTGTTGCCCTTCGATTCGTTCCTGCTCAAGTTCGCCGGCCGCATCCTGCTGCTGCCGGTGATCGCGGGATTGAGTTATGAGCTGATCCGATTCGCCGCCAGGCACCGTGGCGGATTGTTGTCCACCCTGACGGCGCCCGGCCTGTGGCTGCAGCGGATTACCACCCGGCCGCCCTCCGCGGACCAAACGCAAGTGGCGATCGAAGCCCTGGAGCGCGCCATGGCCATCGAGAAGGCGCAGGGCGGCCAGTTGGTCATCGCCTGAGGGGCCCCGTCATGGAACATCTTTCCAGGCTGGAGCGATCCGAAGCTCGCTATGAAGAACTGACGCAGCAGATGGCCGACCCGGCGGTCATCGACGATTCGGAGAAGTACCGCGCGATCGCCAAGGAGCACCGCGATCTCGAGGGCCCCGTCTCCAAGTACCGGGAGTGGAAGAAGGCCCGGCAGAACCTGGATCAGGCGCGGCCGATGCTCGAAGATCCCGACCCGGAATTGCGCGCCATGGCGGCCGAGGAAATCGCGCAGATGGAACCGGCTCTGGCCAGCCTGGAGCAGGATCTCAGGGTATTGCTCCTCCCCAAGGACCCCAACGACGAAAAGAACGTGGTGCTCGAGATCCGCGCCGGCACCGGTGGCGACGAGGCCACGCTTTTCGCCGCGGAGATCTTCCGCATGTACACCCGCTACGCCGAGAGCCAGGGCTGGCGGGTCGAGCTCTCAACGACCAGCGAATCCCCGGTGGGCGGCCTTAAAGAGGTCATCGCTCTGGTTAGCGGCGAAAAGGTGTACAGTAAGCTGAAGTACGAGAGCGGAGTGCACCGGGTGCAGCGGGTTCCCGTGACCGAACAGCAAGGGCGCGTGCATACCTCCGCCATTACCGTGGCCGTGCTGCCCGAGGCGGACGAGGTCGAGGTCCAAATCGACCCCAAAGACATCCGCATCGATACGTTCTGCTCTTCAGGTCCAGGGGGCCAGTCGGTGAACACCACTTACTCGGCGGTCCGGATCACGCACCTTCCGACGGGCGCCATCGTCTCCTGCCAGGACGAGAAATCGCAAATCAAGAACCGCGCCAAGGCCCTGCGCGTCCTGCGCAGCCGGCTTTACGAGATGGAGCTCGAAAAGCAGCGCGCGGAAATCGGTGCGGAGCGGCGCAGTATGGTGGGCAGCGGCGACCGATCCGAGAAGATCCGCACCTACAACTTCCCCCAGAACCGCTTCACCGACCATCGCATCGACCTGACCCTGTACCAACTCGATATCATTATGGACGGCCGCCTCGACCCGATCGTCGAAGCGCTGACCACTTACTACCAGGCGAAAAAAATGCAAGAATAGACCGAGGCAGCGCACCCGCCCATGGACATACGAACGACACTCCAGCAGGGGTCCCGGCTTCTTGAGGAAGCCGGAATCCCCGAGCCGCGCCTGACGGCTGAAGTGCTCCTTGCACATGCGACCAAGCGCGATCGCACCTGGCTTTTCAGCCACGCCCATGAGACCTTGGACGGAATTACCGGCGTCCGGTACAACACCTTTCTGCAGGAACGCACCCGCGGGAAGCCCTGCCAGTACATCATCGGGCGCCAGGAGTTTTATGGCCGCGACTTCCTGCTGACCAAGGACACGTTCATCCCCCGGCCCGAGACCGAGTACGTCGTCGAGCAAGCGCTCAGGCTGTTGCCTCGCCCGGGGGCCCTGGTCGATGTGGGCTGCGGATGCGGCGCCATCGCCATCGCCATAGGTCTCGAAGCGGGCTCGGCGGTCCGCGTGTGGGGAACGGACATTTCGCCCGCGGCGGTGGCCGTGGCGCGCGGAAACGCCAAGCGGCTGACCGCCCGGGCCAGCTTTATGAACTGCGACCTGGCCTCCGCCGTCGCCGACCACAGCGTGGATGTGCTGGTTTCCAATCCGCCTTACATCCCCACCACCGAGGAGAAAGGTCTCCCGCGCGAGGTCCGCGACTACGAGCCGCGCATCGCTCTCTACGCCGGACCGGACGGCCTGGATTTCTACCGGCGACTGATCGCCGAGGCGCCTCGGGTGCTCAAGCCCGGAGGCTGTATCGTCTTCGAGCTGGGATACCGCCAGGTGGACGACGTGCAGGCCATGCTCGATGAGCGCTGGAAAGACGTGCTGGTCATCTCGGACCTGGCCGGCCTCCCGCGCGTCTTCTCGGCCCGTCTGGCTGCGGAACAACCGGCCGGCACCGAATCAGCCGCCGCTTCGGAATAGCGGAGCCGCCGGCGCCTTGTATCGCTTGACCAACCCGCCGGCGCTACCATAACAACGTGCCCACTTGTTTCCTGAAGATTCTGCTGCTGGCCGGAGCGCTCGCGGTTCGTACGTGGGCGCAGGTTCCGGGCGGTGTCCCACGGTTCGAAGATTTTCCTGCCACGGAGGCTTTCAGGAGTGCACCTGCCCAACCAGTTCTGACCACAGCCGAGGAGCGACGATATCGAACCGTCATCCGACGGGGCGTGAGCAGAGGGTGGGGCGCCGAAGACGGCACAACCGGAAGGGAACTCGGCGTGCCCGGGCCGAACTTCGCTGGACACTACGTCATAGTGAGATGGGGGTGCGGATCGCCCTGTTTGATGGCGGCGATTGTCGATTTGAGAACCGGCCGTGTCTTCCCGCCTCCCTTCCATCACGGACCAGGGCACAGCTATTTTCAAGTTCCGTCGAGCTTCCCGGCGGTACCGACTTTGGCGTATAGACTCGACAGCCGTCTGCTAGTCGCTGACATCTGCGAAGCACATGATCGTGAGTACTCCGAGGGTCGGCGGTGTGGCACACATTATTTCGTCATGAGCGACAACGGCCCGAGACTTATTCATAGCGTCTTGGAGAAGTGACGGGTGCCCACCCTCTTCCACCTCGACATGGATGCCTTCTTTGTGTCGGTCGAGGAGCTGTTCGACCCGTCGCTGAAGGGCAAGCCGGTGGTCGTCGGCGGCCAACCCAACGAGCGCGGCGTGGTTTCGGCGGCTTCCTACGAAGCGCGCAAGTTCGGCGTGCACTCGGCCCTGCCCCTGCGCACCGCCTACCAGCTTTGCCCGCAGGCCATCTTCCTGGACGGCCACCCCACGCGCTACCGCGAGTACTCTGAGAAGGTCTTCGAGGTCCTGAACAGCTTCTCGCCCGTAGTCGAAATGGCCTCCATCGACGAGGCCTATCTCGACATGACCGGCACCGAGCGCCTCCTTGGCCCGCCGCTGGCCGCCGCGCACCTGCTGCACGAGAAGGTGAAGCGGGCCACCGGGTTGAACTGCTCCATCGGCATCGCCGCTTCGCGCCTGGTCGCCAAGGTGGCCTCCGATCAGGCCAAGCCGAACGGAGTGTTGTGGGTCCTGCCGGGGCAGGAAGCGGGGTTCCTCGCGCCCCTCGACGTGCGGCGAATCCCCGGCGTTGGCAAGGTCGCCGAAAAGCGCCTGCACTCATTTGGCATCCGCCGCGTGGCGGACCTGGCGCGCCTGGACGAATCGTTTCTCGAAGAAAAGTTCGGCAAGTGGGGATTAGCGCTGGCCGGCAAGTCGCGCGGCCTGGACTCCGGCGGCTGGTTCGACTCCGAGATCGGCGCCGCCGAGCTCCCCAAGTCCATCAGCCACGAGCACACCTTCGACCAGGACACCGCGGACACGCATCTGATCGATTCAACGCTGGCCCGGCTCTGCGTCATGGTTGGGCGGCGCCTGCGCGAGCACGGCCTCTACGCCCGCACCGTCCAACTCAAGCTGCGCGACAAGGATTTCAACACCATCACCCGCGCCCGCACTCTCGACCACGCCACCCAGCTCGACACCGAGCTGCTCCGGGAATCGCGCCTTCTGTTCCGCAAGAACTGGAAACCCGGCAGGCTGGTGCGCCTCATCGGCGTGCACGCCGACTCGCTCGAAACCTCCGAAGGCCAGATGAGCCTGCTCGATGAGGAAGCCAGCGGCCGCTGGCGAAAGGCCCTGGGCGCCGCCGACCGCCTCCGCGACAGATTTGGAGAAAAGGCCGTCTCGCTGGGCTCCGCCGTGAAGGGCGACTTCCGCGAAAGGACCCACGAAAACCCGGCGGGCCTCCCCGGCAAGCGCCCGAAGTGAGCCGCGTATTTTGCGAGACCACCTGCGGCGTCCTGCTATAATACGAACTTCCCATGGCAGTAATGGACATTCTCGCGATTCAACGAATCCTTCCGCACCGCTACCCCATGCTCCTGGTCGACCGCATCGTCGAACTGGAGCCGGAGCGCATTGTCGGCATCAAGAACGTCACCGCCAACGAGCCGTTCTTCGCCGGGCACTTTCCGGGCTTCCCGGTCATGCCCGGCGTTCTCATTGTCGAGGCCATGGCGCAAGTGGCCGGCGTGCTCGTTCTCCAGGATCTCCCCGCCCAGTCGGCCGTCTTCCTGGCCTCCATCGAGCAGGCCAAGTTCCGCCGCCCGGTGGTTCCCGGCGACCAGCTCCGCATCGAGATGAAAGTCGTCAAGCGCCGGGCCAACGTGGCCAAGATGGCCGGCACGGCCAGCGTGGATGGCGCCGTTGTCGCCGAGGCCGAAGTGATGTGCAAGCTCGCCGATAAGGCTCCCGCGGCCGGGTAGGCGCGCGCATGCCGATCCATCCCACCGCCATCCTCGACCCCTCCGCCCGCATCGCCGACTCCGCCGACATCGGACCCTATTGCATCCTGGGCCCGGAGGTCGAGATCGGCGCACGCACCCGCCTCATGGCCAACCTCTACATCGAGGGACCCACTTCCATCGGCGAGGACAACGTCTTTTTCCCCTACTCGACCGTGGGCGTCGCCTCGCAGGACCTGAAGTATCGCGGCGAGCGCGCGGAAACCCGCATTGGCAACCGCAACCAGATCCGCGAATTCGTCACCATCCACCGCGGCACACAGGGTGGCGGCCTGCTCACTTCCATCGGCGACGATAACCTGCTGATGGCCTACGTTCACGTGGCCCACGACGCTCGCATCGCCAGCCATATCGTGCTGGCCAACGGCGTCACCGTGGGCGGCCACGTCTCCATCGGCGAATACGCGGTCATCGGGGCTTTTAGTGGCATCCACCAGTTCTGCCGCGTCGGTCGCCACGCCATGATCGGCGGCTACAGCGTGGTCACCCAGGACGTTCTGCCCTTTGCCATGACCGTGGGCCAGCGTGAAATCAAGACCTTCGGCGCCAACCTCGTCGGCCTGGAGCGCCGCGGATTCCCCGAAGCCACCCGCAACGCCCTCCGCCAGGCCTTCCGCCTGCTCACGCACGCCGGCCTGAACACCTCGCAAGCCATTGAGCGAATTCGCGCCGAAGTCGAGCCGCTCCCAGAGCTCGAGGAACTGCTGGCCTTCATCGCCTCCTCCTCCCGCGGCATAATCAAGTGAAGTACGCGCTCATAGCCGGCAGCGGACGCTTCCCCATCCTGGCCCTCGAGACCGCACGCCAGTTGGGCCATGAAATCGTAGTGATCGCCATCCAAGAGGAGGCCGCTCCCGAAGTAGAGCCGCTGGCCGCGCGCTGCCATTGGGTCTCCCTCGGCCAGCTCGGCAAGCTCATCGAAATCCTCCAGCGGGAAGGCATCCAGGAAGTGATGCTGGCCGGCCAGGTCAAGCACGCCAGGATCTTCTCCTCCATCGTTCCCGACTGGCGCCTGGTCAAGCTGCTCGCCACGCTTCCGCGGAAGAATACCGACGCGCTCATCGGCGGTGTCGCCAAGGTGCTCGCCGGCGAGGGTATCCGCCTGGTCGATTCCACCGCCCTGCTGAAGCCCTTGCTGGCCGCCGAGGGCGCGCTCACCCGCCGCAAGCCCAGTAAGGACGAGCTCGCCGATATCCACTACGGCCGGCGGATCGCCAACGCCCTGGCCGCTTTCGATATCGGCCAAAGTGTGGCCATTTGCGAGCGCGCCTGCGTGGCCCTGGAAGCCATGGAGGGCACCGACGCCTTGCTCCGCCGCGCCGCCTCGCTGGTCAACGGCCGCCCTCTCACGCTGGTCAAATCCAGCCGCCGCCGCGCCCATCTCCTCTTCGACGTTCCCGTCGCCGGGCCCACCACCATCGCCACCATGATCGAGACCGGAACCACCGCCCTGGCGCTGGACGCCCACCGCACCCTGCTCCTCGACCGCGACGAAATGCTGGCCCAAGCCAACGCCGCCCGGATCGCCATCCTGGGTTGCCCGCCGGAGGAGTGAGCGTCGGCAGCCGGTCACGGCTCAGCCTCGCCTGAGCATGAATCCCACAAGACGTTAAATCCGCATGACTTACGGCGTCTTCAGCCCCGCCATACCCGCCCCCGCACGCTCGAATTCCAGGGCCTCGCTCGTATAATCAAACGCCATGGAGGTGGCGCTTGTGCCTGTAGACCTCGCCCCACTCCCACCCTCCCCCGCTATCCTGGCGATTCCCGACGGCCTCACCCACTGGTTCGCCATCGATGGAACCATTCAGACTACTGCAACCGCCCGTTTCGCCTTCGATTGCCACTGGCCCCACGAAATCGCCCACGGAGCCACGCCGGGCGACCTGGCGGTCGTCGCCGATGGCGGCTCTGCCACCCTCGACCTGTCGCTCACCGGAGCCTTTATCGCCCACGTTGCCCTGGACACCCGTGGCTGGCTCCGTCTTCGCCTTTTCAAGCGCGCCGGCGTCGGCTGCGAGCCGCGAGTCCGCGCCACGCCCCTTCCGGCATCTTCGGCCCACAGTCCCGAGCAACTCGCGCTGGCCATCCTCGGGGTTCACGACGGCCAGTGGTTGGAATCCCTGGCGCGCCTCGCCAAAACCGATCCCGCCAAGCTTCAGGCACGTTTCGGAGCCGCGGCTCCAGCCTGCCTCGATCTCTGGCACAGCCTGGGAGGCCGCTCCGCTTCCATCCTCTGGAGCACCGTCTCCAGCCGCCTGCTTGGCGATCCTGAAATGGCAGCGGTCCTGGTCGGACTGAAGCGCTACGCCATCGACCGGCTGGGCTTCGCCAGCGTCCAGTGGGCCTTGTCGATGCCCGCTGCCCTCGATTTCCTCGACGATTGGCTCCGGAAGCGGCTCCACGACTTCTTCGGCAGCCTCGACTCCGACGCCGATCTGGCCCGCGCTCTCCACAAGCTCCGCTGGATCCTGGAACTAGCCCGCTCCCTGGACGCCCGGGCGCTCACCGCGCTCGAAAGGCAGTACTCCGCCGAGCTGGCCTGCCTCTACACACGCGCCCAGACCGGCGACGCCCTGCTGGATTGTTCGTTCGACTTCAGCGCTCAGGGCCTAATCGCCTACCAGGCCGCCATCGCCGGCGACTTCTCGTTCCCACCCTCCCCGCACGTTCACCGCCATTGCGCGCTGCTCACCCATGGCCTCAGCCGCCTGGCCCACATCGAGCTCCATCTCCCTTTCCTGAGCCGCAAGCAATGGCGCCGGCGTTCGGAAGCGCTGGCCCGAGTCGAGATCGAGACCGGCGAGGACGGCCGCTTGTTCGTCTACCCCTCCGAGACCTCCGGCCGCCCGGACCGCAAGAGCCAATACCAGGGCCGGCTCATGCTCTTAGGGATCCTGCCGACGGGCGACGATACCCGCTTCTCCCTCACCTTCACCGACCGCCGCAGCCACTCCCTCGCCCAGGCCCGCCTGAGCCTCGCCCCCTTGCTGCGCGCTTACGGCTTCGACTCGGTGGGACAAGACCTCTGGCCTTGCGCCGGCCTGCAATCCTCGCTCACCGTTTCCCTCCCTGGCGCTCTGGTGCAAGCCTGGCTCCGCGCTCCGCAAGAGCGCGCCTCGGGTTTCTTCGAAGTCTACTCGGCCGTTGCCGTGACCCTCCAACGGGTTCTGCGCCAGTGGCTACCCTACGTCTACTTCAACGATCTGGACAGATATGAAGACCTGGACGGGGCTTTCCCCCTTCTGGTCTACCGCTCCATGCGCCCCTTCCCCAGCGTCACGCGCAGCCAATTCACCTACGACCTCCTGTGCCCCGATAGCCCGGAGTTCTCTGATCGCACCACCTACCGCGCCCTACTCCACGAGCTGAGGCGCACGAACCAGCTCCTCCTCGAAGAGGGAAGGCGCGCTACGGCACGTTTCTACGCCCCCGACCAGGCCCGCCACATCCTCGCCTCCGTGCAATACCGGCCGGGGCTGCTCAACTCGCTGCTGACCGCCGACGCGTTCCTGGTGGACGCTCTGGTGAGCCTGGGAGTCAAGGGCCGCCAACTCGGGGAGGCCCTGCCCGGCGATCCCCGCAGAGCCGCCAAAGATCTCGCCAAGTTCTCGGCCCGGTTCGTGGCCGCCTTCCATCGGCGTCTGCGCCGCCTCTACCGCGGCCAGAATCTGGCGCCGTTGGGCTCGCTGCTGCTCCTCGAGGCTACGCGGACCCTCAACGGCAATCCCCCCCTGGCCGGCGTCCTCCATCTCACCTTCGGCCAGAACCGCCAGACCTTCGTCAACTCGGCCTACAGTCTCCCGCCCTCCCCGCCGATCCATCTACCGTGATACGTCTGCCGCTCTTGGTTTGCCTCGCCGCCCTTCCCGCCCTGTGCCAGGATTCGCGCGCCGACATGGAGAAGTCCGTCGCCAAACAGCTCGCCTCGGTCGAGAAGCAGCGTGCGGCCGTACGCGCTCAGCTTCCCGCCGCCGCCCGGAAACCGGATTCTTTCTTTACGGTGCCCTGGGGCGAGCCGTTGGTGGCCGTCGCGGCCGCCGCCCCACCGCTTCGCGGTCCCGATTGCGACCCCGTTCCGCCCGAGCAGATCGGAGCCATTGTCGCCGAGATCTCCGAGAGCCAAGGTCTCACGCCAGACCTCCTGCGCGCGGTCATCGAGAAGGAATCCAGCTACCTGCCCTGTGCCGTGTCCTCCCACGGCGCTCAAGGCTTGATGCAGTTGATGCCCGCCACCGCGGCCGGGCTGGGGGTCGAGAATCCCTTCGATCCTCGCGCCAACGTCCAGGGAGGCGCCAAGTTCCTCAAGCAGTTGCTGCTCAAGTACGACGGGGACCTGCCCCTGGCGCTAGCCGCCTATAACGCCGGCCCCAGCCGCGTCGATTCCGCCGGGGGTGTCCCGCTGATCCCGGAAACACTCGACTACGTTTCCGGCATCCTCGACCGCCTCCGGGAACGCTAGTCCAGTTTCGCCGGAGCCAGCTTCGGCGCCAGCGCGTGGATGATGGCCAGCGCGATCAGGTAGGCCGTTCCGGCCGTCAGGAACACCGGAACGTAGCTGTTGGTCCACTTCACCACATAGCCGACCCCCACCTGCGTCAGCGCGCCGCCGATCGCGCCCACCATCCCGCCGATCCCCGTCACGCTGCCCACCGCCGCTTTCGGGAACATGTCGGAGACCATCGCGAACAGGTTCGCCGACCAGCCCTGGTGCGCCGCCGCCGCCAGACCCACCAGGCCCACCGCCACCCAAAGATGCTTCGAATACGGCGCGTACATGACCGGGACTACGCACGCGGCGCAGATCAGCATGGCCGTCTTGCGCGAGACGTTCAGGCTCTTTCCGCGGTTCAGCATGCCCGAAGGGATCCACCCGCCGCCCACGCTCCCGATGAAAGACGCCGCGAAGGCCAGCGTCACCGGAAAGCTCGCCTCTTTCATCGTCAACCCGTACGTTCCCTGCAAGTACCTGGGCAGCCAGAAGCCCCAGAACCACCACACCGGGTCGGTCAGCAGCTTCCCCAGCGCAAAGGCCCAGGTCTCTCTGCGCGGAAACAGGCGGGCCCATGGCACACTCTCGATCCGTTCCACCGGATCGCTTAGGATCAGCTCCAGTTCTCCCGCCGAGACCTTGCGGTGCTGCTCCGGCTTGGCGTAGATCTTAAGCCAGAAAAGCAGCCAGACGAAGCCAATCGACCCGGCGGCGACGAAAGCGCCCCGCCACCCGAACCAAAACACCAGCCCCGGCACCAGGAGCGGCGCGGTCATCGATCCCAGGTTCGCCCCGGCGTTGAAGAGCCCGATCGCTAGGGCGCGTTCTCTCTTGGGAAACCACTCGGCAATGGTCTTGTTGCAGGCCGGGAAGTTGGCCGCTTCGCCTACGCCCAACAGGAACATCGCAATGCCCAAAGTGGCGGCGGAGGTCGCCGCGCCGGGCGTCATCGCGGCCAGGCTCCAGAAAACGATAGCCAGGGCGAACGCCTTGCGGGTTCCTAGACGGTCTGTGAGCCGCCCCGCCACCAGCATGGAGATCGCATACCCGAACTGGAAGGCGCCGGTCATCTTCCCGTATTGTGCGCTGTCGAAATGCAGGATTCCCTCCAACGTCTTCTCCAGGACCGAGAGGACGTTGCGATCGACATAGGCAATCACCGTCGCAAAGAACAGAAGAGCGCAAATCACCCAGCGCACGTGCGAAGTGGCAGGCTTGGAGAGGCTTGTGTTTGGCATGCTGAACACTTGATTATAGGCGAACCCTTGGGCCGCCTGCGAACCCGCACTCATCCGCTTGGATTGGATGAGTACTAGCAGGGCTGGAACCGCCACCCCCACACAGTTCCCCCATTACCACCCTTATCGGCGCACACTTCGGCTATCCTTTGGGGACTTACGTTCGGCCCCGATTTCGGTTAAATTTCGTAAGAAGCCGCAGATTCGCGCTTGAGGTGGTTAGCGATAATCGACCGAAAAACACGCAGGCTGTGGCTTCAATCCGCACGTTGCGCTGGCGGGCGCATCGTAATCCGACTCCTCCATGCGCCCGCAAGTGCTTTTTGATCCCTCCATTCGTTGTAAATTCAGACTTTTTACTCCGGACCGCCGCGAAGCCGGTTCATCCAAGGCGCGCGAAGGCCGGCGCGCTGGAGCGAATCGCTCACGCTGGCCGGGCGGAGGCGGCCTGCACGCAGCCGCGGAAGCACAGCCCTTGTTAGAATCTGTGTGGAAGCTAATCTTGGCCGGTGCTGGGCCCGGACTTCAAATCCGGCGTGTGGGCCGTCACAAGTCCACAGGTGGGTTCGACCCCCACTAGCTTCCGCCAAGATTGTCCTGTTTTTTCAATAGCTTAGATGCAAACACGCAAACTGTACCAAAAACTGTACTAAAAACTGTACCAAGACCTCGGGCGTTTGGGACTTCAAATCGAGAGACCGCAGGGGATTCCCTGAAATGTGGCTGCGACACGAGTCCAGACAGGAGAGCGATCAGCAGGGGTGAGATGTGCACCGAAGGCCAGACACGCTACTACAGGGATACTCGACTGCCGATCAGCCTGCCTGGAGATCGTGGAAGGCGCACCGAAACGGGCGCGCCCCGGGGCGAAAAGACGCGGCGGAATCGAGAAGGCGATGAGGACCACGCCAGACCACTTCTGTCCGGCTATCGCTTCGGGCTCGGCGTATAAGTGGCGCGCGGTCAATCGGATAGGTGCTGTTGTGGGGTTGTTCGATATGAACGTTCGCTGACGGCT
>Ga0326727_10005519_pt1 | contig 36051 bp, 27 predicted proteins | sample MB2enrmetagenome_FD_207643 | JGI IMG/M metagenome (GOLD analysis project Ga0326727, IMG submission 207643) | Lab enriched peat soil microbial communities from McLean, Ithaca, NY, United States - MB29MY | ecosystem: Environmental > Terrestrial > Soil > Wetlands > Peat | place: USA: New York...
TGGCGGTGAAGACGATGACGAAGGCGGCGATGAGATAGCGGCCGTGGATGGCGGTGATGGAGCCGGGGAAGATGAGGTGAAGGATGTCTCCGCCGCCGATGAACTGGTAGCTGGTGATGGCGGTGTAGGTGAAGAGGATGGCGAGGACGCCGAGGACGCGGGCGGTCTGGTTGTAGCGGGCTTCGAGGAGGTCGGGGATGGTGTACTGGGCGAAGCGGCGGGCGCGCGGCGCGATGAAGTAGATGAGGGCGAGGCCGGCCCATCCTCCGGCGGGCTGCCAAAGGGCGGCGAAGCCGTGGCGATAGGCGTTCTCCGCGCCGCCCAGCAGCGAGCCGGAGCCGATCCAACTGGAGAGCAGGGTGAAGACGAGGACGAAGGCGGGCAACGAGCGGCCGGCGATGAGGTAGTCGGCGCGGGTGTGGACCTTGCCCAGGCGGGTGAGCGAGACGGTGAGCAGGGTTAGGACGATGAGGGCGAGCGTGACGGTGGTGGGGTTCATGGCGACTGGGGATTGTGCGCGCGGATGCTACTCTGAGAGAATTCGCTGCTCTCGCGAGCAGAGGTGATTCTACAGCTAACGAGGACACGGTGCGTACCCCATGGAGATTCCGGCCAACCTGTTGCAGATATTGCGAGACCCGCTGGACCATGCAACGCTGGAGATGCAAGACGATGCGCTGGTCAACACAGACAGCCAGCGACGATATGTCATTGTGGATTCCATCCCAGTGCTGCTTGAGCCATCCGACCTTGGGCCGCAGAACCAGAAGACCCAGAAGATGTATCAATGGATGTCGCGTGGCTTCGATCTCTCCGACCGGCTGGGCAACCTGTTGTTCCGCGGCGCGCTGAGCAAAATGCGCCGTGCGTTGGTCCAGAAGCTGGGGTTGAAGCCGGGAATCCGCTGCCTGTATACGTCGATCGGCACCGGGCTGGACCTGCGCTTTCTGGCAGAGAGCGTGCCGCTGGCGCAGATGGAGCTGGTTGGTCTGGACCTGTCGATGGGAATGCTGGAGCAGTGCAGGAAGAAACTGCGCGGCTGCGTGAAGACCACCCTGCTGGTGCAGGCCAATGCGGAACGGCTTCCGTTTGCAGACCAGTCGTTCGATGTTGTCTTCCATGTGGGCGGCATCAATCTCTTCGATCGGCCCGCGGAGGCGGTGCGGGAGATGGTTCGCGTCGCACGTCCCGGGTCGCTGGTCCTGTACTGCGATGAGACCAGCAAGGTGGTGAAGGACCTCTATCAAAAAAATCCTCTCACGCGGACTACATACAAGGACATGTCGAGCCAGTTCGATCCGAGAGAGTGGGTGCCCGAGGGAGCGATTGGCGCGGAGTACGAAGAGATACCCAATGGAAAGATGTATTTTCTTTCGTTTCGCGTGCCTGCATAAGTTCATGATTGGCCGACCTTGCTTTGGTTGGGAACCAGAGTAGAAGCCGCCGTGGCATTATCTTCTAAACGGAAACATGTCGCTTCCGACCGGTGCGGAGTTACGGATTGAACAATCGCGAAGAAGAGATGGCGGCGGAGGGCGCGGGGCAGGCCTCGGGCGATGGGCTGGCGTCGAGCCATGCGCTGCGGCGGAAGCTGGGGCTGCGCGACCTGGTGCCGATGCAGATCCTGCTGGTGGTGGGGATCACCTGGGCAGGGACGGCAGCCAAACAGGGCGGGACGCACATATGGTTCTGGCTGGCGGCGATCCTGACGATGTTTGTGCCGCTGGCCGCGGTGGTGGGATGGTGCGCGCGGGTGTGGCCGCTGGAGGGCGGCGTCTACCAGTGGACGAAGTTCGCGCTGGGGCCGTTTGCGGGGTTCATGAGCGCGTGGAACTTCGGGCTGTGGGCGCTGCTTGCGGTGTCGAACGTGGGAATAATGACAGCGACGAGCCTGAGCTATGGGCTGGGGCCGCGGGCGGCGTGGATGGAGGACAACCACATGCTGATCCTGGGGCTGACGGTGGGGCTGTTTCTGGTGATCCTGCTGGTGAACCTGCCGGGGTTCGGGATTGGGCGATGGGTGTCGCACTTTGGCACCCTGGTGACGGTGATGGTGACAGTGCTGCTGATGGGGCTGCTGTTCTTCCATCCCCATGCCAGCGCGCTGCATCCGCATGTGAACCCGCAGAGGCCTTTCAGCCTGACGATGCCGGTGCTGACTCTGTTCAGCGTGAACATCCTGACAAAGATTGCGTTCAACGCGCTGACCGGGCTGGAGCAGGTGGCGGTGTTCGCGGGAGAGACGCGGGACGCCGGGCGGACGATCATGCTTTCGGCGTGGATTGCGGCCCCGCTGATCGCGGCGATCTACATCCTGATGTCGGGCGCGATGCTGGCATATATTCCAGCGGCGAAGGTGGACCTGACGGGGCCGATCCCGCAGGTGCTGGCGGCGGCGTTCGGCGGCGGGGCGGCGGGCGGCGGAGTCGATTGGGGGCTGGCGCTGGGTCGCGCGACGATCCTGGCGCTGGGCGTGTCGCTGGTGGCGCAGTACACGGTGATGGTTGCCGAGACCAGCCGGTTGCCGATGGTGACCGGGTGGGATGGGATGGTCCCGGCGTGGTTCACGCGGCTCGATCCGCGATGGAAGACGCCGACGCGGTCGATTGCGGCGATCGTGCTGGTGGCGATCGGGGTGGGGGTCCTGGCGACGTACGGGACAGGCGCGCAGGAGGCGTTCCAACTGATCAATTCGGCGGGGAACATTTTTTACGGGGTCTACTACCTGATGATGTTCGCCATTCCGCTGGTGGTGGGCGGGCGTTTCGCGGTGCGCGCCGGGGGGTGGCTGAAGCTGGGCGCGGTGAGCGGACTGGCGGTGACGGCGGTGGCCATGGGATTCAACCTGCTGCCGATTGTGGACGTGGCCAGCAAATGGGCGTTCGCGGCGAAGGTGGCTGGGGTTTCGCTGGCGCTGAACCTGGTGGGTGTGGCGATCTACCGGAGGGGAGCGCGGAGATCGAAGGCCGCGCGGCAGAGCTGACCAGAAGCAGCTACAGAAGGTCTGAACAAGGGACCGACTTTCCCTCGGCGGCTAAAGCCGCATTGTAATCAGACTCCGTGCGGCGGGACTAAAGTCCCGCCCCTTCAAAACGGAACTCAATCAGGGATTTGCTACGGCTTGGCTGCGGCGGCCTGGATGTCGGTCAGGTACTGGTCGAGGTTGCGGGTTGGGCCGAAGACGTGGACCATCATGAAGCGGTAGAGGGGCGGGTGGATGAAGCCGGTTTCGGTGATGCGAAGGGTGGTTGTGTTGGGTGAGGGGCCGGGCGAGAGTTCATAGCTCCAGGTGCCGCCGTAGGAGCCGTTCGGCAGGTCGAGCAAGACTTCGCGATGCGTGGGGGCCTCGCTGTGGATGGCGAGGAAGGTCATGGTCTGGCCGTGGCCGAGAGATTCGACCCAGTGGTCGCGCCCATCGTCCGGCGCGAGGACGGTGACGGACTTGACCGCAGGACGCCATGTCGCTCCGTTGGCGACGTCGGCGATGCGAGCAAAGACCTTGTCGGGCGAGGCGGGGACGACTCCGATTACGGAGACCGTGTGGTTGACAGGGAGTCTTGCACCAACGGCGTAGACGAGGACAGCGGCGAAGATGAGGATGAGCAGGATGAGGCCAAAGATCTTCATGGATGCACCTGAACGGGGAGTGAAATAACAGGATTCGGGCCGGGGAAGAAGACTGGACAGGTACAAGATGAGCCTGGGAGAAAGGAGTCGCAGAATTTTCGGTGGACAGATCGGATTTCCCTGTTGAGTGGAAGTCTTAGCTGCCGGCCGGATTCGGAAGACCATCGCGGACTTCCCCAGGGCTGTGCGGGTGTGAAAGGATGGCTGCGCGGCCGCGTGCGGCCCCATCGAGGAGTTCCATGTCGCTTAAAAAAGATATTCTGTCGAAGGCGATCGCGGTTGCGGCGCTGTTGTTGCTTGTGTGTCTGATGCGTGCTGTGCCGGGCGCGCTCGATGCACAGCAGCCTGCCGCTGCGCCTGCCGTTTCGCCAACGACTGTGCTGGTGGCTGTCGATCAGCGAGCGACGCAGCAGAGTCTGAACGGCGAGTGGCACTATATCCTCGATCCCTACCTGAATGGCGGAAGCGGCGGACGCAACGGCTACTTTAAAGACGAAGAACTGCCCGCGGGCAGCAACCAACTGATTGAGTACAGCTTCGCCAAGAGCCCCACGATCAAGGTGCCGGGCGACTGGAACACGCAGCGGGTGTCGCTGATGAACTACGAGGGCGGCTTCTGGTACGAGCGGCACTTCCAGTACCATCCGCAGGCGGGGCACCGGGCGTTTGTGGACATCGGCGCGGCGAACTACCGCTCGCGCGTTTGGGTGAACGGGCAACTGCTGTGCGCGCACGAGGGCGGATTTACGCAGTTCGACTGCGAGGCGACCAAGGCGGTGAAGGCGGGCGAGAACAGCGTGGTGATCTTTGTCGACAGCACACGGATCGCCGACGGCGTGCCAACGCTGAAGACGGACTGGTACAACTACGGCGGGCTGACGCGCGACGTTTCGCTGGTGACCGTGCCGCAGAGCTTCATCGACGACTTCGAGCTGCATCTGGACCGCGCCACGCGCAGCCAGATCGAGGGCTATGTGCATGTGGAGGGCGCGCAGGCTGGGACGAAGGTGACGGTCGATCTGCCGGCGGCGAAGCTGCATGCGGAGGGCGTGACGGATGCGGACGGACGCGTCGCCATCAGCCTGCCAGCGACGGGGCTGACGCTATGGACTCCAGAGACGCCGAAGCTCTACCGCGTGGTGCTGAAGGCGGGAGAAGACACACTGTCCGACGAGATGGGCTTCCGCACCATTGAGACAACGGGGACGAAGATTCTGCTGAACGGCAAGCCGATTGTGCTGCACGGGATATGTATCCACGCCGAGGCGCCGTTCCGCTCCGGCCGCGTGAACAACGACCGGGACGTGGCCACGCTGCTGGGCTGGGTGAAGGAGCTGGGCGCGAACTATGTGCGGCTGGCGCACTATCCGCACGACCAGAGGATGACGCGGGCCGCGGATAAGATGGGGATTCTGGTGTGGTCGGAGGTTCCTGTTTATTGGGCAGTCCAGTTCGAGAAGGAAGATGTGTTTGCGAAGTCGCAGCAACAACTGCACGAGGAGATCCGGAGAGACCGCGACAAGGCTTCGGTGATTCTGTGGTCGATTGCCAACGAGACGCCGAACAACCCGGCGCGCACGGCGTTCCTGACGCGGTCGGCGGAGTTCGTCCATCGGGAGGACCCGACGCGGCTGGTGACGGCGGCGCTGCTGGTGCGCGGAGACTTGAAGACCAAGTACATCGACGACCCGCTGGGCAAGGCGCTGGATGTGATCGGGTTCAACGAGTACATCGGATGGTACGAGGGCAAGCCCGAAGACGCCGACGCGACCGAGTGGAAGATTGCGTACGACAAGCCGCTGATCACCAGCGAGTTTGGCGGCGGAGCGAAGGCCGGACTGCACGGGGCCAAAGACCAGCGCTGGACCGAGGAGTATCAGGCGGAGATCTATCGCCACCAGATCGGGATGCTGAACCGGATTCCGCAGTTGCGCGGGACGACGCCGTGGATATTGATGGACTTCCGCTCGCCGGTGCGCGAGCTGCCGGGGATTCAGGACGGGTTCAACCGCAAGGGGCTGGTCTCCGATCAGGGAAAGAAGAAGGCGGCGTTCTTCGTGCTGCAGAAGGCGTACAAGGAGAACGGGCTGGGGCACGCGGAGTAGCGCAGCTCTGTTTTCCGCGCAGGCCGCAAGCCGGGAATCCGCGTGGATGGAATGTGAAGGCCGCGGGCGCGGCGATGCTCTACCATGAGACTGTGAGACGGTTCTCAACGCGGACTTCGTGGAACACAGCCGAGAGCAGCTACGCCGCCGCGGTGCGGGAGGCGCGCGCATCGGGGCGGAGGGTGTACGACCTGACGATCTCCAACCCCACGCGGTGCGGATTCAACTACGATGCGGAGGCGCTGCTCGGCCCGCTGCGGGACCCGCGCGCGCTGGTCTACGAGCCCAATCCGCGCGGCATGGTTGGCGCTCGCGAGGCCGTCGCGCGCTACTACACGGGGCACCGTGCCCAGGTCCCGGTCGACGATTTAATCCTGACGACAAGCACCAGCGAGAGCGACAGCTTTCTGTTCCGGCTGCTGTGCGATGCGGGCGACGAGGTGCTGGTGGCGCAGCCGAGCTACCCGCTCTTCGACTTCCTGGCCGACCTGGACGATGTGAGGTTGCGGCCCTACCCACTGTTTTACGATCACGGCTGGTGGATCGACTTCAGTGAGCTGGAGCGGGCGATTACGCCGCGCACACGGGCGGTCCTGGTGGTGCATCCCAACAACCCCACCGGCCACTGGACCGGCGCTGGCGAGCGGGAACGACTGGAGGCCCTCTGCGTGCGGCATGGGCTGGCGCTGATTGTCGATGAGGTCTTCCTCGACTACCCGCTGCGCGAGCTGACGCCGCCGCCGCAGAGCTTCGCCTGCGGAGCGCATCCTGCGCTGACGTTTGTGCTGAGCGGACTGAGCAAGATCGCCGGGCTGCCGCAGATGAAGGCGGCGTGGATCGCCGCGCTGGGGCCGCAGCGCGAGCGGGCTGAGGCGCTGGCGCGGCTGGAGATTGTGGCCGATACGTTTCTGTCGATGAACGCACCGGTGCAGTTGGCGATGGCGTCGTGGCTGGCGGGGCGGGGAACGATCCAGGCGCAGATTCTGGAACGCGCGCGGGGGAACCTGGCGGTGCTGCGGCGGTTCGCGACGGAATCGCCGGGGCGGCTGCAGGTGCTGGAGGTGGATGCGGGATGGAGCGCGGTGGTGGGGCTGCCGGGATGCGTCGGGGAAGTCGATTGCGCGGAGCGGCTGGCGCGGGAGCGGGGGGTGATTGTCCACCCCGGATCGTTCTATGGGATGGGCGAGGCTGGGCGGGTTGTGGTGAGTTTGATTGGGCCGAGCGAGGAGTTTGCGGTAAGCATTCAGCGAGCCATAGGCTGAGTTTTCCACATGTGGAAACGTTCAAGTTTCGCATGAATATAAATAATCAATGCGACGAGAGAATACTTCATCCGTAAATTTTAGTAATACATGTAAGTAATTATTTATAAATTAGATTATGTCAGGAACGGATTCGTCCGCCGCTCGTTGCCGATGGTGGTTTGTGGGCCGTGGCCGGGGAGGACGATGGTAGCGTCGGGCAGCGGAAGCAGCTTGCTGTGGATGGAGCGGAGGAGGGTTGGGCCGTCGCCGCCGGGAAGGTCTGTGCGGCCGACGGAGCCGGCGAAGAGCGTGTCGCCGGCCAGCAGCAGGTTCTGCGCCGGGAGATAGAGGCAGACGCTTCCCTGGGTGTGGCCGGGGGTAAATAGGATGCTGCCGGTGAGGGCTGGCGGTCCGTTGCCGACGGCCCCGATGGCGATGAGCTTGCCGTCGTCGAGGGTGTCGTCGGGCGGGGGGACCTCGGGCGTCTCCACTCCCAGCCAACCGGCCTGGACGGCCATCATTTTGACCAGCGGCAGGTCGTTTTGGTTGTAGAGGATGGGCGCGCCGGTGATGGCCTGGAGGCGCGCGGCCCCGGCGATGTGGTCGATGTGCGCGTGGGTGATGAGGATCTGCTTGACGGTGAGTTTGTGGCGCTGCAGGAGGGCGAGGATGCGCGGGACCTCGTCGCCGGGATCGACGACGATGGCCTCGCCGGAGGCTTCGTCGCCCAGGATGGAGCAGTTGCACTGCAACGCGCCGACGGGAAGAATCTCGTGGACCATTGTGAACCTGCGAAGGCCGCGGAGCAGGGAAGCGGTGGAGGCTGAAGCTACTTCTTTGGCGTGGAGTGCTGGGTTGGCGTCCCGGAGAGGACGGAGCGGTCGACGTGCGAGCGGCCCAGCATCACGGTGAGCGAGATGGAGACCACCATAAAGAGCACCGCGCCCCATGTGGTGAGCTTGGTGAGCAGGTTGGCCGCGCCGCGCGGGCCAAAGGCCGTCTGCGATCCCTGGCCGCCGAAGGCCCCGGCGAGATCGGCCGATTTGCCCTGCTGCAGCAGCACGACGCCGATCAGAAACAGGCAGATGATGACGTGAATCACAACCAAAAAGATGAGCATGGGGATATTTTCGAGTCCTTTGAGATCCAAGTATGAGTGTATCACTGGGGGCGGTGGGCGGGCTGAGATGCGCGCATGAGTTAAGATGGTTCGGATGGCTCAACACAGCGCAATCGCACTTCTCTTTCCCGGCCAGGGCTCGCAGTCCGTTGGCATGGGACGCGATCTCTACGACAAATTTGCCGCCGCGCGCGCGGTCTTCGAGGAGGCCGACGAGGCGTTGGGGTTCGCGCTGTCGAAGGTGATCTTCGAGGGGCCGGAGGAGACGCTGCGGCTGACCGAGCACACGCAGCCGGCGATTCTGACCGTGTCTACCGCTGCTGCGCGCGTACTGATGGAGGCGCTGAAGCCGCTGGGCATTGCGGCGAAGTTTGCGGCGGGACACTCGCTGGGCGAGTACTCGGCGCATGTGGCGGCGGGAACGCTGAGCTTTGCCGATGCGGTGCGCGCGGTGCGGCTGCGCGGGCGCTACATGCAGCAGGCGGTCCCGGCGGGCGAGGGAGCGATGGCCGCGATCCTGGGGCTGGAGCCGGAGCTGATTCGCGTGATCTGCGAACAGGTGGAGGACCAGATGACGCCGCTGCCGGGCGATCCGGCGGGTTTGAACTTCGTGCCGGGAAGCGCGGTGGTGTCGCCCGCCAACCTGAACTCGCCGGGGCAGACGGTGATCTCCGGCGCGGCGCGCGCGGTGGAGCGCGCGGCGGAGCTGTGCAAGCAGGCCGGGGCAAAGCGCGCCGTGATGCTGCCGGTGAGCGCGCCCTTTCACTGCAAGTTGATGCAGCCGGCGCAGGAGTCGCTGGCGCGGGACCTGGCGGAGCTGGAGTTCCGCGATCCGGCGTTTCCCGTGGCGGCGAATGTGAGCGTGACGTTGATTACGACGGGAGCTGCGGCGCGCGAGGCGTTGGTGGCGCAAGTGACGGGGGCCGTGCGATGGGTGGAGTGCATGGAGTTGCTGGCAGCGCAGGGAGCGACGCAGTTCATCGAGGTTGGGCCGGGACGCGTGCTGAGCGGGCTGTTGAAGCAGATCCAGGGCAAGGACGCGGCGGCGGCGCTGAATGTGGAGGATTCGGCTTCGCTGGAGAAGACGGTTGCTGCGCTGAGAGACAGCTAGACGCGCGCACAATTTGACATGGTTCTATGCAAGGCTGTTGAGGTTCAGTCGATGAGGATTGCCGGTTTTGGTTCAATCGTGGTTCTCGTGGGGGCATTGGTCGCTTCCTGTGGAGTTGCGGCGGCCCAATCGGCTATTCCGCCGCAACAGGCGGGCGAGAAAGCGCAGGTCGCCGGAACCTCGCAGGGGACGCAGGCGGAGGCTGCTCCGGAGTTTGAGGTGGCAACCATCAAGCCCAGCGATCCCGATGCGTGCTGCGCACGGACCTGGGGCCGCAACGGGCGGCACTTTGTCACCACCAACACGTACTTGCAGTGGCTCATTCAGTGGGCCTATGGCCTACAGGCCAAACAGATCGTCGGAGGGCCTGCATGGATGGGCCAGGAGCGATTCGATATTGCCGGCGAGATGGAAGGCACACAGATTCCGACGGACCCCAAGTGGAGGATTGCAGTTCAAAAACTGCTGGCAGACCGGTTTCAACTACAGTTCCATCACGAGAGCAGAGAGATGAGTGCCTACGCACTCTCGGTCACCAGGGGTGGAGCGAAGCTGACCAAGAGCGACCCCGAGAAAGACACGGCACCGATCTTAGGGTTCAGCGGAGGCGTTGGACAGACCATGCGGGGCAGTGGCCGGGATGTAACGCTGCATGAGTTTATCGGCGAAGTGCAGCGACTTGTGCTGGACCGTCCGGTTGTCGACCGCACGGGCATTACCGGCACATTCAATATCGACCTCACGTTCACGCGCGAAGACCCGAACTCACTGGGCATGATGCAACTGCCCGACAATGCTGCGCCAAACCTGATTACCGCGCTCAGTGAACAGCTTGGACTGAAGCTGGAGGGGGTGAAAGCTCCCGTGGATGTGCTGGTGATCGACCGCGTGGAAAAGCCCTCGGCAAACTGAGGCATCGCGGGATCGCGTAGATTGAAGAGGATGAGGGGCCAATCTCCCGAGAACAGAAAGGAGGATGCGGATGCAGGCTGGCGATGTGGTTGCGGATTTTACATTGCAAAATCAGGACGGGGTGAGCGTCTCGCTGAGCGACTATGCGGCGAAGCCGGTGGTGCTGTTCTTCTATCCGCGGGCCGACACGCCGGGATGCACGCTGGAGTCGTGCGGCTTCCGCGATATCTTTGCCAAGTTCAAGAAGGCCGGGATTGTGGTGTTGGGCATCTCGCGCGATACGGTGGCGAAGCAGAAAAAATTCAAAGAGAAGTACGAGCTGCCGTACGATCTGCTGGCCGATCCCGAGATGGCGCTGATCAAGCGATTCGACCTGCTGAAGAAGAAGACAATGTACGGCAAGCCGGTGACGGGGGTGGAGCGGACGACGTATGTGATCGGGCCGGACACGGGGAAGGGGCAGAGGCTGCTGCATGTGTTTCCCAAGGTGACTCCGGCGGGACACGCGGAGGAGGTTTTTGCGTTGTTGAAGGCGAGTGGGGCAGGGAAGAAGGCCTGATGCCGGGAGCGATTGTGGAGGTTGCGGCGTACGGTGCGGCGGGAGCGGCGGCGCTGGGCCTGGCGGCGGGCGGGCTGGCGTACGCGTCGCTGTGGCCGACGTCGCAGATCTTCGGGCGGACTCTGATTGCGGGCGGGAATGCGGACGAGGTTGCGCTGACCTTCGACGATGGGCCGAACGATGCGGCCACGCCGCAGTTGCTTGAGGTGCTGGCGCGGCACGGCGTTCGCGCGACATTTTTTACGATGGGAGATTTTGCGCGCGCGAGGCCGGAGATTGTACGGCAAGTGGCGGCGGCGGGTCACGTAGTGGGTAACCACACGATGAGCCATCCGCGGCTGTCGACGCAGAGTGCTGCGCGAGTGAGGCGGGAGATCGCGGAGTGCAATGCGGTGCTGGAGGAGATCACCGGAGCGGCGGTGAAGTTCTTCCGTCCGCCGTATGGCGCGCGGCGGCCTTATGTGCTGCGCGCGGCGCGGGAGCTGGGGCTGACGCCGGTGCTGTGGAATGTGACGGGGTACGACTGGAAGCCGATTGGCGTGGATGGGATTCTGGCCAATCTGGACGCGGGGATTGCGCGGAACCGGCGGCGCGGGCGCGGGGCTAATCTTCTTTTACACGACGGCGGGCACAGGGCGATGGGCGCGGCGCGAATGGATACGGTGAGGGCGGTGGACCGGCTGCTGACGGCGTGGCTGGCTGCGTCGGAGCATGGCGCGGCGATGCGGTTCGTACCGGTGGATGCGTGGGTGCGAGAGTAGACGGGGACGCGGCGGGCCAATCAGGATTCAGTTGCGGCGTTGTGTGCGGGGCCGGATGGGGCGGTGAGGGTGAGCAGCGCGGCGCATAGGGCGAGCGCGGCGATGGCGTAGAGTCCGCCGGCGAAACTGTGGGTTGCGTCGCGCATGAGGCCGGTGAAGTAGGGGCCGAGGAATCCGCCGAAGCCGCCGATGGTGGTAATGGTGGCGACGGCGCCGGCGGCGGCCGCGCCACCAACCATGCGCGTAGTGAGCGCCCAGAAGGGGCCCATGGTGCTCCACAGCCCGATGGCGACCAGCGACATGGCGATGAGCGCGACGGGGATGCTGCCGGCGCGCGCGGCCCAGACGAAGCCGGCGGCGGCCAGCATCATGCATCCGGCCAGATGCCAGCGGCGTTCATTCGTGCGGTCGGAGGTGCGGCCGATGACGACGGTGAAGATTGCCGCCAGAAGATAGGGCAGCGTGGCGTAGCGGGCGATGAGGCTTGCGCTGGCGGCCGCGGCGCCGGCGCGCGAGAGGCTGCTGAGGATGAGCGGCATCCACAGATTGACGATGTAGACGCCGATCTGAATGATGATGTAGACGCCGGCGAGCAGCCAGACGGCGGGCAGGCGGAAGGCGTCCAGCAGATTGTGATGCACGGTTGCGCCGTAGCGGGCCTGGTCGCGCGCCAACTCGCGCTTGAGCCAGAGCTTTTCGTTGGGAGACATCCACGAAACTTTGTCGGGCGAGTCCTTGAGGACGAAGAGCACGGAGACGCCGAGCAGGACGGTGGGCACGCCTTCCAGCAGGAAGAGCCACTGCCATCCGCTGAGGCCGCGCAGGCCGTCGAGCCGCAGCAGAGCGCTGGCCAACGGCGAGCCGACCACGCCGGCCAGCGAGGTCGCGGTCATGAACTTGGCGACGGCGCGGGCGCGCTCGTGCGATGGGAACCAGAAGGTGAGGTAGAGCAGCATTCCAGGCACAAATCCGGCCTCGGCCACGCCCAGCAGCAGGCGCAGCAGGTAGAAGGAGTGCGGCGAGCAGATGAAGACCATGGAGGCGGAGATGAAGCCCCACGAGATCATGATGCGGGCGATCCAGAGGCGCGTGCCGACGCGGCGCAGGAGCAGGGTACTGGGCAGGTCGCAGAGCGCGTAGCCGAGGAAGAAGATTCCCGCGCCGGTGCCGTAAACGGTATTGCTGAAGTGCAGTTGACGCTCGATGTCCGCGGCCGCGAAGCCGACGTTGACGCGGTCGACGTAGGCCGCGATGTAGAGCAGGAACATGTACGGGATGAGGCGGCGGGTGATGCGCCGGTAGAGCGCGCGCTCATCGACTGGCGCGGAGCCGGCCACTTCAGATGCAACTTCCATTGGATTACTTTACAGGTTGCCAGCGAGCAAGCTTGGCGGGAACCGCGAGTTGTACGCCCGGCAGCCGGCCTTGATGGCGGAGCAGTGCCTGATTCTCCACGGTAATAAAAAAACATTAAAAAGTATGGACTTAAGTCATATGCAATCAATAGGTTGCAAGGTTCAATCTGCAAAGTATTACAAAAAAAGGACTTAACGGGAATGAATATGAAAACAAAGAAGAAAGGCCTGGGAGTGTTCTCCCAAGCCTCAGTGCTTCTTTCACTATCCTGATTAAAGTGTAGCAGGTTGGGGCAAACTAGTATGCCAACTATTTTTAACTTTTAAGTGATTTAGATGGAGTTGGTTACGAAGAATTCGGAGGGTCGAGGGGGTTGACAGCCAAAATGGGAACAGGGAACAGGGGAGCGAGAGCAGATACAGGCCGCGAATTTCAGGTATGGAGCAATTTCCGGTAGATGGTCACTCGGGATGAACGGACCACATCCCATAAGCCGACTTATCAGGACTAAACGTCTCCTCAGTGAGAGACTCGGCGATTTCGGAGCATGCGAGAATAATCGATCCCTGGCGATCGGCATCAGCTCGAAAGAGAAGCTGTCGATGCGCTGGTTCTCCGTTGAGCACAAACGGCGTGGTTGAACTTGCGTCGCTCGCGGCGACCGAGAGGACAGCACCGCTGCCCTCTTCGAGCAGCATCTCCCTGGCATGAAAGAGTCCAAGGACGCTGAAGCGAATCTCCTGCTGCTGTGCATCGATTTGCAACGGCAGTAAAAAAAACGGCAACGCAACCAACAGGAAGATCGACGGGAGCGAAGGAAACCATCTGCGCTTAATTCTCTGCGTTCCGTTGCGAATCGCCGTTGAGGCTTCGTTGAGCATGACTTCGATTATGGCCTGCCGGTCGTGGCACCGGCCCCCAGCGTTCGCAGCATTGCACCAGCCACAGCCGCGCTCGTCGCTCCGGTTGCGCCGTGCTCACGCACCAACAGCAACAGTCGCGGCTGCTCAGCCGGATAGATCACAACAGTGAACCCGTCCGCAGCAGCCTTCGGTGTATGCGAACAAACGGCAGTACCTGTCTTCGCCAAAGCCGCCCCATCGCCCAACGTCGCATCGACAGCGCGCGCCGTTCCACGCGAAGCCGAGCCGCGCATTCCCGCAACGATCCGCTCCTGCGTTGCGTTCCGCTCTTCCTTCACCAGCGCGAGGTACGCTCTGGCCAACGCAAGCGGCGACTCCTTCCACGCCGCACTCAACCCCACCAGACTCTCGCTCCCAGCCTCCGCCGCCGGCCCACTCAGGCCGTAGTGAGCGAAGCTCCGCGCGGCCTCTGCGCGGTCCAACTGCGAGGCGAGTTGAATAAAATACGCGTTGCAGGACTGCGCAATCGCCTCCTCCAAACCGAGACTTCCGTGCCCCGCAGGAAGCCAGCAGCGAGAGCGCGTTCCGAGGCAGCGCACCATCGGAAACCGCCCGCCGTGCTGCTCTCCATACGCGATGGCGAGAAATGGCTTGACCAGCGATCCGGGAGAGACCGGCGCTTTATTGAGCCATCGCTCGGCCAGAACCACGCCCGCCGCGTCAAGCAAAAGATAGGAGATCTTCTTGTCTGCAAAGTTGCGATCAAGAACCGCCTGCGCCGCCTGCGAAAACTGCGAAGCGCGCCCGCTCTGCGCGAATGCGCCGATAAACGCAAAGAGAAAAAGGAAGCCCGCAAAGATAAATCGCCGCGCCATCAGCGAGCCCATTGATATGTAACCGTCTGCGTCACTTTTTCACCTTGATCCTTTTCGATCATCTGCTCCGATTCAACGTTGGAGAAGACGCGACTGAAGCCGGCAACATTGCCGAAGAAGAATCCCGGCTTCTGTCCGGACCCGTTGGCCTGCAGATCGCCTTCGCCCGCGTTCCCTGCGCGATCCAACTGCGACACCAGTCGCCAAAAGTTACCCTGCTCCTTTGGAGTGTGCTGAAAGTACGCCGCATAGGTCACACCGTCTTTGCCCGCGATTGACGGGGACTTTTGCCGATGCGCCAGAATCTTCTCCAACAGCCCGGCGTCGTTGGCCAACAGCAGCTGCCTGCCTTGAACCGTGAGGAAAAGCGGAACCGTCCCATCGAGCGCAAGGTATTCGCCAGCCGCGCTCGATCTCTTCTCCCAGTTCGCACCAAGTCGCGCAGTCGTCAGCCCAGTCGGCAGCGCCGAACTCAACGCATCGCGCACGGCAACCTCATCCCAATCGCGCGGCGCAGTTAGAACTATCGCCGACTGCAGCGAGACGAAAACACCCTGCTCGGTCGCGCGCGTGGAGTGAACTTCGAGCAACGCATCCGGCGCATCGGCAAGCAGCAGCGCGCGCAGCGATTGATAGCCATCGACCTGCTTCACCGCAACCGGGGCCTGATCGATGCGCACGTCCAACTGCGTTGTACTGCCAACGTCCTGCGCCGTAGCCTCCGCCGGCGCCGTGGTGAACGAGTCCTGCGAACGCTCCGGCTTTGCCTCCAACAAATTGTTGCGCAGAGCTTCAACGACACTCTCGAGCCGGTGCAGCCTGAGCCGCATAGAAGACCGCATCATCGGGAGCAAGCGCAGCAATCGACCGCACATCGCCCTGCGATACAGCAGCCGCTCCCGTGCGGCGCAGCAGCACGCGCTCCTCGCGATAGGTGCGGCTGGTACGGTAAAGATCGCTCACCGCCGAGGCGTACTGCTTCATCTCCGTAATATTCTGCTGCACCCAGTAACTGCGGAAGTACGGCGTTGCAACAATCTTGTCGAGGTTGAGAACCATGCGCAGATCGCCGCGTTCACCAGCCGCCTGCTTCACCGCCTCGACGTACCATCCCTCGCCTGCAAGGCTGTGCGAAGAGGCACCCGCAAGTCGATCGAGAACGCCCGCGACAAGATCCTCGCGTGTGCCCAGAATCAGCCAGCCATCGCGCGCAGCAAAGGCCGCCGTGCGCGACGAGGCCGCGTCCTTATGCACATAGAACGCGCTTCCCGCCTCCGTACGCTGCTCGAATTTATCGCGCATCTGCCACAGCGGAGTGGCCTCTATCTGCGCTTGATCGAGATGCGAGAGATAAACAAACTCAAGGTTACCGATGTCGTATAGACCGAGGCAGCTCTCCTTGCCTGCGACGCGTTCCAGCAGGCTGTCGTCGGTCGGAAGCCCCGCCGCCGCCGTAAACTCATCCTGCGCCTGGAAGAGTCGCCCGAAGAGCCGCGAGTTGCTGAAGCCCGCGTGGTTGTCGCTGGTCAGCCACACGCGCTTCTCCTCGGACGAGTTCCAATCGTGCAGCAGCGAGTTGAAGTCGCGCGCCTCAATCGAGAGCAGCGCGCCCTCAGGCAGCAGCGCCGTCAGCTCCTGCTGAGACTTGAACGCCTGCTCCACAAGATCCACGGCATAGACCGCTCCGCAGACCAGAAGCATTGCACCGATCACAATCCAAAGTCGTCGTCTCATTCCGCGCCCGCGCCATCCAACTGCACCCGCTGCCTCTGCAATTGCAGCCACTCGTTCAACTCGTTCTGCCTGGAGCGATCCGCATTCTCGACGAACTGCCACAGCAGCTCTGCCTCCATCTCCTTCAAACCCGCGGCCCGTATCGCCGGCAGATACACCGCACGCAACTCTGTCCCATCCGAGGCCGTGGCAGATTTCGTCTGCAACCACGCGGCAAACTGCGTCTTTTCCTCCGGCGTGTAGTAATCGTTCACCACCGAAGCCATGGATCGCAGGGCCTGCGCAAAGCCGGAGCCCGCCTGCCTGGTGCGTTCGTCAATTCGCCGCTGGCGCCACTCTTCATTGGTGATTGCGCCCACGCCCTCCTTCAATACCTGCTGCGCCACCGCAGTAAGAGGTACGTCTTCCGCCTTCATGCGCGCGATTGCGAGTCGCGTAAACGCTGCATCGTTCTGTCGCTGGCGCGTCATGACTCGCGCATAGATTGCCGCGCCCGCCTGCGTCTTCGTGTCGACCAGCAGATCGGCGCCCGCAGCCTCCACTCCCTGCTCTGCAAATCCACGCGCCTCATCGAGCAGCCCCCACTGCTCCAAACGCGTTGCCACCTCAAAATAATTCCCGGCCTGCGGCGGACGTCCCGCAATCCATGCCTCAACCAGCGCCTTCACCGCATCCGCACCGCGTCCCTGTCGAGCCCGCGCCTCAGCCGCCTTCACCATCCACTGCGGATCGCGATAGCTCAGCTTGTACAACTGCTCATAGTCTGCGACCGCATCGTCCAGCCGATACAGCCGCTCCTCCAAATCAGCCTTCGACTCGTATAGATCCTTCTGCTCCGGTCGCACATGGATCGCCTTGCTATACGCATCGATCGCCGCCGGATAATCCTCCAGCGCCGTCTCCAGCCGCGCCAGCACAATGCTCCATCGCGCATCGCGAGGCGAAGCCTCCACCGTCTTGCGATAAAAGCCGAGCAGCGCCTCGCGCTCTCCGTGCGCACCCGCAACCAGCGCAGCCTCCTGCGCCAGACTCGCATCCTCTGGATACGCATTGATCAACTCAACATACTGATCGCGCGCCTCGCTCCAATCGCCCAACTGCGTATCCGCAGAGATCGTCCCACGCCGCAGTTGAGCAACGCGCTCCTTCTTCCCGGTGCGCTCCATTGCAGCCGCCTGCACTGCACTCAGCTCAGCGCGATAGAACGCCGCAAGCCCCGCCGCATCGCCCGATCGCGCATAGTTATCAGTCAGCGCCGTCTCAGTCTCCGTATCGATTGGCTTCTGTGTCAGCAACGTCTCTAACAGCGTCTTCGCGCGCGAATACTCGCTCAGCTCTGTGAGCTTCCGCGCGGCTTCCAGTTGCAACTTCCGCTTCATCTCTGGATAAGCCGCATCCGCCGACTCCAGCAGAACCGCCACCGCGCGCGGCCTCTGCTCGTGATTCCAATCGAAGTCCACCGTCGCGCGCACCACGCCAAGCACCGTGCGATGATCGCGATAGATCGACTCAATCTCGCCCGCCGCGGCACTCGGATTGTGCTGCTCCTTCAGAGCCACCAGTTGATAGCGCAGCTCCATATTGTGCACCGGATCGGATGTCAGCGCGATCTGCCGCGCCAGCGCCTGCTGCTCCGCCTCCGGCAGGCTGTGACTCCGCGCAGCATTTGTCAGCGCGTCGAGGACATCAAACGACTCCGTCTGCGCCGCCGCCTGCTTCAACTCGCGCGCCATATCATCCGTGCGATGCTGCGCGTTCAGCACACTCACACGCAGCTCAATCGCCGCATCGCTCGGCGCAGGCGCAGTCAGCAACCCCGCAGTCTCCGCTTCAATCGCGGCGCGCTGATCCGGCCTTAGCGCCAGCGTTAGCAACCGCGCGCGACTCTGCTCCGAGGGCTTGTCCCCAAGCGAACTGGCAACATACTCCTTCACCGCGCCCGGCAAATTATTCTTGCTCTCCTCAATCGCTCCCGCCTCGTATCCAAAGAGCGTCGGCTGCGCCAATCGCTCGCGCCCCTTGTGCAGCTGTACCAGCGCAGAAGAAAAATCGAAGTAGTCCCAGAAGACCGTCGCCGATTGCAGATAGCCATCCGCCTCGCCGGGATGCACCTCCGCCATTCGCGTCCAATACGGCGCAGCTTCTGCGAATCTCCCGCGATCCGCGTAGATGTCACCGATGCGTGCCAGTGTGTCTAAATCGTCCGGCTTTGCATCCAGCAGCCGCTTCTCAATCGTAACCGCCTTGTCCGTATCCTCCGCATGAAAGTACGCCAGCGAGCGATAGAGCGACGAGGCCTGTCGACCCAGTTCTCGATCCGCCGGATACACCGTAGCCAGCGCATCGGCCGCGCCCACGCTGTCTTCATAGCGCGACTGCCACAGACACGACTCCAGCCAGAATCGCTCCGCCGCCGGATTCGCTTTTGCCAGCCCACTCCAATCACCCTTGTCGATCTCCGGCGTCTGCTGACGCAACGCATCGAGCTGCGAATCCAACTGCCCCGTGCGACTCAGCAGCTCGAAGAGTTGATCGCGCAGATCGGGCGACTCACTCCAGTGCGCCCATAGCAGCTTCTCCACCTCATCCTCTTGCTTGCTCCGGCGATACTCGCCCAGCAGATTGCGCACAAAGCTCAAGTCATGCGGAAAGCGTTGATTGGCGTAGCGATTCACCTCCAACGCAAGCCGCGTATCTGGCGCAGGTGCCGCACGCAGAACCTGCTCCAGATCAGTTCCCGAAAATATCCCCGTCACCTTATGCGACAGCACCAAATAATCCGCACTGCGCCTCTGTCGCAGATAAAACCGCGCCAGCTTTGCGTACCACTCCACACCCAGGCTCGTGCTCTGAAACTGATCGATGGCCCGCTGATAGACCTCCTCCTCATGCGCGTTCAAACGATTCTGTTCAAGAAACTGCGCCAGCTTTTCATACAGCCCAGGGTCCTGCGGATTGCGATCCAGCTCTCCGCGCAGAACCGTCAACGCATCCGGCAATCGCTGCAACGCAACCAGGCGCGAGAGATCGCGATCGAGCACCTGCGCGTACTCAGCAGAGCGAACCGTCGCAGCACTCCGATTTACATTGTGATTTGCGTTCGCATCCTCATCCGAACTCGCAGCCCTGCCTGCGTCGACGACAACAGCAGCCTGCCCGCCAACAGTCTTGCTATAAGCCGCTCCCGGAGCGCCCAGTGGAACTCCATCGGCCTTCGCTGCAAGCTCCTGCAACAGGCTCGTATACAGCGCAAACTCTTTGTCCGTCTGATTCGTCCGACTGTAGACATCCGCCACTGCCAGCGCGACCTCAACGCGACGCGTGTCCGTTGGAAACTGCGCAAGGAAAGAAGTTCCCTCGTGGATCACCGCATCGTTCTCGCCGTATGCTGCGTATGCATCCATCAGCTTCGCATGAAGCTCCGCCCGCTGCTGCGCCTGCGGATAGCGACGGTCGATCTCCGCCAACAGCTCCGCAGCCTTGGCGCGATGAAAGTACGGCGCTGCAATCTGATCCTCATCTGCGTACTCCTGCGCAGGCCTCTGCGAGTTGAAGAAGAGCGAGAGAATGCCGTTCAGACAGCCCGGCCCGCGATCCATCGTCGCAATGCTCTTGTACAGCGCAAGATTCCCCGCGCCCACGCGCAACGGCTGCTCTGGCGCAGTCAACAAAACGCGCGTCAATCCAGCCAATCCTCGCAGCTCCGCATCCTGCGTCTTCTTGTCCGCAGCCAGCGCATAGTAGTAGCGCGCCGCCTCAGGAAAATCCTGCACGCCCTCCAGCAGCCGCGCCAGCGTGTACAGTTCGTCCGCAGTCCACGCGGCTCCGCGCGACTCCTTGCGCTCGCGATACTCCGCCAACACAGCCTTCGCCGCGCCCAGTTGTCCCTGCTGCTGAAAGATGTAGAAGAGCTTCGCCGCATCCCGCAGCGCGTCCGCGCCACCCTCCGGCTTCGCCGCAAGAGATGCGCGCAAAGCATCGCGCGTGCGAATCGTCCGATGTCCACTGGTCAGCAGATCGCAGTAGCTCTTCACCAGCTCCGCAGGCCACAGCGGCTCGAAGCTGCGGTCGTACACCGCAAGCCCATCCTTCGCCGATCCACGCGCCGCAGCCAGCTCCGCCTCAGCGCTCACAGGAAAAATCGCGTCAACAGGAATAGCCTTCTCGTAGCGCGCGATCAACGCAGACGCGCCCGCAAAGTCCTTCCCTGCCAGCTCGAAGTTCAACTCGCGCTCATACACCGCGCTCTCGGTCGGATAGCGCAACTCCCATCCGGCGTACTCTCGCTCGGCGGCAGCACGCCCCAGCGCGTAGCTCCACCCGCCATGCCACCCCAACCCCAACCACCAGACACAACAATCCCACCGTGACTGCCAGAGTCACCACACGTCGACGCTTTTCGTTCATGGCCGGGCTCGATCTCAGCTGCGAATCCCACTGACATTATCGCAAATCCTCCCCAGGCGCAAATTTAGTCCCTAGAAGACCTTCCGAACGCAAACTTATTCTTATGTTTCGAGGATCAGCTCGCAGACTTCTTACTCCACCCCCAGCACCTTCACAATCACCCGCTTGCGGCGCTGGCCGTCGAACTCGGCATAGAAGACTCGCTGCCATGTTCCGAGGTCCAGCCGGCCATCGGTCACCGGCAGGGTCGTCTCATGGTGCAGCAACAGCGACTTCAGGTGCGCATCTCCGTTGTCCTCGCCGGTCCGGTGGTGCTTGTACTCAGGCCGCGCCGGGGCCAACTCCTCCAACCACTGCGCGATGTCCTCGATCAACCCACTCTCCAGGTCGTTCACATACACGGCCGCCGTAATGTGCATCGGCGATACGAAGCACAGGCCGTCCCGCACCCCGCTGCGTTCCACAATCCGCTCCACTTCGTCGGTAATATGGACCATCTCTCTGCGCTTCTTCGTCTCAAAGACCAGGTACTCCGTGTGACTCTTCATCGAATCCTCCGAGCGTTCCTGCCTATAAACCGCGACTACCAGTTTAGTTTGAGGGCCATCTGAATGCGGCGGCTGGCGGCCGCGGTGTTGTAGAGGCCAAAGCCCGGGCTTGAGAGATTCAGGAAGTTGGTGCCTGAGACCGAGAGATACGGGTTGTTGAAGGCGTTGAAGAGGTCGGCGCGATATTCCAGGGCCCAGGGGCCGGAGTTGAGCAGACCTTTTTCGAAGACGCGGATGTTCTTGGAAAAGGTCCAGTCGAAGTTGATGAATTTGTTCAAGCGGGCCGTGTTCCGGCCGCAGTTGCCATTGTTGCCGAGCAGGACCGGGATGTACTTCGTGTTCGACGCAGGGTTGCCCATGGTGAACGAGCCGCCTCGAACGCAGTTGGGCCGGGAGTTGTCGAGGCCCGAGACGGTATTGCCGTCCATATTCGCATCCGGGATTCCCGCAACCGAGCCGGTGATGACCGTGAACGGGAGGCCGGACTGAAACTGGTTGACTGAGGCAAAGGTCCAGCCGCCGAGGACGTGGCCTTCGATTCCCTTCTGATTGCGGAAGACGGGGAGCTGCCAGACGTGAGAGAGAACAAAGCGGTGACGGACATCGAAGTCGGAGTTGCCGCGCTCCGCAGCGGGATTGAACTGGTCCTGCTCGAAGTTGGTATCGAGCGCGCCCTGGGCCGGGGTGTAATCGGAGCTGTTGTCGATGGAATGCGACCAGGTGTAGGAGGCGCGCAACTGCAGGCCATGGGAGAGAGCCTTCGAGACGGAGGCCTGAAGCGAGTTGTAGGTTGAGCTGCCGGTGTCGCTGATATAGCTGACGTCGTTGAAGCGCGGATCGATGCGTGGATTTCCGGGGCCATTCTCGGAGGCATAGAACGCCTGGAACTGCGCGAGCCGATTGGTCTGATCGGCAAGGCTTGTGGCCGGTGCGGGACGGTCCGCGGGAAGCGTCGAGTTGATGGGCTCGTAGGTGGTGAGGGCCGAGCCGCGCGAGCCGACGTAGGAGAGCTCCGCCATGACCGAGGTGGCGAGGCGAAGCTCAACGCCGAGGCTGTACTGCTGTTGGTAAGGATTGCGGATGTGGGGGTTCTCGGAGATGACGCTGCCGAGGTTGGTGACGTTGTTGAAGCTGCCGGCCTGGGCTGTCAAAGCCGTCTGCAGCGGAGCTGTGCCCGCCAGGAGGTTGGCGAGGGTGTTGCCTGCTGTGAAGCTGCTGAGCGTGCCTGTGTAATCGGTGGGCGGCGCGGTGCGGCCGGCTTCCAGGCCGTTGAAGATGAGCGAATCGTAATAGACGCCATAGCCGCCGCGGACCACGAGTCTTCCGTTCGCGGGGTCCCAGGCAAAGCCGAAGCGCGGCGCCAGCAGAGCGGGATGCGCGTCGATGAGAGGGTTCTGCGTGTTGAAGACGCCGAGCGGCCCGCTGCCCAGTTGACCGATCTTCCCCGTGCCCGCGATGTCGAGCACCGACTGCTGACGGTTGGCGTCGCTCTGGCTGCCTTGAAATTCATAACGCAGGCCAAGATTCAGGGTGAGGGTGGGCCTCAGCTTCCAATCGTCCTGCACGAAGAGGCCGTTATAGTTCTCACGATACCCGCGATAGGTATTGCCGAACTCCTGCGTGTAGCTGGCGATGGCGCCGGCCAGGAAGTCGTTCACCGAGGTGAAGGTGAATGCGCCCAGGGCATCCGTGTAGTTGAGCGAGTTGTCTTCAATATGGCGCAGATCGAAGCCGGCCTTGACGATGTGCCGCCCGTGGACCCAACTGAATGCGTCGCTCCATTGATAGACGTTGAAGACGCGCCCCTGGGGCCAGTAGGACACGGTGCCGAAGCCGACCAGTCCGGTGACGTTGAAGCGTGGTGTCGCCGGCACGGTGAGCGGTTCAAAGAGGGCGCTCGACCGGCCGTAGGCAAGACGCAGCTCGTTGCTCATGTTGGAGCGCGGCGTCCAGGTGTCGGCGATCATGGCGTTCCTGCCGACCGGGTTGAAGCTGGCGTCGTCCTGAGGCAGGGAGTAGTTGGAGACGCGTTCGACGTACGTGCCGGTGTTGCTGTAGAAGCGCAACGTCAGGTTGTTGCTGGCGGAGAAGGAATGATCGGCGCGCAGCAGATATTGGTTCCCGGTTGAAGGATTGGGCTCGGCGATGGAGGACGTGCCGATGAGCGGGTCGGCGGTTGCGGCCGTGGGCAGAGGGAGCAGTTGCAGCAGGCTTTGAACCGCGGGCGACGTAACGGAGCTGCGAGCGGCCGCGGTGGGCAGGTCCGCCACCAGGGTGGCGCCTGCGCCATGGGTTGAGCGGCCCTCGTACCCGGCGAAGAAGAAGGTGCGGTTGCGCAGGACCGGGCCGCCAAGGGTGAAGCCGTAGTAGTTCTGGACCAGGGGATCGGGTCTGCCCGTGGTGTCGAAGTAGTCCCGGGCGTTCAACGCGGCGTTCTGCAGAAAGTCGTATGCAGTGCCGTGCAGGGAGTTGCTTCCGCTTCGCGTGACCATGACGATCTCGGCGGAGGACTTGACGCCGTATTCCGCGGCCCAGTTGTTGGTGAGGACCTGGAACTCGCCGAGCATGTCTGGGGTGGGTTCGGTTGAGAGCGCGATGCCGCCGAACTCCCAGTCGTTCGCGTCCGTGGTGTCGAGCTGCGTGGAGGTGGACTTGGAGCGTCCGCCATTCGCGTTGATCTGGCCGGCCTGCGCGCCATTGACGGTGGTGAACTGCCCTCCGCGAGGATTGAAGGTTGGCGTGGCCCCGGACGCAAGAATCACCAGACTATTGAGGTTGCGGTTGAGGTTGGGAAGTGTGCCGACCTCGGTCTCGTTGTAGGTGACGCTTCGCAAGGGATCGGAGGCATCGAGCAGGGGCGCTCGATCCGCCTGGACGTCGACGGTGGTGGACGCTTGTCCGATTTGCAGCGTGAAGTTCTGTGTGGTGGTTTGGCTGGTGGAAACGGCGATGTCAGCGGACGGAGAAACAAAGCCCGTCGCCGTGACGCGAAGTCGGTATCTGCCGGGCGGTACAGCGGTGAATGAATAGAGGCCGTTGGCCGTGGTGGGAAAGGTGCGGCCCTCTCCTGTATCCAGACTCTTCAGCTCGACCGAAGCGTCCTTGATCAGCGCGCCCGACGGGTCGAGAACAGAGCCTTGAACCACTCCCGTGGTGTACTGCGCAAGGCAAAGGGTGGGAAGAAGAAGCAGAATGACGATCGCGAACCATTGAGCAAGCGTGAGCCTCTGGTGGGCGCGTGGCATGAACCGGCTCTGGCGGCCTCTAGGAAACTGAGGTCCACTGAGCAGCAAAAACCTTCGACACATCAAAAAATCCTCCGGGGGAAGTACGGCGATGCCCGGCCCGCGCCTGAGCGATCGGTTAGAGGTTTTAAAAAAGGTCGCCAAGAGTCTGCGGCGCCTACGTGGCAGCAATTACATTCGGGGAGTTTGAACCAGTTCGGCACCTACAGACACTCCCATGCTGGTCTGCCCGATGTTTTGTGCCGGCAGTTATTAGTGTAGCGCGGCAAGTAAGCGATATGACTCGTCGCCGTAGTCGGCGGTGTGGGAAAGGGGGAAATGTTCTTTGCTTTCCACTTTTCCATGCCACCGAGTTGTCGGCTATGCGAAAACTGCACCAGTATCCGAATTTCAGGTGAGGGATTCGGCGGCGAGGAGCTTGCGCTTGCGCTCGAGGCCCCAGCGGTAGCCGGTGAGGCTGCCATCGGCCCCGACGGCGCGGTGGCAGGGAACGGCGATGGCGACGGGGTTGGCGGCGCAGGCGGCGGCGACGGCGCGCGCGGCGTTGGGCTTGCCGAGCGAGCGGGCGAGCGCGGAGTAGCTGCGCGTCTGGCCGCGCGGGACCTGCTGGAGGGCGCGCCAGACGCGCTGCTGGAAGGCGGTGGCGCGGACGTCGAGCGGGAAGGTGGCGGCCAGCGGGTGTTCCGTGGTCTGGCTGAGGACGAAGGCGAGGGCGTCGGCGAGCCATCCGGTGTTGCCTTTGGCGGGGACGAGTTGGGCGCGGTTGAAGCGCTGGCGGAGATCGGCGGTGAGTTCGGCGTCGTCGCGGCCGAAGGCGATGGCGCAGATTCCGGCGTCGGTGGAGGCGGCGAGCATCCGGCCCAGCGGACTGCGCGCGGTGGCGTAGCGGATGAGGAGTCCTGCGCCGCCTGCGCGCAGTGTGCGCGGAGTCATGCCCAGGGAGTCGTGGCTGGACTCGTAGAGGCGGCTGGAGGAGCCGAAGCCGGATTCGTAGATGGCGTCGGTGATGCGCTTGGCGGGAGGCTGGGCGGTTGGATTAATTAAAGATGCGGAAGCCTTGGCGGGGCGCAGCGCGTCCTTGAAGTGGGCGACACGCTGGGCGCGGGCGAACTCGCCGGGGCTGACGCCGAGGACGCGGCGGAAGGCGCGCAGCAGGGTGAGGCGTCCAACGCCGGTGACGCGGGCGAGGTCGGCGAGGCGAGTGCGTTCGGAGGCGTGTTGGGCGAGATATTCGCTGGCAGCGGCGATGACGTCGGCCTGTGGGTCGGGGCGAGGCGTGGCGAGGCCGGGCTGGCAGCGCTTGCAAGCGCGAAAGCCGGCGAGTTCCGCGGCAGAGGCGGTGGGGAAGAAGCGGACGTTCTGGCGCGCGGGACGGCGGCTGGGACAGCTTGGACGGCAGTAGATTCCAGTGGACTTGACGGCATAGAAGAACTGGCCGTCGGCGGCTGTGTTGCGCGCCAGCACCTGTTGCCACTGGCGGCCGGGAAAGAGGCTGGGCGCGGCGGGGGCGGTTGGTTTCCCGTGGCTGCGGTGGTGCTGGGCCGCAATGCCGTTGTGCTGTGGCTGGGACATGGTGAGCGCTCTCCTCCCAGTATCGTCGCTCGAAGCGGGCCGCGCGACACTCCGCAATGTTCAGAGAAGTTGCGGGCTGCCTGCGGCATTCAAGTTTTGCGCGGTCTGTCCGTTGATACTATAGATCGAGCAGGCAAAGGACACGATGAACCGCGACCTCTCAGATGGCCCGCATTGCAAGGACGGAGCGGCGGAGTACGGGTCGAGCGCGGCGCGGGGCGCGCAGGCGACGGGCGAGCGGCGGTTCTGGGGCTGGACCGCGCTGGGGCTGGGGGCGATTGCGTTCTGCAAAGGGATCCGCGAGCCGAACGCGTGGTCGTACACGCAGGCGCAACTGGACTACAGCGCCGGGTTCATGCGCCGCGGGCTCTTCGGGGCCGCGCTGAGTCATCCCCTGGGGCTGAACCTGTACGGCCACTTTGCGGTGTTCTCGACCGCTCTTCTGCTGTTGCTGTTCGCCGCGCTGGCGTTGCTGGCGCGCAGCTCGAAGCTGGCGGAACGAACGCCTCCGGGCGAGCTGCTGGCGGTATACGCCTCCAGCTACAGCGTGACCTACCTGGCGAACATGAACGGCTACTTCGACATTTTTCAGGCGCTGCTGTGCGTTCTGCCGCTGTTTGTGCGCCGGACCGGCTGGCGGCTGGCGGCGGCGGCGGTTGCGACAGTGTTGGGCATTTTGATCCACGAGCAGTTCTTCTTCGCGTTTCTTCCGTTGCTGGCGGTCAGCGTCCTGTTTGGAGGGGCCACGTCCAAAAGCGCGGGCGAGCGGCGGCTGGCGTGGGCGGGCGCGGCGCTGCTGCTGGCGCTGGGGCTTGGATTGATGATGAACTTCCTGCGGCTTGGCTCAGTCTCCGTGGCGCAGAGCGAACAGTTGAGGCAGTCGATTGCGCGCACGGCCGACCGTCCGCTGTATCCAGAGGTATTTGCGACGATCCCCGTTACGCCGCGCGAGAACCTGCAGGTCATGAAGTTGGTATGGAGGCGGCCAACCTACCTGCCGGCGCAGATCGAGGGCCTGCTGCTATTCGTCCCGACGACCGTGGTGCTCTCGTGGGCGACGCTGTATCTGCTGCGGCGATGGATGCCGGGACGGTACCGCTGGCCCTATGCAGGGGTTTTGCTGGCGACGCTGGCCCCGCTGAGCCTGCACCTGCTGGGATGGGACAAGAACCGCTGGAACCAGTTGCTGTGCCTGAACGCGTTTCTGCTGCTGCTGACGGTCTCGAAACTGGCGGAGGGCGAGCCGGTGCGGCTGCCCTTGTGGCTGCGCCGGGCGTGCCTGCTGGTGATGCTGCTGAACATGGCGTCGGGCGGGGGGATGCTGGACGACAGCCATATGCGGCCGTTCCCGTTCATGCACAGCCCGGATGCAATCGTTTGGCCCAGCGAGGGACTGCATGCAATCGCAGCATATCGACACTGACGCGGGAGGCAATTTGTCTTACCTGTTACCGGACCGCACGCTGCTGCGAATTCGCTGGGCAAGCTGCATTATTCTGCTGGGGCTGTTTGCCTATTATGTGGCGGACTCGCTGCGTTGGACGCTGATTTGGGACGCTCCCGTCATGCGCTACACGTACTTTCTGACTACGCGCGGCATGCACCCGTACAGCGAGATCCCCGACATTAACATGCCCGGTTGCTATGTGCTGGAAGGATGGGCCATTGCGATATTCGGGTGGAGCGATCTTTCATGGCGGATTTACGAGTTCTTTCTAATGGCGATCCTAACCCTGGGCGGGATGGTTATCGGAGGGCCACGCCGATGGTTCGCCGGCATCTTTGCGGCGACTTTTTTTATTGCCATGCATGGGTCCGAGGGGCCCAATACCGCAGTTCAGCGAGAGGAGGTCATGCTGGTGCTGCTGGTGGCCGCCACCGCGATGTTTTTTCTCGCCATGCGGCATCTTGCGCCAATCCTCATGCTGCCATTCGGCTTGCTTGCCGGACTCGCAGTGTCGCTGAAACCCGGATCGCTGCTGCTGGATATCGCGCTATTGGCCATGGCTTCCATGCTGATTCTGCGTCGTAAACAGCGTGCCGGCCGGTACCTGTTGTGGGGATTGACGGGGAACCTGGCGATTGCATTGTTGATGGCAGGATATTTGTGGCAGCACCATGCCGTTCACGGGTTTCTTTTCACAGTCCGGACCGTGTGGCCAGCCTATAGCCGCATCAGATACGCCGGCATCGGATACCTGTTGCGGCACCTGATGCCCATAACGCTAATGCCTCTGGCCGCACTTGGTCTTGTGGCGGCGATCATACGGCGAGGCAAGGTTGAATGGGAACGCTGGGCGCTCTTTCTCGCTATGGCGATCGGAGCCTTCTCATACTTCGCACAGGGTAAAGGAACAACCTACCAACGATATATGTTCGTGTTGTTTCTCGCTCTTTGGATTGGATGGGAGCTAAGCGAGGCAATGAACCGAAGCGAGACCCGCCTGCGCGTAGTGGGAGTGGCCGGGACCGCCGCTCTCTTTCTGGTGGTTGTTCCCTACTATGTCGCGCTGATGCATCGTGGCGCGCTCCAAGAACAACTTGATGGGCAACTCGCTTTCAGTCTTGACCGGGACCTGGCCCAACTGGGCGGCGATGAGCTACAGCAACAGGTGCAGTGCCTGGATGTGGTCAATGGCTGCATCAACGCTCTCTACCGCATGAGACTTGTGCAAAACACAGGGGTGACCGGCGACATACTTTTGTTTGCTCCCGAGAGCAGTCCGGCAGTGGAGTACTACAGGAACTGGTTTATGGCACACCAGCAGACCCATCCAGCCAACGTGATCGTCCTAGGAAATGAATGGTATCAAAGCAAGGCCGCCAGCTTCGACAAGGTAAACACCTGGCCGCTCTTTGCGTCATCTCTGCGCACCATGTATGTCCCGGCAATCGAGCGACATTTCGGTGGCGATGCCGGCTCGCCCGCTTACCGAATCTATCTACGCAAAGGAAGCGCTGTTCTAGCGGATGAAGAATCCAACCCTCTTCATCCTTGATCGGCAGTCTTGTCGTTCTGGACGCAACGGGGCCATGGGCAACATCGTCCGAAACTGCTTCCGGCAGGACAGGGATGCGAGGCTACGGCCAGGTCCAAGGGGTCACTCTGCTGGGTTCGCAGTTGCGGGGCCGATTCGCCAGAAACTGACCTGGCCCGGCTGGGTCCAGAGCAACTGTTTCGGGTCGAGTTGCAAGGTGCCGACATAGGAATGCGGGATGCGCGAGTAGACATCGACGCTGACCGGCATCCACGTTGCGGGCCCGGTCTGGACGCAGTGAAAGAGCGTGGAGTCCAGGTAGATCACCTGGCAAAAATACTTATACCCGTCGCGGTCCAGGGGCACAGGCGGGCCGATAAAGGTGTCGACTCCATGATCGGCGGCGAAACGGTTGATTCCGTGGGCAATCAGTTGCCGCTGAAAGTCCATGTTGCCCATCAGGTCGTCGAGAGGGATGACGCGAATGGAGGTGTAGTAGGCAATCTGGCCGGGCTTGTCGAAGGAGAAGGCCGTGTGAAGTCCCTTGGACTGGGCTACCTGCTCGAAAAAGAGCGGTTGTCCGGAGTCAGGATCGCGATAGAAGTGGAGAAAGGAGATCTTCACCCATCCGACAAGGAGAACCAGCAGGCAGGCCCAGGCCATCGACATGGCGAGGGCGGAGCGGGTGCGCCCGAGGAGATTGGCAAGAGGCGGAAGCAGAAGCGAAGCGACGCGGGCCAGAAGCAGCGACGCCAGCAGGACCCAGCTTGTGTAGTACCAGCTCCAGCGGGTCTCGTCCGACATGCGGAAGACGATGTAGCAGGCATGGCAAAGCACGCCCAGAGCGAAGGGCAACTCGACGGCGCGAAAGAAGAGATCGCGTCTCTTCCATCCGAGCAGAACCATGCACGGCAGGACGATGGCAAGCATGTGCCAGGCAGTATGGGGAAGATTGCTTCCCAGGCGGAGATGCAGAGCGGCATGGCTCTTGACCATGCCGCTGATGGGCTGCAGGAAGCCAAAGTAATAGAGGTTTGAGGCGAGATAGCCGCCCCACAGGACCAGATATACGGGGACACAGAAGAGTTGCAGCCGGAGAACAGACGCACGCTGCGCGACCGGAGCAGCCAGGCAAACCGCCAGCCAGAGGAAGCCGATGATAAAGATGTTGTCCAGACGGGCCAAGACGGCGAGGGCGGCGGCAAGGTTGAAGAGAAGAGCGCGGCCCGGCGTGGGCCCGCAGAGATAACAATAGACAGCCAGGACGGTAGCAGCCAGCAGGCATCCGCTTAGAGCGCCTTCCGTGCCGAGCTGGGAGAGAAAACTGAAGGGGACCAGCAGGGCGAAGGCGATCCACCAGGTATTGTCCGCCACCCTGGCCAAAATGCGCTGGACCAGCCACAGCATCAGCAGGTCGCAGAGGCAGAGCGCCGCTGCGATGCCGTGAATGGCCGCGGTCTTGGTGTGGAGCAGCTTGCAGACGAGGGCGCAGACCAGCATCCACAGGGGATGGTATCCGTTGGTGTCCATCACGCCATTGAAGGTGCTGCCCATGCCGTGGGCGAAGTTCCACGCGACCTGGAAGTAGAAGTAGCTGTCGTCGGCAAAGAAGACGCCCGGCTTGGCGAGGACCACGGCGACATAGAGGGCGATGGAGAGCAGAAAGCCTGCATTGAGCAACCGATTTTCCGGAGACCTGTGAGGTACTGTCACGGTTCCTCCCTGGTGGGGTGTGGCAGGCGCCGGAATGAAGGCTGAGGCGCGAACCTGCGGCGGTTGGGGCCGAGGACTGCGATGGCGAAGAACGGAGCGACAAAGGTGGCAAACAGGGCGCAAAAGACGACGGCTTCCACTCCGAAGGTGAGGAAAGCGATCACGCCGGAGAGCATGCCTTCGGGTGCGATGTGGCTCAACAGCGCCAGGACCAGGAGGCCCCAGGGACTGGCGCGAATGTCCCCCAAGAGCGAGTCGTACACGATAAAGAGCAGGAGCCAGAGGAGCGGGGCAACGACCAAGATGCCAACCCATTTTGCCCAGTGATATGCCTCCCCGGTGGCGCTGAAGGAGATGCCGGTGGTCGTGTCGCCCACGTTCATCGGCTGGCCGTTGATCTCGTGCATATAGTTGTTGCCGAGGATCAAATCCGGCTTGTTGGGCCAGATAACATGGGGAATCGCGTTGAGAAAGGTCGCTTTGACGGGCCACAGGCCAAAGACATGGCCACGATCGGTGAGATTGTTCAGGCTGTCGTCGACGGAGATGAACTGCAGGCGGTCCCAGAATCCCTGGGGAGTGTTGTAGTATCCGGCGCCGCTGCCGGCCGTGGCATCCAGGTACTTTTGCCGGGTATCTTCGGGGTGTTCGAGGAGGCGGACTGAGAGATCAATATGCTGAGTGAATGTTTGGGCTTCACTCCTGAAATTGCGTCCGTAGTCTGCATAAGGGGTCAGGTAATGAAAGATGATGAAGACGGCAAACAGGCAGGAACACCCCTGAAGCGCAGTGAGCCTATACCGCAGCGCGGATACGGGGAGGGCCCAGCAGACGAGAGGCAGCAGCATGCCCTGCTTGGAGAAACTAAACAGCCCGTAATTAATGAACACAAAAACGATGGCGAAAGCAGTGGGCAAGTTGATGCTGCGTGCGCCGTGGGAATGGCGGATCTCGTACATGACGCCGATGATGATGGCCAGTGGGAACAACTGATTGATCTGGTTAAAGGCGGTGCCGATCTTGGCCCCTTCTTCGCCCAGCAAGGCAATGATGGACACGCCGAAGACGCCGAAGACAATACATCCGACGGAGGCGCGATACATTCCGGACTCCTTCAGCAGGTTCTGCATGAGGCCGGTCTTGCGCGCGAGGCGACGGCTGAGGAGAACAGCGGCGAACATGGCAGAGATGCTGCCGACGTAGGCCAGAATGTCTGTTTGCGGGTCGTGGAGATTGGAGTCAGCCGGCTCTCCGAGGTAGGCCTTATAGCAGAGGCCGACGATGACGACCAGAGTGGAATAGAAGAAGACGTACGCACCGGAGCTGCGGGTGAGACCACCGGCGGCGTTGAAGGCAAAGGCGGCGATGAGAATGAAGGCGACGCAGCCGGCGCTGAAGTAGAGGGGTGTGCCCTGAAACCTCTGAGCCGCGAAGAGCACTCCCGCAAAGATGGCGACACGGTTGAGGGGGACGCGTTCTGGGAAGGGGATGCGCACGCGATTGGCCTCAGTGTAGCAGGGGAGGAGCTGAAAATTCGTTTGGGCTGTGACTGGCTATTGTTGTCCGAAGAATTACAGAAGGCGTCGATAGCGGTCGAGGCATCGGGACCGGGAGTCTGCTAGCGGAGCGATGCGGACCGATGGGGCGGCGTGCCGTTGACATCGTTGAACAGGTAGGCTGTCCAAAGCTTTGCGATGGTGGGGGACGCGAGGAAGAGGAATGGGACGAAGATACGGACCTCGACGACCAGACCCATCGTGACCCATACCGGGAGATAGACGAGGCAAATGAGAAGGACCAGTTTGTCGGAGGGATCGAGGGGAAGGTGGTGACGGCGAAGCAGAACCAGGCTGACGATGAGGGGAAGAAGCGCGGTCAAAAAGATGGGGATATGCAGCGGTGGATGGATGAGGTCCAGGTTTGCCAGCAACTGGAACCTGGGCGTGGTCGGGGAATAGGCGGCGTTGGGATATGCAATGCGTTGCAGGTAGAGCTGAATGGCTCCGCCAATGGCAACACAGAACAGTCCAAGAATGGCGATGTGGGAGCGCGGGCGAGGGAACGGAATGTTCATGGCCGCGGAGAGGAGGATGGCGATGCCCAGGGCGACAGGCACTTCTGCGCGCATCAGTGCCTGGCCGAGGCTGAGCAGAGCGGCCAGGAGGCAGACGAGCGCGAACGGGATTCGGCTCCGGCGCACAATCAGAATGACGATGGCGGCGAGATAGAAGGTTGTTGGCAGGGCCTCCCAACGCTCCCAGGGGAAGATCCAGAGGATGGGGAACTGAGCGGCGGCGAAGAAGAAGCCGAGGAGGACGAGGCGATGTGAATCAGTGGCGTTCTCGGCCTGGGGCGAGCACCGGAAAAGGAGGTAGAGCAGCATCAGGGCAAAAGCATAGGAGAGGAACTCGATCAGCGGAAGGGACTGTTCGGGCCTGATGTGAGCGTGGAGCTGCAGGAAACGCATGAGAAGAGAGAGGCCGATGCGGTACTGGTCGGGCGCTGGCAGGATGCCGGCGAGCGTATTCCGAATCAACGCGTCGAGTCCCGAACCCGCAGTGCGCATGCGGTCGTACTGAATCAGGAAGAACGTGAAGGAAGTGAACACAACGAAAACAGCGACCAGCAGAAGTTCTCTGTACGATCCGGGTGCGACACCACGTGCTGGAGTCTTGTCAGAGAGTTCCGAGGGGGATGCGTTATGGGAAGGAGACGCGCACATACTTGACCCGAGTGTAGCAGGGGGGCCGTGGGGGAGATGGGCAGGTTCCATGACGGCGGGGGATCAGGTCAGGCTGGCGGCGTAAGCTGGCCCGGCACACAGGAGTTTGAGCGCGTTCCGTTGGTTGGAGCCGCGCGGGTGGCGGAGTTTGTGAGCCACGCGGCGCCGGCGGTGTTCCTATGGCGCTTTATTGTGCGAGGGATGAAGATGTGGCAGCGGCGCTATGGGGAAAACGCACCGAAACCACCTCTCTGCCAGCTACATTCCCTATGGACTTCACCTCGACATGCTCAGCCGCAAAGGCCTGTTCAATCCAGTTTCGGCCTCCCTGACTGACTGCGAATATGTGTTCTCCTGGCTGCGTGTTGAGACTTTCATAGGGCAGGATGGTGTAGGGCGTAAAAGACTTCAGATGAAGCACAGTCATTGAACCCATGTCGGTATGATTCCAGCGCATCTCCTCATCCCTTGAGTAGACGAGCGCCATGTGCTCGCGCATGTCGTCATCGGGGCCGTAGAGGGACGCGAATCCGAAGAGATCAATATCCTGGGTATAGAGCAGCTTGCTTGGACTGGCCAGGATTGCGGCCTTTACCTCCGGCGAGAGGATGAGAGACGCCAGAGCGTCCTGCCGTGCTCTGGGCGCTCCACGAACTCCTGTTATCCCGTTGTAGGCAAACGTGGCAAACAGCAGGAGCAGAGCGATGGGTCCAATGACGCCGTTCCGTAAAAACGGGGCGAGAGCGATCGCCAGGAGCGCGGCGATCCCGATGACTGAACCGAAAACGTAGCGCGGCTCCATAGTATGGGTTACGAAACGGCCTAGAAGGAAACCGAAGAAAGGCAGGGCTGCAAGCGCGACGAGAAAGACGAATTCAGCATTCGGCAGGTTGAGCGTCTTGCTGCGCATCTGGCGGACACAGCTCCCGAGAACCAGAACAATGAGCAAAGCCAAACCAATGGCCAGAAGGTGGTTTGTATGAGTGCTGAAAGCGCTATGGCGCAGCAGAATAAAGTTATAACTTTGCGTGATCACCAGACGAGGAACTGTTGCAGCCTGATAGTTGGTGCGGTACTCGGCGGCACCCTTCAAGAAGGGCAGGAGGAAGACGGCACCCGCCATGCCCGCGCCCATCGACAGAAGCACAGGAGTATCCAACCGCCGGCCCTGGCGTGCGCGAACGAGTTCGGCAGCGCAGAGAGGCGCCAGAAGCAGAACACCGTAGTAGTGCGTATTGATCGCGACGGCGATGGTCAGAGCGAGGACGACGAGCGCCCATGTGCGATGTGCCTGGCGGCGAACCGCCGTCTGCCAACTGAGCATTGCCAGACCGAACAGCCCAAGCAGCAACCCGTAGGGGCGGACCTGCCACGTATACCAATACACGGCGGTAAACACTGGAAATGCGAGAGCGAAGACCGCAGCCCTTTCCGATGCGATTCGACGGACAAAATAGAAGAGGCAACCCTGCATCAGCAGAAAGCCGAGAAGAGAGGGGAGCCTGAGAACAAATGGGTCCACGCCGAAGAGGCGAATGCCAACGAAGGTGAGTCCGTGGTAGAAAAATGGATCAATCGCAAGCGGCAAGGAGCTTTGAATATGGATGAGCTGACGGATGCTTGCGACGTTATCTACCCAAAGCTCGAGACGATCATCCCCATAAATGAATTGGTAGTGCGCCGTGAGAAGGGAAACCGCCGCAGTGAGGATGAGGAAAGCAATCGCCGAGAGCGGCATACCCGCGATGCGAAATCGGCGATGGCCCTGTTTTGCCTCCAAATCATCAGGAATTAGCGATGCGCCCATACGTTTCGCGGTCCACCCGGTGTGGAATGAATGCCGAACCAAGTCTAGCAGCCTGTGGTGCGAGGGCCAATCCGGAAGGCCAGGCCATGTTTCGAGCAGGCGCGGCACAGGCGGCGAGGCAGGAGCGATATGCAGATTGCGGAGTGCGCTTACTTGGCGCGTGACGCGGGCAGGATTCAGGATAGGGGGGCGGGGGAGGGGGCGAGGCAGGTTCCAGGGAGGCAAAGCAGGGCCAAAAATCTTTGATTTGGCGTCTGCGATCGCTTATGGTTGGAGCGTCTGGGTTTGGGCGAGGAGCATGGCGCAAGAGGGCGTAGCGGCGGCATTCGGCGAGGAGTTGCGGCGGGCGCGCGAAGAGCGCGGAGTGGCTGTGGAGGCCATCTGCGCGGTGACCAAGGTCCCGGCCAGGCATATTCGCGCTCTGGAGGCGGGAGCGCTGTGGGAGCTGCCGGGGGGCGTCTTCCGGCGGGGATTTGTGCGCAGCTACCTGGGCGCTCTGGGGCTGGAGGAAGACGCCTGGATGAGGCGTTTCGAGGAGAGTTGCCGGCAGAGCGGGGTCGGCGAGCCGGCGGAGACGGAGTGGGCCGAATTCGCGGAAAACATCAAAAACAGCCGGGTTGTGCCGCGCCGCCGCATGGGCATGAGGTGGGTGGGGGTGGGGGGGATGCTGGCGGCGCTGGCGCTGGCGGGGTGGTGCGGATGGCGGCTGGCGACCCACCGGGGGCTGATCCCCGCGATACCGGTTTGGAGGGTTTTGAAGTCTTCTGTTGACAATGCCCCCTCCAGGTAATT
>Ga0326727_10005521_pt1 | contig 36040 bp, 31 predicted proteins | sample MB2enrmetagenome_FD_207643 | JGI IMG/M metagenome (GOLD analysis project Ga0326727, IMG submission 207643) | Lab enriched peat soil microbial communities from McLean, Ithaca, NY, United States - MB29MY | ecosystem: Environmental > Terrestrial > Soil > Wetlands > Peat | place: USA: New York...
AGAGTCTTTCATCATAGTGCTTGAGCGGCAGGTCAAGAAGAGCAAGTACACTGCCGTCGAAGAATTTGAGGCGCTGGCTGAGCATACACTTGAACGTTTCTATCGCCACGACGTTCACTTATGCACAGATGAGGATAAGACGATGCAGCTATTCATTGCGGCTGTATCTAATGTGAAACCTTATACCTATGAGGTGTGGGTTACAGAAAACATTCGGCTCCGAAAAATAGATCCCGGATGTGAATTGATAGGATGGGAAAAACCGTTGTATTCAAGCATCGTTAAACGGTTTTACCATCCTGATATGGAGACGATTCAAGCCTTTCTTGCTGGGATATATCTGTTCGCTCTAGCGGAGACAACCTCAAATTACATCGGTGGCCCGACATCAATCGCTCATATTTGGCCCGGCGGAATCAGTATGCAATATCCTGAATACATCGAATCGACGGGCAGAAGGCTAAAGGATTATGAACAAAAAGTGAACAATATTTTTCTAGCCTGTGCCGACAGCAGCATTCACGTTCACAAACTAGAAGAAATGCTTGTGGAATTTTCGCGGGATGCCCTTTTACTCCATCGCCACCATTTGGACCAGACCATCAATGCGATGCGCCTCGAAGACCTTATGAAAGCAAATGAGGCCCTTCCGAAACTCCCGGTCGGAACTGTAGCTACGCTGTACGGTGACGGAAAGATCAGAATGGAGCATGATCCAGAGGTCATCAAGAAGAAACATGAAGAGCTGGGGAAACTCATAAAGGATACAGAGGAGGCTATCAAGAAGTACCGGATAATAGAACCCAGAGATAAATAGAGAAATCAAAACACACCAATGCAAGCCATTGAAAACAAGCTAAATATAGTTGTAATTTTCTACTTGACAAACTGATTGCGCAAAGTATAAGATTGCATCATGAGAAACGAAGAACAGCACAACTTGAGCAAGTCAGCAATGGTCGAAGAGATTCCTTTGGCATGTTCGGATGAACTGGCGGCGGTGGAACTGCTAGAGGCTCTGCGCTGGGGGAAGAATCCCACATGCGTACACTGCGGAAGCTCCAACGTCTACAAGATGACGGATGGCAGCGCAGCCATCGGCGAGACCGTGAAGCGCAACAAGCGGTATCTGTGGCGCTGCCACGATTGCAAGAAACAGTACACGGTGAGAATCGGCACTGTTTATGAGGAAACCCGGATTGACCTTCGCCATTGGGCTTATGCTTTCTGGCGTACATCGACATCAAAGAAGGGCGTGGCAGCCTTAGAGATCAAGCGCAACTGCCAAATCAGTTACAAATCCGCTCTCTTCATGCTGAATCGAATTAGATTTGCAATGGCTCCCGATAATCCGGCTGCTGACAAACTGACGGGCACCGTCGAATGCGATGAAACCTATGTAGGCGGAAAACCCCGCCTTGGTACTGGCGAGCATAAGCGCGGACGTGGAACGAAGAAAACTCCGGTGTTCGCGGCTGTCGAACGGCATGGCAGAATTCGCCGTCAGGTGGTAGCGGATGTGAGCGGCAAGACTCTGAAAGGCGCTATCCGCGAAATGGTTGACCAACAAGCCCGCATCATGACCGATGACTTCAAGGTTTACGATGGTATCGGCCAAGAGTTCGCTGGTGGTCACGAGACGGTCTGCCACAGCACGAATGAATATGTGCGGGGTGACATCCACACGAACACGGCGGAGAGTTCCTTCGCAATCCTGAAGCGCGGCATCATGGGAATCTATCACAACGTCAGCAAGGAATATCTGCATCGCTATCTGTGGCAATTTGATTTCATGTGGAACGCTCGCAAGATGAACGATGGCGAGCGGACTATCATGGCCATCAAGTTGGCCGAGGGAAAGCGGCTCATGTACAAGAGCCCGGAAGGTGCATAGATGACAATTGAGAAGAGATTTTCAGGAACGCTAAATGACATCTCGGAAGTTATCCTCATTTGCAAAAAATGCGGCTCTCGCATGGGATACAATCCTAGTAACTGGAAAGAAGTCCCCGTAACGTGTGCCAACTGCCATGGCTCCAGTGGGCCTCTTGGAATAATGCTTCCTAACAGCCTTGAATACGTATGTCTCGAACAATTTAGGGGGGCGCTGCAAAGCATCATCGCGGCAGTAGACGCTCTACCCTTTGAAGTAAGGCTGGAATTTCCCACTAAGGAGTAATAGGGGAAAGGCTCCCAAGGCGGAAATGCCAAAGGCAAAAAGCGGAGAATTGGAGTTCTGATATGCCCAAGAAAGCAAAGCTACTGACTAGACCAAGCGCGAAGCCCGGCCCCAAGCCTCAAGTGTTAAAGCTTCACGGCAACTGGCAGTCTTTGATTAAGAAGTCCTTGCAGAAGAAAAAGCCTCCCGAGGGATGGCCGAAATAGGAGCGGGCCGTGGTATATTATGCTGAAAGGGTGCCCTCTTGCGTAAAGTACATACTTCCGATTATTTATCGAGAAATGCCAGAACGTTATTGAAAATGCAAGAGATAGAAGTCAAAAGTATGGACGAGTGGCAGAAAAAAGGGTCCGGAGTCCAGGGTCCGAGGTCCGAGGCACGTGGTGCGGGACCGGAAATCGAAATTCGAAACTCGAAAATCGCAAATCATCAATCACCAATCACCCGATGGCTCGATGACCCGATGGCCCGATGATTCAATGGCCAGATGGCCCGATGATTAGAGCAGTGGCCAGTGGCGAGTGGCTAGAAACAAGCAAAGTCCAAAGCCAGAGGGACAGGCTGACTTCGAAAATCACAAATGTCCCGATGGCAAGATGGTACAAACCATAAGCAGCCTTGATAGCGGCGAGAAAAATTATTTGGCCCGGTGAGCAATTAGAAACAGACTTGACTGGGGGGGAGCAGGTGTATAATAAGGCGCTCGAATTCATACCGGTGACGATGGCGGTCGGGTCATAAACAGCCTCTGCCAGAGAATGCGGCGAGCACGGCCGGGTCCCGGGGTAAGCTGAAGTAGTGGCTTAATGGAGTTTGCGGCAACCAGCCGCAAAAACTGCTCTCTTAACAGCCGCACGAGGCTTTTCCAAGATCGTGGGTCAGATTGCTGCGTTAGCGGTGAGTTGATCCGTCAGCCCGTCGGTGGACGGGTTTTGCGACCGACGGATCAAACGGCTGCGTCCCGATAAGATCGGGGCAAATTCCGCCGCCTTTACAGCAAATTGACCCGCCGCGTTTTTCCAAGTTGAATTCATTCTATGCATCAATTGCTTCTTGCCATTCTCGTGGCGCCCACCAACCCGGTGGTAAGGTATTTCCAAAAGGTCTTTCACAAGGATCCGTTTCGCGGCATCTATCAGCCCAATGCCTTTGACCTTTCCATCCTGATTCCTTACTTCACCATTCTGATCATCCTTTCGATCTACGGCATTCATCGCTACTATCTGGTTTATCTCTACATGAAAAATCGCCGCAAGGCGCCGAAGCCCGCAGGGCAATTCGAAGTATTGCCGCGCGTCACCATCCAGCTCCCCATTTACAACGAGCGCTACGTGGTGGAGCGCCTGCTGGAAGCGGTCGTGCGCATTGAATACCCGCGCGACCGGCTGGAAATTCAGGTGCTCGACGACTCTACTGACGAGACGCGCATCGTTTGCTCGCGCCTGGTGAGTGAGTACGCGAGCGCCGGCTATCCCATTACTTATCATCACCGCACCCATCGCGAAGGCTTCAAGGCAGGCGCGCTCGCCGAGGGCATGAAGAGCGCCACGGGCGAATTCATCGCCATCTTTGACGCCGACTTCGCGCCGCCGCCAGGCATTGTGCTCCAGATGATTCATTACTTCACCGATCCCGGGATCGCCGTGGTGCAAGGCCGCTGGACGTGGATCAATCGCCACTATTCGAACCTCGCGGAAATCGAAGCGATTTTGCTCGACGGCCATTTCGTGATCGAGCATGGTGCGCGGAATTTTTCCGGCCGCTTTTTCAACTTCAATGGCACCGCCGGCATGTGGCGCCGCGTGGCCATCGAGGAGGCCGGCGGCTGGCAGCACGATACCCTGACCGAAGACACGGATTTAAGCTACCGCGCGCAGCTCAAGGGTTGGAAATTCGTATACGCCCCCGACATCGTCTGTCCGTCGGAGCTGCCGGTGGAAATGAATTCTTTCAAGACGCAGCAGGCGCGCTGGGCCAAAGGACTCATCCAGGTGGCGAAGAAGATTCTCCCCAAAGTCTGGCGCAGCCGGGAACCATTAAAAATCAAGCTGGAAGCGACGCTCCACCTGACAGCCAACATCGCCTACCCGCTCATGATCGTGTTTTCGGTGATCCTGCTGCCGGCCATGATCGTGCGTTTCTACCAGGGCTGGTTCCAAATGCTCTACCTTGACCTGCCGCTCTTCCTCGCCTCCACTTGCTCGGTTTCCAGTTTTTACATGGTGGCGCAGCGCGAACTCTACCCGGGCGAGTGGGGCCGCCGCATCAAATACATACCTTTTTTGATGGCCACCGGCATCGGCTTGGCCGTCACCAACACCAAGGCGGTCATGGAGGCGATCGTCGGCAAGCAGACGGAATTCGTGCGCACCCCGAAATACCGCTTGGAAGCGCGCGAAGAGGGTTGGGAAAGTAAGAAGTACGTGCGCCGCCGCGCCGGCTGGATTCCCATCGTCGAACTCTGCCTTGCCGGCTACTTCCTCTTCACCACGGTCTATTCCTTCACCCTGGAGAACTATCTCACCACCCCGTTCCTGCTGCTGTTCTTCATGGGTTACTCCTACATGGGGACCATGTCACTGTTCCAAACGCCCCTGCGGCGCCTCGCCAACGCGCTGCCTGCCCTCCTCCGCCCGCGCGCCGTGGAACATGCCACCTGAGTGTCCGCAGATTACATGGATTTCACAGATGCCGGCGAGCTCATCCCTGGCTGCTGCCATCCTGACGCCGTGAAACTTGACCAACGCGTTATGCTATACGCTCGCTTCCAAAGGGGGTTCTGATGCAAAGAGGGCTCGAACGCCGGGCAATTCACGTGCTCACGGTAGCGGCCATCCTGGGGACAGCGCTCGCCGCCGGCGCTTGGGAGCGCGAACCGCTCTCGGTATTCCACGAGCGGCGCGCGCGCCTGATTCGCGACACGGGCGGCGATGGTGTCATCGTACTCTACGGATATGGCGAGGCGGATGTAGCGGCCAGCGTCACGTCCTTCCGGCAGAATGAGGATTTCTATTACCTCACGGGTTGGAATGAGCCCGACGCCATCATGCTGCTCGCGCCGAAGCCCCATGCCTCCGGCGCGGCCCCGGAGCTGGCAGAAGAGATCCTGTATATTCCGCCCCACAACCGCGAAGAAGAGAAATGGACGGGACCGAAGCTGGCGCCGGAGGACCCTGACGCGTCGGCCCGCACGGGATTTCCTACGGTTCACAACGTTTCGCAATTTGCCTCCGACCTCCAGGAAGCGCTCAAGGGTTTTTCCAAAATTTACACGGAGCTTACACCGCAATCCGAGAGCGGGGAAGAATGCTTCCAGGCGGACATGGTGAACAAAATACGCACCAAGGCGCCACAGGCCACGCTCGCTGACCTGCGCTTGACTATCGCGCACCTGCGCGCGGTGAAAAGTCCGGGAGAAATCGCCCTGATTCGCAAGGCCGTGGACGCTTCGGTGGAAGCGCACCTTGCCGCTATGAAGGCAGTAAAGCCGGGCGTGTGGGAATTCGAAATTGCCGCTCTGATGAAGTACGAATTCGAGCGCCGGGGCTGCGAGTGGCCCGCCTATCCACCCATCGTCGGGTCGGGTTTCTTTTCCACCGTGCTCCACTACGATCAGGATTGGAAGCAGATGAAGGACGGCGACGTGGTGCTGATGGACGTGGCCGGTTCCTACAGCGGGTACGCCAGCGACATCACCCGCACCCTGCCGGTAAACGGCCACTTCACACCGCGCCAGCGCGAGATCTACGAAATCGTCTTGGGCGCGCAGAACGCCGCTATGGCGGCCGCCAAGCCCGGCATGTACGTAGGCCGCCATGGCGCCAAAGGCCTGAACGAGATTGCTTACGATTACATCAACACGCACGGCAAAGACTTGCACGGCCAGCCGCTCGGCCCGTACTTCATTCACGGGCTGAGCCATCCCATTGGCCTGAACGTTCACGATCCCATCGATTACAACCGCATGCTCGAACCCGGGATGGTTATCACGATGGAGCCAGGCATATACCTTCCCGAAGAAAAAATCGGCGTCCGTATCGAAGACGACATTCTCATTACGCCGGAGGGCAACGAACTGCTCACCCGCCGGTTGCCGCGCGCCGTAGATGAAATCGAAAGGCTGATGGCGGGGAAATAAGAAGCCCGAATACTGTAGACGGTAGACTGTATACGGGACACAGCTTCACGGCCTCGAGGGCTTGGCCCTGTCTGCCGTCTACCGTTTGGCGTCTCCTGGTTCGCGTGAATTGCATTTGCAGAGAGGCACAGTTAAAATCACGCTTTTCAATCTTCTTGCATCGCCCCGAGCTTCGCGCGAAAGGAGTTCACGGTTTCGATGAGCCCACTTACCCTTCGATGCTTCGCCTTTCTGGGTCTGCTGGCCACGGTTCTGGCGGCCGTGCCCGCCCTCATCGCACAAGCCCCGAATCAAGCGGCAGCGCGCGAAAAGATTATTCGGTACGTCCGCGAGCGCTTCAGCATTCCTGATTCGGTCAAGATTACGATGACCGATCTGCGCGAAAGCGCCTACCAGGATTTCCTCGAGACCACAGTCACGCTCGACGATGGCAAGGAAAAGCATTCGCAACCTCTTTTCGTTTCCAAGGACATGCGCTATCTCGTTGAAGGCAGCATCTTCAATCTGGGCGGCGACCCCCGCCAGGACATTGTCCGGCTGATCTCGCTCCAGGACCAACCCGCCCAGGGCCCCGCCAGCGCCCCGGTGACGCTGGTCGAGTACTCCGACCTCGAGTGCCCGGTTTGCGCGCATTTCCAGGAAGAATTGGAGACGGACATCGTCCCCAAATACGGTGATAAGCTGCGCGTGGTGTTCAAGGAGTTTCCTCTTGTCAACATCCATGATTGGGCGCTCACCGGGGCCATTGCCGCACAATGTGCCTATCAGATCGATCCCTCTGCGTACGTCGCATTTCGCTCCGCGGTTTACAAGAATCAAGAGAGCATCACCGGCGAACACGCCCGCGACCTGCTGCTGCACTTCGGCGCGGAGGCTGGGATCGATAACATGAAGCTTGCTGCCTGCATCGATTCTCAGGGCTCTCTTTCGCGTGTCGAAGCGAATATGCGCGAAGGGGAGGCGCTCGGAATCGGGCAAACTCCCACGAGCTTTATCAATGGACGAACTCTCGTCGGCGCTCCGGCCTCAGCCGAATTTTATAAGCTCATTGACGAGGCTATGCACGACACTAAGTAACCACTTGCTTGATTTGAGAATTCAATCGGACCCCAGATTAAAGTCCCGTACGGTGAAGATGCGCGTCGGGGTGAAGGGCGTAGACCGCAGATTTGCGCAAATCCTGCGCCGTCACTGTGGACAAAGAGTCCGCGGAACTTTACTTCCCCGCGCGTGTTAGCGACCGCGGAAGGAGGGCGAGTTGTTAACTTTGTTAAGCGCGAGTCGAGACTTGTTAACTCTTGTTAAATCCGCACTGTGGGCGGATGCAGGGTAACGGATTGGGTGTATACTGCGTCCAAAAGGGTGACAGGAGGGAATCTGCAATGCGAAGGAAAATTGCGATTGGCACACTAAGTCTTATGGTCTTGCTGGCGGCAGCGATTGTCAGTTGGGCTCAGGAAGGGGCCCCGCCAGGGGCTGGCGCTGGGCAAGGTCAGCATCAAATGGGTGGCGGCCAACACCAATGGGCTGGCGGCGGACAGCACCAATGGGGTGGCGGCGAGCACAAATTTGAGGGAAGAGGCCGGGGCCAATTCGGCAGGCAAGGATGGGCGGGTAGACGTGGAGGGCGCAGGATGGGCATGCAGCGCGGCGGCGGGCGCGGATTTGGCGGCGGCGCGGGCCTTCTGCGCATGGCGGAAAATCCCCGCGTGCGCCAAGCCCTCAATCTCACGGACGACCAGGTCGCGCGCTTGCGCACGATCAGCGTGGATGCGGAGAAAGCTTCCGTTCAGACTCGCGCGGATATGCAATTGCGCCACATTGAACTCCGCGAATTGATGCGGGCGGATAATCCCAATCAAAGTGCGATCATGGCGAAACTTGATGAGGTGAACGCCCTGCAAGGAAAGATGGGAAAGCAGCGCGTGCAAACCATGCTCTCCGCGCGGAGTGTGCTTACACCGGACCAGATCAAGAAGATCAAGACCTTTATGGAGAATCGCGGCGCCGGCGGCGGGGAACGCGGTGGCATGATGGAGCGGCGTGGCGGCATGGGACGGCCTCAGGGCCATCCTGGCGGCGGTGCCGGTATGTCTACCCCGAAACCGCAGACCCCTCCTCCGACTCAGTAGGAATTATAGTCTTCGAATACCGCTGGTGGTCGGGCCCCCGTTCCACCGGCGGCTTCACGTTTGGTTTGTAACCGGTAGTGGTACAGTTGAGCGTTTGGAGCGGCGGACTATCCTTCACGATGTCTTGTGTGTCGGGATGTTCGCCGCCTTTTTTTGAATGGGTGCGGCGCCCAACGACTCCAGCTAAGAAACATTTTCTTATTGCCTGAAAGTCTTCCACTTTGCACGCCGATTCCCTCCGACATATAATTGATTGTTTAGGCTTTGGGGCCTGGGACTCACCGTATGTGTCCGCTTGTGGCGCCAAGGCTCGGTACAAAGGAGCGCAGGCAGGGTGCCCGTACCCCATGCCGGCGGGCCGGCGCTTCCCGGCCGAAAAGCAGGTAATCCTTGAGCACAGGCGAAAATCAATCCATAAGCCCGGGTGCGCTGGTTGAAACTCCGGCGGGGGCCGAACGCCGTTCGGCCCTACCGGGAGCGGCAGATTCTGCAGGCGGCCGCGCTGGGGCGACCGATGCCCCAGCCGGGGCTCCCGCGTCGGGCGCCGTCCGGAGTAGCTCGCTCGGTGATGAGATCGTGGTCCGCGGGGCGCGCGTCCACAACTTGAAAAACATCGACTTTACGATTCCCCATAACAAAATCACCGTGGTCACGGGGCTCTCGGGCTCGGGGAAGTCCAGCCTGGCATTCGACACACTTTATGCCGAAGGCCAACGCCGTTACGTGGAATCGCTCTCGGCTTATGCGCGGCAATTTCTGGAGCGCATGGAGAAGCCGGACGTCGATGAAATTTCCGGCATCGCGCCCCCGGTGGCTATTCGCCAGAAGAACACCACGCGCAATCCGCGCTCGACGGTGGCGACGGCCACCGAAATCTATGATTACCTGCGCCTGCTTTTTGCGCGCATCGGCGTTACCACGTGCTACCGCTGCGGCCAGGTGGTGCAGCGGGACCATGTTGACGCCATCGCGGAAAGGGTCCTGGCGGCAGAACCCGGCCGCCGCTTTTATGTCCTGTTTCAGGTGAACTCGGGTGTTTTCGCCGAGGTAGCGCCGGGCTTTAGCCCGGCACATGCCGCCCTAAAGGGCGGCGCTACTTCAGCGGTAGCCAACCGGGATGGTTCCGCCAGGCGCAAAAAGCCGGCGGCCGATGAGGGTGTAAACTTTTCCCCTTCAGCGGCCGGGCCCACACCGCCCGGTGACGATTTGAAGCCCCGGCTCTTCGCCCTCCGTCAACGGGGCTACAACCGCTTATACCAGCAGGGCCGGGTTTTTGAATTCTCCACGCCAGAGTCCTTGCTCGACGTGGATTTTTCGCAGCCGGTTTACATTCTGGTGGACCGCCTGGCGGTGGCGCCGGACATTCGCCAGCGGGTCATCGATTCGGTGGAACTTTGCTACCGCGAGTCCGGCGAAGCGATCCTGGAATTCCTTTCGCCTGATCCCGCCACGCCCCCCCAGCGCTGGGTCTTCAATGAGCGCTTTGAGTGCAAGACCTGCAAAATAATATATCAGGACCCCGAGGCAAGTCTGTTCTCCTTCAACAACCCTTACGGGGCCTGCCCGCGCTGCCAGGGGTTCGGGAATACCATTGATTTCGATCTCGACTTGGTGATTCCCGACAAGAACAAGACTCTGGCCGAAGGCGCGGTAGAACCCTGGACCAAACCGCGTTACCGCGGGTTGCAGAATGAAATGCGCCGCGCCGCGCGCGCGCGGGGAGTTCCCCTCGACGTTCCTTATTACAACCTCGAGGCCGGCCAACGCCGCTGGCTGGTGGAAGGCGAGGGCGATTTCGCGGGCATCCGCGGATTTTTTGATTACCTGGAGCGCAAAAAGTACAAGCTCTACGTGCGCGTGTTTCTCAGCCGTTATCGCGGGTACACCCTGTGCCCGGATTGCCAGGGCGGACGCCTGCGCCGCGAGGCATTAAACGTGCGCGTGCAGCAGAAAAACATTACCGAAGTCTGCCGCCTGTCCATCCAGGACGCCTACCACTTTTTCAACGAGCTACGTCTTTCGGCACAGGAGCAAACGATTGCCGAAAAGATTCTGGAAGAAATCCGCTCACGCTTGAAGTTCCTTTACCGCGTCGGGTTGGAATACCTGACCCTGGACCGGCTGGCTTCCACGCTCTCCGGCGGCGAATCACAGCGGATTCAATTAGCCACGGCGCTGGGCTCCAATTTGGTGGGAGCGCTTTACGTTCTGGATGAGCCTTCCATTGGCCTGCACCCTCGCGATACCGGCCGGCTGATTGAGATCATGAAGACCCTCCGCGATCTGGGAAACACCGTACTAGTGGTCGAGCACGATTCCGAGATGATGAGCGAGGCCGACAAACTGCTGGATCTCGGCCCTGGCGCCGGCGAGCACGGCGGCCGCATCATTTACGCGGGCGACATGGAGGGGCTGCGCACTGACCCGCATTCGCTCACGGGGCGGTATCTTTCGGGAGAACTGCAAATTCCCGTTCCGAAGGAACGGCGCAAGCCCGGCAAGGCCTGGCTGCGGATTCGCGGGGCGCGCCAGCACAACTTGAAGTCCATTGACGTGGAGATTCCACTGGGACTCATGGTGTGCGTCAGCGGGGTCTCCGGATCGGGAAAGTCCACCCTGGTTCACGATGTGCTTTACAATGCACTCATCTCGCGCCGTGGTCTGCCGGCGCCCCGTGCCGAGTGCGAGCGCATCGAAGGCGACCAGCAACTTGCGGAAATCGTGCTCGTCGATCAATCGCCGCTGGGCCGCACGCCGCGCTCCAATCCCGTTACCTATATCAAGGCTTTTGATGTCATTCGCGATGTCTTCGCCTCCACTCCGGAAGCGCGCAAGCGCGGGTACACCCCGGGATATTTTTCTTTTAATATTCCCGGAGGACGCTGTGAGACCTGCCAGGGCGACGGCACGGTGACGATGGAAATGCAATTTCTTGCCGACGTGGAGTTGGTCTGCGAAGAGTGCCGCGGCCGCCGCTTCAAGCCCGGTATTCTGGAGATCCAGTACAAGGGCAAAAGCATTTACGACGTGTTGCAGATGACGGTGAAGGAGGCCTTGGCCTTTTTTTCCAATGTCCCCAAGTTGACCGGCAAGATCCGTGTGCTGGAGGAAGTTGGGCTGGGATATCTGCGCCTGGGACAATCCGCCACCACGCTCTCCGGGGGTGAGGCCCAACGCGTGCGCCTGGCCGCCCACTTGGCGCATCGGGCCGGCGAAAATTCTCTTTTCATTTTCGACGAGCCCACCACAGGTCTCCACTTTGACGACATCAGTAAATTGCTGACGGCGTTTCGCCGCCTAATTGAAACCGGCGCCACCGTTTTGATCATCGAACACAACATGGACGTTTTGAAGACCGCGGACTGGATCATTGACCTCGGCCCGGATGGCGGCGATTCCGGTGGATACGTGGTGGCGGCGGGTCCCCCCGAAAGCCTGCTGAAAAACAGCCTCTCGTTGACCGGCAAGTTTCTGGCGAAATATCTTCCCTATTCCAAGCTGCCGCGCGGTGCGGCAAAAAAAATTGTGAATAGTAAATGGTGAATTGTAAAAAAGGACGTACTTCTGCCGCTCCGGCCATCATGCTGGTAATTTACAATTTACTATTTACAATTCACTATTTACTATTTCCGGCTCCAGCGCTGGGTGAGGAAAAAAGCGCCCGTTTGTCGCAGGAACAAACTTTTAACATGCTTCAGGCCGGCGTTCCCTCCCGGCAAATCGAGGCTTTCGCGCGTAAAGATGGCGTCGATTTCAAAGTGACTCCCGCGCTTGAACGCGATTTGCGCAAAGCCGGCGCCACCGAAAGCCTCATCCAGTTGCTGAAAAAGATGGGCAACGAAACCGCCTCCGCGCAGCCCCCGGTCGCCGCCGACTCTGCGGAGCTTTCCGCGTTATTGCAGACGGCGGAGGATGCGCTGACGCGGAAGGACTTCGCGGAAGCGGTGAAGGCACTGAAGGCCGCTGTGGCAATTCAACCTGGAATGCCGGACGCTTGGTTCAACCTGGGATATGCCTACACCGGGCTGCATGAGCCGGAGGAAGCGGTCAAGGCCTACCAGAAAACCTTGGAGCTTGCCCCCGATCTTTTTGAGGCGCGGCTGAACCTGGGAATTCTGCTGATGGAACAGAAGCAGCCGCAAGCGGCGCTGGAACATTTGCAGAAGGCCGCGACGCTGAAACGGGATCATGTCCGAGCCCACTTGTATTACGCGCGAGCCCTCGCCCAAACCGGCCAACCGGAGGCCGCCCGGAAGGAGTTTCAGGAGGTTGCCCGCCTTGACCCCCACCTGGCCATTGCGCAATTTGAACTCGGCCAACTCGAACTTCAGCAGAAACACCCGAGGGAGGCGCTCGCCGCCTTCGAGCAGGCCCTGGCGGTGGATCCAAAACTTGCGCCGGCGGACCTGGGAGCGGCCTTGGCCGCCGAAGCGCTGAACGACACCGCGCAGGCGGTTACGCATTTCGAAAAATACCTTGCTTCGCGGCCGGATGACGTGGAGACGAAATTCCACCTGGCGCGGCTCTACTTGGATCAAAATCAAGATGAGAAAGCCCGCGACACTTTGGAAAGCGTCTACCAAGCCGAACCCAATTTGCCCGGCCTTACGGCGGCGTTGGGTGACGTCAACGCACGCCTGAAAAAGCTGCCCGAAGCGGAGAAGTATTATCGCCTGGCGGTGAGCGAGCAGCCGGGCATTGCGGATCTCCATCGGGCTCTCGGCGAGATCCTGATGAAGGAACAGAAATTTCCCGAGGCCGAAGGGGAATTCCGCACCGCCCTGAAAATTGACTCGCACAATCGCGACGCCGCCATCGGATTGGCTTCCAGCCTCGACCTTCAAAAGCGATATTCGGAAGCGATTCCGATTCTTGAATTGTTGGCGAAAGCCCCGGACGCGGCGCCCTATGTGTTTTTCGTCCTAGCCACCTGTTACGATCACCTCAAGGCGCGCAAAGAAGCGTTGGCCAATTACGAACACTTCCTGCAACTCTCCAATGGCAAGGCCCCGGACCAGGAATGGCAAGCCACCCAACGGGCAAAGCTTCTCCGCCGGGAGCTTTCAAAATAGCTATAATCTAGGGGTATGGCAGGGGAACGCTGGACAGGCTTTTCGGTCTGGTTGGCAATGTTGGTGATTTTATTAGCCGGCTTGTGCGCCCTGGGACGCGACACCGAAGAGCAACTGCTCCAACGCATCCAAGGCGAACAGAATCCCGTCAAAAAGGCGAAGGACGAAATCAAGCTCGCCCGCTTGAAATTCACCCAAGTCCATGATGCCTATTCGCAGGGTCACATCGAGGCGGGCGAAAAGCTTCTGGGCGCCTATGTCGAGGTAATGAAAACCTCCTGGAAAATTCTCCAGGATTCCGGACGCAAGGCATCGAAGCAACCGGAGGGTTTCAGGGAGCTGGAGATTGCACTCCGAGAAGATGTGCGCTCGCTGCAAGATTTGGAGCGTACCGTGAGCTACTACGACCGTGGCCCCCTGGTGAATGCTGCGCAGGAATTGGAGCAGATGCGGTCCGAAGTTCTCCAAGCGCTATTTCCCGGGGGTAACCCCCGGACCCTCAAGGGTTCGCCTGCTCCGCAGACCATTAACGGCCCGGCGGGCAACGCGAGAATACAGTGATTGCCTTATGCGCACCTTGATGACTTCAACCCTGTTGCTCGCGGTTTTCCTCGGCGTCGCGGCGGGGGCGGACAAGGCCGATTACCTCAGTGACGATGAAGTGGATGAGTTGCGCGAGGCGCAGGCACCTTCAGATCGCATCGAAAAATATCTCTCGTTTGCCCAAGTCCGCCTCACACGGTTCGATGATTACCGTAGCCGGCCGCCCAACCCGGATTACGACATACCCGGTTACCTCGAGACGCAACTCGACCAGTATATTCGCATCACCGATGCCCTGAAGGACTGGATCGAGGATCACTTCGATCGCCGCGACGACATGCGGGTCGGCCTGAAAAAGGTTTTGGAAATGGGCCCCCACCAGCTCGAGCAGTTGCGGCATGTTGAACAATCACCGGATCCCTATGCCGCCGGTTATCGCAAGTCGCTCAACGATGCCATTGACGATTTCTCCGACGCGCTCGACGGCGCCACCAAAGCGCTCTCCGAGCAATCGAAGCTGTTCGGCGAACTGAAGCGCCAGGAAACGGCCGACGCCCAGACCATTAAAGACCGCGAGAAGGATGAAAAAAAGCGCACCAAGGAAGAAGAGAGGCTGCGGAAGAAAGAACATGAGAAAGGTCCCCCCACCGACAAGGACGAGGACTGAAAATCAGTGGCTAGTGGATCGTGGTTAGTTGTTAGCGCTCGCAATCTAACCACTGGCCACAAACTACTATCTACTTCCTCTATGGAACAAGCCGAACAGCTCGCTCTGCCGCTTGCGTCTCCGCCCGACCTCACGGAAATCTTCCGGCGGGTTCTTTCCCGTCTGCGGATCAAGTCACCCGTCGTGAGTATGGGCGCGCGGTTCCATCCCTTTGCAGGATTGCGCAGCACCATCACCTTGCGCAACGGCACGGTAAAAGCGCGCGTGTCTGACTTGCTGGCGGAGGCTTCGCCGCTCGTACTCGAGGCCCTGGCGGAAATCCTTTTGGCGCGAATCTTCCACCGGCGACCTTCGCGCGAGGCCCGGGAGTGTTATCTCGCCTACACTTTCCGGCCGGAGATTCGCCGCCGAATTGACGCTGTGCGCCGCGAACGCAGCTCCAAGCGCCTGTTGCCGGCGCGCGGCCGCCATCATGACTTGGAAGAGATTTTCCACGGCTTGAATTACCGCTTCTTCCACGGCCAAATTCCCCCGTCCCGCGTCGGCTGGAGCCACCAGAATTCTAGCCGGATCCTGGGCCATTACGATTCCGGCCACGGAACGATTATTATCAGCCGCAAGCTCGATTCCCCTGCGGTTCCCCGCTATCTGGTAGAATACGTCGTTTACCATGAAATGCTGCACATCCGTTTTCCGGTGGAACGGAACGGCCACCGGAGGGTGGTCCACTCGCGGGAGTTCCGCGAGGCCGAGACAAAGTTCCCCAAATACGAATTAGCCTGCCGGCAACTCAAGCACCTTTGCGGCTGACATCCAGTTCCGGGAGGCGCCTCCAGGAGGAAGACACTATGCACCGCGGATTCACTTCCCTCTGCCTCGCAACGGCCGCTTTGCTTCTCAGCTTGGCCCTGGCCCGCTCCGCCCGCGCCGCGGATGAACTTACCGTCGCCTCACCGGATGGCAAGGTGGTGATTTTCTTTGCCCTCAAATCCAATCCTCAACCTTACCTTCCTGGTGAGCGCGCTTACTACCGCGTAAGTTACGGCGGCGTGGCGGTGTTGACCGACTCCCCCCTCGGTCTGGACTTCGAGGGCGCTCCAACGCTCGACCATGACTTTGAGATTACCGGCACGGATCACCATTCCCGCGACGACACGTGGACGAATCGCTTTGGTGCGCTACGAGAAGTCCCCGACCATTACAATCAGCTCCGAATTTCGCTGCGCGAAAAGCCTGCGCCCGGCCGGCAGGTGGACGTGATTTTCCGCGCCTACAATGAAGGCGTTGCGTTCCGGTATTTTCTACCCCAACAAAGCGCCATGGAAAAGTTCACGCTTATGGCGGAGAACACCGGCTTTTATTTCGCCCGCGACGCTTCCGCATTTGCCCTGAACAAGGGCCGCTTCAACACCGACAACGAAGGCGAGTACCTCTGGACCAACCTCAATATGATCAAGCCGGCTTCCATCATCAATCTGCCGCTGCTCGTGGAGATCCCCGGCGGCCCTTGGGTGGCGTTGCTGGAAGCCGACCTGACGGATTATGCGGGGATGTACGTGGGCGGCGTTCCGGGGTTTACAAATGCCCTGGTGAGCAAACTCTCTTCCGGCCCGCAGCGCATGGATGAAGTGGTGGTGGGCTCCGTCCCCAGAGCTTTTCCCTGGCGGGTGCTCCTGATCAACGATCGGCCAGGCGGCCTGATCGAATCTAATTATCTCATTCTGGATCTCAGCCCACCGTCATTGATCAGCGACACTTCCTGGATCGAGCCCGGCAAAGCGGCGTGGGACTGGTGGTCAGGCGATTTCGACACGAACGTCAACTTCCAACCGGGAATGAACACCGCCACCATGGAGCATTACATCGATTTCGCCGCCGAGCATCATCTTGAGTACATGCTCGTGGATGCCGGGTGGTACCCAGGGAGGGACGCCACGCATTCGAGTAATATTCTGACCTACGTCCCGGAGGTGAACGTCCCGGAGATCATCGCTTATGGTAAGCAGAAAGGGGTGAAAGTGCTCCTATGGGTCCACTGGGAGGCAATGAACAAGCAAATGGACTCGGCGCTGGACCTCTACTCCCGGTGGGGCGCCGCAGGAGTTAAAGTTGACTTCATGAATCGCGACGATCAGGAAATGGTGAACTTCTACGAGCGCCTGGTCCGCAAGGCCGCCGAACATCATTTGGTTGTGGATTATCATGGAGCGTATAAGCCCACGGGCCTGCGCCGCACCTACCCCAATCTCCTTACCCGCGAAGGCGTGATGGGCCTGGAATACAACAAGTGGAGCGACCGCTCGACGCCTGAACACAACGTCACCATCCCCTTCACCCGCATGCTCGCAGGTCCCATGGACTACACACCGGGATGCTTTAACAACGCGACTCGCGAACAATTCAAACCCCGAAACCTCGACCCCATGTGCCAAACGACCCGGGCACAACAGTTGGCCATGTACGTGGTCTTCGAAAGTCCGCTGGTGATGCTTTCGGATTATCCCGAAATCTATGACCACACTCCGGAAATGGAATTTCTGGATAAGGTTCCCACCGTTTGGGATGAAACCAAAGTGGTAAACGGCGCGCCGGCACAGTACGTCACGATCGCGCGCCGCCACGGCGACACCTGGTATCTGGGTGCGATGACGAACTGGGACGCGCGCGATGTGGAAATTCCCCTCAGCTTCCTGGGTGCGGGCGAGTTCGAAGCGCAGATTTTCGCCGACGGCGCGGATGCGGATAAAGTCGCCACCAGCGTGGCCATCAGCAAGAAACCTGTGGAGGCAGGAGATAAGCTGGCGATTCATTTAGCGCCCGGCGGTGGCGCGGCGGTGATTTTTACGCGGATGTAAAACACGGATAAACACCTAGCGGATAAGCGCCCTCATGCGGTCACCTGAGCATCGATTGCCCGAAGGTGCTTTCGGCAATGTCACAAGCGGGGACGCCACGGGCTGAGCCCTGGAGGGGGCTTTTGCGCCCTGGAAGGGCACAGGATAATAGCCGGGGGCATTGCCACCGCCTATTGAATTTATCCCCTGCGGGGGTTGCGCCCCGCCGCCCTACCTATTGCGAATCTGAATCAGGGTAATGGCGATGGAAACTGCCAGTAGCGCTACTGAGCCTCGCCAAAAGAAAACCGGATCGCCGAGGAAGCCACCTTTGACCAGGCGAACTCCCAGCCCCAGCAGGAGTCCGATTGTCGCTAGAATGACGAGAAAGTTGGGAAGCCACCGCATTAACGCCTCCTTGCAAACCGAGTTGTAAGCTGAAATCAGCCAAGGTTCATTTCGAACAGTACGCCGCAAGCTTCGCCCGCCATTATAGCGCTCGAATTAACCCCCAGCGGAAATCCTGGACAGCAAAGTCGAGTTCACCTGCCCAGGGAGGGTTTATACTATGGATGGAGGGTTGAGGGTTTCACTGTGCCATATTGCGCTAAATGTTCAATTGAATACGTGGAGGGCACTACCCAGTGCGAAGACTGTGGCGCGTTCTTGCTGCCGGGTTCGCCGCCCGAAGCGCCTCGACGGCTTGAAATCGCTCATGAAAAAGACGCGAAATTGGTCTCCGTACGCATTTTCACGGGAGACTCCGGGATGGAGGCGGAAGTGGCGCGCGGCATCCTGGAGTCGCAAGGAATTCCTTGCGCGCTTTCCGGTGATGTTGCGGGAGAGCCCTTTCCGGTGATGGACATTCATTTGTTGGTGCGTGAGGAGGACGCTGGGCGCGCCGAGCGGATCTTGCAGGAATACGCCGCCGCGGGGGTTCCGGCCGCCCCGGAAGAACCGGATTCTACTGAGGGGGAATAGCGCCGGCAGGGCGGTGCCGCCGGCCCCCATTGCTTGCGCAAGTGAGCCTTGACTCCGGTGAATTGACCCACGCATAGTCCTCAAGACTTATGGTGAAGCCTTGCTTTGTCGGCTGCTCAAGGCATAGAGAATCAACTCACTGCGGTTTCGGCCAGCATCTCCTCCACCTCCTGCTGAGAAATCTCACCCACGCGGTCGTAATCGCTGACATTTCGCTTGGAACGACAATTGTCCAGGTAGTCGGCGCGAACCTGAGCTTGCGCCCCATGATGTCTGGCAGCGCCTGGAATGTGGCCCAATGATGTCCGGCCCCGAAGGCACGGAAACCGGCGGCGTAAAGGGCAATCGTGGCCATTTGCAGAGCCGCGTTGTAGGCCGTAGCGAAGCGGCGGTCGGAGGAGAGCTGCGGAATTTCAGCGTCGGCCAAGTCGCGGTCCGCCACGCGCAAAAGGTCAGTCACTTCCCTGGCGGAAGTCCTGTGCGGCCGAATGCGCCCGTCAGCCACCAAGTCCCTTAAGGTCAATTGCGTCTCCAATCAGGTAGATCTTCTCGCCCTTCAACACCTCTGAGATGAAGTGGTGTCCTTCTCGGGCCTTGGTTCTGAACTCCTCCGGCGGGTAGACGGTGGCGTTGAACTCCCTCCCCAGGTCACGACCAGCCGGTCCCAGCACCGCCGACGCTTCCCGCAAGGTGAGGTCGCCCACCAAGAGAAGGTCGATGTCACTGCCTGCCGTCTCTTCGCCGCGGGCGAATGATCCGTAAATGAAGGCCACGCGCACGCGGCCCGCCAAGGGGGCTAACGCGGCGCGCAAAGCGTTGCCCAACCCCATGGTTTTCAGAATGACGCGCTTCAAGTCCTCGAAGGCTGGATGACTACGGTTCGCCCGGTAGTAAACACGGTTTCCGCGCGGAGTCCTGACCACCAGGCCGGCTTTTTCCAGCCGGACGAGCTCGCGCTGAACGGCGTAAAGCCCTGTCCCGGCCCCGTCAGCCAATTCCTTCTGGTAGAAGTGCGTCTCGGGACGGGTTAAAAGGGTGGTGAGAAGCCGCGCGAGCGTGCCGGAGGCGAATAGCCCTTCCCAGCCCCCATCACCAATACTTTTAGTCATTCGACCAATTCTTTTGGTGGTTTTTTCCATCGCTTCTTTCCGCCGCCCCGGCTCCGGCCGGGGACGAGATTGGGTGTGCTGCTTCATAACGAATCCCTCTCTACAATCTACCGGACCTGAAGGCCAGCCCAGAGATAGGTGGTTGGGCCGCGCAGATGAAATCGTTCGCGGGGGATGTTGAGCTTGCCGCGAATGCTTTTTACCTTGGGTGATATTTTGATCTTGCGCTTCTCCAGCTCGTCGTAGGGCACGGCGAATGGAATATCTTCAGGTACGGTTTCGTCGTCAATAATGCGCTTGAAGGTTTTTAGAAAGGCCGCAGAGTCAAAAGACAACTCCGCGCTCCCTGCTCATTTCGTTCCCCGTGCTGCCTCACTGATGATCTGGATAACCTCACTTGGCTTGTGCGCGAGGGCATACTTCCACGTGCCATAGGTGCCGTCCGCGTTCACGGCGTTGACCCATCGTTCCGCAGCGGCGCGCTTGACCTCTTCCAGCGGATCGAAGCCTTTGGTTTCCAAAACCAGATGAATCGGAGGGTCTGTTTTCAGACGCACGATAAAGTCCGGCATGTAGTCGTGCATTTGGCCGTTGTGAAGGTAGGGAATAGCAAACCCAAGGCCGGCGTTTTTCACAAACGCATCGACGTCCTTATGCGTGTCGATGTAGTAGGCTGCCGATTGCTCCCATCTCAGCGTATCCGGCACAACGTAATTCACGTGGCTGTGAATCACTTCCTTTGGTTCGCGGCTCGTCCAGAAGTCCACCTCCGCCGTCGATCCCGGACCTCGACTCGATTCATAGCGTGGAATCTCCGGGGCCTCACCCTCGCCGGTATCCGGCCGGACTGCCTCGACGAGGCGCTCAACTAGCCACCCGTAGTAGGGGGCAAGGAACGAATCTTTCTTGTCGGCGGGCGGCTCAGCATAGACTTTCTCTTTTACATACCTCTGAACGATTCCCAACATTTGCGGAAACAGCACCTGGGCCGGGGCCTCGCACCTTGCCTGCTGGACATAATCGCGGGTGAGCGCCCCAGCAAGCTCAAAGACAAGTTCTTGCAGCCGCCTCTTGGCTCGCCACTCTGCCAGAGTCGCACCGCTGATCTTTCCCGGCCCGCTCAGCGACATTCTCCCCTGGTTGTTGATACTCAAGCCTTTCATTTCGACTTCCGGGGGAATGCGTCCTGGTTGAAGTACCATCGCAGCGATTTCCGACCAGTCCACTTTCACCCTGTTCCTGATTGCCTGCGTGTATCCTTCAACGCGTGGGAAACGAATTTCGAAATGAGACTTCGCCGGAATCGCGTGGACGTGATAACGCTTCTCCGGCGGAGTGGCCGCCCCTTGTGGGCTCGCCTTGAACGGGATGACCTCGAAGGGAACTCCAAAGACCTTCGCCACTTCTTCAGCGAATTTCCCGCCTTCTGCAAGCACATAGCTTGTCCGGCGCAACCCTCGACCGACAACCTGCTCGCAGAGCAATTGCGACATGAAGGGTCTAAGCCCGATAATGTGGGTTACGGTGTTGCAGTCCCAGCCCTCCGTGAGCATCCCCACGCTCACGATGCATCTCACGTCACGTCCCGGGGGGTGAAGTTGGCGGCCAAGCTTCTTTGCCAGTTCCTCGAATCCCTCGGGGTAAATGGGCCGGCCCTGCCGGTCAGAGGGCCACTGCGTCTTTCCAACCGTGTCGAGCGTGAACCGCATCCAGCGGGATTCATCACTCTTGGCCTCTTCTGTATCCGTCTCATGGACAACCTTCGAATCCACTCGAATCGTGTTATGCGTCCCGTTGCGATTCCTGAATCCTTCAATGTTCGCAGGCGGGACGCCAAGAGGCCCTTTCCCTTCGGCCAGCCATTCATAGAGAACTTTTGCGATCCTCGTATTCTTGCAGACCAGGATGAAAACAGGCGGGCGGGAGTCAGTTCCCTGTTTCTGCCAACCCTCGCGCAGTGTCTCCCACGATCCCCCCAGCATGGCGATGGGATGATGGGCATATTTCAAAATAGCTTCCGGCTTGGGGCTTCCTTTCTTGCCGCCACGTTCGGCGGGTGTAAGTTGGGGGATTATCCATTCCCAGATGTTCAAGTAACCCGGTATTTCTGCGCCTGTAGTGTCGCGCACGGCCAATTGCGGAATCTTCACGAGGCCGGATTCGATGGCGTCAATCAATCCAAAGTCGCTCACGACCCAAGGAAATGGCTTGTTGGTTTCCTGCCCCACTCTGCCGAGGAAATACGGCGTGGCGGAAAGGTCAACGCAGAAGTTTATTCCCCTCAATTTGTTGATGCGGTCCAGCCCGTCAATCCAGACCGTAGCCTCCTGGAAAAACTCTTCCGCTTCTTCTTCCTCGCCAAATAGCTCTTCTTCCTCGCCCTCGGATGCTTCGCGCTTGATTCGATAAGCATGATGCCCTTCATCGTTGAAAACCAGAATATTCTGTTTTCCGCCCACTTCCCGGCCCAATACGCGGGAGATCAAGGATGTGTCGCTCTCCACGTACCGCTCAGACTCGACCTTCACCTTTTTGAGCGTTCCATCCTTTTCGCGATCTTCTTCCAATACCTTCAGCATCCCCGCCGCAACCTGGCGTTCGTAATCCCGCAGCGTCAAATAGCGGGAACCGCGCGCCGTGGTAGTCTTTGGGCCAATATTGATGATTTCCTTTACCCGCACCTTGACCCCGGCTTTTGTGACTCTCGCGCTCACTCCGCCGGTCTGCACGGCTTGTGGCTCGAAAACGTGCCAGTTGGTGACGATCACCTTCCCCTGGGTCAACAAGGGCATCAGGTGTGAAGGCACGAGGTCCCGTGTGCGATAGATGCTCGCTTCTCCTCTTTCGGGGTAAAGCTCGTTCAGGCGATTCCTGATGGTCACGTTCGGGCAAACTACGAGCACCACGTCTGAGAATCGGCCATCGCTTCGATCATTCACTTTATTCAGGATGCTCCACGCCGCTAGCATGCCCATGACGGTGGTTTTGCCACCGCCCGTCGCCACTTTGGTGGCATAGCGAAGGAAACCTGCCATGCCTTCTTTCCTACGGTCCTCGCTGGGTTCATCACGCGGCACCGAAATACCTTGCAGGAAATCGCTCCGGGCTTCCGTCAGAAAAATGATAGTGAGCGCCGCTTCCAGTTGGGCAAAGAACAGCCGCTTGTCGCGTCCTTCCCGCGTCCACCACTGAATCAGGTCGAGGGTGGTCCGCGTTGCCCCGGGATGGCCTGCCTTTTGCCAAGCCTCCAGCCGTTCCCGGATCAGCCTTACCAGCGCCAGCTCAAAACCCGCCGGATATTCTTTCGAGGCACGCAGCACCTTGCCGTCCAAGGTCCACGGTTCTTTCTGGTCACGCGGCGGAAAAACTACAGGCGCGCGCCTGCCTGCGCGGCGTTGTGCCTCTTCCCCTTCCTGGATGTACCAGTATTGAGTAGGTTTCTTGAAAGGTTCGTTGAGGATCGGCTCAGGTACTTCGTAGCTGGTCATGTGCGAATCCCAGATTAAAGACTATGCGCTCTCGCTTCCACTGCGAATCCGTTCGAGCTTTTTCAGGAACTCGTCGCGCTCGCGCTTGGCTTGCTCGGCTTTGCGGGTCTTATCGGTCAGATAGCGCTGGCCCTTGATGCCCGAATTTTGGAGTGAGTCCGCCCAGGCGCGCAGTTGCCTCGCAATGCTTTCGGCCAGGGATTTGAGATTTGAAATCTCAGATTTGAGATCGGAAAAGGCGGGAATTCGCTCTAGCAGACAAAGCATCGACCTCACTTCGCCCGCCGACTCGCGCGCAATATAGAGGAACGTCAAAGTTTCCTGCGTGGTGCCGCGTTCAAAGCCTTCCGCAATATTATTGGAAACCGAACCGGCGGCGCGTTCGATTTGGTCTCGCAGCGAATAGCGCCTCTCGAATGCGGCCTTTTCTGTCATGGCATAGACTGCGGCTGCCAGTTCAATTCCGGCCTGCCAGACGGGAAGCTGCTCGAATCGCTCGTACTTCATGCCTTTTGGTCTCTCCGATTCTCAAATTCCAAATTTCAGATCTCAAATCTCAGATTTCAAATCTCAGATCTCAAATCTACATCTCAAATCAGCCCAGCTTCTTCATTCTGAAATCTCAAATCTGCCATCCCCCTCAAATCTCAAATCTGCCATCTCAGATCAGCTAAGCTTCTCCACTCTCAAATCTCAAATCTGCGATCTTAAATCAGCCGAGCTTCTCCGCTCTCAACTCTCAAATCTGCGATCTTAAATCAGCCCAGCTTCTCCACCACCAACAACTCGTTCCCCCGGTCATCAATCACCTTCACCGCCACCTGCCTTTGTTCCCCAGCCTCAAATGGCGCGCTCACCGTGCCCGCCAGATGTTCCCACACGCTCTCTTCATACTCGCCTTTAAGCGCCTTCTTCAGGCTCTCCCAAGCTCCGGTGCGCGGGAAGAAAGCCTGACTCACATGGAAGCACAAGCCGTTGTAATCCGTATCGAGAAACCACGCCGGGACCTCTTCCCCCCTCCGGTGGTAGGGTTCCATCGTCGCGGGGTCAAACACATCCAGGCCCAGCAATTCCACTTCGTAGCGCTGCGGGTCGTTTTTCGTCTTGCTCTTCACGCAGCGTAATTCTATCTCCGGCAAACCGCACACGCTGAAGATTTGGCTGGAACGCATGTTTTTCAGCAGGTCACCCATCATAATGTCGGGTGTGGCTTGGACGTAAGTTGCCGGAATCCCCACAACTTCGGTGCATTTGTTTACTAGTTCACGCGCATTGGGCTGGATGGCAAAGCCGATCACATAAAGGTGCGTGTAGCCCTTGGCGTGAGCTTCCCGCGCTGCTTCGTAAACCAGCTTCTCGCTCACCGCGCCGTTTTCGGGGCCAAAGACCAGGGCGACGGGCTTGGCGGAAAGAGCCAAGGCTTTCCCGTTCTTCTCCGCCGCCTCTATCACGGCATCCCGCAAGCTAGGCTTCTGACCGGGGGCCGTGGCGTCCACAAAGGCTTCAGCGGATAGGGACAGTGTTTTGGCCGGGGGACGGATGTTCCGAAGCGTGACCGTGCGGTTGCCCTCCAAGCGTAGAAGTGGGCTCTTGCGCAGAATTTCGAGCATCCGGTCCGTAAAAGTGCTTTGTTCTTCTCTTGTTGCTCCTTCTCTCAAATTTGAAATCTTAGCTTCTTCAATGGCCGCCTCCGACGCCTCCAAGTCCACCGGCGTAGGAATAGTGCCCTCGACGCAGAAACGCCCGGTTACGCGGGTGATCTTGTTATCCACCTCGGGCCGGTCCACTAGCACTTCTTCCTTCGGCGGCTCATTGTTGGCGATGCTTTCGAGCGTGATGTGAGGAACAATTCCGCCCACTTCTTCGCCCTTTTTGTTCTGTTTACGAACGTAGGTGAATCCTCCCGCAGGCCCACGAGCATCGTCTCGCAGTTCGTACCAAGGATAAGTCGCCGTCAGCAACCGCTGCCTCGCCAGCGCCAGGGGCACGCGGCTGGTGTCAATCGTGATCCACCGCCGCCCCCACTGTTCGGCAACGTAGGCAGTCGTCCCACTGCCGCATGTGGGGTCTAGCACAAGATCGCCGGGGTCGGTGGTCATCAGGACACACCGCTGAACAATTTTGGGATTGGTCTGAACAACGTATAGCTTCTCGCTCGCGAAGCCGCTCACCCCGGTATCTGTCCACTGGTTGCTGAGTTCAACAAAAGGAAAGTCATCCAGAAAGCCGATAAATCGTGTGCTGTTTCCCACGACAAAAATCCGGCCCTTCTGCTTCAATGTTTCCCTACCCTCAGGGCTGTGCGTCCAATACCGCCCCTCGGGCGGAAAGTAATTCTTACCTTCGAATTCGAATGGAACCCGTCCCAGCGAATAATACTTGTTGCTTGAAATGTCGCTAATCCGGAATGGTCGAGTGCCCGGGGCAAGGGAAGAAGGGTTTTCAATTTCTCCGTTCGTAAGCCTCCGCCGCTCTCCGTCGGAGAACTGCGCATAGTAGTATTGCCCAACTTCTTCAAAGCCAACGCTCTTCTCTACAAAAAGCTTTCTGTACTTTACACGCTCAGTCTCTTTTGCATACCAAAGCAGTGAGTCAGAAAGAGTCGGCATCAATAAATCGGTCTGACCGGCCGTCTTTACAATGTTGATCCGGGCACAGAAGTTCTTCTCGCCAAAGATTTCGTCCAACAACTCCCGCAGGTGATGCAGATTCTCGTCGCTAATCTGCACAAAGATGCTGCCGCTGGGTGCGAGCAATTCCCGGCATAGCAAAAGGCGGTCGCGCATGTAGGTCAGATACGAATGCAGGCCAAGCTCCCAGGTGTCGCGGTACGCCTGCACCATCTCCGGCTCGCGGGTCATGTCCTCGTCGTCGCCGTGGGTCACGTCGCGCTTGCGGATAAAGGGCTGGAAATTGGAACCGAATTTCACTCCGTAGGGCGGATCCATGTAGATCATCTGCACTTGCCCGCCCAGGCCCTCGTAATGCAGGAGCGAATTCATCACCACCAGCGAATCGCCCAGAATCATCCGGTTCACCCACTTGTCCTGGTACTCATAGGCGCGCAATATCTGGTCGGTGATCGAGTGCTGCGGGTCGCCGAACAGGCTGAACATATCAATTTGCTTGTCGCGCCTGTGGCTGGTGAGCGTTTCAATAATCGCCTTGGTGCTCAGCCGCTCGTGAACGAACAACGGCAGGGTGGGCACGTCAAACGAAAGCCGCTCTGCCTTCCCCGCCCAATTCAGAAACGGCTTGCTCATCGCCTTGAGCACGTGCGTGGCCTCTTCGGCTTGGATCAGACTCGCCGCAGCCACCTTCAAGTCCGCCGTCGAGGGTTTTTCCATGGACAACTGACGACGGACAGCGGACAGCTTTTCCTCGATAACCGACAACTGGCGCTCTCCAACTTCCCGCGCCGAATTCTGCCCGTCCCAATCGAGCGCCGGGGAAAGCGAAGAGTCATAGCGGTAAGTGACCGGCGGCTTCTTCTTCTTGAACTGCGCCTGCGTCCCGACATCGGGCCGCATAGGGCTTTCCGACTCAGGATGCTGGTAACTTTCGGCGGTCCTGGTTTTTGCAGGTTTTGCATTTTGCGGAGTCTTCGCCATAGGGAGGCACTCCCAAGCAGGTTATTTCGAGCGGATGGCCGTACTCATGTTTATCGGCCTTTTCGCGGGTCGAGGTGAATTTCAAATCATGACAAGCACGTTAACGGCGGGATTGTAACACACTTGCAGACCAGAGATCGGCATCTTCGTCGTCGCATTTAGCGCAGGGCCCGCCCTACGGCCCTGCGGCTTTTCCAGCGGCGCGGGCACTTGCCGCGCCGCCAACAAAATAGTCCGAATTTTCAGCGCCACACGTCGAATCAAGCTGCCCGAAAACTTCCGCTGGTCTGCCCCGCCCAATGCGCGGCGCGTCGGAAAACCCTCCGCTTGGTGATTTCGTCGTCGTACTTCACGTTCAGGAAGTGCCAGCGATTGAGGGACTTATTCGAGAAGACGAAGAGTGCATAAGGGTGTTCTTTGAGGAGCTGCGAAACCACTGGACGCTCCTGCCCCATCAGCAGCTTGTCCGTCGGGAGACGGGAGTGAATGATGTGGAAGCCGTCACCCCCGGTGGCAAACAGGACGGGGTCCGCCGCCAGCGAATCCGCTGCCGCTGGATTCCACTTCTGGCGAGAGAGCGTGGCGTTCGCCTTGTTGTAATTCAGTTCTGACCAGAAGAGTTGCTTGAGCGGCTCAGGACCGCGAAAGTCCTTGAGAATGTCCAATACCGTCTGCTGGCGTTCAGGTCGAGTCATGTGCTCCTCTCGGTCTCGTAAACTCTCGGGTGAAGCACGTTTGAGGCACGATTGTACTCGCTGTTTATCTTCGGGGCAATAGACCGTGGCCCTTTTTGCGTGAGCGCGACGCGCTGTATTTCGAATGAAGATTCCGAACGGTCAACTCGAACGGCTCGCCAGCCTCAGAGGAAGGACAGACGAGGATTGGCTTGGCCTCACCCCCGATGACTCGCCTCTGATCGCACGCTATATCGGCACGCAGGAAATCTACGCCCTGACGGTGAATTGGCCCTAAGGCCACAGGTCACTTGTCACTTGTCGCTGCTGGGTGGTGAGTCGGTCCCACTTCCTTCTGCAAGCGGGCTATGGCTTCGTGGGCGTATTTGGCTTCTGCGGCTTCCTTGGCGGTGGGAAGCTCGTCGAGGTAGCGCTCGAAGGCTTCGAGCGCTTTCTGCTTCTCCTTCATGCGCTCGTACACCTTGCCTAACCCCAGGTATGCCGCCGCGTAATGCGGGTCGTCCTGCACCGCTTCCTGAAAACGGCTGAGAGCTCCCTTCAGGTTCCGCTGATGCAGATAGACATTCCCGATCTCGACGCATTTCGCCGGGCCGGGGCTGGTGTAGGTCCAGTCAGGATTGATGGCGGGGTCCGGGACCTTTTCCGGAACCTGCGCGCGGACGAGGGGTGCCGCCACCACCACGCCCAGCGCCACAAACCATGCGGCTTTGAGATACCTTGGCATCCATAATATTTTCCTCCCGCAGGGGTGAAGGTGTCAATCTTTAGCGAAGGAAAGCTTAAGAGCGTTTCACACAGAATTCACGGAGGGTAAGTCATCGGACCACAGAGAACACGGAGAAGATTTCGGTTTTTCTCCGCGCGCTCTGTGAGCCAATCTCCGCGCCCTCTGTGTGAACTTCTTTTTCGGCACTATGGTAAGATGTAATACATGTACTTCAGGCTGGAGGGAACGAGTGGCCATGCTGACGGTAAGGCTTCAACCCGCGATGGAAAAGCGGCTTAGCCGGCTGGCCAAGCGTACCGGCAGGCCTAAAGCTTATTATGCCAAAAAGGCGATTGGGGAATTCCTGGACGAACAGGAAGACTACCTGATCGCGATCGCCCGCTTGGAAGAAAACCTGCCGTCGATTCCCCTGGCGGAGGTGGCGAAGCGGCTTGGCTTGGACCGTTAACTTCGAACCTCGCGCTCTCGGAGAACTCAAAAAACTGGGCCGCAACGCGCAGAAGCGGATTGTCAGGTTTTTTTCAGATTGAACTCCACCCTTCGCGAAAAAGCCGAAGCACTGCCCGCGCAGCCGGGCGTTTACGTCTTCAAGGACGAAAGCGGCAAGCCCATCTACGTGGGGAAGGCGAAATCGCTGCGGGCGCGGGTGCGCTCGTATTTCCAGGAGTCGCGCTCGGCCGATTCCAAGCGCGACCTGATGCTCGACGCCGCCCACGACTTGGAGACCGTCCTCGTCGACAACGAGCACGAAGCGATGGCGCTCGAGAACAACCTGATCAAGCAGTTCAAGCCCCGCTACAACATCCTGCTGCGCGATGACAAGTCGTACCCGTACATCAAATTCACCGCCTACGAGCGCTACCCGCGCGTTTATGTGACGCGCCGCGTGAAGAAAGACGGCTCCATTTATTACGGCCCGTACTTTCCCGCCAACCTCGCCTATCGAATCGTGGATTTCATTCACCGGCACTTTCGCGTCCCCTCGTGCCACGTGGACCTGACGCGTTATCATCCGCGGCCGTGCTTGCAGTTTTACATCAAGCGCTGCCTGGGACCGTGCGTGGAGAACTTGACCACGCCGGAGCGATACGCAGAGGCCGCGCGGGACGCTCGGCTGCTGCTGGAAGGCCGCGAGAGCGATCTGGTGCGCAGCCTGCACGGGCGCATGGCGGAGGCTTCCAACTTATTGGAGTTCGAAGATGCCGCCCGCTATCGCGACCAGATTCGCACGGTGGAAGAACTGCGCGAGCGGCAGAAAATGGCGGCAAACTCCGGTGAGGAAGCTGACATCCTGGGTTTCCACCAGGAAGGCCCGCTGGTGGCCGTCAACCTTTTTCACTTGCGCGGCGGGCGCGTGCTGGACCGGCGCGAGTTTTTCTGGGAAGATCTGGAAGAATTCAACGCGCTCGAATTTTTCTCCTCACTGCTCAAGCAAATCTATCTGGACCAGCAGTATTTGCCTGGCGAGATTCATTCGCCCGTGGACTTTGACGATCGCGAAACCCTGGAAGAGCTGCTCTCCCAAAAGCGCGGGCGGGTCGTCCACATTCTTACTCCGCAAGCCGGACCCAAGCGGGCGCTCGCCGAGTTGGTGGCGCGTAACGCCCGCCATTCGTTTGAGCGGCGCTTCCGCATACTTAAACCTCATGCACGTGAGGTGCTGGAAAGCCTTAGCGAAGCGCTGGACCTTCCCAAACCACCCAACCGCATCGAGGCCTTCGACGTTTCCCACATCCAGGGAACCGATATCGTTGCGTCCATGGTCGTCTGGGAAGCGGGGAGGATGAAGAAATCCGACTACCGTAAGTTCATCATCAAGAGCGTGGACCAGAATGACGATTTCGCCAGCATGAAGGAAGTGGTGGGGCGCCGCTATCGGCGGTTGCAGGAGGAGAAGAAGGCTCTTCCCGACCTGGTGCTGATCGACGGCGGCGTGGGCCAGCTTCATGCCGCAGCGGTGGCCCTGGAAGAGTTGGGAATCATCAACCAGGCAGTCGCCAGCATCGCCAAACGCGAGGAAATTCTCTACGTTCTAGGGCGTGAAAATGAGCCGGTGGTGCTCGACCACCACTCCCCGGCGTTGCACTTGATTCAGCAAATCCGGGATGAGGCCCACCGCTTTGCCGTGACTTTCCATCGGGCCCGACGCGCCAAGCGCGAGGTCACTACCGAGCTTTTGCAGATCCCCGGTGTGGGGGAAAGAACCGCGCGCAAGCTCCTAAATCAGTTTGGAAGCACAGCCAAACTGCGGAAGGTCTCCTTGGAGGAGTTGGCCCAGGTGGTGAAACAATCTCAGGCCAAGCGAGTGTTCGATTATCTGTCTGCGAATCGAGTTAAAGAGGATAATCCGTCTGGACGGTCTAGTATATAATTGCTGGAAAAATTTAGAAGTATTGTCTTGCATAAGGATTTTCGTGCTGTTAGATTAGAGACTCCGAAAGGAGGTCTATCATGGCAGATTGTAATGTCTCAACCAAAGTAGCGTATTTTGTTGCAGGGCTGGGGATCGGGGCGGCGATTGCCCTGCTCTTCGCGCCTCAATCCGGGAAAGAAACAAGGAAACAGATTGCGGGGAAGGCACAGGAAGGCAAGGATTATGTCGCCTCCAAGGGCCGGGAAATCCGCAAGCAAGCCGAAGAGATTGTCGACCAAGGCAAGGATCTCGTAAGCAAGCAAAAAGCGCGGCTGGCAGATGTCTTGGAGTCAGGCAAGCAAGCAGCGCGCGAAACCTTTGCACGCTAGCATTGGGGAGGGTAGCGATGAGCGAAGAAAGAGTGGTGAGGATCGAGAACAACGGTGGATCCAAATTTGGATTTTTCCTGGCCGGTTTGGGAATCGGTGCAGTTATGGCCCTGCTCTTTGCCCCGCGTTCCGGAAAAGAAACTCGGGAGATGATTGTAGAGAAGGCGGAAGAGGGCAGGGAGTTCGTGAAGACGAAGACCGAGGAAATTCGCAAGCAGGCGGAAGACGCGGTGGAGAAGGGCAAAGATCTGGTCAACAAACAGAAGGAGCTGCTTTCGGCCGCGTTGGAAGCTGGCAAGCAAGCGTACCAGGAAGAAAAGACCAAAGCCAAGCAAGGCGCCTGAGGCGGCTGAGCCTCATGTGAGCGAATCATGGAGCAAAATACTGGGCTGACCGTGGCATTGATTCTGGTCGCGGTCGCGGTTCTGATGCAGGCGGGGGCCATGCTGGGGATTTGGCTGGTCATGCGCAAAGTTCCCGGGCAGATTGAAAGCGTGCGGTCCGACGTCAAGCAGCGGCTCGACCCGCTGGCGCAATCGGTCCTGGAGATTGTCAACAATTCACGCGAGCCCTTGCGGACCATTGCCGCGAATCTGGCAGAAATCAGCAAGATCGTTCGCGACCGCACTTCCACTGCCGATGAGGTGGCCGCCGAGTTGCTGGATAAGAGCCGGGAACAGATCATCCGCGTGGACCGGATGGTTTGCGATTTGGTGGAGAAAGTTGAGACCACCGCGGACTCTGTCCAAAAGGGCGTGCTGGGCCCCATCCAGGAAGTCTCGGCGGTGGTCAAGGGCGTGCGTTCCGGCCTGGAGTTCCTGTTCTCGCACCGCCGCGTGACCAACGTGAGCGAGGCGACCCAGGACGAGCAACTCTTCATCTGACGGCCGCGCTGGCGGCAGGCAAGCCAGACGGCGGGGGGCTGCCCTTGCTCGATCGCGCCCCCCAGCAGCGCCCTGCGGCGCGGGCGGTGCGTGCTGTCTTTCGGGCCCCCGAAAAAGCGTCAGCCTCACGGTGATCACAAAACAATGTATATTAGAAACAGATATATCTCGCTTATGAGCGCCCTAGCTCTGCTGGCTATCCTGGCGAGCCTGACGGCGTGCAAGCAAGGGGCGAATGCGCCCGTCGGGGAAAAGGCTGCTCCCCAGCAACAGCCGGTGCTGCCCACTGCACCTGGTTCCACGCCCGAGATGGGCAGTGCACCGAGCCAGGCTGCGGGGATTGCCTGGACGGTTCCCGCCGGTTGGGAAACGGCGGCCGCGCGCCAGATGCGCGTTGCCACCTACCGCATCCACGCCATCGCCGGCGACCCGGAAGACGCGGAATGTGCGGTCTACTTCTTTGGACCGGGGCAAGGCGGCTCGGTGGAGGCTAACCTCGATCGTTGGTCGCATCAATTCACCGCGCCCGATGGCCAATCCCCGGTCCCCTCCGCGAAAAGGGAAAACCGGGTTATCGCCGGGATGAAGGTCTCAACCCTCGCGGTGTCGGGAACCTATTTGGCCAGCGGCGGAATGATGTCTCAGGAGCAAGTGAAGAAGCCCAACTTCCGCATGTTAGGCGCGATCATCGAGGCCCCGGAGGGACTGGTCTTCTTGAAACTCACGGGTCCGCTCAATACCGTGGCGGCCGCCGAGAATGATTTCAACTCCTTGCTCGGAAGTGTGCATCGTCAGTAGAGCAGTGGTCAGTGGCTAGTGGCTAGTGGTTAGCATTTATCAAACCGCAACTGTTTTCATAAGACCTGCGAAATCCATCCTCCGCCCACCACTTCATCGTGGTCATAGAACACCGCGGCTTGGCCCGGCGTAATGGCGCGCTGCGGCTCGAGAAATTCCACGATGGCTTCGCCACCGGCATGGGCCTCCACGCGCGCCGGGGCCCCGGGATGGTTGTGGCGAATCTTCACGTGCGCTTCCACCGCGTCGCCCGCCGCAAGGGGGCGGATCCAATTCACCTCGCGCACGCGGAAGCGGCTGCGGAAGAGGTCGCGGTCCCCTCCCACCACCACGCGGTTTTTAGACCGGTCGATCGCAATCACGTAAAGCGGCGCGCCCACCGCCATGCCCAATCCTTTGCGTTGACCTACGGTGAAGTTTTGAATGCCCGGGTGTTCGCCCAGAACGCGTCCGTCGGTGGAGACCACCTCGCCCGCCGGCGATTCCGGTTGGCGCCGCTGCTCGGCCAGATAAGCGTCAATGAACTGGCGATAGCTTCCCGTGGGGACAAAGCAAATCTCCTGGCTATCCGGCTTCTCCGCCACGGGCAGGCGCCGGGCGCGAGCGAGGGCGCGCACTTCCTGCTTCGTCATTTCTCCCAGGGGAAACTCGGAGTGCGCCAACTGCTCCTGCGTCAGTCCGAAGAGGAAGTAGGCCTGATCTTTCGAACGATCGACGCCGCGCAGGAGTTGGTAACGTCCGCTCTTCGGGTCGCGACGGATGCGCGCGTAATGGCCGGTGGCGATGCGCTCCGCGCCGATCTGCCGGGCCGTGCTGAGGAACTGCGCGAACTTGATCTCGGTATTGCAAAGGCTGCAAGGGATGGGAGTCTCACCGGCCAGGTAACCCTCCACGAAGGGCCGGACCACGGTATCTTCAAATTGCTTTTCGAGGTTGACGACGTAGTAGGGTATGTTGAGGAAGCTCGCCACGGCGCGCGCATCGTAGACGTCGTCGAGCGAGCAGCAGCGCCCGCTGGCATGGCCGCCCTCGCCCGCCTCCTCGCCCAGCAATTGCGGCAGGCGGCGCTGGTTCCAGAGCTGCATGGTCAGCCCCACCACCTCCGGCGGGGAGCCGGAAGCCTTCGTCGAATTGTTTTCCGCAAGCAGAGCAGCAGCCGTCGAGCTATCGACCCCGCCGCTCATTGCCACAGCGATACTCATTGCTTTCGAAGCTCCCGCAAAAGTGAAAAGTGACAAGTGACAAGTGACGAGCGAGCCTGTACAAAAGCGAGTTTAATATGGCTCCAGTCGACGCACTCATTTCAATGGCCTTCCAACTTCCTTCCCAGGGCATTGAGCATGAGCCGCAACTCACGAACTAATGTCTTGGCTTCTGTTGTTTGGTCCTTCGAGCAGAAGCCCAGTTCACCGCACAGAATTAGTTGTGTGTTCAATTCCGCGACGGAACCCTCTGCGTGCGAGAGAAATTGAATATATTCCCCGGTTGAATGCCTTGCTTGACCCTCTGCAATGTTCGAGGGGATGGAAACGGCGGCCCGCCGCATTTGGGACACCAGACCGAATTTTTCTTCGCTCGGAAACGTTCGCGTAATCAAGTACACGTTCTTTACCAGCGCCATCCCCTTTTGCCAGACTATGAGGTCTTCATAACCCTCAGGCTTCGGGGCGCTGCCAGGTTTTGCTTTTGGCTCGTCACTCGTCACTTTTCACTCGTCACTGTACTTCGATAGTGCGGCGACACGGCGCGCAGTTGTTCCACCACTCCCGGCAGGATTTTGAGCGCGGCGTCAACATCTTCGTCGGTATTGAAGCGGCCCAGGCTGAAGCGGATGCTGGCGCGCGCCTGCTCCGGTTTGAGCCCGATGGCCGAGAGCACGTGCGAGGGTTCGAGCGACCCCGACGAGCACGCCGAGCCCGTGGAGCAAGCAATGCCACGCAGGTCCATGGCAATCACAAACCCCTCGCCCTCGAGATAATCGAACGTCAGGTTAGTGGTGGTAGGCACCCTGTGGGTCCGGTCGCCGTTCACGGCCACAAACGGCACGCTGGCGAGAATGCCCGCCTCCAGGCGGTCACGCAAGGCCGCCACGCGCTCCTGCTCTTCCGACTGGTGCGCGCGGGCCATTTCCGCCGCCGCGCCCAGCCCGACGATCCCCGCCACGTTTTCCGTGCCCGGACGCCGGTCGCGCTCGTGATGCCCGCCGTGCAGGAGCGTCCGCAGAATCGTCCCCTTGCGGACGTAAAGCGCGCCCACGCCTTTGGGGCCGTTCAGTTTGTGCGCGGAAAGCGCCAGCAGATCGACGCCGAGTTTTTCCACATCCACGGGAATCTTGCCGGCCGACTGCACCGCGTCGGTGTGGAAGTAAATGTCGCGCTCGCGCGCTATGCGCCCGATCTCCTCGAGCGGTTGGATGGTGCCGAGCTCGTTGTTGGCGTGCATCACGCTGATCAGCACGGTCTCCGGCCGGAGCGCGGCGGCCACGTCTGCCGGGTCGATCACTCCGCTCGCGCCCACGCGCACATAAGTCACACTCACGCCGCGCTTCTCCAGCGCCTTGGCAGTGGAGAGCACGGCGGGGTGCTCGATGGCCGTGGTCACTACGTGCTTGCGCTCTCCGCGCGCCGCCTCCACGATGCCGAGAATCGCGGCGTTGTCAGACTCCGTGCCGCCGCTGGTGAAGACGATTTCGCTCGCCCGCGCGTTAAGCAATCGCGCCACTTGCTCGCGCGCCTTCTCCATCCCTGCTTTGGCGCGCTGCCCGAACCAGTGAATCGACGAGGCGTTGCCGTAATCTTCCAGCAGGTAAGGCCGCATCACCTCGAAGACTTCCGGCGCCAGCGGAGTGGTGGCGTTGTTGTCGAAATAAACCCTCTTCATCCTTTAACCTGCGGAGAACGCGGAATGAATCGCAACTCCTGCTTACCTTTCGCCCTGAAATCCAGCGTAGCCGAGCGCTGGAGAGAAGTCAAACCACGGGATCGGGTCATCGGGTCATTGAGCCATCGGGTCATCGGGTCATCGGGTCACTGGGCCATTGAGCTAGCGGGCGATTGGTGATTGATGATTTGCGATTTTCGAGTTTCGAGTTTCGATTTTCGCCCCCCCGTCATGCGCCCCGGACTTCGGACTTAGGACTTCGGACCGTGTTTCCCGCCACTCATCACTCATCACTCGTCACTTTTCACTGCCTTCCTGCCCTCCGACTTCGGACCCTGGGACTCCGGACCCTTTTTTCTGCCACTCGTCCCTACTTTTGACTTCTATCTCTTGCATTTTCAGTAACGTTCCGGCATTTCTCGATGAATGGTTTGTTTTCATAAGCGTTCTAGGTTATTGAGCTTCCGTGGTTTCAAGCTTCTTTTGTTTTCAATAACATTCGGGCTTTGAACGTAGCAATTTTCTTATGCACGCCCTCCGCTCGGTAACAGTTTGACAAC
>Ga0326727_10005523_pt1 | contig 36037 bp, 42 predicted proteins | sample MB2enrmetagenome_FD_207643 | JGI IMG/M metagenome (GOLD analysis project Ga0326727, IMG submission 207643) | Lab enriched peat soil microbial communities from McLean, Ithaca, NY, United States - MB29MY | ecosystem: Environmental > Terrestrial > Soil > Wetlands > Peat | place: USA: New York...
ACGCGGCAAAGATCCCCGCCACCATGAAGCCGGCAAAGCCGGCCGGCAAGAACACCAGCATCGCCGGATACGCGATGTCGTTGCCGATGATCTTGGCGGGGACGTTCGGAAACGCCGCGTGAATGTCGGTGAGCGTCGGATAGACGATCGTGGATGCGAGCGCGACGACGATCCACGGCCACGGCCGCAGCGCGTAGTGCATTACCTGGAACGCGAGCGTGCCGAAGAGCGAGTCGTTCTCCGTCTTTGCCGCCAGCATGCGCTGCGCGACGTAACTGCCGCCGCCGGGCTCGGCGCCGGGATACCACACCGACCACCACTGCACGGTGAGCGGGATGACGAAGATGCCGAGCGTCGTCTGCCAATCGTTGAAATCGGGGAAGACGGAGAGCAGGTGCGGATGCGCGGCGCCGACTTTCGCGACGACGCCCGCGAGGCCGCCGACGCCGGGCGCCTGCAGCGCAAAGTACGCGGCGGCAAACGCGGAGGTCATCGTGATGCAGAACTGGATCATGTCGGTGACCATCACGCCCCATAGGCCCGCGGTGGCGGCGAACACGATCGGCACGATCGCGCAGAAGAGCAGCGTCTGCCATTGCGGCCAGCCGAAGAGCACCGCCGCGATCTTCACGACCGCAAGGTTGACCGTCGCGATGATGAAGCAGTTGAAGGCCAGCCCCAAGTAGAGCGCGCGAAAGCCGCGCACGAATTGCGCGGCGCGGCCCGAGTAGCGCAGCTCGTAGAACTCGAGATCGGTGAGCACGCCGCTGCGACGCCACAAGCGCGCAAAGAAAAAGACGGTTGCCAGGCCCGTGAGCAGGAACGACCACCACTGCCAGTTCTCCGCGACGCCGCCGTCACGCACGAGATTCGTTACGAGGTTCGGCGTGTCGGTCGAGAAGGTGGTGGCCACGAGCGAGATGCCGATCAGCCACCACGGCGCTTGACGGCCGGCCGCAAAGAACTCGGCCGTGTTCTTGCCCGCACGTCGCGCGAGGACGATCGCGGGAATAAACGTGATGCCGAGCGAGACGACGACGATCGCCCAATCCAGGGTGGTAAGGTGCACGCGCGCGCTAACCCGGCAGCGTGAAGACGACGACCTGATCGCCCGAGCGATAGTTCGTCCAGAAGCGGCTGCCGTCGAAGGCGAGGCCGCGCGCGTGAAACGGGACCGTCGCGATATCCTCGCTCGCGCCGCTGTTCAAGTCGATTTTGGTGACGTAATACGTGCCGTGCTCTTCGTCGTCGGTGCCGATGACGACGGCCGTATCGCCGACAACCACCACGCCCGCGATGCCGTGCGGTGCGTCGTAGCTGCGCCCGACCGCGCCGCCGTGATCGAGCAGCAAGAGCTTCTGGTTGTACCACTGACCGAGCAGCACGCGCCCGCCGTAGAGCGCGACATGCGATCCCGTGTCGTCTGGAGCCGCGGTGAAGTTCTGCGCCCAGCCTTCGTCGGGAACGTAGCGACGGATGCGCCGCCAGTCTTCGTCGGTTTCACCGCAGGTCATCACAAGCGCGCCGCCGCTGAAGGTCATTCCCCACGGCATCCCCGGCGGATCGATCTCGCCGATCTTCTTCCACGTGGCGCGATCCATGACGTCGATCTTGCGCGTGGCGCGCGATGCGACGTAGGCTTTGGAACCGGCAACGGCGACGGAGTGCGGTTCGGGTGAGGGGGCAGCGTAGCGTTCGACTTCGACGATGGGCTTGAGCATAATCGCGGTGGTTCTGTCAGGCGCCCCCGGGCCCTGCGGCTCTTGCGGCAGCGACGACACGTCGCGAAAGACCATGCGCTATGCTCTCGCTCTCGTTTTCCGCCGGGATGCTCGGCATCGAAGGCTACGTCGTCCGCGTCGAAGCCGACTCATCTCCCGGAACCCCGGCGTTCACGATCATCGGCTTGCCGGACCGCGCGCTCGGCGAAGCGCGCGAACGCGTGCGCGCCGCGATCTTTAATTCCGGCTTCGGCTACCCGGCAGGGCGATTGCTCGTCAATCTCTCGCCCGCCGACGTTCGCAAAGAAGGCCCCGCGTTCGACCTTGCGATCGCGCTCGCACTGCTGGCAATCGACGAACAGCTCGACCGGCTCGCGTTGCAAAGCGTGCTCGCACTCGGCGAGCTCGCGCTCGACGGCACACTGCGCCCGGTAAGCGGCATTTTGCCGATGGTGATCGGCGCGCGCAACGCCGGTTTTCGCAAACTGCTCGTTCCCGAGCGAAACGCCGAGGAAGCGGCGCTCGTCGACGGCATCGAACTCTACGCGGTCGACTCGCTGCAGTCGGCGGTAAGCGTGATCCTCGGGCACGGCGGAAAATGGCGACGCGCCACGACGCCGCCGCAGCTCGAACCAAACGACGCGCTCGCGTACGGCGATCTCGCCGACGTACGCGGGCAGCGCGGCGCCAAGCGCGCGCTCGAAATCGCGGCGGCCGGCGGGCACAATCTGCTCTTCGTCGGGCCACCCGGCTGCGGCAAGACGATGCTGGCGCGCAGACTGCCGTCGATTCTTCCGCCGATGACGCTCGCGCAAGCGCTCGAAGTGACGAAGATCTACAGCGTCACGGGCTTGCTGACGAACCATCGCGGCATCGTCAGCACGCGGCCGTTCAGATTTCCCCACCACACGATCAGTCAGACGGCGCTGGTCGGCGGCGGGCCGATGGCCAAGCCCGGCGAGATCAGCCTTGCCACCAATGGCGTGCTCTTCCTCGATGAATTGCCCGAATTCGGCCGCAGCGCGATCGAAGTGATGCGCCAGCCCTTAGAGGAGGGTACCGTGACGATCGCGCGCGCTTCCGGAACGTTTACCTATCCGGCGCGCTTTCAGCTCGTCGCCTCGATGAATCCGTGCCCGTGCGGCTTCCGGGGCGTGCGTAACGCCGAATGCCGTTGCGACGACGCCGCCGTTGCGAAGTACGTGAGCAAGCTTTCCGGTCCGCTGCTCGACCGCATCGACCTGCAGATCGAGATCGCGCGCGTTCCGTTCGACGACATGGTGCGCCGCGATGACGGAGAACCGTCGCGTGTGATTCGCGAACGCGTGATCGCCGCGCGCGCGGTCGCCGCCGAACGCTTCGCCGGCACCGGGCTCACCTGCAACGCCGAGATCCCCGCGAGCCAGACCCGCACGTACTGCGCGCTCGACGAGGCCGCGATGCAACTGCTTGCTCACGCGAGCGCCAAGCGGCAGTTCTCGGCGCGCGCGCTCGATCGGATCGCGCGCGTCGCACGAACGATCGCCGACCTCGCGACGAGCGAGTCGATCCGCGCCGAGCACGTCGCCGAGGCGATCCAATACCGCAGCTTGGAACGGCTCGACGGCCGAGCGGCGTAATCTTGGCGGGCGTCGGTCTAGTTTCCGGGGCGCTTTGCAACGGCACGCATCTCGCGACAAATACGAGCGGCTCGTAGATACCTTACGTGTCAAAACGGGTCCACTCTCTTTGCTTACCGCCGTATCCCTGGCCCTGTTTCAGTTTCTAGCCGCATCCACATAGTACAAAATACCCAGGGTGCAACAACCAGATCAGCCGAACAGTTAGAGGATATGCGTGCGATGGCACCTCGTTACACTACGTTGAGTCACGGCCAAAACATCTGATGCTCGGTTCTTGCGCGAAATGACCGATCTTGTCGGCCTCTTTGTGAGCTTCGTCAGCCTCCTCGTTTCGCTTACGGTGGGCTCGTGGTCGATCCGAATGCAGAAGCGGCAAGACCAACTTGTCACGTCGCAACAAACGATGATACAAGTGCCGGCGAATCTCGTCGTGGCCTTCGCCGAAGAACAGAAGGAAGGCGATCGCGCCGTGATTCGCGCGACCAAAAATACGGCCCGACTTCCGCTCATCGTCAAAAACACGGGCGATCAGGTTGCGCATGACGTAATTGTTGAGTTCCGCTTGGATCCAGAAAAGTTTAAAACGATGAAGGCCGATGCCAAAGTGCTCGGCTCGCTGTCGCAGGGGTGTGTTGTGTGGCAAGTGTTTTTTGAACATCCGGTCTATCCCGGTCAAACGATCCAATACCAGCTCGATATCGGTCTTCGATCGCCCGACGGTGATACGGAAGCCGTCATCACGCTGTATTGGACGGACAGCATTCCGAATGTCAAGAGCGTTGCGCAGTTGTTTCTTGTTCGGAATGCTATATGATCAAGCTTCCGCCAACGCTAACATTGTCGAGCATACACAGTCATTTTGGCGACGTTACTCAGCTCGATGAAGACCACATCGTCCTCGATTTCTCGAAAACATCGTTTTCCGACCCGGCGGCAAGTTTGTTCCTGATTCGATGGGTCGAAACCGCTCGCGCGCTCGGCCTTACAGTCACAGCGAATTGGGGAGCTTTTGAAGACGGTCCACTCAGCGACGACATGTCAAAGCATTCGAAATGGATGTTCTATAACGGTGTTTCCGGTTTTCGAAGCGCGCTTGAAACGGGTTACGTCGCAACATTTACTGAAAATCCACGAGCCGAAGGACGTTACGTCAAGTACCAGCGTTTCGACCTCGAGACGTTCCGCCAGAAGCGCAAAGAAGGCGAGGACGGTGAAGCCCGTAAGCTTGTACGTGCTTTTGCCGACAAGCTCGGGAAACAGGCTTACCCACAATCGCCCGACGTCCCCACATTTAGTCGCTGCCTTGCAGAGCTTCTGGAGAACGTCGTGTGGTACGCCGGCGACGAAGCAAGTTGCTTTGTAATGTCGCAGCTGCGACCCCTATCAAGAAGTGAAGAGGAGGCAATCCACCAAAAGGGCCACGAGGCCAGCAAGAAGCTCGAAATCGCAATATTTGACGACGGTGTAGGGCTTTTAAGTACATTGCGTGACAATGCGGGTGTTGACGACCATGCCTCCGCAGTTGAAATGGCGGTTACGCCTGGAGTTTCGTCGACGCAAGGCTTTGATCGTGGATATGGGCTTGCCTTGTTGCAAACGGCAGCCTCTAAAGGCGGCTTCATGTATGTCGCTACAAACAACGACGAGGACGAGGGGGCGCTCGTGGAAGTCACCGCGGCTCGGGCTCGTCCCGTTGCATATCCGTTAGCTGGGACATTCGTTGGTGTTTCGATTCTGCCCGAACTCGTGAAGCTTGAGGCGATTGATAAGATGCTTCGCGAGACTGCGGGGCCCAGTCATGGGACCCTGGATATTCGCTAAGGAGTGTGCCTATGTGCCCCGAATTCGGCCAACCTCTGCCGTCGAAAACAGATTTGATGACCTCTTTCACGGGAACGTGACGCCCTTCTCGCTTAGCAATTGCGCGTGAAAAACGTCAGCGACTACTATGCCTCGTTCAATCGCCTCGAGGGTCCAGGAGACGAGTATATCTACGCGCGCCGTACGCGCATCTTGGCGCTCAACATCGACGGCATTCCATTCGGTGACTGGCCGCTCGACCATCCAAAGTTCCCCGAAGCAGATATGCTCGCAAACGCGCTCGCATCCAACCACATTGATGGGGAGATCGACTCTATTCGCTCCCTACCTGAGCGGGGGACCGTACCAACGCCCGATTTCGAGGCAACCCTTAGGTCCGGTGCTGTCGTGCGGATAGAAGTGACCACTTTTGCTGATCCCGTTGTTCGGCGCTACGTCGGAGACCTCAACAGCATCTTCACACCGTTGCAGTCGCAATGGCCAACAGATCCCGAGATTGCTCAAGCAATGAAGGGCATCCGAATAGTGTTTAGCTTCCCCGGGCCGACACCACCGGCGAACCAGCGCCAAGCGGTGCGTGATGAAATACTATCGATCATGCGACGCGTCGACACAAACCTCGCGCGCTCGTTGAACCGCTTTGCAGTCCCGTCTGATTGCCCGGTACTTCAAGGCCTCGGAGCGAGCTTCATCTTGCGCCCGACCGAGGCCGCAGCGGGCGAACTCAAATACGACCCGAATCGCGACGTCGCGACTGTCGACGGCATCGTTGACGCCGCTGCCCCGATTCTCGCGTCGAAGATCGCAAAGTTTGACGACTACTCCGCCGGCGGGACGATCCCGGTGTGGCTTGCCATCTTCGTCGGCGACGGCATCTCGTACAAAGGGCTAACCGCAATACAAAAGCTCGCGCACAGCGAGCTCAGAGTGGACCCCGGCCCCTTTGACCGCCTGCTCGTTGGCAACTACGTGGTAGGATTTTATATCAATCGCGAACCGCCGGACTCGCCGGCCTACTACCACGACGGCGGCGGTGTCCAGCAGGTAATCGCACGCGCCTAGAGCGCTGACCACGGCACGTTGTGCAGTGACGGTATAATAATGTGCATGAGCGCTTCGACAAACCCTGCCGCGTTGAGCCGCACCCTTTGGGCGGAACTACAAGTCGAGGGTTTCGTTTCTCCCGCGTTCGTACGCGAGTTTGTCTTTCGCAGCCCGCAAGTTTTCGATGCTGACCTGAGGTGCTGTTTTACGCAGCTGATACCTGTCGGGTTGGGGTAGTTTTAAGGCTGGCAGCAAAGTCCCTCGGGGTGCGATAGCCGAGAGCTGAATGTGGGCGCACCTCGTTGTAGTCGTGCAGCTAGCCCGACGCCGCCTACGTCTTGCCGTTTTGGCTCATCAGGTATTGAACGATCGGCTCGACTTCCTCGGGCGGAATCGTCGCGCCGTACGCCTTGACCATCTTATTGACTTCGTTGGTCCACTGCTTTTGCGTGAGCGGCGGCTGCATGTAGACGTAATCGGAGGAGTGGCACACGATGCAGCGCGAGCGGGCGAGATTCACGTTCGGCCCGTCCTTGAACTCGTAGTTTGCGGCCGGCAGATCGACCGAGACGGGCTTATTGTGGGGCGTCGTCTGCGCCAGCGCGGAGGCGCCGGCAAGCAGCGTAACGACGGCAACGACCGGCAGATATTTCATGCTACGCTCACCTTCGTCGTCTCGATCACGTTGCGCAAGTAACCGCTCGGGTTCCAGCCCGGCGTCGCTGGCTGCGTCTCGCCGTCGTTTCCCGTTGCGCGGCAGGCAAGCACGTACGATTGCCCAGCCTTCGGTTCGAAGCGAACGCTCCACGGCCGGAATGAATACCGGCCGTAGTCGCGCCCGAGCGTTGCGGCCGACCACGTCGTGCCGCCGTCGCTCGAGAACTCGACGAGCTTGATCCCGCTGCCGGCATTGAACGCGATGCCGGAGATCGTCGTCGCTCTCGCCGGAATGGTCGCGCCGTCGGGCACGCTCGTGATGAACGAGCGAATCGTCAGTGTACCGACCGGAACCGTCGCAAACCCGGTCGCGGCCGGGTCGACGTTACCGCCCGGTGTAGCAGGAATGCGATATGCCGTCTTCATCCAGAAGTTGTCGTCGACGTGGTCGATCACTTCGATGTTGTTCAGCATCTTCACCCAATACGTCGAGTAGAAACCCGGCACGACGAGCCGTACGGGGAAGCCGTTGAGCAGCGGCAACGGCGCGCCGTTCATCTCATAGGCGATGATCACGTCCTCGCTCAAGGCAAGGCGTATGCCGAACGCTTTCACGAACGCCGGCGTCGTGGGAAGTACGGGCTTTTCGAGCCCGCTAAAGCGCACCTGAACCGCGCCGGCCTTCACGCCGGCCCGTTCAAGCACGTCTCTGAGGCGGGCGCCGCGCCAGAGCGCGTTGCCCATCGCACCGTTCGACCACTGGCCTCCCGGCACGCGCGGCGTCGAGTATCCGCGGCTGTTTCCCGCGCACTCGCAGACCGCGGCGATCTCCACCGGCTCGAACGCGCGCAGGTCGTGCAGCGAGAGCGACAGCTCGCGGTCGACCAGGCCATGCACGCTGATGCGAAAGGCGGCCGGGTCGATCGTCGTGGGCACGCCCGCGAGGTGCCAGCGTACGAAGAACGCGTCGTTCGGCGTGAAGACGCCTTCGTTGAAGACGGAGAACGGCGTTTCGAGCTGGACGGGGCTCGAGGTCATCACGATGAGCTCGCGCTTCTGCGGGTAGCGCGCGAGCACGCGCGTCCCGTTCGCGAAGGGCAGGGTCACCGAATTGGCGGCCCGCGCAGCACCGGCGGAGGCGGCCCATGCGCCTAGCGCGCTTGCGGTAATAATAAACGAACGTCGTGATTGCATATGAAGATCATCCCATAAATCGACGAAAGTCTATTTTCTCCATCGGTCGAGACGAGTCTTCTTTGCCCGCCGTCGCGCGATGCAGGAGTCTTCGAGCGCCCGCTAGCACTAACGAGTAAGCTGCTATTCACAGCCGTTAGGTGGCCATGTCGGCAATCGATCTTTCGCTCCCGGCAGCCGGCGAGCTGTCTTTCGAAACGCAGCCCGAACAGCCGCTGTGCATTCAGTTCGTGAACACGGCGGCGACGCGGCTGCCCGATACGATCTACGATTACTTAGTAGATCTGCGAACCTTCGCATCCTGGTGCCGGGCCGCCGGCCTCATCTGCGACGATGCATTTGCCGACGCGCTGGACGGCGAGCACGCGAAATCGTCGCTCGAACTGCTGCGCGAAGCACGCCGCTTGCGCGAAGAGCTCTACACGGTGTTTCTCGCCGCGAGCGACGGGCGGCTCGGCGAGCGCGACCTCGCGCCGATCAATCATTACATCGGCGACGCGGGGCTGCGCCCGCGCCTGGCACTCGTCGAGAACCGGCCGCGACTCGCGTGGTCGAGCAACGGGAACCTGCGCGGAACGCTCTCGCGCATCGCGGTTTCGGCAGCGGAAACGCTGGCTGCCGGCGTCACGGGACGCATCATCGTCTGCGAGAGCCCGCACTGCGAATGGTTGGCCATCGATACCTCGCGCAATCATTCGCGGCGCTTCTGCAGCAGCGTCGGGTGCGGAAACCGCGCGCGAGCGCGCCGCTTCTATCGCCGCACCCGCAATCTTCCAATCGGATGAAAGCTGCAGTCGTTCACGGGCCCGGCGGGCCCGACGTCCTCACGCTCAAAACATCCCCATCCCCGCGCCGCAGCGCGGATTCGTGCTAATCCGCGTTCGCGCGTTCGGCATCAATCGTTCGGAGCTATTCACCCGGCAAGGACACTCGCCGAGCGTCACGTTTCCGCGCGTGCTCGGAATCGAAGCGGTCGGAACCGTCGAAGCCGCGCCGGGCGGAGAGTTTACGACGGCGGCGCTGCCGACCGGCGTGTGCCTCACCGCCTATCACGTCGGGAAGGTGTTTCACCTCGACGAGATCGTCGAAGCACATCGCACGATGGAAGAGAATCGCGCCGGCGGCAAGATCGTCGTTCTGACCTAGCCGCCGGAGATGCGTCTACGGGTTCGAGAAGGGGCCTTGGCCGAACCCGGCGCCCACGCATCCAGAGAGTCCACCCCCGTGAAAGTGGCCGATCCTCTCGTCGTGGAGGCCCGTAAAATCGACGCTTACGTACACTTCCCCGCTCACGATGTTCGCGTTGGCGCGCCACTTGTTCGCGATCAGCCATTTCAAATCGTAATTGAGCGCGGCCGAGCCCCAAACCACCCCGCCCGAGCCGACGATCGGTCCGTTGAACTCGCATTCGTAGCGACCGACGGCACGATCGTTTTGCGAGAAATCGATCGTGAGCCATCCGTGGACTCCCACCGTCACGACGATCTTGCAGATGCAGCGATAGTCGTAGGACAGCGGCGCGGCCAGCGCCGCTGCTTCCTTCGGATCGGGGGTGATCCCGAGTGCCGCGATGAGGTCGGTTCGCGCCTCGTTCGAGTGACGCAGGGCCGTCCGTGCAGAGGCCGCGTAGCGCTCGAAATCGGCGTCGCTCGGCACGATAACATTCGATGAATTCGTTTCAGTCTCCATACGTGCTCCTTCCGTCGTGATGCGTTTGATTGCAGGCAACGTCGAAGGCGAATCGCTCATGCCCACACCCTCCGGGCCATTAGCCTACCAGTCCCGGCGCTACCCGGCAAGGACCATCGTGCCCAATGCCTACGTGCGTCTACTCGCACACGTAGCGGTCGAGCGCACCGTCGTCGCTGCTTGGGAAAGGGGGAGACGATTTTTGGCCACGAATCCTCACCCTCATGCGCGTTCGTATTATTGAGAAGTCGACCGGCGCCGTAATCGCCGAAGGCTCGGGCGACCAAGTGCAAAAGGTCGAGGGCAATTGGTACTTCGATGCCAAGGCCGTCAGCCCGAAGCTCGTCATGAGCTCGCATGACTACACCTGTCCCTACAAGGGCAAGTGCTACTACGCCGACTTCGTCGACAGCCCGCGACGCGTGATCGACGTCGCGTGGGTCTACGACAATCCTAAGTCCGGCTGGGAACACATCAAAGGCAAATACGGCTTCTACGCCGGCGACGCGAAGTACACCAAAGACGACGTCACGCCGTAGCTAGTGCCAGAATGAAAGGCCGACGTACGGGCCGTTGAAGCCCGAGTCGCCGGCGTACTCGTCCTTCGCGAACCAGGTGTCGCTCATGAAGCCGACGCGGATGTTCCACGGCCCGACGAGGTTCGGCCGAAAGTTCACGCCCACGTCGGCACGCAGGATGCCGTAGGTGCCGGAGTCCGGTTGCCCTCCGCGCAAGCTCGGGTAATACCACGCGCTGTAGTAGAACGATCGCGGGGTATAGTAATTCGGCCAGCGATCGATGCCGAATCCGAACCCGCGCAGGTTATAGTCGTTGGTGTAATCATGAATCGGCGTGTAATCGAAGTAGCCGACGCCCACGCCGAGGGGGTAATCGGGGCGGCCTAGCTCCGCATCGAATTCATCGTCGTATTCCGTGAAATCGAACCACCACTTCGGCGTCTCGCCGTCGGGTGCGTACGTCGACGAGAGCCGCTGCCAATGCACGGTATTTGCAAAGCGCGCCTTGGGCGTGGCTTGGAACTCGTAGCGCACCGATGCGTTCGTGCTTGCACCGTTCCCGCCGTACCACTCTTCACCCGAGGTCACGAGCACGCTCTGCAGCAGCTCGATCGTGACGTGATTGGGCTCAGGCGGCGGCGTCTGCAGCATGTAATTCGGCGCCGGACTGGGCGACGGCGAGGCCAAGGCGATCGCGAGCGCGGCGAGTGCGAGCATTATTTTGCGGTGTCGAGCGCGGGCACCGCGTCGCCGTCGAGGAACACGCGCAGTTCACCCGACGAGAATTGCACGCCGCTCCAGAACGGGCCGAATTCGCCGAAGCGCGAGCTGGCCGGGTCGAAGCGCATTTCGTACACGAGCTTCTTGAAGACGACCGGATCATCGGCGTAGAGATCGACGCCCCACTCGTAATCGTCGAAGCCGATCGAGCCCGAGATCACTTGCGTGACCTGCCCTTGATACGAGCGGCCGACGGAACCATGCTCGTGCATCAGCCCGGCCCGCTCTTCGAACGATAGGGCGTACCAGTTGTCGGCACCGTCGCGCTTCTTGCTCATCGGGTAGAAGCAGACGTATCGTCGGCGCGGCACCTTCGCCCACAGGCGCGGCCCTACGTAGGGGCTCTCGGCTTGCTTGCGCAGGAGTTCGTCGAACGCGGCGGTCCATTCCGGCGACTGCGGCGCGAGGTTGCGCGACCGCAGTTCGGCGTGAATCTTGCCGGTCGCATCGTACATGCCCAGTTCGATCACCGACACGTACGAACCGCGCGCCTCCAAGTATTCGCGCATCTCGAGTTTATCGACCAGCGTCTGCGCATAGGCCAAGCCATCGTAGGTGCGCGCGTAGTGCGTCACCATCAGATCGCCCTTGTGGCCGAGAATCTGTGCCAAGCTCACGTCGCCGTCTTTGCCCGATTGCAGATGTTCGAACAGGTCGCTTGCGTGCGATGCGTACTTGCTGCGACGCTTCTCGGGTAACCCGTCCCACGCGCGCCGGTCGAATGCAAACATCCGGTGGAGGATCCACCATCCCTCGAGCGATTCAGGAACGTTGGGGTCGCGCATCTGCTTCCTTCTCGACTTCGGCTACCAGCGCATCGGGTCGCTCGCGAAACCTCGCCCATCGCTCGGGCGAACGCGCGATCTCTTCGAGCACACGCGCGTAGCAGGCATTCACCGGCGTGGCTACCGCCGCCTCGCGTCCGGCGGCGGCAACCGCTCCATTAAGAACGCCGACTTCGGTTTTCGTCCGGCCGGCGCGCAGGTCGAGCAGCAGCGAGGGCGGCTTCGTACCGCGAGCGCCGGCCACACGGCTCGCAAGGATGGCGCGAGCAACGGGATTCGGCAACGCAACGGCAGCGAAGAGCGCGCGGACGGGATAGCGCGGCAAGTCGATCGGCTGCAAGCCGAGCGCCCGCATCACCGCGCGCACCTCGCGAATCATCTCGATCTCGAGCGCGAAGATCTCGCGATAGGCGACGACGCGATTGGGCAACACGCCGAGGATCGCGCAACTCGCATTCGCCACGACGTTGAGCGCAAGCTTGCTCCATTTGAGCGCCCGCCAGTCGTCGACCACCATCGTGCGCAGCCCGGCGCTGGCGAACGTCGCTACCAGCCAGTTGAACGCCCGATCGCCCATCGGCGCGAGCGCGAGACCGCCGGCGTTGGCGGCGCGCGACCGCCCATCACTCCGGTCGACCGGCGTGGTGAGCGCGGCAGCGACGACGTTCTGAGCGCCGAACGCCTGCGCGAGCAGCTCTTCATTGCCCACGCCGTTTTGCGGCGTGACGAACACGCATTTCTCCGGATAGGCGACCGCCCTGCGCGCGGTTTCGACGGCGCCGGGCGTATCGAACGCTTTGGTCGCGACGATGACGACGTCGGCATCGAAGGGTTGCACCTGCGCGCGCTCGCGCGGTGCGTAGGCGACCTCCACGCCGACGCTCGCGAGCGTCTCTCCGAGGTACCCGCCGACCGCGCCGCGGCCTACGACGTATACCCTCACGACGATACGCCCGTGCTGCCGAACCCGCCCGCGCCGCGCTTGCTCTCGGGCAGCTCGTCGACGAGGTCGAACTCCGCGCGCGAGACCGGCGCGACGATCATCTGCGCGATGCGATCGCCGCGCCGGATCGTGACCGCTTCGGAACCGAGATTCGCGAGAAGCACTTGCACGGGACCGCGGTAATCGGCGTCGATCGTTCCGGGCGTGTTGAGGCAGGTGACGCCGTTGCGCAGCGCGAGCCCGCTGCGCGGTCGGATCTGCGCTTCGTAGCCGGGCGGCAGCGCGATTGCCAGACCGGTTGGAACGAGGCTGCGAGCGCCTGGCTCGAGCACGAGATCGGCATCGAGCGCGGCGCACAGGTCGGCGCCGGCTGCATGCTCGCTCATATACGAGGGCAGCGGCAAGCCCTCACCTTCGGGCAGCCGCTTGAGCGAAACCCGCACGCGCGCACTCATGACGTGGGCACCATTACTTGAGAAGCTGCGACAATTCTTCCCGGAAGCTCTCGATATCCCGGAACGACCGGTAGACGCTCGCGAAGCGAATGTACGCCACGGGATCGAGCGTCTTGAGCGCTTCCATCAGCTTCTCGCCGACCATCGTCGAGCTGACCTCGCTCTCGCCGCGCGCGAACAGTTCGCGCTCCAGGTCGGCGGCGACGGCTTCCATTTGGTTCTCCGAGATCGGCCGCTTCTCGCATGCCTTGCGCAACCCGGAGAGAATCTTGTCGCGGCTATACTGCTCGCGGCGTCCGTCCTTCTTCACGACGAAGAGGCGCGGGGCTTCCATCCGCTCGTACGTCGTAAAGCGGTGCTTGCAGCGCGGGTCGAGACACTCGCGCCGGCGGCGGACCACGGTTTCGTCGTCGCGCGAGTCGACCACACGTGTCTCACTCTTGCGACAAGTCGGACAGATCAGAAGCGCTTCCCCGCGAACTATATATAGTAGGTTACCGTATTATACGGTACTACCCCTAGTAAACGCAAAAAAGGCGGTTATTACATACTTGGCGAAAGTAGAGTTAAACCGGCATGCTAGATGCTGCCGTGACAGGGTGGCGCGCCCTGAGGGTGGGGCGCTATGAGTGGGCTAGATCGGCCCGCTTGGGCTTTTCATATCGACGAAGCCGCTACCACGCTTCGCCGTCTTTTGGAAGTGGAGTCTCCCCTAGACCCTTCAACTCTCCAAGTAGGGCTTCAATCCGCTTCCGTATCTCTGCATCGGTGTATTGCCCAGATTCAAGAGCGTCTGCTAGAAGCTCTATCTGAGTTACCAGCGGACGCAGATGTTTTTGCGTCAGGAGACGACAAAACCGAACAAGCGTGTTATTCGCCATCAGGCACCCCCGAATGTTACAATACTGTCCAATATGGCGCGCCCGAAGAAGCCCCTAGAGCCATTGGTCCCACTGGACGAATTGAAGAACGTCGTCAAGGGTTTGATCGTCGTGCCGAAAGACGAGATCGACAACGCCGAGACGGAGTACCCGAAGCGCAAGCGGACGAGGGGAGAAAGCTAAACGAAGCCGCGCATTCTAACGAGCGCGTCACCCAATTCGTTCCACATTTTCCACAACGTAGGTACTACAGGCTAACCCCTTTCGGCGGGCGCGGTATTATCGAACGCTATTTGAATGGTGAGGCTTGCCTCGTCGCCGACTTGGTAATCAAGTTCGGGGGGCGTAATTGCAACTATCGCGCCGTCTGCAATGTAGTGTTCGGGACCGAGTGGGATCACGAGGCCTTTGGAAATGGCTTCATCTTGAATAATGATAGGGGTTGCAACGGGGACAATAACCCGATGCTTGTTGTGCCTGTCAAGCTCGTGCAAGGAACGCAAGAGTCCATGATTCCCACCCTTGTAAGGTTGCAACTCGGCCAAGAAAGAACCGACGAGCTTGGCGAGCTTACCTTTGAGTCCATTTTTTACCACACTTTCAAAACTGTTCGCGTTTTTGGCGGTTGGAAAATTGATGTTCGAAAGATTCTTTACACCAAGATCAAGAGCGAGACCGCTCAGCGCGAGATCAAGAGCGGATCGCATGTTGTTAAGTGCGTCTCCAATGACAGCAGCAATATCTTGTGGGATATCGTCACCCGATTGCAAGCGCCATCCGGTCCCTTGAATTGGGGATTGTGGGTGGAGCTTCACGGCAATGAGTTTGTACGAGTGTCCTTCGACAAACGCGTTGACTTGAGCGTTGGCATTCTGGATGTGACGTGTAGCCCTAAGTTATGCCGCTGATAGGTCGAGAGGTAGTTTGATTTGGAGCCCGCGTGCGAACTCCTCGGGCGTAAGGTTTCCAAGCGATTTGTGCGGCCGGCGCTCGTTGTAATCGAGCCGCCAGGTTTCGATGATTGTGCGGGCGTGGGCGAGCGACGCAAACTCGTTTTCATTAAGGCACTCGTCGCGCAGGCGACCATTGAATGACTCGATGAAGGCGTTTTGCGTCGGCTTTCCCGGTTGGATGAAATGCAACCTGACCTTGCGATAGCGGGCCCAGCAGGCCATCGCAAGGCTCGTGAGTTCGGTGCCGTTGTCCATCACGATGGTCTGTGGGTAGCCGCGAATCTCGCCGATGGCATCCAGAACCCGAGCAACTCGACGGCCGCACAGCGATGTGTCAACCTCGATCGCGAGGCATTCGCGCGTGTAGTCGTCGACGATGTTCAGCGTCCTAAATCGTCGGCCCGTTTCGAGGCTGTCGTGAACAAAGTCGAGCGACCAACGTTCGTTGTATCCGCCGACAACCGGTGCAGGCATTCCACGCCCGAGAGCAACGCGGCGCTTCATGCGCTTTCGCACTTGCAGATGGGCTTCGCGATAGACCCGCAGCACGCGTTTGATATTCACGTGCCACCCGTCGCGGCGAAGCAACACCGCAAGGCGACGAAAGCCGAAGCGACGTCGTTCCGCAGCGAGTTCTTCGAGACGAGCGCGCAACGCGCCGTCGTCCTTTGCAATCCGCACGTAGCGAACCATTCGCCGGTTCGCCTTAAGGTAACGGCATGCTTGACGTTCACTGATGTCGAGCTGTTCACGAGCCGCCTGCACGACTCGACGCTTCTGCGCAGGCGTCAGAAGTTTCCCGAAGCCGCGATCTTTAGAGCGTCGATGTTGAGCGCCTGATCGGCGACGATGCGTTTCAGGCGCCGGTTTTCATCTTCAAGCGCGCGCATTTTCGCAACATCGCTCACTTCCATACCGCCGAACTTGGCCTTCCACGCATAGAAGGTCGCGGGGCTGATGCCATGCTGCCTGCAGATCTCTTTGGTCGCCTGGCCGGCCTCGTGTTCCTTGAGGATGCCGACGATCTGGGCTTCGCTGAACCGGGATTTCTTCACGATGGTCTCCTTCGAGGCCGGTGGCCTCAGAATTCTCCACCTATTCCTGGGTCACTTTTCAGGCTACACGTCACAGGATATATCAATGGTCAGTGAATCGAGGAGTATTTCGACGTTTCAATCGTCATCGGCATTGCTACGACCCCAGGGCCTGAAACCATAGCGACCAGACCACCAATTCCTGAAAATTGCGCTGCCTAACGCTGGGAAGAGACGTTTAGGAGGACAAATACGTTATCGAGGATCTTTCCGATGTCTGATGCTCGGTACCGCGCTGGAGATCGGCCTCGCATCCTGCGCGCTGACACCCGTCCGCGTCTCCGATTGTGGCGTCCGAAGAGTCAACGACGCTGACGTGGCCTTCACGGCTGACATAGAAAGTAATGATAGACGAGTCGCAGACAAAGTTTACGTGATTGTTGCAACGGGCGGCCTTGACAGCAACGACGCTAAGAATGGTACCCAGGTCCAATACGATGTCCCGGGGCCATTTACGACCGGCGTGCACGCTCGTCGAACGGTGGTGGCCGGCCATCCGCCTGACTTTCGTGAGCGCCTTGGGCCGGTCTACGAATGTTACGTGCACGCCATCGACTTCGCCGACGGAAGCCATTGGGAAGGACCATCGCCGCTCTGATTGATTGCCGCCCGTTTGGAATAGTCGCGAGCTGGCCGGTGTATCTCAGGTCAAGCGCGACGAGAAGCGCGATGATTTAGGCCCAAAACGGCTGCTTACCGTGCGCGTCCCTGGCGTTGAAGGAGCGCGGAGCCCGCAACCGAGGATTCGAGGGCTTCGTGTTCCGAGACTCGATCGGCGGACCGCTTCGCAAGAGCAACTTCCTCGGCAGGCACTTCTACCCGCTGCTGAAGCGGGCGCGGGTCTGCGATGGATGCGAAGGCTTGTGGATGCGCGATCCGGCGAGGCAGTGCCCCAAGTGCAAAACGCGGGCCTCGAAGGCCACACTCCCGAGAATCACGTTCCACACGCTCCGGCATGTGGCAAACTCGATTCTCCTGGCACGCGGGGCGAATATCCAGCTCCTGGCCGATCGGCTCGGCCATGCCACAACGAGAAGCACGCTGGAACACTACAGCCATGTTCTCACCGGGGCGCAGCGAGAGGCTGCGCAAACGCTCGATACGATCTTCGGCACGTAGCCAAATCGGTCGAGTTGGGCCAAGTTAGGCCACGCGATTCGCGCGTTAGGCCACGCTAGGCCAAGTAACAATTGAGAGCGCTTTTCCGCAGTAAACAAAAACGCCTGATTTCTCAGGCGTTTCCAATTGGTGGAGATGAGGAGACTCGAACTCCTGACCCCTTACATGCGAAGCAAGTGCTCTACCAGCTGAGCTACATCCCCAAAAGGGCAACGCGGAAGATTATACGTGGCGGGCGCGCTCCCTGTCAAAGCCGGCAGGGTGTTTCCCGAGCGGCTATAAAAGTGGCACGGCAAGGGCCTGCCTGCCCTGGAGGTGTTGATGGCCGCCGCAGTTCGTACCAAGCTTGCCGCCCTCGGGGCCGCGTTTGCGCTCGCCTCGTGCGGAGGTGGCGGCGGGGGCGCCCTGCCGTCCGGACCCACGGCACACGGCGCCGCCGCGGCGCTTACCTTCTTCATCCCGGCGCCGAGCTCGCCGGCTGCGCACCAGCGGCGGCCGGCGTATCTGCCCTCGACCACGCAGTCGATCGTCGTTACGGTCACCAACGCCGACGGCACTCCGCTCTCGCCGCCGATCGCTCCGATCGTCACCAACGTCGGCCCGACCTCGCCCGCGTGTTCCAGCGCCGGCGGCGGCCTGCAGTGTACGGTCAACGTCAACGTGCCGCAAGGCGCGCTGCTCTTCTTCGTCGCCGCGTATGCCGGCGCGAACGGCGGCGGCGCAGTGCTCTCGTCGGGTTCCACGACCTCAACGATCGGCACCGGCCCGAATAGCGTCGCCGTCACGCTCAGCAACGTCGCGCAGTATGTCGGCTCCAACGTGACCGGGCAGTCCGCGCAGATCGTCAGCATCGATCATGAAGCCAACACCTTCTCCACTTCCAACGTCGACGGGAGCGGAGCTAGCAGCGGCACGTTCACCACGTTGCCGAACGGCGACCTCAAAGCGACCATCACCGCCAGCACGAATGGTACGCCGATCGGTGCGATTGCCTACGTCAAAGAGAATGCGGGCGGCGCCGCGTCCTACATCGCGACGAATTCAGCGTCGCCGAATGCCGACGGCAGCGCTACGGGCGGAGATTTCGGCAATTTAGTGGCGCTCTCACCGTGTCTTACGTCGGGGAGTTTCCCGATCAATATCGTGACCGTCGCCGGCCCGTCGTGGTCGTCGGCGCCGGCCTCCAATCAAGCCTACGCGTACGGCACGGTAACGATCACATCCGGCGAGCTCGTGGCGTCGGGCAATTCGTTCACGATCTCGGGAACGGCGCTTTCTTCGTCGCCGTCCTCGCCTGTGTCGTGTCAGAACGGCGTTTGGGGCGGCGGCGCGAATTCGTCGGCGATGTTCGATCCGCAGGGCGCCGTCGTTGTTGCCGATGGAACCAGCAACGGATCGAGCCCGAACCAAACCGGCAACCTCGGGTTCCGCGCCCCGTCCGCGCCGCTTTCGCTCTCCGACATTGCCGCGCAATCGTACGAGGCATTCTCGGGGGGCAGCACGACCGTGTCGGGTTCGACGGTCGTGTACGAAACGCCGTTCTCGGCATCGCCGAGCGGGTCGGGTTCCTTAACCGCCTGCCCGTACACGAACTTCGAAGCCGACACCGTTAGTACGGCGAATTGCTCGACCGTCACGCTTACCTCGCAACCGTTTCCCGGTCTCATTCTCGGAACGGCGACGGATTCGTCGGGCAGCTCGCAGTTCGCGGCCGCAGCCGGGCAAGTGAACGGGAAGTACGTGCTGTACGTTTTCTCGGTTTCTACCGGCGGCCAGCCACTCAACCTCACGCTCATGCAGCGCTGATCGAAGAGGCGATTCGGCTCGGGCGACGCATATGAGTCGGCAATGTTCGCCGCCTTCGTCCTCGCTGCATCGCTCGGTTCGCCGCCCGCGCTTATCGCCCAGTCGCGTCGCTGTAACACGGTAGTTGCCGAGCAGCTCGACGCGCAGTTGAACGACTACGAGAAGCATCCGCCCGCGCCCGCCGACCTCGATGCGCGCTTCACCGCGTTGCAGGATCTCATCAATGCCGGCGAAGGCGAACGCGACATCCTTCGCAACGTCTGTCCGGAAGGCGATTTCGACGCCGCGCAAGCCCGCATCGACATTGCCGAAGCGCGCGCCTATCTGCAAGAAGCGCAGGTCGCGCAAGCGGAGTATCGCCAGTCGTGTCCGGCTGCCGAGGTGGCCGTCACGGCCGGGTTCGTGGCGGCAGCGTGGTACCAAGCGGTTGGCGCGATGCCGGAGAAGGGCGCCCCGGCGCAGCCGCTCAGCGATCTCATCAAAAGCGTCCAGGCGAAGGCCACCGCCCTGAATCTCAGCCTGCCGGCCCCCGCCGACACCTCGCACTTTTGGCTGACGACCGTCCAGCAGAAGGGCTCGGCTGCCGCCAAAACCTGCCCGGAATGATTTTGAGAACCGTTCGCAAATAGAACGGCGATGGGCACCCGAGCCAGCTACTCCACGCGGCCGCGCGAACGCATCAGCGCGGTCTTGCGCGCGCAGCCGCGCTTCATGACTGCGGCCGACGTGCATCGTGCCCTCGAAACCGGAGGCGAGCGGGTATCGCTGTCGACCGTCTACCGCACGCTCGAACATCTCCTCGCGAGCGGCGCCGTCACCTCGCGCGTCGCTGAGGACGGCGAAGCGTCGTACATGCCGTGCGAGCCCGACTACCACCATCATCATGCGATCTGCCGCACGTGCGGGCGCGTCGAAGACGTCGACTGCGCCGCGATGGATCAGTTCGCGGAATTACTCCGCACCCACCATGGCTTCCAACTCTCCTCCCACAAGATGGAGTTCTCCGGATTATGCCGCGACTGTCAGTAGTGCGAGCCGCCGGGCTTGCGTTCGTTCTTGCTGCGAGCGCATGCTCGGGTACGCCGGCACCCACGCACAGCGGGCCGGTCTCGGTCATCACGAGTATCTCGACGTTCGATTCGTTCGTGCAGGCCGTCGGCGGACCGCACGTGGCCGTGCGCAGCCTCGTGCCCGTCGGCGCGTCGCCCGAGACGTATCAGCCGACGCCGCAGGATGTTGCGTCGCTGGCCGCGGCGCAGATGTTGGTCGAAAACGGCGCGGGCTTGGAGACCTGGCTCGCACGCACGATCCGGAACACCGGCTCGAAGGACCTCCGCGTGGTGACTGCCAGCGACGGCTTGACCGTCAAGAACGGCAACCCGCATCTCTGGATGGACCCCGAGAACGCCAAGCATTACGTCGAGATGATTCGCGACGGCTTGATCGCGATCGACCCGTCGAATGCCGACGACTATCGGAAGAACGCCGCGGCGTATTCGGCCAAGCTCGACGCCCTCGAAGCCTCGATCGCGAAGAAGATCTCCGCCGTTCCCGAAAAACAGCGCGTGATGATCGTCTTCCACAACGCTTGGCAATATTACAACGATCGCTTCGGTATCACCACGCTAGGTTTCATCGAAGCCAATCCCGGTCAAGACCCCAACCCGCAGCAGATTGCCCAGTTGATCGATCAGGCGCGCGCGCACGACGTTCACGCGATCTTCAGCGAACCCGAGTACAGCCCGAAGCTCGCGCAGCAGATCGCGAGCAACGCGAACATTCACATCGTCGATAATCTCTACGACGATTCGATCGGCACCGACCCGCGCGTCCATGATTACATCTCCATGCTCACCTACGACACCGACGAGATCGTCAAGGCGATGCGATGAACGGTGACGGCACGGCCGTCCGCACGCACGACATCACCGTGCGCTACGGCGCGAACGTCGCGCTGCGCGACGTAAGCATCGCCGTCAATTTCGGCCAAGCGCTTGGGATCGTCGGGCCGAACGGCTCCGGAAAATCCACGCTCCTCAAGACCATCGCCGGACTCTTGCAGCCCGCCGGCGGCGAGCTCGCGGTGCTGGGAACGGATCCGCGCAACCTCGCGCCCGGCTCGATCGCCTACGTTCCGCAGGTCGAAGCGGTCGATTGGACCTTTCCCGCCACGGTGTGGGACGTCGTCTCGATGGGGCGCTTCCCGCGCATGCGCTTTTGGCAGCGCTTCGGCAAGCGCGATCGTGAGGTCGTCGAGCGCGCGCTTCAGGCGGTGAATATGATCGATCTCCGCGATCGCCACATCGCGCAGCTCTCCGGCGGCCAGCAGCAGCGCGTGTTCCTCGCCCGCGCGATCGCGCAAGAGCCGCAGATTCTCTTGCTCGACGAACCGACGACCGGCGTCGACGCGGAGACGGAGAAAGCGCTGCGTAAGGTCGTTCGCGGCTTGGTCGACGACGGCTTGCCGGTGCTGATGACCACCCACGATCTGGACGGCGTCGACGAGTGGTTCGATCGCCTGCTCGTCATCGACCGGCGCGTGCTCGCGCTGGGGACGCCCCGCGAGGTGGTCGAGTCGGGAACCTACGCGTCGATTCGCGAGCACGCGCATACCCACGGACACGCACGTACCTCATGAACGCGCTGCTCGTACCGTTCCAGTATGAATTCATGCAGCACGCCTTCGTCGCGGCGCTCGCCGTCGGGCTCTTGTGCTCGACGATGGGCACGTACGTGGTGCTGCGCAAGCTCGCGTTCATCGGCGACGGCATCGCGCACGCCTCCTTCGCCGGCATCGTCATCGCGTATCTTCGCGGTATCGACTACTACGTCGGCGCCGCGGTCGTCGCGGTACTCACCGCGCTCGGCATCGGGTTCGTTCACCGCCGCGGCAACATCTCGCTCGATACGACGATCGGCGTGCTCTTCACGGGCGCATTTGCGTTCGGCGTCTTCCTGATGAGCCTGCAGAAGAACTACGCCGTCGATCTCCAGAGCTTTCTCTTCGGCGACATCCTCGGCGTAGGGATCGGCGACCTCGTGCTGATCCTCGTGCTCGGAATCGCCGTTGCGGTTGCGACGGTGATACTGTATCGCGGCCTGCTCTACACCTCGTTCGATCCGGTGGTTGCCCAAGCGAGCGGCATTCGCTCCGGGGCGATCGAGTACGCGCTGCTCGTCATGCTCGCACTCACGATCATCGTCGCGCTGCAGTCGGTGGGCATCGTGCTGGTCGCGGCACTGCTCGTCACCCCCGCAGCGGCCGCGTATCAGCTCACGTCGCGATTCACGCCGATGATGACGCTCTCGGCGATCCTGGGCACGGCAAGCACCGTCGGCGGGCTCTACCTCTCGTTCTTCCTGCACGGTTCGAGCGGCGCGACGATCGTGCTGCTCTCGACGTTACTATTCTTCGCGGCGGTCGGCGTGAAGAGCGCGCGCAGCGCTATCGCACGGCGATCGTAAACGCCGCGACGCGCAGCTCGCCGCCGCCCTCGAACTGCAGCCACAGGCGGTACGTGCCGGCCGGAAGCGCGGGCACGTGCATCATCAGCTTCGGACCCGCCATGCCCATCCCGTGCTCGTCGTCCATCGGCATATCCATGTTCATGCTGCTCGAGTTCATCATCGCGCCTTGCACCATCGGATGCACGTGGATGTAGTCGAGCGTCGAGGTGTTGATGAATACCGCATGCGCTGCGGCGCCGAGATAGGGCTTGAGGTCGGTGGCCGGCTTCCCGCCGCGGGTGATCGTTACGCCGATCATCTCCATGGTATCGGCTTTGAACGTCGTGCTTGCGAGCGTTACGGCATAGGGGCCGCTGGTGTCGGACAGCGGTCCGGGCGCGCGCAGGTGCGGAACGAACGGCGCGATCCGGGCGATAGCCGGGATCGTGTAGCGGAAGACCTGCTGGCTCATGCCGGTGGGGACGCTGTCGGTGTAGACGTAGTAGCGATGCTTCGGATCGAGCGTCAGCGCTTGCGTGAAGTGTCCGGTGGTGGCGTTGAACGCCGGATGTACGTGGATGAATTGCGTGAAATCTTCGCTGATTGCGATCATGTGCATCAGCTTGGTCATATCGGCCGTGTAGTGGAGGATGGGCTTGTCGCCTTCGAGCGTGCCTTGCCAGATGTCGAGCTGGGTCGTTCCAGCGTCGACGGAATACGCCACGTGCGGGGTGACCATGGCTTTGCCGCCGTGCAAAGCAAACGTTCCGGAGAGCGCCGCTCCGGCCATCGTGACGGCTAAGATAAGGGCGGTTCCGGCGCGCGTAAGACTCTCCAACGTTCTTCTCCCGTGGCTTCGAGGAAGCCGGCAGCGGCAAGCGCGTCGAGCACTTCGTGCATCGCAGCGCGTTCGTTCTTGTTGGGCATCCCGGCCCAACGCATCGCGGCATCGTGCAATTCGATCGTCGCATCCGGTTCGAGCAGCGAGCGAACGAACGGTTCGGGCAACTTCACGCGTTCCATGCGCCGCCGCAGCGGCTCGATAGCTTCGTCGAACGCGGAAGCCGTCACCTCAATAATTGTAGCAGGCTCAGCGGGCGTGTCGGCGACTAAGTGTGCAGGCTCGCTTGCATTCGGCTCGGCCGGCGGCACGACGAACGACGCCATCGCGCGGTCGGCGAGCGAGGGCATCCACTCGGCGAGGACCGTTGCCGCCGTTTGCCACGGCACGGCGTTGACGCGCGCGGCGCGCCGGTCGATGCCGCGCAGGATCGCGGCGGCAACCGCATCCGGCTTGGCGTGCCACCACGCTTCGTGCGCCGCCATGCCGGATGCCGTCGAGAATTCGGTGTCGACGACGCCGGGATCGACGTAGGTGACGAAGATGCCGCGGCCGCTCAATTCCCGGCGCAGTTGTATGGCTGCCGCTCGCGCCGCCGCTTTCGCCGGTGCGTACGCGCCGTAGTTCGGCGCCGGAACGCGCGCAAGTCCGGAGCCGAAGAGGACGAAGCCGCCGCGTCGCGCCTCCACCAGTGCGAGCGCCGCGCGCGCGATGCGCAGCGGCGCCGCCACGTGCAACTGCCATTGACCTTCGATGTCGGCGTCGCGCTGTTCGAGGAGCGGGCCGGGGCGCGCCGCGCCGGCGTTGTTGACGACGACGTCGATGCCGCCGAACGCGTCGAAGGCGGCTGTGATGATGCGTGCCGGTGCGTCGGCAGCGGTGACGTCGGCGACGAGCGTCGCGCAGGCTCCGCCGGCCCCGCGTATCTCGTGCGCGAGCTCAGTGAGCCGTTCGCCGCGGCGCGCAACGGCCAGCACGTTCCAGCCCTGCGCGGCAGCGCGGCGGGCCAGCGAGCGGCCGATGCCGGAACTCGCTCCCGTGACGATGATCGAGCGCATGGCGTAGGTTGTCCGCTGCGCGGACTCGAAGCGCCTGCTCGATGGCTACCGAGCAACCGTTGGTTGGAATCATCATGGGCAGCCGCTCCGACTGGGAAACGCTCGTTCCGGCGCGCGAGACGCTCGATGAACTGCTCATTCCCTGCGAGATGCGCGTGGTTTCGGCCCACCGGATGCCCGATGAGATGTTCGCCTATGCCTCCGAGGCGCGCGCGCGCGGATTGCGTGCGATCGTCGCCGGCGCCGGCGGCGCCGCGCACCTGCCCGGCATGATCGCGGCCAAGACGCTCGTACCGGTCATCGGCGTACCCGTGCAATCCAAGGCGCTGAACGGACTCGACTCGCTGCTCTCGATCGTTCAGATGCCGCCCGGCGTCCCGGTTGCGACGATGGCGATCAACGGCGCCGTCAACGCCGCGCTGCACGCCGCGCGCATCATCGGCCTGCACGACGACGGCGTCGCGCAGCGCTTGGCTGCGTACGTTGCCCGCATGCACGAGGCGGCCGTCAACAGCAGCCCGTGATTCAAACGATCGGCGTTATCGGCGGCGGCCAGCTCGGCCGCATGCTCGCGCTCGACGCCAAGCGCATGGGATTTTTCGTCATCGTCCTCGACCCGCAAGAGCATTCGCCCGGCGGACAGGTGGCCGATCGGCAGATCGTCGCCGCCTACGACGACATGAAGGCGATCGACGAGCTCGGCGCGGCAACCGATCTGGTCACCTATGAATTTGAAAACATCGCGATCGAATCGGTGCGGCGTTTAGAACACCGCGGATATCGCGTGACGCCGTCGAGCGACGTGCTGCGCATCACGCAAGACCGGCTGCTCGAGAAGCGCTTCGTGCGCGAGTGCGGTATCCCGACGGCGGAGTTCGCCGCCGTGGAAAGCCTGCTCGACGTCGAGCGTGCCGCGTCGGCGGTCGGCTTTCCCGCCATCCTCAAGACGGCTCGCGGCGGCTACGACGGAAAGGGGCAGTGCCGCGTCGAGTCGTTGGCGCAGGCGCAAGCGGCTTTCACCGAAGCAAAAGGGGCGACGCTGATCTGGGAGCGGCTCGTATCGTTCGCGTGTGAGATCAGCGTGGTGGCGACGCGCGCTGCCGGCGACGAGGTGATCACGTATCCCGCAGGCGAGAATCAGCACGACCGCGGCATTCTTGCGACCACGATCGCGCCCGCGCGCGTCGACGAAGAGATCGCGCGGCGCGCTCGCGGGATGGCGAGCATCATCGGGCGCAAGCTGGGCATCGTAGGCACCTATTGCGTTGAGTTCTTCGTAACACCAGAGGGCGAAGTGCTCGTCAACGAGATCGCGCCGCGGCCGCACAACAGCGGGCACTACACCATGGACGTCACGCAATGCTCGCAGTACGAGCAGCACGTGCGCGCCATCTGCGGCTTGCCGCTCGCGGCGCCGCGCCTGTACGCGAACGCGATTATGATGAACGTGCTCGGAACCGGAACGGGGGATCGCCTCGACGGCCTGCCCGAACTGCTGAGCGATCCGTCGATCGTACTGCACCTCTACGGCAAGAAGCACGCCGTCGACCGCCGCAAGATGGGCCACTTTACGATCGTTCTCGATGGGCCGGTCGACGGACCGGCCTTGCAGCGCGCGCGGGAGGCCCACGCCAAACTGCGCTGGGTCTAGCGCTTCGCGCGGGGGATCACGTACCGCGTTGCCGTGTGCGTATCGTTGAACGCGCAGACCTTGTTGTCGACCAGCCCGGCCGCGATGCCGGCGGCGCGCACCTGCCCATCGGAGGGCGAAGCACCCTTGCCCTTGGGATGGAAGATCCAGAGGCCGCCGGCCGGCTCGAGATGCGTGGCGAGGCCTGCGATCGCGCCGAGGTCCTTCGGTGAATCGACGTGCAGAAGGATCAGGTCGAAAGTGCCCCGCAACGTTTTGGCCGCGGCCGTTCCGGCTGCCGCGCCGAGCGCGCGTACGACGGTAGCGTCAACCCCGCGCACGTAGAAGCGCAGCCCCGCCTTCACGCCGAGTTTATCCACGAGCGAGCGGTGCGAATAGTCGCGTTCTTCAGGCATGCAAAGGCCCGGGGATATGCATTACCGGGCCTTCGCAGCGTGGCCGGCGGATTCATTCGCGGGGCAACGCTAAACGCGGGTGGCCCCTTCGGCTCACTGACTGTGCGCATGTTTGCATGCGCGCATCATGCGCATGTCTCATCGCAGCGCGCTACATTCCATAGAGCGCGTGAGTGGAGAGCAGAGGTTGACGAAGGCCCGGCGATCTAGCATCACCGGGCCTTCGCTCCGTGGGGTTTGAACCGCTATTGCGTATCGGCCGGAGTCGTGTCGACCTTGGCGCGGTTGAGGTCGAAGCCGGTCGCTTGGATCATCGAGCGCATCTTGGTTGCCGAGATCGGCGGAACGGGCTTGCCGCCGTAGTTGAACATGTCGCTCAGGTCATCGGCGTTAGCGTCGGCGACGCCGAGCGTGCCGAGGTTCCAGTTCTTCTCGATGAACTTGAGGATTGCGCCGAAGTCGCGCTGCGTGTGCGAGACGTACGGAATCGGCGTACCGTTCTTCGCCCAAGCCGACGCCACGATCAGCGGCACGCGGAAGCCGCGAACCTGTCCGTTGATCGTCGGAGGCGCAACGTGGTCGTACCAGCCGCCCGAGTCATCCCAGGTGAGCAGGATGGCCGTCGTTCCGTAGTATTGGCAGGCGGGGTTCGACTGCAGCGTGTTCGAGAGCGCGATCGCAAGATAGATCGTGCCGACCCAGCCGGGGCCTGAGGCCGAGAGGCTGCCCGCGTGATCCGACGAGAGGCCGGGCGGCGTCACGTACGACACGTTGGGAAGCGCGCAGTTCGTGATGTCGCTGATGATGTTCGTCTGCGGATACGAGACGTTGTTCGTCCAGTCGGGGCCGTTGCGGATGTGCTTGATCGCATCGTAGACGTTGACGCCGGCGTCGATCGCGTTGTTGATCTGCCCGGTGTAGTACTTCCACGACACGCCGCCCTTGTCCATGAGATCGCCGATGGTCTGATAGTCGAAGCACGGGAACGGACCCGTGCCCGCGGCCGTCTCGCCTTCGCCCGAGGTGAACACTGGGACGGTGGTTCCGGTCGGGCTGTCGCAGCCCCAGTTGACCGGATTGCTGCCGTTATACGACGTCTGGCCGGGGTTGAGCGGGTCGTCGGCCGGATCGCTCTGGCCCGAGATCAGGAACAGATGCCCCGGGAACGTCGGCGTGAGCCGCTGGCTGAACATGTTGTCTGCCAGGCCGTATTGCGCGGCCAGCGTGTGATAGAGGATGGTCTCGAAGTACGGAACCTGCGCGAAGACGAAGCCGTTGGGCGGCGGGGTAACGCTGGGAATCGTTGCGCTTACCGTGTTGCCGTAAAACCCGAGGTTATTCGGGAGCGACTGCTCGCCCAGCAGCGACTGATGGTTGTGATCCGGATCGAACGGCAATTCGAACGGGATCTGATTGAGCGCATGCGTGCCGCCCACCGGATCGGTCCAGGTCGACACGACGTTCGCGCCCGGGTAGGCACCGCCGCCGGTGAGGTACGACGACGAGAACAGATTGTCGACCGTGCGGTTCTCTTGAATGATGACGATGACGTGGTAGAGCGGGCTCCCACTCACGGGCGCCGCGAGCGGAACCTGCGGACCGAGGGTCGGAGTCGCCGTCGGAATGACCGCTGCCGTGTAGTTGTTGCTGGAGCCGCCGCCGCAGGCAGCGAGGAGAGCTGAAGCGGCAATAAACGCCGCGATAAAAAGCTTGCGCATCACCAACCATCGTAGCGAGCCAAGATTAAGCCGAGTCTTAAGAAGAAATGATCGCTCCCGCTTTTATGACGGCTTGCGGCGCACGCAGTGTCCGGATGTCGTCACTGATGTCGCGCGACCACAACACGAGGTCGGCCGGCTCGCCGCCCGCGAGTACGCCGCGATGGATACCGATGAGTTCGGCGGCGACAGCCGTCGCCGCGTGGAGCGCCTGATGCGGACTCATCCCGAGCATGCGCTGCATCAACTCGATCTCGCCCGCGTAGTCTTCATGCCGGTTGAACGGCGTGCCCGCGTCGGAGCCGCCCGCGATGCGGACGCCGGCCTCGTAGGCGCGGCGGATGTTCGCCGCCATCGCTTCGCCGATCGTCTTCGCCTTGTGGATCACGTAGGCGGGTTGCGAGCCGTCGTGCAGGTGTTCGAGGATGCAGGTCGGCGCCATGAGCGTCGGTACGAGGTATGCGCCGCGCGCCGTGAACAGTTCGATCGCCTCGTCGTCGAGAAGATGCCCGTGTTCGACCGAGTCGACGCCTGCACGCAGCGCGTTCTTGATGCCCTCGGTGCCGATAGCATGCGCTGCGACGCGCAGACCATGCCGGTGCGCCTCGGAGATCGCGGCCTCGAGCTCCTCCGGCAGCAGCTGCGCGTTCCCGGGCACCGCGCCTTTGGTGAGCACGCCGCCGGTTGCAATGACCTTGATGCAGTCGGCGCCGGCCAGCAATTCCTCCCGCACGGCCTTGCGCGCATCCCACGGTCCATCGATGTTGCGGCCGAGAAACCACCCGTGTCCGCCCGTCATGCACAGCACGTGACCCGCGGCGCGCATGCGGGGTCCGGGAATCCTTCCGGCGTTGATGCCGTCGCGAACGGCCTGCGCGACGCCGCGGCCGCTGCCGACGTCACGTATCGTCGTGATGCCCGCGCGCAGCGTCTTCGCCGCGTTCTCGACCGCAGCGATCACCTGCTCGTTGTGATGCATGCGCGCGACGGCGCCCATCGTATCGGGTTCGCCGCTCATGACCAGATGCGCGTGCGCGTTCACCAGCCCGGGCGTCACGCAGGCGGCGATGCGGTCGGGCGCGGCCGACGTCGCCGCGCGAATGCCTGCGATGAGTCCGTCCGCGATTTCGATGTCGACGTTCGTGCGCGGCGGCGCGAGCGTACCATCGTAGAGGACACCGGCGCGAACGATCATCGAGCTCACACTGCTCGCGCGTCGGCGGCTTCGAGCGCGGTAAACGCCTTGCTCGTAAGATCGTGATCGAGCACGGTGCGGATGAAACGCGAGGCAGCGCGGACCTTGTCGATGTCGACGCCGGTCTCGATTCCCATCGAATTCAAGAGGTAGAGTACGTCTTCCGTGCCGACGTTGCCGGTTGCGCCCGGCGCGTAAGGGCAGCCGCCCAGGCCGCCGGCCGAGCTGTCGAAGCGCGCGATCCCGAGTTTCAGCGCCGCGTACACGTTAGCGAGCGCCGTGCCGCGCGTATCGTGGAAGTGGAAGGCGATCTGTTCGGGCTCGATCTGCTTGGCGAGCATCGGCACGAGCGCTTCCACTTGGCTCGGGACGCCGACGCCGATCGTGTCGCCGATCGAGAGATCGTCGCAGCCCATCTGCATGAGCTTGACGCTCACGTCAACGACGCTCTGCGGCGTGACGGCGTCGCCGAAGGGCGAGCCGAAGGCGGTCGAGACGTACCCGCGCACCCACATGCCGTCGGCCTTTGCGGCGCGTACCACGTCGCTGAAGGTTTGCAACGACTCGTCGATCGTCATGTTGATGTTGCGCTTCGTGAACGCTTCCGAAGCCGCGGTGAACACGGCGATCGCGTCGGCGCCGGCGGCTTTGGCGCGCTCGTACCCGCGCATGTTCGGCGCGAGCACCGGATAGCGCACGCCGGGCGCCTTGCGAATGCGCGCGAAGACCTCGGCGGCGTCGGCGAGCTGCGGAATCGCCTTCGGGCTCACGAACGACGTCGCTTCGATCCAGCGCAAACCGGTCTGCGAGAGCAGGTCGATGTAACGGACTTTGTCGTCGGTGGAAACGGTAACGGCTTCGTTTTGCAAGCCGTCCCGCGCGCCCATCTCGAAGAGCGTGACCGATCGCGGCAGCGCCGTCATTGCAGCTCTACCAGGGGCGCGCCGCTCGCGACGACGTCGCCCTCGCGCACGAGCACGGCGCCGACGGTGGCGGCCTGCGACGCTTCGATTCGGTGCTCCATCTTCATTGCTTCCAGTACGAGAAGCGGCGCGTGCGCCGCAACGCGGTCGCCGGCCTTCACGGCGATCTTCACGATCTTTCCCGGCATCGGCGCGATGACGCGGCCGTCGCCGGCACCGGCACCCGCTGCGGCGCTCCCCGCCGCCGACGGCGGCTCGTCGATCGCGACGTCGAACTCGCTCGTCCCGGCCGCATCGCGAGTCGAAATCGTTGCGGTGATATCGCCGCTAACCGCGAAGCGCCCGTCGCCGAGCGCGGTGAGTTCCAAACGAACGCGTCGCGACCCGCCCCGCAGCGCGAGCGGGATTCCGACCCCGCTGAGCCGCCATGGAAGATCCCCGGCGGCAGCAATGCGCGCCGCCGCGCGGAGAAACGCCTCATCCGGAAGCTCGCGCGGCGAGAAAATCGATTCGTCGAGACGTTGCGCGAGAAAGCTGGTCGTCGTCTTGCCTTCGCGGTACCATTCATCGCGCGCGATCCAGCGCAGCAGCGGCACGTTCGCGCGAACGCCTTCGATCGTGAAATCGGCCAGCGCCGTATCGAGTCGCGCGATTGCGTGCGCGCGATCGCTGCCGAACACGATCAGCTTGGCGAGCATCGAATCGTAGTAAACGCTCACCTCGCTGCCGGCGGTCACGCCGGAATCGACGCGCACGCCCGGCCCCTCGGGGGGCTCCCAGCGGGTAAGCGTGCCGGTGGAGGGGAGCATATGGTTGGCCGGATCCTCGGCGTAGATGCGCGTTTCGATCGCCCAGCCGCGCGGGCGCACGTCGGCCTGCGCGAGCGTGAGGCGCTCGCCGTTTGCGATGCGTAGCTGCCACTGTACGAGATCGACGCCGTAGACGAGCTCGGTGACGGGATGCTCGACCTGTAGGCGCGTGTTCATCTCGAGGAAGTAGAAGCTGCCGTCGCTATCGAGCATGAATTCGCAGGTTCCCGCGTTCACGTACTCGACGGATTGGGCCGCGCGCACGGCCGCAGCGCCCATGGCGGCGCGAAGTTCGGGCGAAAGCGCGACCGACGGCGCTTCTTCGACGATCTTTTGGTGCCGGCGCTGAATCGAACACTCGCGTTCGCCGAGATGGATGGTCGTGCCGTGCGCGTCGGCGAGGACCTGGAACTCGATGTGTCGCGGATCGCGCAGATAGCGTTCGAGCAGCACGGCGTCGTCGCCGAACGCCGCTTTGGCCTCGCGCTTGGCGGCATCGAGCGCTTCGTCGAACGCATCGAGCGACTCGACGACGCGCATGCCGCGTCCGCCGCCTCCCGCACTCGCTTTGATCAGCAGCGGAAAGCCGGCGCGCCGCGCTTCCTCGCGAAGGCGCGGCAATGATTGATCGTCGCCGTCGTAGCCGGGGACGACGGGCACGTCGAACGCGCGCACGCGGCGCTTGGCCTCGATCTTACTGCCCATGGCCGCCATCGCATCGGGACCCGGGCCGACGAACGTGAGGCCCGCGTTCTGGACCGCGCGCGCGAACGACGCGCGCTCGGAAAGAAAGCCGTAACCCGGATGGACGGCATCGGCGCGCATGCTCACCGCCGCCGCGATCATGTTGTCGATGTTGAGGTAGGACTCGGCGGCAGGCGCGGGTCCGACGAGGCGCGCCTCGTCCATGAAGCGCAGATGATACGCGTTGGCGTCGGCCTCCGAGTAGATGCCGAGCGGGGTGATCCCCAGTTCGCGTGCGCCGCGCGCGACGCGTACGGCGATTTCGCCCCGGTTGGCGATGAGCAGGCGCGCGATCATTCGGAGAAGCTCGCCGCGCGCCGTTCGAGGAAAGCACGCAGGCCTTCTTGGCCCTCTTCACTCACACGCTGTTTCGCGATCGTGCTCGTCGTGATGGTTCGCGCGTCGTACTCGCCGGCGGCGGCGACCTGCGGAATCATCGCCTTGGCGACGCTGACCGCATGCGGCCCGGCGCTTCGCAATTCCGCGACGATACGATCGACCGCGGCGTCGAGGTCCGCGGCGGCGGGGGTCTCGTGGACGAGGCCGATCGCGCGTGCGCGCCCGGCGTCGAAGCGCTCGCCGGTGAGGAAGAGCGCGCGCGCGTGCGAGACGCCGATCTTCGCAAGCACGAACGGCGAGATCACCGCCGGAACGATGCCGAGTTTAACCTCGGTGAATCCGAAGACGGTGTCGGCGGCGGCGATTGCGACGTCGCACGCGGCGGTGAGTCCGGCCCCGCCGCCGAGCGCCGCGCCGAAGATGCGTCCGATCACCGGTTTGGGGCAGCGGTCGATCGCGCGGAACATGTCGCTCATGCGTTCGGCATCGGCGAGGTTTTCATCGTAGCTCAGCTCGAGCGCGCCGCGCATCCAATTGACGTCGGCCCCTCCGCAGAACGATTTGCCCTCGCCGGTGAGGATGACGACACGCACGTGCGGGTCGGACGAGATCGCGTCGAAGGCTTGCGTGAGTTCGGCGATCAGTTCGGCGTTGAAGGCGTTTCGGACGTCGGGGCGCGCCAGCGCGACGCGGGCGACGCCTTGCGCGGTAGAGAGCTGGATCGTAGTCGGCATCGGGGAGGAGCTTTTCGGCCCCTCATCCGTTCGCGCCTGGGGTGCGTTATAGTAGGACGATGGGCAAGACGATTTACCGGTACGCGGTCGCGACCAGGTTGAGCCATTGGCTGTGGGTGATCGCGTTCGGGGTCTTGATCAGCAGCGGGCTGCAGATTTTCAACGCCGCGCCCTACCTGGACGCCTCCGACAAGTCGAACCCCGCGCGACGGGTGCTCTCCTTCGATGCTCCGTCGGACGGCGTCGGGACGACGACGATCTTCGGAGCCACCTTCACGACGACGGGCTGGCTCGGCTGGACCGACGACGGTCAAGGCGGCAAGACCGCTCGGGCCTTCCCCGGCTGGCTGACGATCCCGTCGTATCAATCCCTTGCCGACGGACGCCGCTGGCATCTGTTCTTCGCGTGGATTGCCGCCGTGTGCTGGCTCACCTGGCTGATCTCCACGGCGATCAAGGGGAATCTGCGCGAGATGGTGCTCATGCCGGGCGATATCCCGAAGATCTTGCCGATGCAGCTCTACTATTTGAAGTTGCGCAAAGAGCCGCCGCCGCACGGAATCTATAACCCGCTGCAAAAGGTCGCATATACGACGATCGGCTTCGTGATCGCGCCGCTGGTCGTGCTCTCCGGGCTCGCGCTTTCGCCGGGCGTCGACGCGATCGCAAACCCGCTCACCTGGTTTTTCGGCGGGCGTCAATTCGCGCGGCTCTGGCACTTCACGGGCATGATCGCGCTGATCGGGTTCTTTCTGATTCATACGTTTCAGGTAGCGACGCAAGGCGTGATCAATCAGATGACCTCGATGATTACGGGCTGGTATCGTGTGGGCGAACATGAGGCGGTAGAGTCATGAAGCGTAAGCTCTTCCTCGCGTCGACGATTTCGTCGGCGCTCGCGGCGTGCTCGCCGATCGGAACCGCCCTCAATAACAACGAGGGCTTTCATAAGGCGCTCGGCGCCGCGCAAGGGCTCAATCATATGGCCATCGGGACGCGCGGCCTGGCGCGCGAGTACACCGACGCGGACGTCGACCGCGATTTTCGCGTCAACGGACTCGCGACGCCGGGTGACTCGCACTATCAGAGTCTCGTGCATTCCAACTATCGCGGGTACAAGCTGATCGTCGACGGCGCGGTCGAGCGAGCGCACGCGTTTCCGCTCGCGCAGTTGCAGAAGATGGAGCAGGTCACGCAGACCACGCGCCATGATTGCGTCGAGGGCTGGAGCGCGATCGGCAAATGGAGCGGTGTGCGCTTAGCCGATGTGCTCGCTGCGGTGCGGCCGCGGACCGATGCGAAATACGTGGTGTTTCACTGCTTCGATAAGGATGAGAGCGGGACGTCCTACTACGAGAGCCTGAATCTGCACCAGGCGATGCATCCGCAGGCCTTGCTTTCGCTACGCCTCAACGATGCGCCGCTCGACGCGGATCACGGCGCGCCGGTGCGGCTGCGCGTACCCACGCAACTCGGCTACAAGAGTGCGAAGTGGATTGCGCGTATCGAGCTGGTCGGTTCCTACGCCAACATCGCGGGAGGTGCCGGCGGCTATTGGGAGGATCAAGGCTATGAATGGTACGCCGGGATCTAGAACTCGCCGTCGCGGCTGAGTTTCAGCAAGTCGACGGCATACGCGCGTGCATTGAATCGGCGCAGGCGCTCTTCCCTGAGCTCGAAGCTGCGCACCTCGAAATAGGCGGCTTCACGCCGATATATACTCAAACTGACTGGCGCCTCGGGGAGTAACCATGAATCGCTTTCGCCGAATCGCGACCTTCGCGCTGGCCGCCGCGCTCGCGGTTGCCGCTATGCCCGCCACGGCGGAAGAACCTGCGCACACCACCTTCGACGACCCGCCGCCCGGCACGATCGTCCAGAGCCGGCCGGCCTACCTCGCGGGCGAGGCGATGCACAGTCAGTGGCGCGGCGTCCTATCGAAGAAGGTCGTGGGCAGCGACGGAACGCGGTCGTTCTATCAGTGGTACCTCTCGCTGTACGCGATCGACGGCACCACGTATAAGCTCCAGTACCGCTCGCCCAAGGAGCCGGTGCCGTTTGCCGCGGTCACGCAGGCGCACGGCGCCCGCATATGGTTTCCCGTGCAAGACGCTTCGATTGCCGGCGCCGGCAAACTGATGGGGCCGGGCGCGACGCAATTGGTCGTGGCCAGCCACGAGGCCGCAGCCGATTGCGGCACGTCTCGGGTCGACGTCTTCTTTTATGATGCGTCGATGAAGACCGTGATGACGACGCTCTCCGTGCAAAACCCGTGTTCGCTCGCGGTCACGATCGTGAAGGACGGGGGCGGCGACGAGCTCCAGATGACCGGGCCCTACTATGCCCAAGGGGCGGCACTCTGTTGCCCGACCAAGCCGAAGGCCACGGCGACGTTCCGCTTCCGCAACGGCTCCTGGACCCAGACGCCGAGGTACTTCAAGATTCTGAACTAGCCGGTCAAGAATTGCCGATTGTTGGTATATGGCCGAGGATCGCCTGGCGACGCTGGTGCGCGATGCGGCGCTCCTGCTCTCCTCGAACCGCTCGCTCATCGACGTTTTCGATGACGCAAGCGCGCTGCTTGGTGCGCACCTCGATGCCTCGATCGTCTTGATCTTTTTGCTGCGCGACGGCGAGTTGCGCTGCGAGTACGCGAGCCTCGCGGGTAAGAGCGGCGTGCCGGATCATCTGGTCGCCGTGCGTGCGGAGTCGACCGTTGCGCGAGTGTACCGCACGGGCGAGCCCGTACGGTACACCAGCGAATCCGATTGGACCTCGCAACGGCTCGTCTCCGTCGGCGGGTTTGCGCGGCGGCCGCAGTCGGCGCTATTCGTGCCGATCGTGGTCAACGACGCGACGATCGGCGTCCTCTCCGTGCAAAGCACGACGAAGGACGCCTACCGGGCGGGCGAGCTGCAGTCGCTCCAGCGTTTCGCTTTCTTCGTCGGCAAGGCCGTGGAGGCCCGAGCGTAAGCGGCCGGAGCGCGCGTTACTTGACGGTAATGACGAGCGCTTGCGTGTACGTAACCTGCACGACGTCGCCGACCTTCACGCCGTTCAGGTTCGCTTTGTTCTTTACGAGCAAGCTCACGACGTGGCCG
>Ga0326727_10005524_pt1 | contig 36025 bp, 27 predicted proteins | sample MB2enrmetagenome_FD_207643 | JGI IMG/M metagenome (GOLD analysis project Ga0326727, IMG submission 207643) | Lab enriched peat soil microbial communities from McLean, Ithaca, NY, United States - MB29MY | ecosystem: Environmental > Terrestrial > Soil > Wetlands > Peat | place: USA: New York...
CTCCATGCCATCGCCAGCCTCCTACACTCCAACCGAAAAGCCAAAGTGTAAAGGATGTCTGGAGACAATATGTAAAGGATGTCATGATACTGAACACCTGAAGGCCCCTGCTCCCTCCGGAACCGACTTCATCATCAAATCGCAGTCAGTTACTGGATTCGCTGCGGAATCGGAATTGAGATGCGTCCCCGCAATCAGCCGAAACTGGCCGCCTCGCTCCTCCCGCTTCACCCGATGCCTTCTGCGGTATCCTTTGATTTGGGACTCCTGGGGGGAAAAGTCCCGCTTCCAATGATTCTTCTCAAAGCAGATGCGTGGCCGATTGCTGTCGGCGCGGCCTTGGTTGCCGCGTTCGTCCTGGGCCTTTGGCTGCTTCTGCGCAAGCGTCCCACACCGGAAGAGCAGGAACGCGCGCGCCGCCAGTTCCTGGCACACTCCGGGCGCCTGGTGGACGGCATGTTGCTGGACATCTGCGAGGTCGAGGCCCCTGGCAGATCCAGGAACGATCCGAGCCGCACCCTCACCATGCTTGTTTATAGCTATCGCATCGGCGGCGTGGACTACGAATCCTCTCAGGACATTACCGACATGCGCGGCGTGGTGAATGCGGAGGAAGTCCGGGCCGGCTTTCCCTGCTCGGCCCGCTACCAGCCTGGCAATCCCCAGAACAGCATCGTGGTCGCTGAAGAGTGGAGCGGCCTGCGGGCTGGTATCCCGGTGCTGCCCGCCTTCGAGGACCCCGATCCGGTCGACCTGACCTACCTGCGCCCCGGCCGCGGCTGAACTCCTGCTCCTGGTCAGGAGCGTTCTCTCTGCAGTGGAATCTGGCCTTCAAATCGCACCCTACTACCAAATCCCCCGCGCCGCCGTGTAGGATGTGCACATCCGCGCCCCGCGGATTCAATTCACGCCAATGCGCCTGCACAGCCTCAGGCTTCGGAGGAAAAGATGCTCAAGGGATTTCGCGATTTCATCCTGCGTGGAAACGTCGTTGACCTGGCCGTCGCCGTGATTCTCGGCGCGGCTTTCAACGCCATTGTCGCGTCGCTGGTGGGCGACGTGCTCAATCCCATCATCGCCGCCACCGTCGGCAAGCCGGACTTCAGCGCCGTCGTCCTGAACATTGGCAGCGGGCACATCAAGATCGGCAACTTCTTCAACGCCGCCATCTCATTTCTGATTGTGGCCAGCGTGGTCTATTTTGCCATCGTGCTGCCTCTGAATACGCTGCTGGCAAAGCTCAAGAAGCCGGAGCCCGCGGCTCCGCCAGCCACAAAAACCTGCCCCGAATGTCTGAGCGAGATTCCGCTGGCAGCCCGCCGCTGCGCCCATTGCGCCCAGCCGGTAGCGTAGCTCTTGAACTGCGTGAAGTTCCAACCAGCGCTGGGTGTCCCACCCTCGCCGCGCATTTGTTTTGCTGCTATAGCATTTTTGCGGACGATGTAAGGAAGCTCCGTGCCCCATCCATTTCACGTTCTTTGTGAAATGGGTGGGAAACCACGAACTCGACCCTGCAGAAACAGTGATAATGCTCTCAAGCGGTCAGAGACCTTGAAGCCCCGGCTGCCCCGTCAATTCGCCTGCTAGAGGTTCCACTGATGATCTCGCGCAAGTCGCTTGCCTTCTGTTTCCTTTTTGCACTCGCTTCCTGTCCTCTTCCGGCGCAAACCTCCGCTCCCGCCGTCTTCGGGTACCGCAACTTCACCGCTGAAGCGAAGATCGAGAAAAACTTTCTCGCTGTCCCGAACGCCGTTTTGGCCGGCAAGGCTCTGAAAACGCTCACCGCCGAGCCTCATCTGGCTTCTACCCCAGGCGACCGCAAGACCGCCGAATACGTAGCGGCGAAGTTTCGCGCGGCAGGCCTGGAAACCGAAATCGTTCCCTACCGCGTCCTGATGAACCAGCCCAAGGCTGTGCGCGTCGAGGCCTGGGAGCCCAGCGGAAAGCTGCTCATGAGCGGCCCCACCCGCGAGCACGTCGATGGCGACCCTTACCAGGACGATCCTCGCGTGGCGCTGCCCTTCAACGGCTCCTCCGGCTCCGGCGACGTCACCGCCGAGGTGGTCTACGCCAACTACGGCCGCCTGGAGGACTTCGACCATCTAGCAGCCCTGCACATCGACCTGCGCGGCAAAATCGTTCTGGTCCGCTACGGCGTATGCTTCCGCGGCGTCAAAGTCTACCTGGCCGAGCAGCGCGGCGCCGCGGGCGTGCTTCTCTACTCCGACCCGGAAGACGACGGCTACTCCAAAGGCGACGTCTATCCCATCGGTCCCTGGCGGCCGGAAACGAGCATTCAGTACGGCTCGGTCCAATACCTTTTCAAGTATCCCGGCGACCCTGAGACCCCCGGCGAGGCCTCCACGCCGAATCTGCCCGACTCGGCCCGCGTTTCGCCCTACGGCGCCCAGCCCCGCATCATCTCCATTCCCATCAGCTACCACAACGCCTCGCCCATCCTGCAGGCCCTCCGGGGCACCGCCGCACCGCAGGACTGGCAGGGCGCGCTGCCCTTCCGCTACCACATCGGGCTGGTCGGGGGGCAGGGCGTGAAGGTCCACCTGCTCTCCGACCAGGACTATCAGCGCCGCATCATCTGGAATGTCATCGGAAAAGTCAAAGGCACGCAATACCCTGACGACTGGGTGGTGGCCGGCAATCATCGCGACGCCTGGATCTTTGGCGCCGTCGATCCATCCGGCGGCACCGCCGCCATGCTTGAAGCGGTCCACGGCATCGGCGTCCTTCTGCGGCAGGGCTGGCGGCCCAAGCGCACCCTGATCTTTGCCAGTTGGGACGCGGAAGAAGAAGGCATGATCGGCTCGACCGAATGGGTTGAGCAGAACATGCAGCCCCTGGACCGCGCCGTTGCCTACTTCAACACCGACGTCGCCGTTTCCGGGCCGGACTTCTCCGCCTCCGCCGTTCCTTCGCTTCAGCAGTTCATTCGCGAACTGACCCGCTCGGTTCCGAGCCCGCTGGGCGGCACCGTCTACCAGCAGTGGCGCATCAATCATCCCGCCCAGAACGGGCCAATTGGAGCCGGCGACGAAATCCGCGTCGGCGAACTCGGCTCCGGCTCCGACTTCACCGCCTTCTTCGAGCACGCCGGCGTTCCCTCCACCGACATCGGCTCCAACGGCCCTTACGGCGTCTACCATTCCGTCTTCGACAACTACGCCTGGTACACCAAAAATGCCGACCCGAAATTCCTTTATCTCCAGGAAATGGCCCGCGTCTTCGGTCTTGAAGCCCTGCGCATGGCCGATGCCGATGTACTCCCCTACGACTACGTTGCCTACGCCCGCGAAATCACCTGGTATATTTACGGGGCCAGGCGCAGGGCCGCCGAGCTGGGATTCGGCTCTCTGGACTTTGCCGCCGCTCAGTCCGCCGCCGCCCGCCTTACCGCCGCCGCCGAGCGCGCCCACCGTCTCCAGGCCGCTGCCTCCGGTGACCTGGTCCGGCTCAATCTCGCCCTTCGCCAGGCTGAAACCGCGCTTCTCTCCGAAGCAGGACTTCCCAGTCGCCCCTGGTATAAGCACATCATCTTCGCCCCCGGCGAATTGACCGGCTACGCCGCCCAGCCGATTCCCGGCGTCAACGAGGCTCTCGACGCCCGGAATCGGGAACTCGCCGCGCAGCAATTGGCAGTCCTGACCCAGGCCCTCGACCGCGCCGCCCGCATCCTGGACTCCGCGCAATGATCCCGGCCCGCCTGGCCCGGCTCCGCCTGCAACTTCCGGTGGTTGACCCTGCCCTGTCAGGCTCGTATCGTTGATTTGACAATGAAAACTTCTCCCCACACCGTGCGCATCGCAATTGCGTGCGCCATTATTGTGGGCACCATTGCCTGGCTGGCCTGGTCCGGCTTCGGCGCCAACAAGAGCTATTACGTCACCATCCCCGAGCTGGGCGGCATGGGCGACAAGGCCTACCACCGCCAGTTGCGCGTCGAGGGCTTCGTCCAGCCCGGCTCCATCGAGCAGAACGGCACCCACGTCACCTTTGTGTTGAATGAGTTTGAGAGCCACACGCCCCAGGCCGCCACAGGCCGTCTGCTCCGGGTCAGCTACAAGGGCAGCGAGCCGCCGCCCGACACCTTCAAGGAGAATGCCCAGGCCCTGGCCATCGGCACCTATGGCCGCGACGGCGTCTTCCACGCCAACGAACTCCAGGCCAAGTGCGCCAGCAAGTACGCTCCCGCCCAGCCCAGCGCGAACCCAAGCCCCGCTGCTCAAGCCCCCAACCCGGCCGCCGCCCCGGCCACAGCAAACTGACGCGCATGACCACGCCCGCCTGCGGAGCTGACCACTCCACCGCCTGCGCCCGGCTCGATGCTGTCTCCAAGCTCTTCGGCTCCTTCGCCGCCCTGCGCCAGCTCTCGGTGGACTTCGAGCCCGGCCGCTGCTACGTCGTCATCGGCGAAAACGGCGCTGGCAAATCCACCCTGCTGCGCATTCTCGCCGGCCTCCTGCGTCCCAGCTTCGGCAAGGTCACCGTCTTCGGCTCGCACGAGCCCCATGAAGCCCGCGAGCGCATCGGTTACATGAGCCACGCCCCCATGCTCTACGACGAGCTGACCGCCCAGGAGAATCTGCGCTACTTTGCAAGCCTCTATCAGAATCGGGAAAAAGGAGGCCGCGCCTGCCTTGCCCCGGCCGAGGCCCTCAGCCAAGTGGGCCTGGACCCCGCGCTCGACCGCCCCCTCGGTCAGTATTCGCAGGGCATGCGCCAGCGCACCTCCCTGGCCCGCGTGCTGCTTTCCGCTCCCGAGTTGCTGCTGCTCGACGAGCCTTTCTCCAACATGGACGTCGAAAGCGCCCGCCAGATGGTCGCGCTTCTGGCCGGCTTCCGCCAGCGCAGTCGCACCATCGTTCTCACCACCCACCAGCGCGAGCAGGCCGCCCCCATCGCCGACTTTGTCCTCACCCTCCACGCCGGCCGCGTGGCTTCGCTCGAACCGGGGATCACCTGAGGACTGTGTACAAAATAGCCGGTTGGAATGAAGGGTACGGGCTTTGGAATGAAGGGTACGGGCTTTGGAATGAAGGGTACGGGCTTTGGAATGAAGGGTACGGGCTTTGGAATGAAGGGTACGGGCTTTAGCCCGTACATTGAAGGCAGAAGTAGTTGTGGGCTTTAGCCCCCGAGGGAAATCTTTACAACAGCTTGCATTCCCTCGGCGGCTAAAGCCGAAAATCAAAAATGGCTCCGGCGTACGGGCTAAAGCCCGTACCCTTCTGTGCATGGCTTTTTGGACAGGTTTATCGCAATGAAGACCAACGCCGCGCGTCACCTCGAATCCCTCGGCATTCCCTTTGAACTCCACGAGTACGAGGTCGATCCCGACGATCTCTCCGCCATCTCTGTCGCCAAAAAGGTTGGCATGCCGCCCGAACAGGTCTTCAAGACTCTTCTTACAACTGGCGGTCCCGGCGTCTACGTCTTCGCCGTCATCCCCGGCGACGCCGAGCTGGACCTGAAGAAGCTGGCTCGCGCCGCCGGCCTGCGCAAGGCCGAGATGGCTCCGCTCAAGGAGGTGCAGCCTCTCACCGGCTACATCCGCGGCGGCGTGACCGTCTTCGGCGCCAAAAAGCCCTACCCCGTCTTCGTCGATGAAACCATCATCCTCTTCGACAAGATCAGCGTCTCGGCCGGCGCGCGCGGCACCCAGCTCATCCTCAGCCCCGACGACTACATCCGCGCCGCCGAAGCCACGACCGCCGACCTGACCAAGGACTTCGTCAGCGCTTCAACCCCAGGGAGACACGCACAATGACCCGCGCCCTGTGGACCCATCTGTCAAAGGAGTTACGCATCGAGTGGCGTTCGCTTGACGCCATCGTCTCCATGCTCTTCTTTTCCCTGCTGGTCGTCGTGCTCTTTTCCATCGCCTTCGACCCGCGCGGAGCCTTCTCCCGCGAGATCGCCGGCGGCGTCCTCTGCGTGGCCACCATGTTCGCCTCGGTCAGCGCGCTCAACCAGGCCTGGGCCCGCGAAATCCGCCATCAGGTCCTCGATGCCCAGCGCATGGCGCCCTCGGCCGGCGCGGAACTTTACCTGGCCAAGGTGATCGCGAACTTCCTCTTCGTTTCCATCGTCCAGGTAATTCTGGCGCCCTGCTTCTTCGTCTTCTATAACCTGCAAATCATGGGCCAGGGCTGGCTGCTGGCGCTGGTTCTGCCGCTCGGCACCTGGGCGCTGGTCGCCAACGGCATCTTCTTTGCCGCGCTCTCCATCCGCAGCCGCAACCGCGAGCTGCTGCTTTCGCTGATTCTCTTCCCCATCTTCATTCCCGCTCTGCTGGCCATGGTGCAGGCCACCACCGCCATTCTCACCGGCGAAAGCGACCCTGGCCTCTGGATCAGGCTTCTTGTGGGCTACGACATCATCTTCACCACCGTCAGCCTGCTGCTTTTCGACGTCGTCTTCCACGCCGAGTAGCCGGGGAACCTCTGAACAAATTGATTTTTTGAACGAGCACGGCTGTTAAGTCAGGGCTTTACAAGCTGCGGATAAACTCATCTGAAACGGCACGAAGTGTCCGGGCACGACTTCCGTCGTGCCACAAAGACCGCAAAAAGAGCGGGGCTTTAGCCCCTGTGGGATGTTTTTCGCACTTCTCGCCGGGGAAACAGCCCTTTTTCTGCAGCCTGTATAGCCTCTGAAGGGGTATTCTTCTTTCTACGCCATCAGGAGAACCGCTCCATCCCCTGACAGCAGTAATTCCTCCATCTTCTCTCAGCCCATGGGGACTGCACCGGCTCTTCGCAGGAGGCGAAACATGGAAGACCCCTTCGATCTTGCGCGCTTTGTCAGCGCTCAGGAGCCAATCTTTCCGCAAGTCCTGGAGGAGCTGCGCTCGGGCTCCAAGCGCAGCCACTGGATCTGGTTCATCTTTCCGCAGATCAAAGGCCTGGGACACAGCCCGCACGCGGTCTTCTACGGCATCGGCTCGCTGGAAGAAGCCGTCGCCTATCTCCGGCACCCGGTTCTCGGCCCCCGTCTAGAGCGGTGCACGCGGCTGGTTACACTCGTCGAGAAGCGCACCATCCAGCAGATTCTCGGCTACCCCGACGACCTCAAGTTCCGCTCGTCAATGACTCTGTTCGCCCGCGCCGCCGTAAGCGCAGCCGTGGACCCCACCGACTTCAACGACGCCCTGAAAAAATACTTCGCCGGCCAAGCCGATCCCCTGACACTCGAGCTGCTCGGATAGTCCTAATGTCGTGAGCCTTTTCGCAGGCAGTGTGTTGTTCAGGTCGCCAGATCTCTAGCCGCCTGATTGATCCGGCACAAAACGATCTCATTACCAAAGAGCTGTCATCCTGAGCGACCGCGACGCAGCGGCAGGAGGCGAATGACCCGCAATTGTTTTTCCTTCTACCGTCTCGCAATCCAGTCGTGCCCGGTCAAAACTTACGCCAAACAGCGTCCGATTGAGCGTCAAGATAGCTGCGCTTGCTGCTATGTGGCGCAGCTTGCCAATGATCAGCTACGGAACTATCACTTGGCGCTAACTTGTTTTTGCAGCAGTCGAGAGTTCAGCACGTCCAGGGTTGAACAGAATATCAATGCAGATTTTGATTTGCGGGGGTATATACTCAGCGCGAACAATGGTTTGCGGCCTTTGCGCCGCGAAATGGCATTTTCCCTGCCAGTTTGAAAGGACACCATGATTCCTTCATCCTCTCGCTTTGCTCATCAGCCAGTCACCGTTTTGCTGTGGACCTCCTGCATTGCTTTGGCTGCGCTTTGCGCGACCGGTTGCGGCGGAAGTTCGTCTTCCACTTCGACGGTGCCTGGGAACATCCCGGTGACCGTTCTGGCGACAAGCACCGGCAACGGCCAGATGACCATGTTTCATGTGTCCTTGAACAGCCTGACCCTGACCAGCGAGTCGGGCAAGACAGTTACGGTCTTTTCCACGCCCCAGAGCGCCGAGTATATGCATCTGAACGGCAGCGTGGAGCCGCTCACGACCGTGAGCATTCCGCAAGGCATCTACAACTCCGCCAGCGCGACAATTGCAGAAGCCTATGCCATGTGCGCAGCCGTTGAACCCACCGGCGGTCTTCTCATCAATGGGGGATTCTATGGCAATACCGATATTACTGTGACCGTGCCCGCCCCGATCGTTGTTGCTGGAAACGGCGTTGGGCTTGCGCTGGATTTGCAGGTTGCTTCTTCGCTGGTTCTTCCCAACTGCGTAACCACTTCTTCCGACACGCCTCCCATCACGCCGGTCTTCAAACTGCGCCCCGTGATCATTGCGGCCCAGCCCACGAACAGCACGAACGGCATGGCGATGGGCCTTCATGGGTTGATAGCCACCGTCGCTACCGGTGGCTCCAGCTTCAGCGTGACTGCTGCCGATGGCCCTACCTGGCAGGTCAGTGCCAGCGGCAGCACCGTCTTTCAGGGAGTTACGGGCGCGTCACAGCTTGCCGCTGGAATGCCGGTGGATATGGACGCCGCCATTCAAGCGGATGGCTCCCTGACTGCCTCGCGGGTTGCGGTCTATGACTCGAGCCCAACCGATTTGTCCGCTTCGATCGGGCCGCTGCTGAGTTTTTACTCTCCGACTACCCGGCTGGATGAACTCATCGTCGAAAGCCAGGGGAATATCCCGTTGAATGAAATGAACTCCTTCAACTACAGCAATGCCACCCTCCAGATCTCCAGCCAGCTTGCAAACCTGCAGAGCCTTCCCTTCACCCCCAGCTTCAATGCAGCGAACATGGTGGCCGGCCAGAATGTGATCACCACCAATCATGCGCCGACTCTGCCGAGTCAGGACTTTCCTCTGACCACCATGACGCTGCTGCCGCAAACCATCAACGGGACGGTCGGCGCGGTTTCAAGCAGCGGCAGCTTCACCACCTACACGGTTACGCTTGCTCCGTATGACCTGTTCACGTTTCTGCCCGTGCAACCGGGTGAGATAGCAACCTTGACCAATCCCGGCACCGTCGTGGTCTACGTGGACAGCAATACCCAGTTGCTGAACAGCAATCCCGTCGCGGTGGGCAGCCTGCTCCGCTTCCACGGACTGGTCTTCAACGACAACGGGACGCTGCGCATGGACTGCGCTCAAATCAACGACGGCGTAGCAGAGTAGCCAAGCGCAAGATTAAGAAATGTATTTGGCCTTGGAAAAGCGGGAACTGCCCGGCTCACTCGCCGACTCTTCCCTCGGGCGTTTCCCCCGTTCTGACCAGCTTCTCAGTCGCCCGCACCCATTCCCGCTTTCCACGCTTTCCACATCCTCCCTGCTCCTCCGGCCTTATCCTCAGAACAGCCCCCATGTCCGACTTCGCCCAAACCGTCAAGCAGCAGGCCGACATCGTCAAGGTGATCGAGGGCTACATCCGCCTGCGCAAGGCGGGCGCGCAGAACTATACCGGCCTTTGCCCCTTCCACAAGGAAAAATCCCCCTCCTTTTCCGTTCATGCGGTGCGCCAGTTCTACCACTGCTTCGGCTGCGGCGTCTCCGGCGACGTCTTCTCCTTTGTGGGCAAGATCGAGAACGTCGGCTTCCCTGAAGCTGTGCGCATTGTGGCCACCAAGTGCGGCATTCCCCTGCCCAAGCGCGAGTTTTCTTCCCCGGAAGAAGCTGCCGGAGCGCGTCTGCGGGCCAAGCTGCTTGAGCTGCACGAAACCGCGACCGCCTGGTTCCAAGAGCAGTTGGCCGGCCCCGAAGGCGCTGTTGCCCGCGAGTATCTGGCCGGCCGCGGCCTCACGCCCGAGGGCATCAAGACCTTCCGCATCGGCTACGCGCCAGACAGCTTCAACGCCCTGCGCGACCGCCTCAGCGGCATGGCCGATGCTGAGACCCTGCGCGTGAGCGGCCTCTTCGCTTCCAAAGAGCACGAAGACGGCAGCCAGGGCTCCATCTACGACCGCTTCCGCAAGCGGGTTGTCTTCCCCATCTGCAACGAAAGCGGCCGCGTCATCGCCTTTACGGCGCGCACGCTGGAAACCGGCGACAAGGCCGGAGCCAAGTACATCAACTCGCCGGAGACGCCGCTCTATACGAAGGGCATGGTGCTCTTCAACCTGGACAAGGCCAAGGCGGCGATTCGCCAGATGGAGTTTGCGCTGCTGGTCGAGGGCCAGATGGACTGCATCTCCGTCTATCTGCGCGGAATCAAGAATGTGATCGCGACCTCGGGCACCGCCTTCACCGAGCAGCAGGTGAACCTGCTCAAGCGCCACACCTCGCAGCTGGTGGTCAACTTCGACCCTGACGCCGCCGGCTCGAACGCCGCAGAGAAGTCCATTGCCCTGCTCACCGAGGAGGGCTTCACCATCAAGATCGTCACCCTCGACGGCGGCCTCGACCCCGACCGCTACATCCGCGAACGCGGCGTGGAAGCCTACACGGCGGCGCTGCGCGGCTCGCGCCGCCAGTCCGACTACCTCATCGAGCGGGCGCGGGCTATGTTCCCCGGCGCCAGCGCGGAGCAAAAGGTGAAGGCCATGAACTACCTGCTGCCGCACATCCGCCGGATGCCGGAGAAGCTGGCGCGCGAGCAGTTTGCCGCCGACGCCTCGCAGAAGCTGGGCATCGACTCGGCCGTTCTGCGCGAGGAGCTGCGCCAGGCCGCGCTGCGCCGCCGCGACCACGTCGAGACGCGGACGACGGCCCTGACGGAGGTTGAGCGGGTGCTCCTGCGGGCGCTCTGCATCGACGACCCGGAGTTCGAGCAGTCGCGCCGGCTGACGATTGCCGCGCTGGCCCAGCAACCAGCGTGGTTTGAGCATCATGGAGCTTTTGCGGCCCTCCAGGCTCTCAGCGGCCGCGCGGCTCGCGACCCCATGGATGTGGTCGAGGACCCGGAGCAGCGGGCCTTGGTGGCCGAGGCCCTGCTGGCCGAAACCAAGCCGCCCGAAGAAACCGAGGTCCTGAGCGCCATCCAGGAAATTCAGGAGCGGGCCATCGAGAGCCGCCAGCGGGAGCTGCGCACGCTGATTGCCGAGGCCGAGCGCCGCGGCGACTTTGCCGAGCTGGCCACCCTGACCCAGCAGAAGATGGAGCTGGACCGGGCGCTGCGCCAGTTGCACAATCAGAACCCGCCAGAGCGGTAGCGGCTCGCAAAACCGCGCAAAACCCCGGCCGCGCCGCGGCAACTCCTGCGTCCAAACGGGGTTTTCAACGTCAAATAGATAGAGTTGCCTGAGCGGGCCAAAGGCTTGTGCTCCCGTTCCGGCTGTGAGGTTGACCGAAAGGCTCCAGAGGTTGCCCGGTTTTGGTATGGCAATACCAGCCCCGGTTGTGGTAATCTGTAAATCTCTGTGCGGGTGCGCGCCCCTTTGCCCCATCTATGAGCTTCGGCTCGCGGGCGACCCAGGTGAAACCTGAAGCGCTTGTCATCCTGCTCCGAGCAAACCCCTGAAACCGCTTTTTTGTGCGGATGTCCGCAAGTCCGTGCGCTTATGCGCTGAGTTTTCCCGTTTTTTTGCGAGGAAATCTTTTCAGCGCGGCCTGGACCAGCCGCGCACCGGCTTTCCACACGGTGCTGAATCTGCTTTGCAGAAGAGAGTAGGAGTATTTTGGCGAGCAACGACAAATTTGAACAGGATCACGAGCATGAAGACGAGCGCGAGCACGATATTGACTCGCTGATCGAAGTCGGCAAGGGAAAGGGCTATCTCACCTACGGCGATGTCAACGACATGCTGCCGGATGACATGGCTACTTCACCCTCGGATCTGGACGACCTGGTCACCACCATCAGCACCCAGGGCATCGACCTGCTCGACCACCCCAAGTTCGGCGCCGACAAGGAAGTTGACCTGGAAGACGGCGAGGACGTCGAACTTGACCTCACGCCCGGCACTCTGGAGAAGACCAACGACCCCGTGCGCATGTATCTGCGCGAAATGGGCACCGTTCCCCTACTTACGCGTGAGGGCGAAGTCGAAATCGCCAAGCGCATCGAGCGCGGCCAGATGCGCGTGCTCAAGGCCATTTCCCGCTCCCCCATCGTCATTCGCGAAGTCTCGGCCCTCGGCGAAGATCTCAAGCGCGGCGTGCGCAACATCAAGGAAGTTGTCGTCTTCGACGACGAGGAGCTCACCGAAGAGATCGTGCTCTCGCGCGTCAAGGCTACCGTGGCCCGCATCGACGTGCTCGTAAAGCACCAGAAGAAGATCGCGCAGTTGGAAGAAAAGCTCGTTGCGCCGGCTTCTGGCGCCAAGGTCAAGGCCTCGGCCACCCGCCACACCCGTTGGCAGATCGCCCGCGAAAAGGTGCTCCTCTCCCGCATCGTCCGCGAACTCAAGTACACGGCCATGGAACGCAAGCGCCTGCTCGACAAGGTCAACAAGACCGTCGACACCATGCGCACCCTCGAGCGCCAGATTCGCTCCCTCGAACAGAAGCACGAAGCCAGCAAGAGCGAGGAGCTAAAGAAGGAGTACCGCCGCCAGCAGAAGAACTGCAAGGTCGATCTGGAAAAGACCGAAGCCGAAGCCGGCGTGCAGATTCTCGAGTTGAAGCGTACCCAGCGCGAGATGATCCAGGGCGACATGGACGCCGATCAGGCCAAGCGCGAGCTGATCGAGGCCAACCTCCGCCTCGTCGTTTCCATCGCCAAAAAGTACACCAACCGCGGCCTGCAATTCCTCGATCTCATTCAGGAGGGCAACATCGGCCTCATGAAGGCGGTCGACAAGTTCGAATACCGCCGCGGCTACAAGTTCTCCACCTACGCCACCTGGTGGATTCGCCAGGCCATCACCCGCGCCATCGCCGACCAGGCCCGCACCATCCGCATCCCGGTCCACATGATCGAGACCATCAACAAGCTCATCCGCACCAGCCGCCAGCTTGTGCAGGAGCTGGGCCGCGAGCCCTCCAGCGAGGAGATCGCCAAGCGCATGGACATCCCTGTCGCCAAGGTGCGCAAGGTGCTCAAGATCGCGCAGGAGCCCATCTCTCTGGAAACCCCCATCGGCGAAGAGGAAGACTCGCATCTGGGCGACTTCATCGAGGACCGCGGCGCGGTTTCGCCCTCCGATGCCGTCATCAGCGTCAATCTGAAGGAGTACACATCGCAGGTTCTGCGCACCCTCACGCCGCGCGAGGAGCGCGTCATCAAGATGCGCTTCGGCCTCGAAGACGGCTCCGAGCATACGCTGGAAGAGGTCGGCCAAAGCTTCCAGGTCACCCGCGAGCGCATCCGCCAGATCGAAGCCAAGGCCCTGCGCAAGCTCCGCCATCCCAGCCGCAGCCGCAAGCTGAAGGCCTTCGTCGACGGCGTCAAGGAAGGCATGTAACTCGGCAGTAACTCACCCCTGCCGAAGTCCGGTAAAACGAGCCGCAATCCGCAAGGGTTGCGGCTCGTTTATTTCAGTATCCTTTTGCGATTTGGCCCAAATGAATCGGCCCTTCACGTATTTGTCATCCTCGGCGGAGTTCAGCGCCTTTTCTGCGGCAAACGGAGTCGAAGGACCAGCGCCTGCTTTTTCATGCTTTGAAAGAGCAAGAGCTTACAGGCTGCGGAAAAACTCGGCGTTTGGAAAGGATACGGCTTCAGTCATGCCATAAGTTGCGGTACGAACCGGGCGGACACTTTACAGAACAGACCGGGCAGATGGTTTTCAGCTTATGTCCGTTCGCGAAGGAGTGTAAAAAGCATCCATGCCCTGAACCGTAAGCGGAGTGACGCAGAAGCGTAAGGATTCTTTGACGGACTTTGTATCCGGAGATTGGTCGATGAGCTAACTTTCCCGCATGTGCGGAATCTCGCGGCCTCCCTTTTCGCCATCCATTTGCATCCGCCAGAGACAGGGGACTTCTCTTTTCCAGTGCTCCGGAAGCGTCCACGATTCCCGATTGCTCCCAGGGGATAGAACTCTGTATCCTTTCGTAAAAGAGCAGGGTATACTGCACCCAACTGGCGTCTGGCGCCCCCGACCGGCCGCGGTTGCGTGCGGGGGCTTTTTGGTTACATAGCCTTTGACCTGAAAACAGGGCAATGAAGCAAAGTCCGGAAGAACCACACGGAGTTTCCCCAATGGCGCGCATATCCGTTGAAGCCTTCGCCCATCCGAATCAGAAATCCAGTCTGAACCTCTCAGCCACCTTAACTCAGGCCGCATATGTAGTGCGAAATGGCCTCGGAGGCAGTTGCCGTCTTCTCAACGCCTTTGCGGCAAGAAGCAGGCGAAGCCGAATGGCTGCACCCCTGGCGGCTTTGCTGCTGTTCGCGCTGGGCGCCCAGGCCCAGAATGGCGTCTTCGGTACCGTGGCTGTCGGCAGCGCCGCCGTCACGCAAAACGTCACCGTGACGGCACAGGCTCCCGGCACCGTGGCAACAGTGGAAGTGCTGACAAGCGGAGCAAACGGCTCCGACTTTGCCGCCGTTTCCGGCTCTGCTGCATGCATGGGAGCGACCCTGGCAACCAGTCCAGCTACCACATGCACGCAATCGGTAGCCTTCAACCCCTCCGCTCCCGGCCTGCGCATGGGCGCCGTGGTTTTGCTCGACAGCAGCAACGATATTCTGGGCACGGCCTATTTGTCGGGTGTCGGCTCGGGCGGGCTTGGCGTACTGGTTTCCGGCAACGTCATTCCCGTCGCCGGTAATGGCAAGTTCCTGGATCCGGTGGTGGATTCCATCCCGGCAACGAGCGCGGAGCTGTACATACCCTCCAGCGTGACCATGGACGGCGCCGGCAATCTGTATATCGCGGATACCTTCCATAACCGGATTCGCATGGTCTGCGGCGCCTCCAACACCGCTACGATCAATGGCGTCACTTGTCCTGGAGCCGGCCTCATCCTGACCATCGCCGGCAACGACACCCCCGGCTTCGACGGAGATGGCGGGATCGCCGCGAACGCGATTCTGAGTCAACCCTCTGGCGTCGCGCTGGATGGCGCTGGAAACCTCTACATCGCGGATACCGGCAATAATCGCATTCGCAAGATTGCGGCCGCCACCGGCATCATCACCACCGTGGCCGGCAACGGCACGCAGGGGTTTGCGGGAGACGCTGCTGCGGCCACTGCGGCCGAACTCTCTCAGCCGCAGAACGTTGCCCTCGATGCCGCTGGAAACCTGTACATCGTCGACACCGACAACCAGCGCATCCGCCGTGTCGATGCGGTTACCGGCATCATCACCACCGTGGCCGGCAACGGCACTGCCGGGTTCGCGGGCGATGGCCTTGCCGCCGCATCCCCAAATGTTGAACTCAACCTTCCGCGCGCGGTAGCCTTCGACTCTCAGGGCAACTGGTATATCGCCGACTCCGAGAACAACCGCATACGCCAGGTGAGCGCCTCCACGGGCATTATTACCACCCTTGCTGGAACCGGAGTGGCTGGTTATTCGGGCGTTGGCACATCCGCGAAGACGGCGGAGCTGGACGCGCCCTCGGGCGTCGCCGTTGATCCTGCCGGCAATGTTTATATTGGCGATACTCAGAATGCCGCCATTCGCAAAGTCAACTCGGCCTCCGGCCTCATCTTTACTCTCGCCAAGAGCGGAACCGCCAACTATTTCTCCGGCGGGGCCTTCTATCCCCTCAATATTTATGGCCCCCTGGGGCTTTTTCTCGATGAAAACGCCAACCTCTTCTTTGCAGACTCATTGCATATGACGGTTCGCGAGATGCAAAGCAACTTTGTCGCTATCAATTTCACCGTGACACCGGTCCGCCAGGGGAGTGAATCCGCCCCAACCGATCAAACGGTCGAAAACGACGGCAATGCCCCGCTCAATCTGACCCTCCCCAGCATCCTTGTCGACACGACTGACCCCCTCGGCTTCCCGAATGCCGCCTTGGATCCAGTTACAACCACCTGCCTGCCCAACACCAATCCTCTCCTGGGGATAACGGCGGCAAATGAAGATTGCGTCATCGGAGCCATCTTTGCGCCCAGTCTTTCCTTGAATTTCAACGGCGCTGCATCCATGCCGCTGGACGCCAATATCTACGTTGGAACATCGGGCGATACCGTAAACTCGCCGCTGGATATTGAGCTGGTCGGAGTTGCCGCCGCCTTGAATTCAACCACAGTGGTGTTGAATGGGGTTCCTAACCCATCCACCTTCGGGCAGAACGTGGTCTTTACGGCAACGGTCACTACAGGCACAGGCACTCTCACCGGCACTGTCACCTTCTATGACGGCCCCACCGTTCTGAAAGCCGGCGTGGCTCTGAGCGGCGGCGTAGCCACTTTCAGCATTTCCACGCTCACCGTCGGAACACACTCCATCACGGCGGTCTATGGTGGCGACTCTTCCCACTTCTCCGGCACCTCCAACACGTGGCTGCAGGTGGTAGACGAAGCAACGGCCACCAGCCTCAACTCCAGCGCGAACCCCTCCGTTCTGGGCGCCAGCGTTACCTTTACCGCGACAGTGACCACGCCCAACGGTGGCGGCATCCCCCTGGATGGCACCGTCACCTTCACCGACACGACCACGGGGACAACGCTCTGCACCCCCGCGCTCGCATTGATCGGAGCAGCATACCAGTCAACCTGCGCCACCGCAGCCCTGACCTACGGCCCCCACACCATTACCGCGACCTACGGCGGCGATGCGGCCAAATACATTCTCGGCAGCTCTGCCACTATGACCCAGGATGTGCAGGCGCCCTCCACAACTTTGCTGACCTCTAACCCCAATCCCTCCACCTTCGGAAACACCGTCACCTTCACGGTGACCGTTCCAACCATCGGAACCGTTGCCGCCACCGGCACGGTCAGCATTTTTGAGGCGGGGCAGGCAAATCCGATCGGAACGGTAACCCTCGCGGGCAATCCGGCCACAGGCACCTTTACAATTTCCACGCTGCCCGTCAGCACCGTTGCTGCACCGGATGTCATCACGGCCTCTTACCCAGGCGATTCCTACTACGGTCCCAGCACCTCCTTGCCCGTTGACCAGATCGTGAATCAGGCGCAGACCACAACCACCCTCTCCGCAAAGCCCATTCCAGGGATCGCCGGCGCTCCGGTAGTCCTTACGGCAACAGTCGCCCTGGTCGGCGGAACGCCCATGACCAGCGGCACGGTGACCTTTACCGATACCTTCAACGGCGCAACCGTCACCCTGGGAACCCAGCCGCTCGGCAACGCGGGAACAGCCACCATCAGCCAGCTCTTCGCGCCCGGCAGTCACTCCATCGTGGCCACCTATTCGGGCACGACTAACGCCGCCACCAGCAGTGCGACTTATCTCCTGACAGTGAATCAGGCAGCTACGAGTACCGTCGTCACGGCAACGCCGAATCCCGCCCTGGTGGATACTGCGGTGACCCTGACCGCGACCGTGACCAGCATCGGCGGCGGAACGCCAACCGGAACCGTCACTTTCAGCGCCAACGGCACGCAGATCGGCTCCCCGGTCACGCTGAACGCATCGGGCATCGCCACTTTGACCGACTCCACGCTTGCAGCGGCCTCCTATACGATTACCGCTGTCTATAACGGCGATACAAACGATCAGACAAGCACCGGCTCGGCTTCGCTCGTCGTCGGCAAGATCCCCACCGTGACCAGCCTGGGCCTCTCCTCGACCACAGGCCCGAATCCGCAGGCAATTCTGGTTGCGGTGGTTCTGAATAACGCCACTGGCAGCCCCGCTTCCCTGCCCACGCCCACGGGAACCATCACCTTCACCAGTGGCACAACGGTCATCGGCTCCGCCACTCTGGACACAAGCGGCGTTGCGACTCTCACGCCCAGTCTGTCACCCGGCACCTACAACATTGTTGCGGCATACGGCGGAGATACTCAGCATGACCCATCCTCCTCCGCGGCGGTTTCCGTCTCCAGCACCGGCACGGGCTTCAGTCTCACCGTGACTCCACCCACCGTCACCATGGCAACAGGGCAGTACGCAACCGTGAATGTGGCCTTGACCTCGCTCAACGGCTTTACTGACACCATCGGCCTCGGTTGCGCCTCGCTTCCCTCGGGCGTCACATGCCACTTCTCGTCGCCCAGCGTCAGCCTTTCGGCTGGTGGCGTCTCAAACGTGACCCTGACCATCGACACCAACAACCCGCTCGGCGGAGGCTCCTCGGCCATGAACACGCGGTCTGGTAGCCGAGGCGTTTCCCTGGCCGGCCTGTTCCTGCCCCTGGGTGTACTCTTCGGCTTTGCCTTCTGGCGCTTCAGAAAGCGGCACCCGCTTGCGACCACCGTGGCGCTGCTTCTGCTTCTCGGAGCCGGGGCACAGTTCGTGACCGGCTGTTCCGGCTTCTCCCAGTCGACCGCCACCCCCGGCACCTATGTGATCCAGGTGACCGGTGTCGGCTCACAGAGCGATCTCTCGCACTATCAGAACGTGTCGCTGAACATTACCGCCAAGTAGCGCGGACGCAGAGAATACGGCAGGAGAACGATGACGAGCTTTCATGATTTGGTTCGAACGCGGAGGGTCAAGCCCGGGGTGCACCCATCCCGCGGCATGTCCCTTCCGTTTGTTCTTCTCGCGGTTTGCATAGGGATGACGCCCACGGCGCATGCCCAGGCGGTGCCAGCCGCGGATGCCGGCGGCGCAAGGCTGTCAGCCGGGGGTACGGCTTCGGGCTATTACCTGAACTACGGCGAGATGAAGATCGCCGGGGCCACGGCCTTTGTGGACTTCGACACCCTGCGCCATTTTGGCTTCGAAGGCGAGGCTCGCTGGCTCGCCTTGCACTTGCCCGGCAACCAGAAAGGCCCTGCCGCCGACGAACATGCCACCACCTATCTGGCCGGGCCGCGCTACTCCCGCTATTACGGCAGATTCCAGCCCTATGCCAAGGCCCTGGTGGGCATCGGCCAGTTCAACTATCCCTATAACTTCGCCAAAGAGACTGACTTGGTGGTCGCGCCGGGCGTCGGCCTCGACTACCGCCTCTCGAACCGCGTCCGCTGGCGCGCCGTGGACTTCGAGTACCAGATCTGGCCCCAGTTTCAGTACGGCAGCATGTCGTCCTACGGCGTCAGTACCGGCCTTCGAATCAAAATCTTCTGAGTGCTAAGTGCCCATCTGTAAACAGGTAACGCCATAAACAAGTAGCGCCGACCTCCTGGTCGGCTGTTCTGTGGGCCTCCTGACCCACGGAATATGTTCGGCGGCTGGGTGCCCCAGGTTCGGCGCAGTTTTATCGCGCCTAACCTGGGATATAAGAGCTTTCTATAGTTTTTCTTTCAGCTGTTCCCATACCCCGCCCTCGCCGCATCCCTGTTTTTGCGGCTAGGCCGGCTGCCGGCGCATCTATACTTCCATGAGCATGGAAAAAGCAACTTTTGGAGGCGGCTGCTTCTGGGGAGTTGAAGCGGCCTTTGCGGCCATCCCCGGTGTCGTCGCCACAGCCGTCGGCTATGAAGGCGGCTCGCTCGAGCGGCCCACCTACAAGGACGTTTGCACCGACCTGACCGGCCACGCCGAAGTCGTCGAATTGGACTTCGACCCCGCACAGGTCAGCTTCGAACAGCTTCTCGACGCCTTCTTCGCCTTTCACGATCCCACAACCGTCAACCGCCAGGGCCCCGATCAGGGTACGCAGTACCGCTCGGCCGTCTTCTGCCACTCGCGCAGGCAGGAGGCGCAGGCTCGCGCCAAAATCGAACAGCTCACCGCCGAGGGACGCTTCAAGCCCCGTGCCATCGTCACCCAGGTCGAACCCGCCCAGACCTTCTGGCGCGCCGAGGAGTACCACCAGCGCTATCTCGAAAAGCGCGGCCAGGCAAGCTGCCACATCTAGCGGACCTCTGCACAAGCCGATGTTCTGAAGGGTACGGGCTTTAGCCCCTGAGGGAATGCCCCATGTGCGATTGAACTTAATCAGAGCTTCCCTGAAAGCAGGAAACACGGATTAGGGAACAGTCTGTGTGGGAACCGGCAAAGGTTCACCGCCTGCCCTGATTCATTTGTTGAGTCCGCTTTTCAAATTTGTTTCAAAGTCATCGCGAGCTTTGCGGTGCTCCAGAAAGGCTTCGCACTGTTCAATGGCGACATGCAGATTTGTATCCCCGATAGCCATGTGCAGCCTCATCTGGCCGAGTTGTTCCGCCATGGCGCTGGCCTGATCTACGGTGATCTTGCCGGGTCCGCGATGAAATTTAGCCAGCAGGCCGGTGATGGCGGCCGCATCTTCTACCGGCTTGTTCGAAATCACCCTCAACTGATCTTGTGCCTGGTAAATCTCTGAATACCGCTCGGCTTCTTCGTAGGGCATATATGCCAGCGCGCCGGTTATCTGCGCGGTCTTCCATGCGGTATCGGTCAGGCCGACGCCACCGGAGCTGACACTAAACTTTCGCCGCTGCTCTTTTGTGACGTTGCGATGCTCCTGGATACGCTGCAAAATGGCCAGATCATCGTCGATCTTCTGCCGATAGATTTTGACGCTCGGCTCCGCCTTCTTCAGATCCGCCAAATTGTGTTCGATCTCGGTCCGTAACTCCACCCGCGCCTCGTTGGCCAGATGAACGTGATGGCGCCACTCCACGCAGCTCTCTATCTGCACCGCAATCAGCAGACCCACGGTAATGGTGAACAGATGAATCAGGAAATCAGAAATGCCGTGGAGTTTTCCGTGGGGCAGATGAACATCGAGCATCGTCTAACCATCCTCCAGTGAGATCTTCCGCACAATCTTCCAGCCGGAATCCTGCGAGGAAAAGCATCTTCGCCATTCTAGCGTCCTGTCTCATAAGTTCACAAAAGAAATGAACTGTCATCCTGAACCAAGTTTGCCGCGTTTTTTGCGGCGAACGGAATCGAAAGCCTGCCCTGAGCGAAGTCGAAGGGGGCCTGCGGTTGTTCTTCAACGAACTTTAGACTCGCCATTCTATTGATCCGGCCCTTATGAATTGCAACACTGATTGGGTGCCCCACCCTCGCGACGTCTTTGTTTTTGTCGCTAGGGTGGGAAAGCACGATGCAAATCTTTTGGGCCGGATCAATAAGGAACCTCTGAACAAGTTGGCGCTTTGAAAGGGCACGGCTGGCAGGTCAGGGCTTTAGCCCTGACCTGCCGAAAGCCGCAAAATCAACAGGGCTTCAGCCCCTGAGGCTCTTCCTCAAGATTCCCGCTGGGACTTTGCCCTTTTCCGCAGCCTGCTTATACTCCATAGCGGTTCCGGAGGGAGCAGAGGGCTTTAGCCCTCTGAAAGAACAGCATAAATACAGAGCCTTCAGGCCCGGGCCTTTGCCGCTTTTCCAGGACTTGAAGAAAATACGGCTTGGAGCTTTAGCCCCTGAAGAAAGCCGTCTTGTCTCGCTGAAACCTATTCAGAGCTTCCTCACAAATTGCCCTGAATCACATTCAAAAGCGAATGGGGAGGCTGCGCATCCTGCGAAAGTTCCCAGATCGAGATGCCGCCGTACTGCGCGCCCAGTTGCGTCTCCTGGGCCATTGTCGACTCGCCCACATAGTAGAGAGTTACTCCCCCGTCAAGCGATCCGCCGCTGACTTCGTCCGTCTGCCACGCATCGGGGTACGCCGCGAGAATCGTTGCGTAGGTTTCGTTGATCGAGCCGTCCGTGTTTGAACCGAAGAATGGCACGGCCAGCGTCATCTGGCTGCTCGGCTCTCCCAGACCTGCAAAATACGTCATGGCATCCTGGCTGTCGGAGAGGTTCGAGTAGACCATCACGTTCACAAAATCGAATTCCTGCAGCGTCGAGTTCGACATGACGTTCTGCGTCTGCAACCACTCCGCCACGGCCGCCGAAACGATCTTCCCCTCCGGGTGCAGCTTGGCGATCAGCGCGTTCACGAAGGTTTCGTAGTTGGCGCCCATGTTGTTCGGGTCCTCAATGTCCACGTCCACGCCGTCGAGGTTATGAGCCGTCACGTAACTGTCGAGCGAGGCGGCAAGCTGGGTCGAAAGCCCGGCATTGTAGAACGCTGAAATCTGATCGTCGGTCGAAGTCGAGCCGCCGCCAATCGAGAGCATCACCTTCACTCCGGCTGCGTGCGCAGCAGTGACCAGCGCGGCAACCTCCGCGTCCGACTGCAAGCCCGAAGAGAGCCCCCAGGTCATATCGCTCGCGGCCGTACATGTGCCCGTGCAGGCTGGCGGCACGCCAAATGCAATCACCAGATGCGTCATCTTCGTAAAATTCAGGCTCGTTGCAAAATCCGCGTAGCTTCCGTCGTAGTCCGGCAAATAGCCCACCAGCCGCGGCGACGGCGTCGTTGCCGAGGTGACGGTCAGCGTGATCGTGGCCGTATGAGTCACGCTTCCCCCCGCGCCGGTGACCGTAATCGTGTAACTCCCAGCCGCAGCGGTCGAGGCCACGGTGAAGGTCACCGTAGACGCGCCAGCGCCCGGCGCGGCGATGGAAGTCGAACTGAAGCTGACCGTGATGCCCGTCGGCTCGCCGCTGGCTGTCAACGCAATCGATGAATCAAATCCCCCCGAGACAGCCGTCGTGAGCGTGGAACTGCCACTGCCGCCCTGCGCCACGGAAACCACGCCAGGTGAGGCCGCAAGCGTAAAGGCTGGCGTCTCCGGCGTGCTCCCCGATCCAGATGAAGAGCCGGAGGAACCGCAACCGCTCAGGCCCATCGCAACCACGGTGCCTGCAGCCAAAAGCGCTATCTGCAGCCGGGAACAACTCTTTATCATCTGTTTTTCGTCCTTTCGTCCGTCTTTAGGCACTCTTTTGCACACCCCCATTCGGAGGCCCGCAGCGGCTTCGAAAGAACCAAACGAGACTGTCAGCCGTTCTCAATCCGTTCTTTGCCTCCAGAGTCACGGTCGCGGACCTGGCGCAAATCCGGGCACTTGGGCCTTCAATGCCCTTTGCAGAGAATAACCCCTTGTTTCTGTAAACTGAGAGCGTGAGATGAAAAAAACAAGGTAAGAATGCTCGCGGAAACCTCACAGATTCCGTGTAGCTTTGATTTTCTTCTGATTTTGCCCGTGAAACTGTGGAGCCAGTCTTAACCAGCTTGAAATCAGCAGTTTTCGCCAACATGCTTCACAGAAGCACAAAATCATAACTTCAGTGAAGCCGTGAGCCCCATCCTAGGCTATTCAATATAAATAATTTATCCAGACCAACTTCAAACGATAGAATTCATTTCTGCTTCTGTGGAACTATTGGCGCGCCTACTGCCTTAGCTCCACCAGCGTCGCTCCCTGTCCGCCTTCGTTCTGCGGCGCTTCGGCGAATGTTGCCACGTGCGGATGTCCCTTCAGAAACTCGCGCACCCCGCGGCGAAGCGTTCCTGTGCCATAGCCGTGAATGATGCGCACGCGCGGCAGGCCTGCGAGGAAAGCCCGGTCCAGATACTGTTCCAGCTCCTCGGTGGCCTCGTCCACGGTGCGGCCGATCAGGTTGATCTCCATGCGCATCTCGTCGGTATTCGCGCTGGTGACGGTGACGTGCACGTTCTTCTGCTTGCGGGCGGCGGCCAGCGGATCGGAGCGCAGCTCCGCCGCCGACTCCACGGGTGCCGAGCACTCGTCGCGCTTGACGCGCATCTTGACCGGACCAAGCGCCACTTCAAAAAGGTCCTGATCGACTTCGCGCACCACCGTGGCGATCCGGTTCATCGACTTCAGGCGCACCCGGTCCCCGGCGGCGATGTGCTTCAGCAGGTGCGGCTGCGCGTTCAGGTCGCCCTCATCCGCGCCGGAGCGGTGCGCGACAACGGTCTGGTTGAAGCTCTCCTGAAACTCGCGGCGCAGGCGGTTGATGCGCCTTTCGGCTTCCTTCGAGAGCTTCTGCTGCGCGGCGCGATCCTCGATGGCGCGCACGTTTTCGCGCATTTGAAACTCGAAGTCCTTGAGTAGCGAGGCCAGCTTCGCTTCCAGCTCACGCGTGTGATTGCGCAACTCGACGTCGCCCTCGCGCGCCAGCTTCGCTCTCTCCTGATTCAGCGCGTATTGCTGCTCGCGAGCCGCCTTGCGGTCTTCTTCCAGTTTGGTCAGCTCGTCGTGCATCTTGTCGAGGAAGCGCGCAATGTCCTGCTGCTGCGAGCCCAATCTCTGTCTGGCGGCGGCGATGATGGCGGCGTTCAGCCCCAGCCGCTCAGCAGTCTGAATTCCGGCCGACGCGCCGGGCACGCCGAGGCGCAGTTGGTAGTTGGGCGCCATCGTCACTTCGTCCACGCCCGCCGCCGCATTCATCACTCCGGGCGTGTTGGCGGCGTAAACCTTCAGCGAGGTGTGGTGCGTCGAGATGAGCGACCACGCCCCTGCCGTCAAAAAGTGGCTGGCCACGGCCACGGCCAGCGCCGCGCCTTCTTCCGGATCCGTGGCCGAGCCAAGCTCATCCAGCAGCACCAGGGATCTGTCGCCAGCCAGCCGCGACAGCCGGTCGAGGTTGGTGATGTGCGCGGAAAACGTGGAGAGTTCCGCCTCGATCGATTGCGCATCGCCGATGTCGGCCAGAAACGCGGTGAAAACCGGAAAGCTGGCCGCCTTGGCCGGCACGGGCAGGCCGGCCTGCGCCATCATCGCCAGCAGCGCCGTGGTCTTCAGCGTGACCGTCTTGCCGCCGGTGTTGGGCCCGCTGATGATGAGTTGCCGCTCAGCAGCGGTCAGCTCGAGCGTGAGCGGAACAACGTGGCCGCCGTGCGAGCGCAGATGCCGTTCCAGCAGCGGATGGCGCGCGGCTTCCAGGCTTAGCCGGTCCGCCGAAATGGCCGGGGCCACGCAATCGTAGTCGCGGGCAAAGCGAGCGCGGGCTTGCAGGCTGTCAACCAGCGCCAGCACGCGTGCTCCCTCGACCAAGGCTTGAGAGTAGCCGCCCACCTGGCGCGTAAGCTCCACAAAAATGCGATGAATCTCCGCCTGCTCTTCCTCGACGAGCCGCACCAGTTCGTTGTTCTGCTCGATGGTTTCAAGCGGCTCCACGTAAACCGTTTGCCCCGAGGAGCTGGCGCCGTGGACCACGCCGCTCACGCGCCGCTTCAGCTCGACGCGGACGGGAATCACGAAGCGGTCGCCGCGAATCGTTATCAGATCTTCCTGAGTTGCGCCGTCGGCAGTGAGCTTGCGCAGCGCAGCCCGCAGGCTGTCTTCGATGAGATGCTGCTGACGCTCCTGCTCGCGGCGGATGCGGCCCAGTTCGGGCGAGGCGTTGTCGGCCAGCGAGCCGTCCGGCTGAATCGTGCGCTCGATCGTCTCCGCCAGCGGACGCAGGCTGTTGCCCGCCAGGGCGGCGGAAAGCTGGGAAAGTCCCAAGAGTTTGCCCACCAGCCGCATCGGGGGCGCTTGCAACAGCGATTGCCACGAGGCAACGTCGTTGGCCAGCCGCGCCACGGCTTGCAACTCATTCGCTTCCAGCGCCGCGCCGGGAATCCGCGCCTTGGCTGCGTGCTGTGTGGGATCGAAAAGTCCCCCAACGGGGATGGAAACCTGCTCGTTGAGCAGCAAACGAAGCTCACCTGTGAGTTGGTGCTGACGCGCAATCCACTCTTCGTCGGTCGAGGGCCCAAGCGACAGAATCGCGGCCCGCCCCACGGATGAGGCGGAAAAGCCAGCCACCAGCGCCAGCAGCGGCTCCCATTCGAGAGTAGCAAAGTCGGCGTTTTCCACCGGCGACGGAATCGGATCAAGCAGAGGCATGGCTTTTCTTCTGGAACTATCTTAGCGGTCCCGCCGGAGCTCGGACGCTTTACGCAGGCGAGCATCCCCGGCGTGCCTTGTGGATTCAGGGATGCTGCTAGCCTCTCCGATGCCTGGTTGCGGCTGGATCAGAAGACACAGAGAATTACTCACGCATGCCAAAGCAGCTCTCTCAGAAATCCGAAGTGAGAGCAATTACTCGGTTTTGGGAGCGGAAGCAGCCGCCGCGACAGGGCACGCCGCGCCGCAGTTTCCGCCGCAGGGCGTCTTCGCCGCAGCCGGAGCGGGCGCAGGAGTGGACACGGGAGCCGGCTCGGCGCTCTTGCCACCGTAGTCGTTCACATACCAGCCCGAGCCCTTGAAGTTGAAGGCCGGCGCGGTCAGCACACGCTCCAGTGCGCCTTGGCACTTGGGGCACACTGTCTCCGGCTTGGACTTGAAGTGCTGAATCTTTTCTAAGCGTTGGCCGCACTGTTTACAACGATATACATACAACGGCACGATCTTTACCTCTCGTGGATAGAGCTTTCCACTGTCTTTATTGTATCGCGAGGGCAGCAATTGCATGCAAAACGCCGCCCTCGCTGTTTCTACTTTCCTGCCCAGACCTTTATTGCAGCTTGACCGGGACCGATCCGCACATGTTCTCCCACACCAGCGAGAGGGTTCCCTCCTTGGCTCCAGGCTCCTTCACCATGAACATATACGCGAGATTTTCCGCCATTGTGGGCGGCTTCTCCATGTTCATTGTGACGCGGCCCAAATCCTGCGCCTTGTCGTAGTTCGTTCCCCACTGGCCAGTCTGCTTGTTGATGATCAGCACCCACTGGCCGGGATCGGTAATGTCGACGTAGAGCGTGTAGTCGCCAGCAGGAACGGTCAGTCCGCCCACGTTGAGATCGGCCTCGGTATGCAGCTTGGTGGCCGCATTGGCGCCCGCGCGCCATACCGGATAAGTACCGTCGTGGCTGATGAGCCCGTCCTTGGTAAAGATGTGCCCTGCGCGGCCATTGACCCTGGGCGAAGAGTAGCTGATGGTGAAGGTTTTGCCGCCGAGAACTCCCGACTCGGTAGCCGCCGGGCTCTTTGGCTTGTCCATGCTTTTCATTGAGCCCATCTGGGCTGATAGCGTGGCGGCGACAGCGAGTAGGCTGGCACAGATCAAAAGACGCTTCATAGTGGTCATCTCCGTGAGGAAAAATCCTGCCGGGCGCATTCACCCCGACGCGACGATTGTCGCACCGCGCGCCAGAGTTGGGAAAGCGGTGCGAGTTGCGGATCGCGCCTTTTGTCGATGCCAGCGCTGCCGAGGATGCGATATACTCCGGGACACAGCAGAATTCAGGAGGCTTTTCGATGCGTAATCAGGCAATCTTGAAGATGGCGGCGGCCGCCGTGATGGCCGCGGCAATGTTGGTGGCGCCAGGCTCGATGAGGGCGCAGGCAAGCAGCGACACGGTCCTGAAACCGGCGGATATGCAGAAGATGTTGCCGGCAAGCGTCTTCTATCGCGGGCAGCAGGCGCCCACAGAAGCGCGGAACTCCGGCGGCGTGAAGTTCGCCGACGGCTTCTATATGCTGGCCGCCCTGGTTGACACCAGCGGTTACACAACCGGTGTGCAGGCCAAGTATCAGGCCTACTTCGTCACCGAGGTTCCCCTCAAAGTCGGCGGCGAAAACCTGCCCGCGGGCGTCTATGGCGCCGGGTTCGTCGGGGACAAGTTTGTGCTCACCGACGTGGGCGCGCACGACGCTCTCTGTGTGAACTCGGGCGAGGATGCCGGACTCAAGCACCCCATGCCCCTTCAAGTGGTGGCCGACCCAGCCGGCGGCTTTCGCCTCTACGCCGGGCGCAAGTACGTGAGCCTCAGCCGGTAGCTTTTCCAGCTCTCACTCGCTTTCGGCACGCATCCCAAGTCCGAGATTCGAGCTTTGGGATGCCCTCCCGCAGTGAATTGAAGAAAAACTGATTCAACGCAAGAACGCGGGCCTGAGAGCCCGCGTTCTGCATCTGCGCCCAAAAAAAGGGCCGCTGCGCTTGTGCGCAGCGGCCCTTGACTGCGAGGCTGAAACTCCAGCATCGCTCTACTGCTTTGGTTCGTCCTTCTTCTTGTCCTTGTCGCTCTTCTTGTCTTGCTGCGGCTTGGCAGGCGATGGCGCGGCAGGCTTCGCAGTTGGCTGAACCGTGGGCGGCGCCGGCTTCGCAGCTGGCGGCGGAGCCGGCTGAACTGCTGGCCTCGCGGGTGGTTGAGAAGTGGGCCTTGGCGTCGGTTGAGGAGCCGGCGCAGGAGCTGGCTTCGCAGCTGGCGGCGGCGCAGGCTGAGCCGCTGGTGTCGCGGGCGGTTGATAGGCAGGCCTTTGCATAGGTTGAGGGGCCGGAGCGGGAGCTGGCTTCGCAGGTGGCTGGGCCATCGGCTGAGGTGCCGGTTGCTTGCCCGTTGGTTGGACAACGGGCCTTGCCACCGGTTGAGGGGCAGGTGCGGCGGCAGGCGCAGTCTTGGCCGGCGGAGCAACGACAGGGGCGTTCGGCGCAGGTCTGGCCCCTGGAGCGAAAGGAGCAACAGGCATTCTGTTCGGCGGGTTGGCCGCGGGCGGCGGAGCAACCACGGTACGGCCCGGCAGAGTCCTGAACTGCGGGGCTGCCTTCACCGGCGGCGCCACGGGCTGTGAGCCCGGCCTGGCTGAGACCTGCTTGCCCGCCTCGTTGATGAGCACCGGCCGCGTCACGCTCACGGGCACCGGCCGCGCGGGTGGCTGGCTCACAAACGACTGCCGGGTGGGTTGAGCTTCCGGACGCTGGATCACCTGCACCTGGTTGATGACGCGCACATCCACGACGACAGTGGCCTGACGCACAGGGCGTCCGGCGGCAAAATCCTCATGGCGCATGGCCGAGAAGCCGATGTTGCGATTCGCGAAGTCCCTGTGGTCGAAATCGAAGTTCACGTATGTATCTTGCACGTGAACGCGCCGGCTCTCACCCATGTTGGATCTGTTGATGTCGTCGATGTAGCGCGGGCTGGCGCGGTACCAGGGCCGGTAGGGCTCGCCAGGGCCGAGCGGGAACCACGCGGATATTCCCCCGCCGCCCAAATGAATGCCGCCGGCAAAGACCACCAGCGCGGGCGACCACACCGGATGCGCGGACGGTGGCCCGGGAATCCATCCCCAGCGGCCGGCGAACGAGACCCAGCGGCCATAGTGGAAGGGAGCGTAACCCCAGGGCTCATCCTCCACCCACACCCAACCCCAGGGCGCATGATTCATCCAGTGGCCGTAGTGGTAAGGTGCCCAGTCGGCGGGAACATTGTTTGGGAACCAGATTGCGCCGTATTCGGTGCCCGGCAGCCAGGTGCCGTTGGCATCCAGTTCGTAGCCGCCGGGAACCTCGGGACTTACATAGCGGTAGGAGACAGCGTTGGCCATCTGCCGGTCGCGTCTGTGGCTCCACTGGTCCAGATCGTCCCAGTTCGCCGGTTGCAGCCACTGCGAATACACGGGATTGGAGCCAACCAGCTCCAGGGACTGTCCATTGCCGATGTACTGGCTGAACCCGCCCGCACCAGAAATGAGCGCATCGTTGGACAAGTTGGTGAAAATCGCGGCGCCCTGATCGGGCAGCACATCCAGGCGCAGCTCACCCGGCTGCGAAAGGCCCGCGCTGCCGCTGGGGGAGTTCACGTGCAACCACTGATCCGGCCAAAGTCCAAGGCAATGGACGCGGACCGAGCCCTGAGCAACGCCTATCGAGAGGCTGTAGGGCGTGTCGTCGACAAGGCTTACGTCAGTGTTCGGTCCGATGCGAACAAAGGTCTGGCCTATCTGAATCTCGGCGCGGCCATCCATATCGGTGAAGACGCGGTCACCGGGACCGAGCGGATAGTTGACTGCGGCCTGGCCCCAATCGTCCGTGCCCACCGGCTGAATGGATACCGTGCCGGAAACATATGAGAGCCGGCCAGCCTGGGCCGGAGGGTCGTCCTGGGCAGACAAATCCGTCGAGGTGAGCATCAGGAAGGCTGCAGCAGCGGTTGCCAGCAGCAGCCTTCGAGCAATGGCAGGAGCACAAGAGTACATGGGAACTTCCTTTCTCGTGGCGCTTGAAGTCATTCGTCCGGAAGAAAACGGCTGATCGGAAAAAGTGCATAGCCGGGCAAACTGCCGGTCGCCTTCGCGGGACTCCATGAACGAGTATACGGACCTTCTCAGGCTTGCTCGTGCAAGACTCGTCTTGCTGGATACTAACCCTGTTTGACAGCAAAAGTGGCGAAAAAGATGTTGCCACAAACAGCATTCGAGGAACCTTTCCGGGGATGCGCGCGTACAACTGGTGTGGAGGGTAATTGCATGGCGCGGAATGGAATGCGCAGGGCGGCTGCTTTGGCCGTGGGTCTGGCCGTGGCGGCCGGAATGACAGGCTGCCGGGTTCATGTGAACAAGGACGCCAACGGACAAGAAAAGAAGGTCGAAGTGGATACGCCTTTTGGCGGCGTGCATGTGAATACCGATCCGCTCTCTGCCGCAGAGCTCGGATTGCCGGCCTATCCCGGCGCCGTCGCCATGAAGAGCGACGAGCACCAGTCAGCCGACGTTCATCTTGGCTTTGGCCAGTGGGAGATGCGCGTGAGGGTGGCTTCCTACCAGACCTCCGATTCCAAAGACAAGGTATCCGCTTTCTACAAAAAGGCGTTGAGCCGCTACGGAGACGTCATTACCTGCAAGGACAACGATCCGGTTGGCACGCCTACAACGACTTCACAGGGCCTGACCTGCGCCGACGGCGGAAAAAACGGGCAGAAGATCAACATCAATGCGGGTGATTTTCATTACAACCCAAACGGAACGGAGTTGAAGGCCGGCTCCAAGCGCCATCAGCACATTGTGGGCTTCAAGGAGCCCCAGGATGGCAAGACTCAGTTTGCCCTGGTGACGCTGGACTTGCCCGCTGATACGGATTCGGGTTCGGGCAAGAGCGACTAGGTTTCTGACAGCTTGAAGTTGTGCCAACGATGGGTGCCCCTGGTCCCGATTTTGGGACCAGGGAAAGCGCGAACCCGAGGTACAAAACTATGTTGTCGGAAACTTAGGGGCCGGTTCACGCATCCCTTCCGCTCCCCGGCTGGAAGCGATGCCCAGTCAGCGTCTGTCAGGCACAACAAAACCCCGTCCGCGCTGGACGGGGTTCGTGTCAATCCTGAATTTCGCCCTGAACTCAGCCAGAACCAGGCTGTGAACTCGGGGTCAGCCGGCTTATGCCTTGGCGATCTTGCCGCTCTTGATGCAGCTTGCGCAGACCCTGATCCGCTTGGGCTGGCCGTTCACCAGCGCCTTCACTGCCTGCAGATTCACGCTCCAGCGCCTCCGGGTGATGTTGTTGGCGTGAGAAACGTTGTTTCCGAACTGCGGACCTTTCCCGCAGATGTCGCATACCTGTGCCATGACTTTGCTCCAGACTTTGGTGTTTCGCGCCGCCGCTGTAAGCCCCCTGGCGCTTCCGCAAAAAATGCGGGCCATCCAGGGTTGTCGAGCGAAGGCGGCCATCGGGGCACATGTAGACACACGCCACCGGCGGCTTGCCGAATCTTTATTATACCCGGAACCAGCGGCTTGGCCAACCCGCGCCCCAAATGCGAGCAAACTCCGTTGTGTCGCCGGAACGATGGCGTCACAGACTCCTGCTTTCCTGCTCTGAATGCGCCCCATGCACGGCTAAAGGCCCCCAGCCCCTTCTTCTGCGAGAAATGTGACCGCTGTCACGGTTTCCAAAAACGAATTCACCTTACATTAGGTATGTGGTTATCGATATACTTTTATCGGTACCGCTGACTGTCAGGCATGCTGCAGCTTCAGCGATTCCACAAGCGAGCCGCAAACGGCTTCACCAGGATTGCGATTTCAACTGGCTACCTGCCCTTCAACAGCATGAAGAAGCAGGCAAAGAGGAAAACGAGGAGAGTATGACAAACTTCGATACGTTGCTAGCAGCAAGTCACGAGCAAGTAAACCCGGTAGTCACCAAGGAAGATCTGGACGCCCTTGTGGAGCGCGTCAAGGCCGCTCAGCAGAAATTCGCCAGCTTCTCGCAAAAGCAGGTCGATCATATCTTCCGCTGCGCCGCTCTGGCTGCCTCCGACGCGCGTATTCCTCTGGCGAAGATGGCGGTGGAAGAAACCGGCATGGGCGTCATTGAAGACAAGGTCATCAAGAACCAGTTTGCGTCGGAATATATCTACAACAGCTACAAGGACGAGAAAACCTGCGGCATTCTGGACGAAGACGAGGAGGCCGGCACGATCACGATTGCCGAGCCGATGGGTGTGATCTGCGGACTGATTCCGACCACCAACCCGACTTCGACGGCGATTTTCAAGGCGCTGATCAGCCTCAAGACGCGCAACGGCATCGTCATCAGCCCCCACCCGCGCGCTCGCAAGTGCACCTGCCTGGCAGCCCGCCTGGTGCTGGAGGCCGCGGTAGCCGCGGGCGCTCCCGCAGACATCATCGCGTGGCTCGACAACCCGACTCTGGAGCTCTCCAACCAGTTGATGCATCATCCGGCGATCCGGCTGATTCTGGCCACGGGCGGTCCGGGCATGGTGCAGGCCGCGTACTCTTCCGGCAAACCGGCCATCGGCGTCGGCTCCGGCAATACGCCGGTCGTCATCGACGAAACGGCGGATCAGACGCGCGCCGTCGCTTCCATTCTGATGTCGAAGACCTTCGACAACGGGGTCATCTGCGCCTCTGAGCAAGCCGTTGTTGCCGTCGATTCGATCTATGACTCCATCCGCGACCGCTTCTCCCGTCACGGCGGCTACATCCTCAACAAGGAGGAAGCAGACGCAGTTCGCAACGTCATCATTGTCGGCGGCCGGGTGAATGCGAAGATTGTGGGCCAGGATGCGCCGAAGATTGCGGCGCTGGCTGGCATCAGCGTTCCGGCCACAACCAAGGTGCTCATCGGCGAAGTCACCGATGTCAGCCAGGAAGAGCCCTTCGCCAAGGAGAAGCTCTCCACCATTCTCGCCCTCTATCGCGCCAAGGACTTCAAGGACGCCGTCGTCATCGCCAGCAAACTCGTCGCGCTCGGCGGCATGGGACACACCTCCGTGCTCTATACCGACCAGGACCAGCAGAAGGAGCGCGTGAACTACTTTGGTGAGCAGATGAAGACCTCCCGCATCCTCATCAACACGCCGTCCTCTTATGGCGGCATTGGAGATCTTTACAACTTCAGTCTGTCACCGAGCCTGACGCTGGGTTGCGGAAGCTGGGGAGGAAATTCCGTTTCGGAGAATGTGGGGCCAAAACACTTGCTGAACAAGAAGATTGTCGCCAAACGCGCAGAAAACATGTTGTGGCACAAGCTGCCGGGTTCCATCTATTTCCGCCGCGGCTGCATTCCCGAGGCGCTGAAGGAACTCAAGGGAAAAAAGCGCGCCCTTCTGGTTACCGATGATTTTCTTTTCCGCAGTGGCGCCGCCGACGATTTGATCAACACCCTCAAGAAGCTCGGCCTGGAAGTCGAGAGCTTCTTCTCGGTGAAGGCCGATCCGAACCTGTCTACGGTGCGCAAGTGCGTCGAAGTGGCCAATGCCTTTCAGCCGGACGTGATTGTTGCCCTGGGTGGCGGCTCGCCGATGGATGCGGCCAAGATTGCCTGGGTGATGTATGAGCACCCTGAGGTCGATTTCGAGGATCTCGCTCTGCGCTTCATGGACATCCGCAAGCGCATTTACAAGTTCCCGAAGATGGGCATCAAAGCCAAGCTGATTGCCATCCCGACCACTTCCGGCACCGGTTCAGAAGTGACCCCGTTTGCCGTGGTGACCGACGACGAAACCGGCATGAAGTATCCCATTGCCGACTATGAGCTGACACCGGACATGGCCATTATCGATGCGAATCTGGTGATGAACCTGCCCAAATCGCTGACCGCCTTTGGCGGCGTCGATGCGGTGGTGCATTCCCTGGAAGCGTACGTTTCCGTCATGGCCAACGAGTATTCCGACGGACAGGCCATCCAGGCCCTCAAGCTGCTCAAAAAGTACCTGCCTTCTTCCTACAAGAATGGCGCCAAGGATCCGGTGGCCCGCGAGAAGGTGCACAACGCGGCAACGCTGGCCGGCATCGCCTTCGCCAATGCCTTCCTGGGCGCCTGCCACTCCATGGCGCACAAGGTCGGCGCCGCGTACCACCTGCCTCACGGACTGGCGAACGCCCTGCTGATCAGCAACGTGATCCGCTACAACGCCAACGATAATCCCACCAAGCAGGCGGCCTTCTCGCAGTACGACCGGCCCAAGGCCAAGTGCCGCTACGCCGAAATTGCCGATTGCCTCGGCCTGGGCGGAGCAACCAAGGACGAGAAGGTTGAGAACCTCATCGCCTGGGTGGACGGCCTGAAGAAGGAACTGGAGATTCCTGCCTCCATTCAGGAAGCGGGAGTCAGCGAGGCCGATTTCCTGGCCAAGCTGGACTCGGTGGCCGTCGATGCCTTTGACGACCAGTGCACCGGCGCCAATCCTCGCTATCCGCTTGTCAGCGAGCTACGGGCGATCCTCCTCGACAGCTTCTACGGCAGGCCCTTCGTGGAACTGACGGAACGCACCGAAACCGTTCCTGCTGAGAAGCCTGCTTCCGTCGGCAAGGCAAAGACCGCCGAAACCAAACTCACCGCCAAGGTGAAAGCAAAACTCGAAGAGGCTGTTCTTTCCAAGTAGCTTCCAGCAGTGAACCAGAGGCGGGATAACTCCAATGGAGTTATCCCGCCTTTTCTTTCTCTGGAAGCTGTTTCATAACCCGGCTTTGAAAGGGTACGGCTTTCAGGGAACCTCTGAATAAGCAGTGTTTTGAAAGGGCAAGACTGTAAGAATCCTCCGGCAGAGCCGGCGGCATTACGGTATGTGGCCCCTCAAAGGGGCCTTGCTTCCTGTCTTGCCAAGGGAAGCCTGTCGCTCACTCCGGCCTGAAATCCCGCGCCGTAGGCGCATGGTTGTTAGCCCCGCGCTTCAGCGTGGGGCGGGCGAATCCAACGATTCACACGGAGTCCCGTGGAGACGGCGCTCATGTTCCGCGACACGCCAGCGCTGTTGCGAGAAAAAGGTAAAAGCACAAACAGAGAGCGTTTCCCGTTAGCGTCAAACCGCTACTGCCACCCCGGCAGAGCCGGGGGATCTCCTCTCCCTTTGGTTGCTCCAAAAGTGTCGCAGAATCGACGGGGCTTTTCAGGCTGCGGAAAAACTCATCCGAGACGCACGAAGTGTCAAGGCACGACTTCAGTCGTGCCATAAGTACCGCAAAATCAACGGGGCCTTTAGGCCCTGAGGGATATTTCTCGGGTATTTCGCGTGAAAACAGGCCTTTTTCCGCAGCCTGCTTAGCCCATGAAGAGATGCCGGCTGCGAATTGGCACTGAATCGGAGGCTCCCTGGGCCGATTGACCTAATGATGGCCTTTGTATTCGGCTAGGCGAGCAGGCTCGCTGGAAGTTGAACCCAGTCTCGAAATCGAAGCCTGGAGCACCCGGCCAATCCTCGACGGTTTCTAAGTCCTAAAATTTTAGTTGACAAGCATCGTTTATGGTCTTAAAGTCCTAACTGTTTAGGAGGTACCGTGCCGCCAGGAAGCAAAAAGAAAAAGCAATTGACTCCTTTGGAACTCAAAATCATGCAGGTCCTGTGGGCTGCCGGGCCATTGTCGGTTCAAGCGGTGCAGCAGAGACTCGGCGATGAGCTTGCTTACACAACGGTTCAAACCATGCTGAATGTGCTGCAGCGCAAAGGACACGTCGCGCGAACCCTCATAGGGCGGGCATACGAATACCGGCCGCTCCGGAATCGAGACGTGGAACTGGGAAGCGCGGTGCGCGATCTGTTGAATCGCATGTTCGACGGCTCGGTGGAGGGTCTCGTGATGAACATGCTTCGCACAAAGCAGATCGATGCCGCAAAACTGGACGAACTTGCCAAGAAAGTCGCAAGTGCGGAAGGAGAATTGAATGCAGACCGCAAGTAGGCTTGCCGTTGCTTACGCAGTCAACGCGCTGTGGCAACTACCGCTTCTTGTTCTGGTGGCTGAAGTAACCGCAAGACTGTTGGGGCGCGCAGGCGGGAAGATTCTCTACCGCGTCTGGGTGGCCTGTCTGCTGCTTGCACTGGCGGTGCCGGCATTGCCGCTTCTGCATGTGCCGGCGCACGTACTCGATTACGGATCGGCCCACGGTCCGGTGCCCGCACCGGCAAAAGCAGGAGCGCTGCATCTGCCCTTCTCGGGACTGCAATCCGACAGACCCGCGCAGATCGACCGGCGAGGCACGGACATACCCAGCCTGATTCTCAATTGCGCCCTGTATGTTTATCTGGCTTCGGTTCTGTTCGCCTTGATCCGATTGACGTGGGGCCTAGGGAAGACCCGCGGTCTGCTGCATTCAGCTCAGACAACGCAGTTGAGGCGGGAAGAGCGGGAAAGCTG
>Ga0326727_10005525_pt1 | contig 36012 bp, 25 predicted proteins | sample MB2enrmetagenome_FD_207643 | JGI IMG/M metagenome (GOLD analysis project Ga0326727, IMG submission 207643) | Lab enriched peat soil microbial communities from McLean, Ithaca, NY, United States - MB29MY | ecosystem: Environmental > Terrestrial > Soil > Wetlands > Peat | place: USA: New York...
GAGATGCCGTTCAGCAGAAGCAAGACATTACCAGTCAAAAGAATCAAGCTCAGGGGCAGCTGAATCAACTAACCTATACAGCCGATAAAATGAAGGCTCGCTTGGCTCAACTCGAAACTCAAATTTCTGCGGCCCAGACGCTTCTGAATCAGAAGCAGGCCGCTTATACTGAAGTCCAGGCCCAGGTGCTCTCCGCTCAAAAGGAATTGGAGCAAAAGCAAAAAGAGCTGGAAGGGCGTCAAAGTGCTCTGGGGAAAAGAGCACGGGGAATTTATGAGAGTGGACAAATCAGCTATTTGGAGCTGCTCTTTCAGTCGGCAGATCTCAGTGATTTTGTTACCAGAATGGAATATTTCAACAAATTAGTGGAGAATGACCATCACTTGTTGACGGATATTAAATCCCAAAAGGAACAAATTACCTTGAAAACGCGCGAATTGCAAAGCAGAAGGGACCAAGCTGCTCAGCTTAAGATACAGGCCGCTGCTGTCAGTGCGAATCTCGAAAAGACAAAATCAGAACAACGCAATGCCTTGGATGAAAATCAAAAGGCTCAACAAGCGGCTTTTGATGACATTGATCGATTGGCAACCGAAGCAAATGCTTTAGGTGATAAAATTCGGAAAATGCAGGCAGCACAGGCGACACGTAAAGGAGGCGTGAGCGGATCAGTCTCCACTTGGCCATTGCCGGGTTACTACGAAATCAGTGACCCATTTGGCTGGAGGACTCACCCCATTACCCATAAACAGAGTATGCATACCGGAACAGATATTGTCGCTCCGGCCGGGACAGCGATTCATGCAGCGGGGGCAGGCGTTGTCTTGGAAGCCGATTGGAATTCGGCCTATGGAAATATGACAATTATTGACAATGGTAATGGCGTATCCACACTTTATGGACATCAGTCCGCTTTGGCTGTTACCGAAGGGCAATCGGTTCAAGCGAATCAGGTGATTGGATATGTTGGTTCCACAGGTATGAGTACAGGCCCGCATCTGCATTTTGAAGTTCGGGTAGGCGGAAATCCCACAGACCCTTTACAGTTCTTTCCTAAATGATGGATAGGCAGTATTTCTAGGCATGGATAAGCATATAATAGAGCAAGACTAGCAGGAAAGGGTTTGACTTGAGTGCAGGAGTGGAATTGGAAAAAAATAGCTAAACACGTTGGAGTTGTCTTCCTGATCTTTTCTGTCCTGGTAACCACGGTAGTAGGTGGAATTATTCTCACTAACGTAGATAATGTGGGACGCTTAGTACACGTTGTGCAACTGATTCGGAGCGATTACTTGGAAAAGGTAACGACGGACCAGCTTGTCGAAGGTGCGACCAAAGGGATTGTCGAGGAGTTGGGAGACCCTTATTCGACCTATATGAATGCCAAAGAGAATCAAGAGCTTTTCCAAATGCTGGAAGGAAAGTTCGGCGGGGTAGGGATTGTCCTTAGCCTGAAAGATCCCAAAAAGCTCGTGGTACTGCGCCCCATCAAGAATTCGCCGGCCAGCAAAGCCGGTATCCAATCGGGTGATGTTGTCAGCAAGATCAACAATGCCGAGACAGCCGGTATGGATCAAGACAAAGCTGTGGGGATGATGCGCGGTGATCCTGGAACGAAAGTTGTCTTGGCCCTTTATCGGGAGAGCACCAATAAGACTTACACGGTGAGTTTAACGAGGGAGAATATCACCGTCCCGACGGTTGATGGGGAAGCCTTACCCGGGCATTCGGATATCGCCTATATTAACATTTCTCAGTTTGCCTCAGATACAGGGACTGAACTTAAAGATACTTTGGACAATATGAACATAAAGAAATTCAAGGGACTAATCCTGGATATGAGGTATAACCATGGCGGAGAGCTCAATGCTGCCGTTCAGGTTGCCAGCTACTTTGTTCCGGCGGGCCCGGTTGTTTATATTGTCGATAAACAAGGCAACGTCGATACCAAAATGGCAACCGGTACGTATTTGGGGATGCCTGTGGTAGTTCTCGTCAATGAAGAAAGTGCTTCAGCCGCTGAAATTGTTGCAGGTGCAATAAAAGACGAAAAAACAGCGACTCTTGTCGGAGTAAAGACGTTTGGTAAGGGGATTGTGCAAACTATTTTCCCATTGGACGGGGGAACGAGTGTCAAATTAACCACGGCCAAATATTTGACACCAAATAAGTTATCGATTCACAAAATAGGTATTGAACCGGATGTGAAAGTAGAGCTTGATAAAGGGCAACAAGCCACCCTTTCTCCGACGGATACAAATTTTGATCCGCAGCTTCAAAAAGCTTTACAGACGTTACAGGGAAAACTGAAATAAGAATTAGGAAAAGGCACGCTGTCTACACACAGCGTGTCTTTTTGTTTAAACAGCGAGGAGTGACCGTCGTTCGCCTTGGTGCATAGACTACGCTGACATATAAAACGACGGGGGTATCACGTATGGGTAATAAGACTGGGGTACGACATTACTTTGCCGAAGGAATGACTACCAGAGGGTACATATCTCTGTTGCCGAACATGATGCCGAGTTGGCAACGGGCTTATATCCTCTTGGGCGGACCGGGAACCGGTAAATCAACATTGATAAAGGTTATCGGTATGGAATTGTTGGATCGGGGCTATGACATTGATTTCTTACGTTCAGCACGGGATCCGGATTCAATGGCTGGTTTTATCATGCCGCGTATGGAATTGGCAATGTTAGATGCTATGGAGGTTTCCCCACTGCGTTGGCGGGCCCCGGGTGTTGTTGAGAAATTTATTGACTTTAGAATTTTTTGTGACGAACACATATTAGCAAAGCAACGGGCACAAATTTTGAAGATTGAGAATCGGCTTCAAGGGCTTCAAATGACCCTGGAGGAGGAGTTGGCTGCCGAGCTTGGTGCGCTGATCGGGAATAAAGCCCATAAACCTCGTCTGGAAAAAGAAGATATCTCCTGGATTTTGGGGAATTCAGCTCGTCTGAAAATAAAAAAAGAACACACCGGACCCTGGCCTCTCGCCGAAAACGCAATCAAGCTTTTGCAAAAAAGTGTCATCAATCCGTATTTTTTGCATGGCTTAACTGCGGATGGGTGGCTTAATCTTGCGCCCCATTTTCTCTCGGACTTTGATCAAATCCGGCTCGAAGGAGATGATACCTTAGATGCCTTAGATTGGGTCTTGCGTGAAGCCCAGCAATTGGGACAAATGATTGAAATTGTCCTGCACCCGCTCAATCCCGACGAGGTAATTGGACTTGTTTTCCCGGAAAGGCATTTGGCAATCTGGCAGGGAAACCCTGAGAATTTAGGGGACCAAGGATTAGAAAGACCTTTCAGTGAAAAATTAATAGAGACCTTAGCGTCTTGGCAAACACATAGGTCTCAAATTAAAGCGATGTATATGGAAGCTGTGAATTTCGAACAATTGGATAGCTATCGGGAAACTATGCTTAACCAGATTCTGGGCGACATACAGACAGAAGTTTGATTGGGGCGTTTTCTACGTTAACTGAATAGAGAAGGATCCATGACGAATTCTCCAAGAGCAGCCAACAGGATTTCGAGGTCGGACTCTTTGAGCATTAGCAGGTCGAGAGCTTCTTGGAGGATTGGGTTCAGAAAACTGTCTACGCCGCCGCCAATTCCCAGTGAATTGGCAAGGCCGTTAGCGACATGAACTACGCAGGTCAGTTCTTTGTGATCTTGGGCGCTTAAGGGGGCATGGTGGTAAGAAATTGCCTGCACAAGATCCTCCGGCAAATTCCATGCTTTGGCTAAGAATCCACCGACCGTCGCATGGTTATAGCCGATGACCTTTTCCTCAAGCTCAACATAAGAAAATTTGGCCTCAGTCACTTTTTTCACAAGAAAATCACCCACTTCCTGAACGTAAATAGAGATGATCAATTTTCCGATATCGTGAAGTAGGCCTGCAGTAAAGGCAATATCCCCATAAGGAAGTTTCCGGAGTTGACACAGCCGTTTTGCGGTCATGGCGGTAAGCAAGGAATGTTTCCAGAGCCCCTCTTGTTCAATCTCGTATCCTACAAGTTGGATCTTAAGTAAGGGGGCGACCGCGGCGGACATTGCTAACCCTTGTATTGCTTGAAAACCGAGCACGACGATGGCTTCCTGGAGAGAAGAGATACGTCTTGCGTAGCCATAATAGGCTGAATTGGCTTGGCGAAGTATACCGGCAGTTAAGGCCGGATCCTGCCCGATTACCGTTTCCAATTCTTTCACGGAGGTTGCTGGATTTTTGGTTAAGGCAATCACTCGCATGGCAGAGGTGGGCAGGGGGGGGAGAGCTTGTACTCGTTTTAATAGATGTACTAATTTGACAGACACTTAAACCCCTCCTTGCTTATTCAAAGATATGAGTCAGAATTAAACTGATAATGCTGAGAACCAAGGCACCAATGATCGCACTGGAAAAGTTCTGAATGGAGAAGCCTGGGACAAGCTTAGCTGTCAGGGCGAGCATGATTCCATTAATAACTAAAGTGAATAATCCTAAAGTCAAAAGTTGTAAGGGAAAGGTAAAGAACAAAAAGATCGGTCGAACAAGAGTGTTAACCAGACCCCAAACAAGTGCCGCCCATAGGGCAGTTGAGAAACTCGCAAGGTGAAGGCCCGGAACCAGCAAGGTCATCAGAATTAGAGCAAAGGCATTAATAAATAAACGAACAATTAAACCCATAAAAAGTGGTCTCCTTTTTTACTGCATTTTTTAAGACGACGAGGGAAAACTAATAATTAAAGAAGGAATTGAGCTTCGAAAGGAGCGTGTCCCATGTCAAAAAAAGTACGGTCCCTTTTAATTATTCTTCCCTTATGTCTTAGTTTAACAATAACAGGCTGTGGTCTACAAGCCCTTTTAGGAAACAAGAACAAAACTTCTTTGACAAAGGGAGGAAGTGAGGGGATTATCGCGGTTTCTTTAAATGAACAAGATCCTAATAAACTGCTCATTACTAAAGGGATTGACGATCTGGCAAAGCAGGAGAAAGCGCAAGTGAAGTATATAGACCAAAGTGCAGCAGGAAAAGAGTCTCCCTTGAAAGGGGCGAAGGTTCTGATTTATCAAGGGGGAAATGCAAGTCTTTTAAAGAGTGCCGAAACAGATAAAATTCCAGTGTTAGCTTTAAGTCAGCTTCCTGCAGGCGTAAAGCTTGAAGGGATAATTACTCCGGATCAGGAAAAGGCCGGGGAGCTGATGGCCCAAACCTTGGTAAGTAAAGTTGCTGAGGGTCAGGTCGTAATTTTGCAAGGAGACTCCAGCGAAACCGGTTCCCAGGAATGCTTAGCCGGAAACAAAGCAGTGCTAAGCAAATATCCTAAAATAACAGTTCAAACGATTGTAAGTTCTCCGGATTCTGAATCAGCCGCCAAACAAGGCTTAATGGATTTTCTGCAAAAAAATCCCGGCAAGGTCCAGGGCATCATAGCTCATTCCGAGAAACTGGCAGCTATGGCAAATGAAGTATTAAAGCAAGTCCAGTTAGATAAGAAAATCAGCTTAGTAGGGGGACAGGCCAGTGTTCCCTCTTTGGAACGAATGTCAAGTGGAGTACAGATCGGTGATGTCGATACTTCCCCTTATCTGCAAGGTGTCAACGCCTATCAGTGGGCTCAAAAGATAATCAAAAAAGAATCTTTGGATGTCAATGATTCTATTACCGGTGAGCAAGGGGAAATTCCGGCTAAAATTATCCAAGTGAAGGCAGTAACGCCGGAAAATCTCGCGGTGATACTTAAAAGTTATACCAAAACTATGCAAAGTGCGGAACAAGCTAAAAAGCCAACGGAGCAGGCGGGCCAAGCTTCCTCAGCAAAAGGTCAAGCTAAAGATCAAGGGCAAACCAAGCAAGAGGATCAAAGTGGGGATAAGTCAGGAGCAAGCAGCGACGGACAAAAGGCCAAGTCAAGCACTATTCCTCCCGGAGTCCAAAAGGTCACGGAACAGATAAAGACCGAAACAACACGAGAGTATCTTGATGCTCAAGGTAAGGTTATCGGCACTGAGAAAACAACCAATGAACAGGTAAAAACCGTGCCCCCTGAAATGTTAAAGCAACAGTCTGAGCAACCAACTGAGGCGACGAAAGATCAGGGAGATCAGTCAGCTCAAGATGAAGGAGCGGAAAAGAAATAAGCAGAAGCACTTAAGAATTTTGCGTAAAGCCGAAAGCAATTTCGGCTTTTCTTAATTAGTCAGACCCCATGCCGCTGTGTGGCACCACTGATGAATGAAATGGATTCTTATTTCAGGAAAGTGCAAGTTGTAGGGGTAATTCATGAAATGTCCCTCGGAACTATTGATTGGCAAAGATTTGTAGTGAGGATAATTTCGTGTTATGAAAGGAACGAGGTGGAGCAGAGGTTTTTTCTATAAATAATTACTTGAAAATAGATAGACGGACTGAAGAGAGTTTCCTTTATGTTCTTGTATGACGAATGGTATAATTATAGTATATTTAATTGTAATAGTCATAGCTTAGATGTAAAATAAACTAAGAAGAATTATAAACATTGCCGAATCAATTATCTGATTCCGATGCAGAAACCCCTTGTTATGCTATTAATATCACGTTTTATTGTCATCCTGAGCGAAGCGAAGGATCTTAAGCCCTAGATCCTTCGCTTCGCTCAGGATGACACAAAAATAATTGCAGTGACTTGATATTTTATAACGTTTTTAGACTTGTCGAACAGCGGAATCATTATATTGAAACCAAACGAATAGTCAAATAGTCAAATAGTCGAAAGATCGCTTAATATACAACTTTATTGACTGAAAAGGAGACCGGAGCATGGAATTCCATTTACATGCCCCTTATACAGCGGCGGGGGATCAGCCTCAGGCCATTGATGCTCTGGTCGCTGGGGTGAACGAAGGCCGGCGCTACCAGACGTTGTTAGGAGTAACGGGATCAGGGAAAACTTTTACAATGGCTAATATAATTACACAACTGCGGAGGCCAACCCTCATACTTGCGCATAACAAAACCTTGGCAGCGCAGCTTTATAGCGAGTTTAAGGAGTACTTTCCTGAAAATGCAGTCGAGTATTTCGTGAGTTACTATGATTACTACCAACCTGAGGCTTACGTGCCCTCTAGTGATACGTTTATTGAAAAAGACGCTTCGATTAATGACGAGATTGAGAAACTGCGTCACTCGGCGACGGCTTCGCTGCTTGAGCGGCGTGATGTAATAGTGGTGGCCAGTGTTTCCTGTATTTACGGTTTAGGATCACCGGAGGATTATCGTGAGCTTGTTCTTTCGTTGAGACAGGGACAAGTTATCGATCGTAACGAGATTTTGCGCAAGTTAATTTCGATTCAGTATGACCGCAATGATATCGCTTTTGTCCGGGGAACGTTTCGGGTGCGAGGGGATGTCGTGGAGATCTACCCGGCTGCTTCCAGTGAACGAGTGATTCGGGTGGAAATGTTCGGGGATGAAATCGAGCATATTTACGAAATCGATGTGCTGACCGGGGAAATCTTAGGAGAACGCTACCATGTTTCGATCTTCCCGAACTCTCACTATGTAACCGCCCGTGACAAAGTTATGAAGGCTGCGGAAAACATTGAACTGGAACTGGACGAGCGCTTAAAGGTCTTGGAAGCAGAGAATAAGCTGTTAGAAGGACAGAGGCTTGAGCAACGGACACGCTATGACTTAGAAATGCTCAGAGAAATGGGCTTCTGTAATGGAATTGAAAATTATTCCCGTCATTTGACATTTCGTGAGCCGGGGGAGACTCCTTCCACTCTCTTGCATTATTTTCCGGAGGATTTTCTCCTTTTTGTGGACGAATCCCACGTATCGCTTCCTCAGGCGAGAGGAATGTATGAAGGTGACCGTTCACGCAAAACTACCTTAGTGGACTACGGTTTTCGCCTTCCCTCGGCCTTGGACAATCGTCCCCTGATGTTTGCCGAGTTTGAACGGACAATTAAACAAAGCATCTTTGTCAGCGCAACCCCAGGACCCTATGAAATCGCTCATTGCCCGACCGTTGTAGAGCAGATTATTCGCCCCACCGGGTTGTTGGATCCGGAGGTTATTGTTCGTCAGACTAAAGGGCAGATTGATGACTTGCTGGGGGAAATTAGAGCTCGAATAGCTAAGGATGAACGAGTTCTCGTTACGACGTTAACCAAGAAGATGGCTGAGGATCTCACAGATTACTTCAAAAACCTTGAAATTAAGGTCAAATACCTCCATTCGGACATTAAAACACTTGAACGCGTGGAAATCCTTCGAGAGCTTCGTCTGGGCGGGATTGACGTAGTGGTGGGAATTAACCTCTTGCGGGAAGGACTGGATCTGCCGGAGGTTTCGCTGGTTGCTATTCTCGATGCAGATAAAGAAGGATTTCTCAGATCAGACCGTTCCCTCATTCAAACCATAGGCCGTGCCGCACGCCATGCCCAAGGCAAGGTCATTATGTATGGTGATAAGATCACCCGATCAATGCAAATCGCCCTAGACGAAACGAATCGACGCCGGGCAATACAAATGGCTCACAATGAAAAAATGGGGATTACTCCCCAAACGATCCATAAAGCGGTCCATGACGCGCCGGAGGCCACAAAAGTTGCCGAACTGAAAAAAGCCTATGGAACTAAGCTACCACCCGAAGAACTCGCAGCGCTCATCAAAAGTCTGGAACAAGAAATGCGCCTAGCAGCCCGAGATCTGGACTTTGAACGAGCAGCCGAAATCCGGGATGCGATGATCGAGCTAAAAGGGGAAGAAAATAAATATAAGATGACGAGCCAGCCACGGGGCAATGTTCGGTATAAGCAAGCGGGCAAAACCAAAAAAGGCAAGAAATGACAGCAGGAAATGAAAGCAGAAAATGAATTGCACGTTCACCACAGCTCCCGAAGCGGCTCGTTTGTTGGCGAAGCTAACGCACCAAACCTCAGGGATATTCTGCAAGTGAACCGTGGTGCGTCTTCACGCTTCGCCAACTGCATTCGCCCGCTCCTCCGCTGAATGGTTCACTTAGCAATATCATTTCCTTCTTGCGGGTCACGAGAATCGGTGAAAACGCAAGAAAAAATGCAAGGCAAGAACCGCCCCCGCTTGCGAGACAGAAGAACCCGTCCCCACTTACATTCCAAACATCGTTCCAACTCCCGTCGCCCCAAGCCCAGAGGAAGTTTCTTAGCTTAGGGAGCACTTTAGTGGAATTGCGTCAATGAGCGCAGAGGATAAGGCGTAAAGAAACGCAACGGTTCACATGCAGAAAGCCCAGAGGTTTTGCGTTTTAGCCTTAGCGTCAAGCGAATAGCAATGAAACGAGTGCGACCGTGCTAAGAAACTTCCTCCCCGTCGCCCCAAGCCCAGAGGAAATTTCTTAACATAGGGAGCACTTTAGCGGAATTGCGTCAATGAGCGCAGAGGATAAGGCGTAAAGAAACGCAACGGTTCACATGCAGAAATACCTGGAGGTTTTGCGTTTTAGCCTTAGCGTCAAGCGAATAGCAATGAAGCGAGTGCGAGTGGGCTAAGAAACTTCCTCCAACCAAAGACTAGGAGGCCAAACCAACCATGACCCAAGACTACCTAAAGGTGCGCGGAGCACGTGCCCATAACTTAAAAAACATCGACATTGATATCCCCCGGGATAAACTGGTGGTGATCACGGGTTTGTCCGGCTCAGGAAAATCATCGCTGGCCTTCGATACAATCTATGCCGAGGGACAGAGGCGCTATGTCGAGTCCCTTTCCGCCTATGCTCGGCAGTTTTTGGGGCAGATGGACAAGCCCGATGTAGATTCTATCGAAGGGCTTTCCCCGGCGATTTCCATTGACCAAAAGACGACTAACCGCAACCCCCGCTCGACGGTAGGTACAGCGACGGAGGTGGCTGATTACCTGCGTCTGCTTTATGCCCGGATCGGTCATCCGCATTGCCCACAGTGTGGCCGAGGGATTTCTCAGCAAACCGTGCAGCAAATGGTTGACCAAATATTGCTTTTACCGGAGCGAACGAAACTGCAGATCCTGGCCCCACTTGTTAAAGGCAAAAAAGGAGAACATCAAAAGGTCTTTGAGGACGCCCGGAAGGCCGGGTACGTTCGAGTGCGTGTCGATGGGGAGACCAGGGATCTCAGCGAGGACATAGATCTGGTGAAAAATAAAAAACATTCCGTTGAAGTGGTGATCGACCGTATATCTCTGAAACCTGAGAGTGCGGAACGTTTGGCGGATTCACTGGAAACGGCTCTCAAACTCGGCGAAGGCAACGTCATTGTGGACATCGCGGAAGGAGAGGAGCTACGCTTCAGCGAGAATTTTGCCTGTCCGGATTGTGGGATTGCCCTCGAAGAAATCTCTCCGCGGCTCTTTTCCTTCAATAGTCCTTATGGCGCTTGTCCTGCTTGCACAGGACTTGGGGCAAAGCTTGTCGTCGATCTTGACCTGCTCCTCCCCGATCATTCGCTATCTTTAGCAACCGGGGCAATCGCCCCTTGGACCAAATCCAGTTCGAGTTATTACCCTAAGATGATGGAGGCTGTGGCCTCGAATCTGGGGTTCGGGATGGATACCCCTTTGAAAGAGCTCAATGAGAGCCAATGGCAGGGACTGCTCTACGGAACCGCTACCCCGATTCGTTTTCAATACCAAAATATTTTTGATCAACTGAAAACCTACAATACCAATTTCGAAGGGTTGGTTCCGCTCTTTGAACGCCGGCACCGGGAGTCAACCTCAGATATGGTACGTCTCGAAATCGAAGGGTATATGAGTGAGAGTCCTTGCATAACCTGCCAAGGGAAACGCTTGAAACCGGAAGCGTTAGCAGTGAAAGTGGGAGGAATCTCGATTGATGATCTCAGCCGCCTTTCGATCAGCGAAGCAATAACCTTTTTAAATAAACTGATCCTCACGCCGAAAGAGGAAACGATTGCCCGCCAGATTCTGAAGGAAATTCGGGAGAGGCTTGGATTCTTGATAAATGTCGGACTGGACTATTTGACGCTGGGGCGTGCCGCAGGTTCGCTGTCGGGTGGAGAAGCCCAGCGAATCCGTTTGGCGACTCAAATCGGGTCGAGTCTGATGGGTGTCCTCTATGTCTTAGATGAACCCAGTATTGGGCTTCATCAGCGGGACAATGCCCGTCTTCTTTCAACGCTTAAACATTTGCGGGATCTCGGGAACACGTTGATTGTGGTCGAGCATGACGATGATACTATGGTTGCGGCAGATCATATTATTGATATCGGTCCCGGTGCCGGGGCTCACGGCGGGCGAGTGGTGGCCGAGGGTACCATTGAGGAGATCAAGGCTAATAAGGAATCGATCACGGGGCAATATTTAAGTGGCGAAAAACAGATTGCCGTACCAGAGAAGCGCCGACAACCGAATGGAAAGTGGCTCGAAGTTTTTGGAGCTCGAGAAAATAACCTGAAGGATGTTCATGTGGGCATTCCTCTGGGTCTGTTTAGCTGTGTGACTGGGGTTTCGGGCTCCGGTAAAAGCACTTTGGTCAATGAGATTATCTATAAGGGATTAGCGTCTAAGCTCAGCGGAGCGCGGTCTCGCCCCGGAGCCCACGATCGCTTGGTTGGGTTGGAACATCTGGACAAGGTCATCGATATTGACCAGTCCCCGATCGGACGGACCCCTCGTTCCAATCCAGCGACCTATACCGGCGTTTTCGACTTTATCCGGGAACTCTTTTCGATAACACCGGAAGCAAAGATGCGGGGGTATAAGCCCGGTCGATTTAGCTTTAATGTTAAAGGCGGTCGTTGTGAGGCCTGTCGTGGAGATGGGATTATCAAGATCGAGATGCACTTCCTGCCGGATGTCTATGTTCCCTGCGAAGTTTGTGAGGGAAAACGCTACAATAGAGAAACCTTAGAGGTTCGCTATAAGGGTAAAAGTATCGCTCAAATCTTGGACTTGACAGTGGATGAAGCGGTGGAATTCTTCCAAGCGGTTCCCAAGATTTCCCGTAAATTTCAGACTCTGCAGGATGTGGGATTGGGATATATTCACCTTGGTCAACCTGCAACCACTCTCTCCGGAGGAGAAGCCCAGCGCATTAAGCTGGCCACGGAGTTGAGCCGACGCAGTACGGGGAAAACAATTTATATTCTTGATGAGCCGACGACCGGTTTGCACACGGCGGATATCGACAAACTTCTTCAAGTGCTCCATCGCTTGGTGGAGGCAGGGGATACGGTACTCGTCATTGAGCATAACCTCGACGTCATCAAAACGGCAGACTGGCTGATTGATCTTGGTCCTGAAGGGGGGACCCGGGGCGGAGAAGTAGTTATAACAGGGACGCCCGAGGAGATTGCCGCTTACCCGGCGTCATACACGGGGCAGTATTTGAAGGCAGCGTTAGTAAAGGAGTGGAACAGGGAGTGACAATTCGGTTAGTAGCTATGGATCTTGATGACACCTTACTCAGCGATGATTGGACGATTTCCTCTCGGGTTGTACAGGCGGTTCAGAGAGCTCAGGCCCAGGGGGTTAAAATGACGATTGCTACCGGGCGGATGTCTATCTCGGCGCGCCCTTATGCAGAACAGCTGGGGTTGGATGTTCCTGTGATTACCTACCACGGGGCGATGATCCAACATGTTTTAAGCGGTGATATTCTCTTTCGGCGAGTAATTCCCAGTGCTGTGGCAGGTGAAATTGTTTGGTATGTTGCTCAGCGAGGGGTTTATGTCCAGGTTTATCTCAAAGACCGGGTCATTACGACGGAATTGAATGAATGGTCGCGGGAGTACGCGCGGATGGCGAGTGTCCCGATTGAGAAAGAAGACTTGTCAAGCTTGCTTTCCCAGGAACCCGAGGGGGTAGAGAAAATTCTCATGATGGGAGAGGAAGCAGATTTAGATCGATTGGCCCCCTTGTTGGGACAACGTTATGGAGAAAAGGTGCACATTACCAAATCTAAACCCCATTTCCTGGAAATGACGGACCGTACGGTAAATAAAGGCGTCGCTTTGGCAGCTTTAGCAGAGCACTTAGGAATTGCTCAGGCAGAGGTGATGGCAATCGGAGACAGTTTTAATGATTTAGAAATGATCAAATACGCGGGAATCGGTGTGGCCATGGGAAATGCCCGCTCAGAAATTAAAGAACAAGCGGATATCGTTACGGTCACGAATCAGGAAGACGGAGTAGCGGAGGCTATCGAACGCTACGTCTTAGCGAGAATGCTCTGAGGAACAGAGAGTACAGGCAATATTCGCCGAGGATGGAATTATAATTAAAAATACTTGTTTAGCGAGGTTTTTGGCATTCTGCTGAGCCTGTAAAAATGATTTAAGGGCTTTTTAGGAGTTTTATGCGTTGTTAGATATTCGAACAAAGAACAAAGAACTACGAGATCGGGGGCGGACGGCTTGGGAATGGAACATTGGCAAAGATGGCGCGTAGTTCTTGTGATCCTGGCACTTTTGATAAGCGTATATTTGAGTGGATGTCAGCCGGTTACTTCAACCAAAGCGACGGTTTATACAGCTGGGACGACGACTGGGCTTTTTCAAACGCCGGAATTGGCCGGTGAAGGGGAAGAAATTCCTCATTCTCTGGAAACGAGTCCGGAGCAGAAACCAGAATCTACTCCTGAACAAAAGCCGGAATCTTCTTCCGAACAGCAATCGGTACTCTCCCCTGAACAGAAAACCGAACCAATTCCCGAGCAAAAAGCTGAAACTCTCCCTGCGGCCCCCGCGGACGAAAGTGACGACAACCCGGCGCCAACGCCCTCTATAGATCTTCCCCAGACCCCGATTCATCCCTATTATGATTTGAGTGGTACCCCACCGAGTGCCCCGGGGCTGGCCATGCGCGTGAGAGCGTTTAATGAAGAACCACAAAAAATTGCCTACTTGACCTTCGATGACGGTCCCTATCCCCAAACGACACCGCGCATTCTTAAGGTCCTTCAGGATGAGGGGGTAAAGGCAACCTTCTTCGTAGTGGGAAGGCAAGTCGAGCGGTACCCGGATCTTTTGAAGGCTGAATATGAACAGGGGGAGGGAATTGGGAATCACAGTTATTCCCATGACTATCACCTGGTTTATCGCAGTCCGGAAAGTTTCTTAGCGGATATTAAGCAAGCGGAAGAACTCATTTTTAAAGCGATTGGAGTCCGGCCGAAAATTGTTCGGGCGCCCGGAGGAACTCAAGGACATTTTCACGTCAGTTATTATAATGCGGTGGATGCTGCGGATTATTTAATCTATGATTGGAATGTCAGCAGTGGGGATGCTGACGCTGCTCTTGTTCCGGCAGACCAACTCGTCCAAAATATAGAAAGCCAAGTACCCGGTAAGGCGAGGATTATCATACTGATGCATGACGCCGGAGCTAAAGTCACAACGCCCGATGCGCTTCCCCGGATTATTCAGTACCTCAAACAACAAGGCTATTCTTTCGGTGTGATTACGCCGAAAGTTGCTCCGATCCTTTTCCCGGGGGGGTTTCATAGCTGAGGAGCCGCCTCACCCTTTCCGGTTTTTGGATGCCCTTATAATCTGGCACAAGAATTGCAATAAAGGATCTAAACCGCTATACTTAAAGTGAAGGGAGTGGCGGTTTTTGCGTGTTCTATTAGTTGCCCTCAATGCAAAATATGTCCATACGAACCTAGCCCTTCGTTACTTGCGAGAAGAGGTTCGTGCGGTTTATCCGGACGTTTTACTGCGGGAATTTACTATTAATGAACAGCTTGATCGAATTGCCGGGGAAATCTATGAAGCCAAGGCCGATGTCATTGGCTTTTCGTGTTATATCTGGAATCTCAAAGAGATTGTAGTGGTGATCAGGCATCTTCATCCGGTCTGTCCGGGGGTGCGGTTTGTCATCGGGGGACCGGAAGTATCGTTTGAAGCTGAACAATTTCTGCAGGAGCATCCGGAGGTAGATGCCCTGGTGATCGGTGAAGGTGAAAAAACATTTTTAGAACTGCTTAAGGCATGGCAAAACGGTTGTGATCTTTCTAACGTGGCGGGCCTAGTCTGGACAGAGAAGGGCAGAATCGCTGTCAATGCTCCTCGGCCTGCAGCATCGGATCTGAATGATTTGCCGCTCCCTTATGCAGAGAGAGAAGACTTCGCCAGCCGAATTGTCTATGTGGAGACAACCAGAGGATGTCCTTTTAACTGCCAATATTGTTTGTCCTCGACCTTTAAGGGTGTTCGATTTTTAGAGCCTGAGCGGTTTCGCAGGGTGTTTAGGCAGCTCCTGGAAAACGGTGCGCACACCATAAAGTTTGTGGATCGAACGTTTAATGCCAATAAACGTCACGCTATGAAAATCCTGGATATAGTGCGCGAAGAGAGCGAGGTTCTCCCGAATGCTCAGCGACTTCGCGTCCATTGTGAGCTGGCGGGGGATCTATTGGATGAAGAGTGGCTGGATTATTTCGGAAATTATCCGCGCGGTTTAATTCAATTGGAAATTGGGGTGCAGTCTACCCACCAGCCGACCTTGGAGATCGTTTCACGCCCGCAAAACTTTGAGGAGTGGAAAAGATACGTGCCGGAAATGAGGAATTTCGGGATACCGTTGCATCTGGATCTGATCGCGGGGTTACCGGAGGAAAGCTGGCTAAATTTTCGGAACTCCTTTAATGATGTCTACTCGATCAATCCGGATCTGCTCCAACTTGGGTTTTTAAAAGTACTAAAGGGGTCGGGGCTTCGTCGGCAAAGTAAACGTTACGGTCTTGTATTTACGCCCGATCCCCCTTATACGATTTTGGCAACCCCGGTCTTGTCACATGGCGAAATACTCCAATTACACCGTATAGAAGACTTACTCGATAAATACTATAATTCGAAGAAGTTCGACCATACTTTGCGTGAAGTTCTTGAATTATTTACAACGCCGTTTGATTTCTACCAGCAGTTTGCTGAATTTTGGCAGGAAAAAGGATGGTTTCACCAACAGTGGGCAGGTAAAGCCCTTTTTGAAAAACTCTGGGAGTTCATCGAAGCGGTTCATGATTTTCGAGGCTCGAAGTCCGAGGCTCGGAGTTCGAGACTGTGTGAAAGCGCAGCTTCCGGAAATCGAGCAGCGAGTCTCGTGCCTCGTGCCTCGCATCAGGAAGTTAACTTGGGGGAGGAACTCCGCGATGCTTTGCGCTTTGATTATTATTTATGGGAGCGGCCGAACAGCGTTCCGGACTGGCTTGAAGTTAGCTCAACGGTAGAGGGGGAAGCGGAGCAGAGGAGAACTAGGCAGGATACTATTCGCCGAGCTGATTATTGGGAAAAGGTGATTCCGGAGTTCAAAGAAATGGATCGGCGCCAGTGGAACCGCAATACGGCAGTAGCCTATTTTGCTACCGATGTCTTGAAGGTTAGTCAATCCAACCAACCGTGCTGGTATCTTTTCCGTTATCAGCAGGGGAGGGTAAAGGCCTATCGGTATGAGGGATGAATGGAGTGCAGTACGATGACTTCCCGTGATTTTCTATGCAAAACCGCAACACAATGGCTGGGCATCTTAGTTATATTTTTCCTTGTCACTGGGTGTATGAGAACGCCACAGGTGGGACAACCGGGTGGACCGGCGCCTGCGGTAGTGGAAATCTGGCATTCTCTGCAAGGGGCCGAGGAGAACGCTTTACAGGGGCAGCTTCAAGCAATCGCCAAGGCTCATCCTGAGGTGATCATCAAACTTAAATATGTGCCGGAAGCGAACTTTGTGACTTTTTCCTACGAAGCGGAAGCGGGAGGGGAAGGACCGGAGATATTTATTGCTTCAAGAGAGATCTTGCGTCAACTTTATGGGCAGGGGGCCTTGGCACCTGCTGTCTACATTGATCAGGAAGCTTTTCCGGCAACGTTGGCGAACTTCCGATTTGGGGGAAGTGAGTATGCTCTGCCTTGGCTGACGGATGTGCCGTTGCTCTATTATCGAACGGATACAGCCGGCGTCCCGGCTAATTTGGCCGACCTTTTCTCAGTCAAAGGGGGGATTTCGGTCACAGCCATCGATACTGTCACGCTCTCAGCATGGTGGAATGGGCAAGGCGGCCGGCTGATGAATGCAGGCAAGCCGGTAATGGATGATCCCAACAATGTTGCTTTTGTTCATCAACTTTTGACTTGGCAGAGCGCCAAGGTCCTGCGCCTAGACCCCAACGTCTTAACTGCTTTTGCGGGAGGGAAAACACCCTATATAATTGCGGGTGCGAGTCAAGCTAAATTCTTCACTCAGCAGAATGTGCCTTGGGGAAGCCTACCGCTGGTTGAGGTGGTAAGCGGGTCGGGACAAGCGCTGTTAGGCTCGACCCTGGGAATCGCCAACTCCGAGGTTAAGACGAATAAGGCGATGCTGACGGCGATTCAAACCGTCGAAAAAGCACTGCTTGCACCGGGAGTAGAGGGGGCGCTGATGCAAGCGGGACAGCTTCTTCCGGCTAATATGGGATATTATCGTCTTCCGGAAGCTCAAAAAGGGGTCTTTCCGCAGGCCTATAGTGCTTTGACGAAGGCGTGGTCTTTAGAAGGAGACGCCCCTGAGTGGAAGCTGATTCCCCTGCAAGATGAGGCCTGGAGCAACGCTTTGGCAGGACGCCTCTCACCCGAGGATGCGTTGACCGGTGCTCAGGGGAAAGCCGGGAATGTTCTGTCTGCCAAGTGACAGCTTTACGTTAAATCAGTTGGAGGTGGAAGTAATGGATAGAAAAGGATTGGAGCTGGTGGTGATCACAGGTTTATCGGGGGCAGGAAGAACTCAGGCGATGCAAAGCCTTGAGGATCAAGGGTTTTTCTGTGTCGATAATTTGCCGCCCACCTTTCTTGTGAAATTTGCGGAGCTCTGTGCTCAATCCCGGGGAAAGGTCTCCAAGGCAGCGATTGTTTGTGATCTGCGCGGAGGAGAATTCTTTTCCTCCCTGAGTGAAGCCTTAAGCAATTTGGAGAAGGAAGGCTTTCTGCTCCAAGTGCTCTTTCTGGATGCCTCAGATGAAACCTTGATCCGTCGTTACAAAGAATCCCGGCGTCGCCACCCTCTTTCTCCTCAGGGTCGTGTTCTGGACGGGATTCAGGCCGAACGCCAGCAGTTGGAGGAGTTAAGAATCCGGGCCGACAACATTATTGATACTTCCGACTTAACCTCACAACAACTCCGCAGTCAAGTGGCCGAGTTATTCGGCAAAGTACAGGGCTTGGAACAGATGGCTGTATCGGTGATATCGTTTGGTTTTAAATATGGGATTCCGATGGATGCGGATCTTGTCATGGATGTGCGGTTTCTGCCGAATCCGTTTTATGTGGAAACCTTACGTCCCCTGACCGGAGAGGACGCCTTGGTTCAGGAATATGTCTTGGGCAACCCGATGACCCAAGAGTTTCTGGAGAAGTATTTGGCCCTACTGGAATACATTCTTCCTAATTATATTAAAGAAGGCAAAACCCACCTGGCCATTGGGATTGGCTGTACGGGTGGACAACATCGCTCCGTGGCCATTGCTGAACGGGTCGGAGAATTTTTGAAGGAACGCCAATATGCCATTAATCTTAAACATCGGGATGCCAAGAAAAATCAAAAGCATGGGACAGCGCGATGAAACTTAAAATGAGTGAGGGACTCTCACGCTATCTGAAGTGGCTTTATCCCAATCTGAAAGTGAAGCGGTGGTTTCTGCTTGCGGTGCTCGGAATCTTTCTTTTTGCCACAGGGTTTTCCGTCATGAATGACGGAGTGGCCCTCGGTTATGCGGAGTTGCAGTTCCGGGAAGTTATCTATCGGATGACAGGCAGTGCTCCGCATACCGCAGTGCCGGCCGGTGTAATCATCAGCGTATTGGGAATCCTGGCGATTATCATAGGTTTTAAACGCATGCTCTATTCCATCATTTCGGCGGTCCTCCCGGATAATGAAGGCAGAATTGTTGATGTGATTTATGCACGTCATCATTTGCGCAAAGGACCGAAGATTGTCGTGGTCGGTGGGGGGACCGGGCTTTCAGCCCTCCTGTGCGGTCTTAAACAGTATAGCTGCAATCTCACGGCCATTGTCACGGTGGCGGATGATGGTGGAAGTTCAGGAAAATTACGCCTCGAAATGGGTATTCAGCCTCCGGGGGATGTACGCAATTGCTTAGTGGCCTTAGCGGATACCGAGGAGATTATGAACACCCTCTTCTCCTATCGCTTTGAAAGCGGAGCACTTGAAGGGCATAGTTTGGGGAACCTGCTTCTGGCGGGGCTGACCGATACCTTTGGCGATTTTCAAAAGGGGATTGAAAAGATCAGTAAGGTGTTTGCCATACGTGGAAAGGTATTTCCTTCCACCTTGGAACAAGTAGTGCTGATGGCAGACTTGGAGGACGGGAGTCGTGTAAGAGGAGAAACGGTGGTTCGGGACACGGAGGGAAAAATTCACCGGGTTTATCTGGAACCCAGTGATTGCCACCCTTTACCTGACGCCTTACAAGCGCTGGAAGAGGCGGATTTGATCGTTCTTGGCCCGGGAAGCCTCTATACCAGTGTGTTGCCTAATTTGTTAGTGCGAGGACTCAGAGACAAGATCCGAGCCGTGAACGCCCCTTGCGTCTATGTCTGTAATGTTATGACGGAAAAAGGGGAGACGGATGGTTACCGGGTGTCTGACCACCTTAAAGCGATTCTGGACCATTGCGGACCGGGCTTTGTTGATGCGGTGTTGGCCAATAAAGGGGAAGTGACCGCACCGAGTCTGAAGCGGTACGTCGAGGAAGAAGCCGTTCCGGTCATCACAGATCCCAAAGAGGTCGAACGTTTGGGGGCCAAGTATTTTGAGGCGCCTTTGGTGAAAGAGGGGGACGTCGTTCGCCACGATTCGGATCGGCTGGCCAAGGAACTGATCCGGTTACTTTTTCGTTTGAAACCCGTGGGAGAGCGGATCGCTTTAGTTGATGCTTATTTGATTAACCAGAAGCTCCGCCAAGAGTCATAGCGAGGCGCGAAGCTCGAGGCACGAGGCACGAAGGACGATGTTCAAGGTCGAACATGTTAAACGTTTCCATTCGAACCTCGTGCCTCAGGCAGCGAGCCTCGATTAGGGGGATGGAAATTGTCCTTTAGTGCTGTCACCAAAGAAGAACTTGCTCGTCTGAGCGGTCAGAAATCTTGTTGTGAGTTAGCGGAATTGGCGGCTTTGGTCCGCATGGACGGAACGCTCCAGATCAGTGCCAACCAACAGTACGCCTTGAATGTGATTACCGAAAGTGCTCCGGTAGCACGGAAGATTTTTCGCCTGGCCAAGGATGAGCTAAAACGCCCGGTCGATATCGTAGTTCGGCGCAAACTTAGGCTCCGCAAAAACAACTCCTATTTGCTGAAAATCTACCTTCGGGGGCTAGAAGACTTACAAAACTTAGGTTTAGTTGATGAAGAGGGACAAATCTACCCGGGAATTGCCCCTAACCTTATAAAAAAGCGCTGTGATCAAAAAGCTTATCTGCGCGGAGCCTTTTTGGCCGGTGGCTCGATCAATAACCCGGAGGGTGAATATCACCTTGAAATTGTCAGTAATGATGCCCAGCATGCCAAAGCCTTATGTCAGTTGGTTAACCGTTTTAAATTAGGGGCAAAAGTGAGCATGCGCAAGCATTGGTATGTAGTATATATCAAAGAGAGTGAACATATTGTAGAGTTTATCGGTTTTATAGGGGCTCATCGTGCCCTTTTGGAATTTGAAAACGTTCGAGTGCTTAAGGATGTTCGGAATCAGGTGAATCGTTTGGTCAATTGTGAGACTGCTAATCTCGATAAAATTGTCGATGCCGCAGTGCGCCAACTGGAAAACATTCAATTTATTGCGGACACGATAGGGTTACAGTCTTTGCCGTCGACTCTGAGGGATATTGCGGAGCTGCGACTGGAATACTCGGATGCCAGTTTAAAAGAACTTGGTGAAATGCTGCGGCCAAAAGTCGGCAAATCCGGAGTCAACCATCGGATGAGAAAAATCGATGAATTGGCGGAGCGAATCAGAAATCATAAAGCGGGAATATAGCAGGGCACACTATAACAAGGATAATCAGTGAATCTCTGCAGGATGTAGATCCCGTAATACCAAGGATTTGGGGGGAGAAAAGGGTGCGGTTAGGGTACGGATTGAGTATAGAACAGACCCAGAAACTTATTATGACTCCGGAATTGCGTCAAGCGATTACAATTTTGCAGATGTCCGCACTTGACCTTTCCACGTATGTTGAGGACCAACTCTTGGAGAATCCTTTATTGGAAACTCACGAAGAAATTATGAACAGTAAAGCAGAAGCCGATTCCCCTGCTGCGGAGGAAAGTCAAGCCAATGAGCAATGGGATGTGGACTGGCAGAATTACTTTCATGATCAAGATGAAAATCGTGTTCGTCAAGAACGGGTGGTTGTGGATGATAAACAACGGTTTGATCCCTTTATAGTTTCTGCGCCCACGCTGCAGGAACACTTACTCGAACAGCTTCATGTTCAGAAAGTCTCGGCCTCGCTATGCGTGGCGGAATATATTGTTGGGAACTTGAATGACAATGGTTGCCTTGCCTTATCGTTGGAAGAGGTTGCTCATGAAATGAATGTCTCCCTCCAAACGGCTGAAGAAGCCTTGGCTTTAGTCCAAACTCTGGACCCTCTGGGTGTAGGGGCCCGAAATTTGGAGGAATGTCTGCGCTTGCAGTTGCCGCTCCTTGTCGACTATCCTCCTGAATTGCCGGAATTTCTAAAGCATCTGGAAGATTTGGCTGCCGGACGTTTGCAGCGAATTGCCCATGCTTTGAAGATTTCGCTGACTCGGGTTCAGGAATTGGCAGATCTGGTCCGGAAACTGGACCCTAAACCGGGGCTTAGATTTTCCAGCCTCGGAGAAGTGCGCTATGTTGTCCCGGATGTCGTGATTGAAGAAATCGGAGGAGAGTTTATTATCCTGGTTAATGACCTCACCGTACCACGCTTGGGGATCAACAAGGCCTACCGTGAGGTTCTGAGCCACGAGGAGGGGACAGACACTCGCAAATTCGTCGAACAGAAACTGAACGCGGCAGCTTGGCTGATTCGCAGTATCGAGCAGCGGCGTCTAACCCTTTACAAAGTAGCCAATGCCATTGTGGAGTGGCAAAAAGAATTTTTGCATCACGGAATTCATCATTTGAGACCGCTTACCTTAAAGGATATTGCTGAGGAAATTGGGGTTCATGAGTCGACCGTCAGTCGGGCGACAGCCCATAAATATATACAAACACCGCGAGGTATTTTCGAATTCAAATTTTTCTTTGCCAACTGCATGAAGCGGGGGGATAATAACGATTCCAGTGTGACGACCGAGGAGATTAAATTGGCTTTGCGCGCTATTATTACGTCAGAAAATCCCAAAAGCCCTTATTCCGATCAGAAGCTAGCCGATCTTCTCAAGGCCAAAGATATGCGAATTTCCAGGCGTACGGTTGCCAAATACCGCGACGAGCTGGGAATCGGGGCGACGACGATGAGGAAGAGGTATTAACGGAGGAGACCCAGAGGGATGTGATGGACCATGAAAAAGTATATTATGGCACTCGATCAAGGGACAACCAGTTGTCGGGCCATCCTTTTTGACAAAGAGAGTAAGATTGTGGGTATGACTCAAAAGGAGTTTACTCAGTTTTACCCCCAGGCGGGTTGGGTGGAGCATGATGCAGAGGAAATTTGGAGTACTCAGTACGGCCTGATCGCCGAGCTCATCGCCAAAACAGGAATCGCAGTCGATGAAATCGCCGCCCTTGGCATAACCAATCAGCGCGAGACCACCGTTGTCTGGGATAGAAATACCGGCAAGCCGATATATAAAGCGATTGTCTGGCAGTGTCGGCGGACCACGGCTATCTGCGATGCTTTGAAGGCTCAGGGCTATGAAACTATGGTTCGGGAAAAAACAGGGCTCGTAGTGGACGCCTATTTTTCAGGAACGAAGCTGAACTGGATTTTGGACAATGTCGAAGGGGCTCGTGCCAAAGCCGAAAATGGGGATCTATTGTTTGGCACAACCGATACCTGGCTGATCTGGAAGCTTACAAGCGGAAAAAAACATGTTACGGACTATTCCAATGCCTCCAGGACCATGATGTTTAACATCCGTGAATTGCGATGGGATGAAGAGCTGCTGAAGATGCTTGACATACCACCAGGAATGTTGCCCGAGGTACACAATTCCAGCGAAGTGTATGGTAATACAGCGGCCGGGGTATTTTTAGGTTTTGAGGTTCCCATCGCGGGAATTGCCGGTGATCAGCAAGCAGCGTTGTTTGGTCAGGCTTGTTATGCGCCGGGGGATGCCAAAAATACCTATGGTACAGGCTGCTTTATGCTCATGAATACGGGAAGTAAAATACACACCTCGCAACACGGCTTGATAACCACTATTGCCTGGGGGATTGACGGTAAGGTAGAATATGCCTTAGAGGGCAGTATCTTTATTGCCGGCGCAGCAATTCAGTGGTTGCGTGACGGTTTGAAAATGATCGATGTCGCACCGGATTCCGAGTATTTTGCCAATAAGGTTAAGGATAGTGGCGGAGTATATTTTGTTCCGGCTTTTGTCGGGTTAGGTGCTCCTCATTGGGATATGCGTGCCAGGGGCGGGATATTCGGGCTGACCCGGGGAACGACGAAAGCTCATATTATTCGTGCGGCGTTGGATTCCTTAGCTTATCAAACCAAGGACGTTTTAGGTTCAATGGAGGCCGATTCGGGAATCACGTTAAAGTCTCTGAAAGTTGACGGAGGTGCAGTAGCCAATAATTTGCTGATGCAGTTCCAAGCGGATATCTTAGGAACTCGGGTTGAGCGGCCCGAAATCAATGAGACGACAGCGTTGGGCGCTGCCTATTTGGCAGGTTTAGCAGTCGGTTTCTGGATGAGCAAAGAAGAACTGGCAAGTCGCTGGCTGCTTGAGCGACGGTTTGAGCCTGAGATGTCGGCTGAGCAGAGAGCAAAACTCTATAAAGGCTGGCTGAAAGCGGTTGAGCGGAGCAAAGATTGGGAAGAAGACTAGGCCGGGGGCACTGTATAGGCATCCGGGCAATGCCTGAGTGACTATCTTCAATAAAATCAATGACGGAAAAAATGATATAAGCGGCTCGGAGAATAACTGAAGCCACTAAAGAGGCCCATTGGCAACGGTTCCTCTTTGGTGGCTCTCTATTCGACTAAGGAGGGTAAAGCGGATGCGTCAGATTGATACCCAGGTTGTGGTAATTGGAGGAGGAGCGACAGGGGCTGGCATATTGAGGGATCTTAGTCTGCGTGGAATCCCGGCGCTTTTGTTAGAACAAGGGGACTTGGCTCACGGGACAAGCTCACGCTTTCACGGCCTTTTGCACAGTGGCGGGCGCTATGCGGTCAAAGATGATAAAGCAGCGCAAGAGTGCAGCGAGGAAAATAAAATTTTGAAACAGATTGCCGCACATTGCATTGAAGATACTTCAGGTTGGTTTGTATTTTTAAAGGGGGAGGATTCAAACTACCTGCAGTTATGGATCAAAGGCTGCGCTCAAGCGGGAATCCCTGTTAAGGAGGTTCCGCTTGAGGAGGCTTTTCAGCTCGAACCGCTATTGACCCGGCAAGCAACCCGGGTTTTTGAAGTGCCTGACGCTATCGTGGATGGTTTTAAATTATTATGGGCGAACGTCAGATCCGCTGAAAAATTCGGGGGAAGTTATCGAACGTATTGTAAAGTTCAGGCGCTGTGGATGGAAGCCGGGCAAGTGATCGGAGTCTATGCCGAAGACCGCATCACCGGCGAAACCCTGCAAGTGCGCAGCAAAATTGTAGTGAATGCTGCGGGACCATGGTCCTCGGAGATTGTGGCGATGTCCGGCTTGGATGTGCACATCCAAAAAGACAAGGGCGCTCTGCTGGTGTTCAACCAGCGGATGTTTAAGCGAGTGATTAACCGTTTGCGGACACCGGGCGATGGTGATATTTTTGTACCGCATGAAACCGTGACTATTTTTGGGACGACTTCGCATTTGGTAGAATTACCGGAGGATTATCAAGTTGATCATCAAGATGTAAAGTATTTGATCGCAACAGGCCGGGACTTGGTGGAAGAGCTTGATCAACACCGCATAGTTCGGGCCTTTGCCGGTATTCGTCCTTTATATGAAAGTGTCGATGCCTTGGACCACGAGGGTCGGGAGGTTAGCAGAAATTTTGCTCTGATTGATCATGAGAAAAAGGATGGGGTTGGTGGGCTGGTTAGTATTGTGGGGGGTAAGCTGACGACGTATCGACTGATGGCCGAGAAGGTTACGGATTGGGTCGCCGCTAAATTAAAGGTGACGACTAAATGCCGTACCGCGGAGGAACCTTTGCAGGATGATCCGGCAACAGAAGTCCGGGATAAGGCCCGCCGGTTATTAGGTGCGGCGGCTGCGGACAAGATGCTGGAACGTCTGAACGAACACGCCGGAGCTGTTGTTGAGACGTTAGCTCGCCAGCCGCTGCTGAGACAATTTGTCTGTGAATGTGAAATGGTCACTCAGGCAGAAGTTCTCCATGCCTTAAAAGATCCTGCGGTCCACTCCCTTGATGACCTTCGTCGTCAGACCCGGCTGGGCATGGGAACGTGTCAAGGTACTTATTGCACCTATCGGGCGACCCCCATACTTCAGGAAGCTTTTGGCAGTTGGGAGAGAACAGTAGAAGAGTATCAGATCCTCTTGGCTGAACGCTGGCGAGGGATAACCCCGGTTCTTTGGGGTGAGCAACTTCGGGAGAGTGAATTAGCACGAGCTTTGTTTTTGAACGTTCTGGGTTTTAAAGCCGCAGAAAGTGAGGAATGAACGAGATGTGGGATGCAGTAGTGGTGGGGGGCGGTTTAGCCGGCTGGATAGCAGGAATTCGAGCCACCCAGCGGGGCAAGAAAGTGCTTTTAGTCACAGAGGGGGTAGGGACGCTCTTTTATTTCTCGGGAATTTTTGATTATGGAGATGTCGAGGGTTTAAGCAGTTTGCCCAAACACCCTTATTCTTTATTTAAGGCTCAGGTGATAGCTCAGGGCAAACGTTTCATTCAAGAGATCTGTCCGGAGTATGTGATGAAGGACTTGCCCCAGTCTGCCCTTACAGTCTTGGGTACCGTACGTCAGGGCGACCTTATGCCGCGCAGCATGGTTCTCCCGGATCGTCAGGAGCAGGGCAAGTTCGTACTTTTGGTCCCTGATGGATTGAAGGATTTCTTTCCGGAGATTGTGGTGGACAACTTGGCCCGTGAATTTCCAGGCCGGCAAGTGAGTGTAAAGAGGATACAGGTGGAGGCACTTGCGGAATGGACCCGAGTGGGGAAGAGTGTGACGAGCATTGATTATGCGAGCGTCTGGAGGTCAGAAGAGGGTCAAAGAGCTCTTGCCCGGGAGATTGATCAGATCAAAAGTGAGCATCAGACGGTGGGTGGGTCACCAAGCAAGACTGTCGTGGTTTTGCCCAGTCTGGTCAGGGAATACATTGATTCCTCACGTTCCAAGCCCTGCAAAAATGAATTCTCGCTGCCTGTACTGGAAATGAGTTCTTTTGTCCCCAGTCCCCATGGCCGCTATTTTGCTGAATATCTCAAGCATCTGTTTACAGATTTAGGCGGTGAATTGATGATCGGGGCACGGGCGGTAGGGATAAAGGGGGACTCTGGCTCCGATAGTCAGCCTAAGGCCTGTCAAGAGCTCGTGGTGGACAGTATGGGTAAGTCGTCAAATTTGAAAGGCAAGAAGTTCATCTTAGCGACTGGCGGGCTATTAGGTGGAGGAATTAGAGTAGGTATAGCAAGAAAAACGATCCGTGAGGGCGTCTTTGAACTTCCCTTATTTGTGCCGGAAAAGTGGAGTGAACCCCAGTTCTTGGCACCTCAGCCGTTCGCTCAGCTTGGTGTCGAAACAGACGAATTATTGCGTCCCCTCAACCCTGCAGGTGGACAAGTAGTTTGGGATAATGTCCATGTCGTGGGAAGAATGCTTGCTCATTGGGACCCTTGGACCCAGAGGTGCGGTGGAGGAGTATCGGTCACTTCTGGTTATGCAGCGGCTGAATTAATTTAGTGGATGGAGCACCTCAGAAGGGAAGGGGATCTTTGACGGTGGATTCAAGAGATGAATTGGCAACGCGCTTGGATGCTTGTCAAAAATGTAATGTCTGTACTGCTCAATGTCCGGTGGCCAAAGTCAATCCGCATTTTATGGGTCCGAAAGGGTTAGGTCCGGACATGGAACGTTTTCGGATGGGCCAGATCATGCCGACGGAAACGGCCTTGGATGAATGTTCTAATTGTAAAACTTGTGAAATGACCTGTCCCTCCGGTGTTAAAATAACGGTGATGATTCTTGAAGCCCGCAGAGCAGCAAGTCAAGCACCGCACCAAAATACGCTGAGCTTGAAACTGCGCTTGAGAGGTTATGTTTTGGGTCGGGCGGAATATCTCGGCAAGCTCGGGGTCATCTGGCCGGCTATGGCAAACCAAGTCTTAAAGATCAAACTTGTGCGCCGGGTTCTTGACGAAGCCCTGTCAATCAGCAGGAATGGCCCCTTGCCGCCTTATGGGAAACCCTTGGAGGTGCAGGTGGACAGAGGTTCACGAAGCGGAACGAGCGTTGGCAAACGGGTTGTGTATTTTCCGGGCTGTTATACGCGATATAACGAAGGGGATACCGGTCGGGTCTTGATCAAGGTGTTGGAGCATGTTGGGTATCAAACAATAGTTCCCGATTTTCACTGTTGTGGCTTACCCTTAGAGGCCAACGGTCAATTTGAGAAAGCACATCAGAACAGTCTTTATAATCTGGAGTTAATGCGACCTTATCTGGAAGCAGGTGTGCCGATTATTACATCCTGTACAAGCTGCGGTTTGACTCTAAAAGAAGATTATCCCAAGTTACATACGACTACGTCGGCCCGGCTCATCGGAGCGCAGACCTATGATTTATTCGAGTTTTTAGACCAACTCTATGAGCAAGGGGAATTGCCCCTCGACTTTCGTGAACTTAACGTTGCCCGTGGTTACCATCCCCCCTGTCATTTAAAGGCCCAAGGCATCGGAACCCCGGCGCTGCGTATTTTAAGATTAATTCCTGGGGTGAAAATCCGCAATCTTGATGTTGGTTGTTGCGGCTTATCGGGCAGTTATGGCTTCAAGGCAGAAAAGTACGACAAAGCGATGAAAATTGGGAGGACACTCTTCGAAGCGATTAATGTGGGGGCAGAACGCGGAGATTTCCAGGGAATGATAACGGAATGCGGGGTGTGCAAAGTGCAGATTCAGCATGGTACGGGCCTTCCCACGGAGCATCCTGTGCGTATGCTGGCTAAAGCGTATCGACTTATAAATTAGATAATTGAGATAACTGAGAAACGGAAGCAATGGCTAATAGGGCTAATCGGAATGAAAAATTATGGGGACTATCTTGTTTGAGGTTATAGTTCTGAGTGGTTTAAAGCATAATAGGGATGTTTGGATTAGATTTATAATCTGTACAGATCGACATTAAGTGGGCAGACGCCGTAAACCTCATGGAGTGGAAAGCTAACGCGAGGGTATCTTCTCTATCTAAGTTCAGGGACGAAAGACGCTTTAGGCATACTGGTGCTTAAAGGAAAGCTGCAGTGAGGATTATCAGGAGGTAAGGCTTGCTTTATCAAAGGCGAAAGATGCTCTATCTACAAGTTTGAGACATTTATGGAATATTAACTTTAACGACTCTTTTTTAGGCAGGAAACTGTAACTCAATGGAGAAGTAGTGGTAGTGTATAAAGTATTCTCATCTAGAGAGTCACCTGCAGTCAATCAATTGTAAGTCGAAAGAGTAGGAAGTTTCTTTTCTCGGTATACTAAGGTATATTATAGAAATAGTGGCAAAGAACATCTGTTAGCCCGAACCCTAGCTTAATTGAGAAAGGGGATTTTGGTATGAACAAAAAGAGTGTAAAAGATGTCGAGGTACGAGGAAAACGCGTACTGGTTCGAGTAGACTTTAACGTACCTTTGGATGAGCAACGACAGATAACGGATGATACGCGCATTCGAGCCTCTCTGCCTACCATAGAATATCTAATCCAACAGGGCGCTCGTGTAATATTGGCCTCTCATCTTGGTCGTCCTAAAGGGCAGGTCAATCCGAAGTATTCTTTAGATTCAGTAGCTCAACGTTTGAGCGAGAAGCTGGGACGAAAGGTGAGTCTTGTTGGCGATTGTGTTGGGGCAGCAGCCGAGGAAGCTGTCAGTAAGCTGCAAGATGGGCAGGTCTTATTATTGGAAAATATCCGTTTCCATGCCGAAGAAGAGAAAAACGACCCGGCGTTTGCCCGCGACCTAGCCAAGCTTGCCGAACTATTTGTCAATGATGCCTTCGGAACTGCGCATCGCGCTCATGCCTCAACAGAAGGGGTTACTCATTACATACCTGCCGTGGCCGGTTTACTTATGCAAAAAGAAGTTGAATTCATGGGTAATGCTTTGGAAAAGCCGGAACGTCCTTTTGTGGCCATTATCGGCGGTGCCAAAGTGAGCGATAAAATAGGCGTGATTGAAAACCTTCTCGAAAAGGTCAATGCCTTGATCATCGGCGGGGGGATGGCGAATACTTTCCTGAAGGCTCAAGGGTTTAATGTGGGAAAATCTCTGCTCGAAGAGGAAAAAGTGGATTTAGCCAAGCAGCTTATCGAGAAGGCTAAGGCGAAAGGCGTAGAAATGGAATTGCCGATCGATGTGGTAGCCGCCAAGGCCTTCGCGGCCGATGCTCCTCACCGTACAGTGAGTGTGTCCGAAATTCAGGAGGATGAGATGGCATTAGATATAGGTCCCGGAAGTATCAAGAAGTTTGAGGCCCTAATTGCAACAGCTCGGACGGTGATTTGGAACGGACCGATGGGTGTTTTTGAAATGGAGGCCTTTGCTAAAGGCACAGAGCAGGTTGCTCAAGCAGTCGCCTCCTGCGGAGGGATCACAATCGTCGGCGGCGGGGATTCTGTGGCAGCCGTGGAGAAAATGGGGGTGGCGGAGCGCATGACCCATATTTCCACAGGGGGCGGCGCTTCCCTCGAGTTTCTGGAAGGAAAAGTGCTGCCGGGTGTCGCTGCACTTCAGGACAAAGCGTGAGGCTGGTTAAGGCACGAAGCGCGAGGCTCGAAGCTAGAAGCTAAAGGATAATAAGGCTAAGGCTAAAGCCCAAAGTTAGGATAAAGCCTAAGGCCAAAGCCCAAAGCTAGGCAAAACCTAAAGTCTAAAGTTTAAGCCCAAGGTAAAGCCAAAAACTAAGGCCAAAGCAGAGCCAAATAAAGCCAAAGGCAAGGCTAAAGTTATTGGCAAGGATAAAAGATAGAAGTTTGGGAGGTTGGAAGGTTCGCGACTCTTGACTCGAACTTCGCGCCTCGCCTATGAAGTGGAGGAATAACAAAGTGGCAACTCGTCGATCGATCATCGCTGGCAACTGGAAAATGTTCAAAACCATCAGTGAAGCCGAGGACTATGCGGTAAAGTTCTTAGAAGAGGTTAAGGATATTACGGAACTTGACATTATCTTGTGTGCTCCATTTACAGCGCTTTATCCCCTTAAAAATGAACTGGAAGAGAGTGTTGTGCACTTGGGGGCCCAAAATATGTCTTGGGCAGACCCGGGTGCCTATACCGGTGAAATATCGGCGCAGATGCTGCTTGATGTCGCTTGTACGTATGTCATCCTGGGCCACTCTGAACGGCGAGAGTTATTTGGAGAAACGGATGAAGAGATAGCCAAGAAGGTGCGGAAAGCGTTGGCCGTAGGTTTGACGCCCATCCTTTGTGTGGGAGAGAATCTGAATATCCGTGAGGAAGGGAAAGCAGTGGAGAGGGTCCAAGGTCAGCTGTCTTGCGCTTTAGCGGGCTTATCGACAGAGGAACTGAGCAGAATGGTTATTGCTTACGAACCTATCTGGGCAATCGGTACCGGGAAAACTGCGTCAAGCAAAGATGCCCAAGAAATGTGTGCGGCAATCCGGGCCACCCTGGCTGCTCTTATGGGGGGGGCTGCGGAGAACGTGTCTATTCTCTATGGCGGAAGCGTCAAGGCGGAAAACATTGCTGAGCTAATGGCTGAGCCGGATGTTGACGGCGCATTGGTTGGCGGAGCAAGCCTTGATCCCCTGGGTTTTGCCAAACTAGTCTCTAACGCGGGTTCTCTCATTAGACGTGTGGGAGGAATATCGTGATGGAGGTTGCCAAACCGCTGCTGTTAATGATTCTTGATGGATGGGGTCATCGCGCGGCTATCGAAGGAAACGCCATTGCTCAGGCAAATCTACCTAATTTTAGGCGTTTGGAAAACACATACCCTCACACCGACCTTCAAGCATCCGGGGAGGCCGTAGGCCTACCGCACGGCCAAATGGGGAATTCCGAGGTTGGGCATCTGAATATGGGGGCCGGGCGGGTGGTCTATCAAGAGTTAACCCGTATTTATAAAGCGATTAAGGATGGAACAATATTTATGAACCCTGTCCTCCTCAAAGCTATGGATCAGACCCGTCTCCCGGACAAGGCTCTTCATCTCATGGGGTTACTCTCCGATGGGGGAGTCCATTCCCATATTGAGCATCTGTTTGCCCTTTTAGAGATGGCGAAGAAACAAGGGTTAGAAAAGGTGTATGTTCATGTCATTCTTGATGGTCGCGACGTTTTACCACAGAGTGCTAAGATTTATATCAACCAGCTTGAAGAAAAGATGACTGAACTGGGAATCGGGAAAATAGCCTCTGTGAGTGGCCGTTACTACGTAATGGATCGGGATAAACGTTGGGAACGGTTAGAAATGGGCTACAGGGCTTTAGCCTATGGTCAAGGGAAATATGCGGCCGGTGCTCTGGCCGCGGTGGAGAGTTCTTATGATGTGCGGGTGACCGATGAATTCGTGCTTCCGACAGTGATCGTGGATGAGGAAGGGAAACCAGTGGGCTCCATTCAAGAGGGAGACAGTGTTATCTTCTATAACTTCCGGTCAGATCGGGCGAGGGAAATTACACGTGCCTTTGTAGATGAAGAATTTGCGGGTTTTGATCGACCTGATCGTCCCCATGTCCACTTCGTTTGTATAACTCAATATGATGATAAGATCTGCGCGCCTGTTGCTTTTCCTTTGCAAAACTTGGAGAATACGTTAGGAGAAGTGCTCTCCAAACAAGGGTTAAAGCAATTGCGGATTGCAGAGACGGAAAAATATGCGCATGTTACCTTCTTTTTCAACGGCGGTGTCGAAGAGCTGAATCTTGGCGAGGAGCGGATCTTGATCCCTTCGCCCAAGGTTGCGACCTATAATCTTCAGCCTGAGATGAGTGCACCGGAATTAACTCGAATGCTCCTGGAACAAATTCGGAAATCAGTATATGATGTGATCATCCTTAACTTTGCTAATCCGGATATGGTCGGACATACCGGTGTATTCGAGGCAACGGTCAAAGCGGTGGAGACAGTCGACAAATGCTTAGGCGAGATTTATGATGAGTTACAAAAAGTGGGAGGGACCCTCCTCGTGACGGCTGATCATGGAAATGCCGAAGAAAAAATTGATTTGAAGACAATGCTTCCGCTTACTGCTCATTCTACAAATCTGGTGCCCTTTATTCTGATCAATGATCAGTTCAAAGGGCAGATGTTGAACGAAGGCGGAGCTTTGTGCGACGTTGCGCCCACTATTTTAGAACTGCTGCAGATTCCGATACCGAAAGAAATGACGGGAAGATCGTTACTTAAGACCTAAGACCTAAGACCTAAGACCTAAGACTTTAAACCTAAGACTTTAAACTGAAAAAGGACAATAAATTAAAGGAGGATGTTTATATGAGCTTTATTACAGATGTTTATGCACGTGAGATTTTGGATTCTCGAGGAAACCCAACGGTTGAAGTAGATGTCGTTCTTACAGATGGGATCATTGGTCGGGCGGCTGTTCCTTCAGGCGCTTCCACAGGGGCGTTTGAAGCGGTTGAGCTCAGGGATGGAGACGATACCCGCTATATGGGTAAAGGGATACTGAAAGCCGTTGAGAATGTCAACATGATAATTGCTCCTGAAGTTGAGGGTCTCAATCCGTTTGATCAGCCCGGTTTAGACCGGACGTTGATAGAACTTGATGGAACAGCAAATAAAGGAAATCTGGGAGCCAATGCGATTCTCGGGGTGTCTTTGGCTGCTGCCAAAGCGGCTGCTGAGTCCTTGGGCTTACCTCTCTATCAGTATTTAGGGGGAGTAAATGCTAAAGAGCTGCCGGTGCCCATGATGAATATTTTAAACGGCGGTAAACATGCCGATAACAATGTGGACATTCAAGAATTTATGATTATGCCGGTAGGAGCATCAAGTTTTGCTGAGGCCCTGCGCATGGGAACAGAAGTTTACCACAGTTTAAAAGCTGTTTTAAAGGAAAAATCCCTCTCAACGGCAATCGGAGATGAAGGTGGTTTTGCGCCCAACTTAGCATCCAACGAAGAAGCAATCTTATGCATTCTTGATGCTATTCAAAGAGCCGGGTATCTTCCCGGAGAACAGGTGGCTTTGGCCATTGACGTAGCAGCCACAGAACTTTATGAAAACGGAACCTACAACTTGGCCGGGGAAGGGCTCAAAAAGACCTCAGATGAGATGATCGATTACTATGAGGGACTAATTAAGCGCTATCCGATTGTTTCGATCGAAGATGGACTCGATGAAGATGACTGGGAAGGCTGGCATAAGTTAAACGAGCGTCTAGGAGACCGCGTTCAGCTTGTCGGGGACGATTTATTTGTGACTAATCCTGAGCGTTTGGCCCGTGGCATTACGGAGAAATCCGCTAACTCGATTCTGATTAAGCTCAATCAAATCGGAACCTTAACCGAAACTCTGGATTGTATCGAAATGGCCAAACGGGCAGGCTATACGGCTGTTGTCTCTCATCGCTCAGGTGAGACTGAAGACGTCACTCTGGCTCATGTGGCAGTCGCTGTCAATGCGGGCATGATCAAAACCGGGGCTCCGGCACGCTCAGAGCGAGTAGCTAAGTACAACGAGCTGCTCCGCATTGAGGAGGAACTTGGAGACAGTGCGGTTTATCGCGGTCGGAAAGCATTAGCCAGGTAGGCAGAAGAGAGTTAAGTTACTCAGCGGGAAAGTGTGAAGTTGTTCCGCTTACCCGCTGAGCCATCGCCGTTGCGCTTGATTAGGAGATTTTCAGTGGCCTCGTTGGGGTTGATTAAAGTATGGAGTAGAGATGACGAGGTCCTGGAATGGGTTAGAAACGATGTTTGAGTTGCTTGGCGCTGAAGTTTCTTGAGTTTTGCTGGGACGTATGCTAAAATCATCCTGTCGGTTAATTAAGTAGACTGGTGGAACTGTGACATAGGTTTGATTAGGGAGTGAGTTAATTGGTAATTGCTTTAGTTATTCTTCTCGTCCTTAGCTCTTTGGGGCTCGTAGCGGCTGTATTACTTCAGTCCGGTAGGAGTGCTGGATTGTCAGGGTCGATTACGGGTGCAGGAGAGTCTATGTTTGGAAAAAAGAAAGGCATGGATGAATTGTTCGCAAAACTTACGGCCGTCCTAGCGGGTGTGTTTTTATTAAGTTCTCTGGGTCTTGCTATGCTGAGGTAGTAGGAATTTGAATTGGATTTTTGCTCTATACTTCTTCTGCCAAATAAAGCAAAATCAAGGAGGGACACTTCAGACTGAGGTGCCCTTTTTGTGCTATTATTCCCAGATGTTTTGATTGACGACAGGTCTAAATGTTTTATTCATCTAGATTAAGAACTTATTAAAGTACAAATTAAAACACAAAGAAATTGTTGTTAGGCTAAGGATGTTTAAAATTTAAAAGTAGTTTTATTGGTTAAAATAGGAAATTTGTGTTATACTGGATCATTAGGTGAGAGGAGGATATAGTATGCCTCACGAGGGGATTAAAATCGTTTCTGAAAATCGCAAAGCCTTTCACGATTATTTTATTGAAGATAGAATTGAGGCTGGGATCATTCTTACCGGGACAGAGATAAAATCTATCCGTAATGGGAAGGTGAATTTGAAAGACAGTTATGCTCGTTTAAACGATGGCGAAGTCTGGGTCTATCAAATGCATATCAGCCCTTACGAACAGGGAAACCGCTATAATCATGACCCATTGCGACCGCGTAAATTATTACTGCACCGTGCCGAGATTAATAAATTGATCGGAAAAATTCAGTTGCAAGGCCTGACTCTCATTCCAATTAAAATCTATCTAAAGAAGGGTATGGCCAAAGTGGAATTGGCTGTTGGGCAAGGAAAGAAGAATTATGACAAACGTCAAGTTCTGGCTGAACGTGAAGGCAAACGTGATATCGAGCGGGCGCTAAGAGAACGTAACAAAAGCTAGTAGAAGAGTATAAGTCATAAACGATGGTAGTTAATAAACCTGTGACTATTTTCCATAAAATAGTCAATATACCTTGGATATTCAGCTTGGCTTTAAGCTTAAATATGTTATAATATAAATGTAGCCCATATCTTATATGGGGGCGTTCTAGACTCGCTCGGAGAAGCGGTGGCAAGGGTTGCGCGTCGAGATTCCACCTGGTCTCGTTAAACGGTGGACCAAAATAGTTAACGAAAATTATTTACCTCTAGCTGCTTAATTGCCGCTAGCATCCTGCCTTCTGCACCTACGAAGAAGGGTCAGGGTGTCAAAACAGTAGGACGCTCTAATAACAATGCTCGGAGTTGTTAGCTAAGATTATCGAGCTAGCCTGAAATGAATCCGCTCCTTTAGGAGTCACAACCGGCGAAACTTAAAATAAAGGATACACGCGTAGACGCTTTTGTGGCAGCTCTTCGATACAGGGGTGCAAATCCCCTCGCCTCCACCAAATAAGGACTCAATCTTTGATACAATGAACATAAAAAGTCCAGCAATACTGTAAGCGCTTAATATACGGGTGCATGGTCAACCTACGCTAACAATGAGAAAATACCTCCATAAGACCAGGGATTGGAGGTGTTCAAGTGTCCAAGAGAGAACAGCAGGCTGCATTCGTGGCAGAAT